>WBZO01000426.1_pt1 | contig 91955 bp, 75 predicted proteins | sample 5204261 | NCBI WGS metagenome assembly WBZO01 (sample SAMN12412400, study PRJNA552823) | activated sludge metagenome | isolation source: activated sludge from anammox sidestream of wastewater treatment plant... | place: USA: North Carolina | collected 2017-09 | reverse complement strand
ATCGCCGCGCAGCTCGACATCCCGGTCGTCGACCTCGATCGCATCACGATCGATCCCGCGCTCAGCCGATCGATCAGCCGGAACTACGCGCGGCGGCACTGTCTGGTCCCGGTCTCATCGGTCGGCGACACCCTCACCGTCTGCCTCGACGACCCGACCGATCGCGGCGTCATCGAGGAGCTCACCCGGACGACGCGCAAGCTCGTGACGGTCGTCACCGCTCCGCGCGAGGCGATCCTCCGCGCGCAGACGCGCGTCTACGACAAGCCCGCCGCCGAAGCCCCGGCCCAGACGCTCGAAGTGATCGGCGACGACGAGACCTCCGGATCGCGGAGCAAGTACGCCGAGGACTACCACCGCGCGAAAGCGGCCGATGCCATCGTCCGGCGGCTGCTCGCGACGGCGATCCAGCACAGCGCCAGCGACGTCCACATGGAGAACCTGTCCAACCGGCTGGAGATCCGGTTCCGCATCGACGGCGTCCTCCAGCCTCGGGATCTGGGCGATCTGCAGAATGCCTGCAACCGGAGCTCGCGCGAGATCGTCTCGCGGCTGAAGATCCTGGCGAAGCTCGATATCGCCGAGCGCCGCCGTCCGCAGGACGGCAGCTTCCGCGTGAAGGTCGAGCGGAACGGCCAGCAGGACGAGGTCGATCTGCGGCTCTCGATCATCCCCGGCTACTACGGCGAGAGCGCGGTGCTGCGCGTGCTCGATCGGAGGAACGCCCCCACCTCGATCGATCAGCTCCAGTTCCCGCCGACGGTGGCGCTGAAGCTCCGCCAGCTCCTCGATCGTCCCGCCGGCATCCTCCTGGTCACCGGACCGACCGGATCGGGCAAGAGCACCACGCTCTATGCCGCACTGATGACGGTCTACACGCCGCGGATACGGGTGCTCACCGCCGAGGATCCGATCGAGTACGTCTACGACCAGTTCAGCCAGTCGGAGGTGAACGCCGACATCGGCAACACCTTCGCGAACTACCTGCGGGCGTTCCTCCGGCACGACCCGGAGGTGATCATGATCGGAGAGATCCGCGATCAGGAGACGGCGGAAATGGCGTTCCGGGCGGCGCAGACCGGACACCTGCTGCTCAGCACGCTGCACACCATCTCCGCCATCGGCTCGGTACCGCGCCTGCTCGACCTGAAGATCGATCCGAACACGATCGCCTCGTCGCTCAACGGCGTGCTCGGCCAGCGGCTGGTCAGGAAGGTCTGTCCTGCGTGCGTCGAACCGTACCGTCCCTCCGACGAGCTGCTGCGCGAGTTCTTCGGCCGCCCGATCGACATGGACTTCGTCCACGGCGCCGGCTGTCCCGCCTGCCACATGACCGGCTACAAGGGACGGGTGGCGATCGTCGAGCTGTGGGTGCCGAGCGAAGAGGACATCGTGCTGATCAGCAAGCGGGAGCCGCTGTCACAGCTGATCGCCAGCGCGCAGTCGAGCACGTTCACGATGGCCGAGCACGCGATGGATCTGCTCGCGCGCGGCGTGACGACGCTCGACGAGCTGATGCGCGTGATGCCGTACACGTCGGTCGGGGAGTTCAAGGCGAGGCAGGCGGGCAGCGCCGTCGCCATGGCGAGCTAGCGGTCCAGCCGCGCTCCTGCGCGATCAGAAGATCGTGCCGATGGAGGCGGCCGCCCAGTTCATGACCTGCGTCGGCAGGATCCCGAGATAGAAGACAATCGCGGCCGAGACGACGAGCGCCGCGCCCGCGAGCCGCGGAACCGCAGGCACCTGGATCGGCCCCGGCGCCGGCGTCATGTACATCATCACCACCACGCGCAGGTAGAAGTAGACCGACACCACGCTGGAGAGGACGCCGATGATCGCGAGCCACGTGAAGCCGGCCTCCATCGCCGCCGTGAACACGTACCACTTCGCGATGAAGCCGGCAAACGGCGGGAAGCCGCCGAGCGACAGCAGGAAGATCGTCATCAGCGCCGCCAGCCCCGGACGCTCGTTCCACAGGCCGGCGTAGTCGCGCACCTGGTCGCGCGGACGGTCCGTGCTCTCGAGCAGGCCGATGATGCCGAAGGCGCCGAGGTTCGTCACCGCGTAGGTGAGCAGGTAGAAGAGGATCGAACTCTTCGCCGTCTGGTTCGCCGAGACGAGCGCGACGAGCAGGTAGCCGCCGTGCGCGACGCTCGAATACGCGAGCATCCGCTTCACGCTCGACTGCGTCACCCCCACGACCGTCCCGAGGATCATCGTCGCCGCCGCAATCGCCCAGACGACGACGCTCCAGTCGGGGTGCAGCGACTCGAACGAGGTCAGGAACACGCGGGCGAACGCCGCGAACGCCGCGGCCTTCACGCCGGTCGACATGAACCCGGTGACCGCTGGCGGCGCCCCTTCGTAGGCGTCGGGCGTCCACATGTGGAACGGCACGGCCGACACCTTGAACGCGAAGCCGACGAGCAGCAGGCCGATGGCAATCAGGTGCAGCGGGCCTGGCGCGGACGACTGCGCCGAGAACAGGGCCGCGACGCGATCCAGCTTCGTGCTGCCGGTGAGGCCGTAGGTGAGCGCGATGCCGTAGAGGAAGAACGCGCTGGCGAAGGCGCCGAGCAGGAAGTACTTGAAGGCGGCCTCGACGGCAACCGGCGAATCGCGCCGGATCCCGGTGAGCACGTATACGCCGAGCGACAGCACTTCGAGCGCCAGGAAGATGACGAGCAGATCGGTCGCCATCGCCATGAGGATCATGCCGCTGATCGAGAAGAGCAGCAGCGCGTAGTACTCGCCGCCAGGCAGGTTCTCGCGTTCGATCGTCGGAGCCGAGAGCGCCACCGACAGGATGCCGACGATGATCAGCGTCCAGGTGATGAAGAGCGCGTAGTTGTCGGCGCTGACCACGCCGAAGCTCTCGGCGCGGCGGTTCCAGAGCAGGAAGGTGGAGGCGGCGGCGCCGATGAGGCCGATGATCCCGAGCGGCGCAATCGGCATCCGCTCCCCCGGCTTGCGGAATGCCTCGGCGACCATCGCCGCGATCGCGGCGGCGACGACACACAGCATCGGAACGAGCGCGTGGAGCCTGTCCATCTCAGCGTCCTCCGGCAGCGGACACGCGGACCGGCTGTCCGAGCACCGTGGCAGGCGCCGGCGTGTCGGCCTGCACGCGGATCTGCGTGCCGCGCCGCACCTGCGTCAGCATCCGCTCGATCGAGGGGGCCATCGGCGCGAGGAAGAGATTTGGAAGCACACCCATGAGGACGGTCATCGCAATCACCGGCACCAGCACCGCCCACTCGCGCGGCGTGAGATCCGGGAGCGCCGCGTTCTTCTCGGCCACCGGCCCGTAGTTGACCCGCTGGAACATCCAGAGCATGTAGGTCGCCGACAGGATGACGCCGACCGCCCCGAAGACGGCGAACTTCGCATCCCACGCGAACGCACCGAGCAGGATCAGGAACTCGCCGACGAACCCGTTCAGCCCCGGCAGGCCGATCGACGACAGCGTGATGATCAGGAACGCGGCAACCAGCCGCGGCGTCACCTTCTTCAGGCCGCCGTACTCGGAGATGAGCCGCGTGTGGCGGCGGTCCGAGAGCATGCCGACGATCAGGAAGAGGCCGCCGGTGCTGACCCCGTGGTTCAGCATCTGGTAGACGGCGCCCTGCATCCCCTGGGTGTTCATCGCCGCGATGCCGAGCACCACGAACCCGAGATGGCTGACGCTCGAGTACGCCACCAGCTTCTTCATGTCGGGCTGCACCATCGCGACGAGCGCGCCGTAGATGATCCCGACCACGGCGAGAAACGCGAGGTACGGTGCGAAGGCCGACGCCGCTTCCGGGAACAGCGGAAACGCGAAGCGGACCAGGCCGTAGGTCCCCATCTTCAGCAGCACGCCCGCCAGGATGACCGAGCCGGCGGTCGGCGCCTGCACGTGGGCGTCGGGCAGCCAGGTGTGGAACGGGAAGATCGGCACCTTGATCGCGAAGGCCACCGTGAACGCGAGGAAGAACCAGAACTGCAGGCTCGACGGAATCGAGAGCTCGTAGAGCTTCAGCAGATCGAAGCTGTAGCTGCCGGTCTGCGAGCTGTGGAGGACGGCGAGCCCCAGGATCGCCAGCAGCATCAACACGCTGCCGGCCATCGTGTAGAGGATGAACTTGACGGCGGCGTAGACGCGCTGGTCGTAGCCCCAGATCCCGATGAGGAAGTACATCGGGATGAGCATCGCGTCCCAGAACACGTAGAAGAGGAACAGGTCGAGCGAAACGAACACGCCGATCATCGCCGCTTCGAGCAGCAGCACGAACATGCAGAAGGCGCGCGTCTTCCGGTGCACCGACTCCCACGAGCAGAGCAGCGAAATCGGCGTCAAGAAGCCGGTGAGGACGACGAGCAGCAGGCTGATGCCGTCGACGCCGACCGCGTAGCTGACGCCGAACGCCGGAATCCACGCGTGGCGCTCGACGAGCTGGAAGTCGGCGGACGCAGGGTCGAAGCGCGCCCACATCAGCAGCGTGACCGCGAAGACCACGATCGACACGGCGAGCGCGACGTTGCGGATGACCCGCTCGTTCGCCTCGTCGTCGCGCAGCAGGAACAGCAGCAGCGCGCCGGCGATCGGAAGCGCAATCGAAAGAGTAACTATCGGCATCGTTGAACTGGCTTACGGCTCAAGGCTCAAGGCTCAGGGCTCACGGCTCAGGGCCTGACTCCGGCCCGAAGCCCGAAGCCATGAGCCCGAAGCCGGCAATCGGCGCGTTAACGCCACAGGTAATATCCGAACACCAGGACCGCGCCGAACAGCAGCGAGGCGGCGTAGGCGCGGACCGAGCCGGTCTGCAGCCGCCGGAGCACCTCGCTCAGGCCGCCGACGGTTTCGGCCGTTCCGTTGACGGCGCCGTCGATGCCGGCGACGTCCACCACCTTCCAGAGCCCCTGCTCGGAGGTGACGCGAATCGGCGTGACGACCGCGGCGTCGTAGATCTCGTCCACGTAGTACTTGTTCAGCAGGAGCGTGCGCAGGCCGGAGAACGAACGCGCGACCGACTCCGACCGGCGGGGATCGGCGAGGAAGAAATACCAGGCGACGCCGATACCGGCCAGCGCGACGATCGACGAGAGGCCCATCAGCGCCAGCTCGGTGCCGGTGCCTGTCTCGCCGCCATGCTCCGCGCTTCCGCCTTCCGCCGCCGCCGCCGCGTCGGGCGCGGTCACCGCCGCCGGCGGTTCGCCCGCGCGCGCCTCGACGTGGGGCGCCTTGAAACTCGGCTCGAGCCAGGCTTCGAGCCGGTTCGATCCGCCGAGCGCATGCGGCAGGCCGATGTAGCCCGCGAGGATCGAGCCGACCGTCAGCGCGATGAGCGCGAACGCCATCGGCGCCGGCGCGTCGTGCAGATGGCCGTGACCGTGCGCGTCATGACCGTGCGCCCCGTGACCGCCTGCGCCGTGACCGTGTCCCGCGGCGTGCGCCGCCGGCTCCTCCTCTTCCGGATGCGCGGGCGCGGCCGCGGCCCGCCGCCGCTCTCCGTGGAACGTGAGGAAGACCAGCCGGAACATGTAGGCCGCGGTCATCAGCGAGGTGACCATGCCGACGATCCAGAGCAGCAGGTGGCCGCCGGCAAAGGTGCGGTAGAGGATCTCGTCCTTGCTGAAGAACCCGGAGAGGAACGGGACGCCGGCGATGGCCAGCGAGCCGATGAGGAACGTCCAGTAGGTGATCGGCAGCTCTTTCCGCAGCCCGCCCATGTTGCGGATGTCCTGCTCCCCCGCCAGCGCGTGGATGACCGCGCCCGACCCGAGGAACAGCAGCGCCTTGAAGAAGGCGTGCGTGTAGAGATGGAAGATGCCGGCCGCGTAGGCGCCGACGCCCATCGCCAGGAACATGTAGCCGAGCTGCGACACCGTCGAGTAGGCGAGCACCCGCTTGATGTCGTTCTGCACGAGGCCGATCGTGCCGGCGAAGAAGGCGGTGGCGGCGCCGATCACCGCCACGACCATCAGCGTGTCGGGCGTCAGGCTGAAGAGCACCGCGTTGCGGCCGATCATGTACACGCCCGCGGTCACCATCGTCGCCGCGTGGATGAGGGCGGAGACCGGCGTCGGCCCTTCCATGGCGTCGGGCAGCCAGACGTAGAGGGGAATCTGCGCCGACTTTCCGGTCGCGCCGAGGAAGAGCAGCATCGTGGCGATCGAGAGCGTGCCGAACCCGACCTCCGGCGAGATGGTGGAGGCGGCCGCGGCGATCTCCTGGAAGTCGATCGTGCCGAAGGTCACCCACAGCAGCAGCACGCCGAGGATGAATCCGAAATCGCCGATGCGGTTGACGATGAACGCCTTCTTGCCGGCGTCGGATGCCGACTTCTTCGCGTAGTAGAAGCCGATCAGCAGGTACGAGCAGAGGCCGACGCCCTCCCACCCGACGAACATCACGAGGAAGTTCGCCCCGAGGACGAGGACGAGCATGAACGCGGCGAACAGGTTCAGGTACGAGAAGTAGCGCGCGTACTCGGAGTCGGGCTCCTCGTGCATGTACGAGGTCGAGTAGATGTGAATCAGCGACCCGATGCCGGTGATGACGAGGATCATCAGCGCCGAGAGCGGATCGACGCGCAGCGTGAAGTCGGCGCGGAAGTCTCCCGCCGTGATCCAGGCGAACACGTGCTGGACGATCGCGCGCGACTCCTCGGGGAGGCCGTACAGCTGGATCACCGACGTGAGGGCCACCGCGAACGAGGCGACCATCGCCGCCACGGCGACCAGGCCCGAGGCCCCCTTCGACAGCCGCCGGCCGGCGCTGGCGTTGACGAGGAAGCCGATGAACGGGAGGAGCGGAATGAGCAGCAGCATCATCGCGGCGTTACCACTTCAGCGCCGTGAAGGCGTCCGGGTTGAGCGACTCGCGATGCCGGAAGAGCGCGATCACGATGGCGAGCCCGACGGCGGCCTCGGCCGCGGCGACCGTCATGACGAAGAAGACGATGATCTGCCCCTCGACCGTCCCCATCGCCCGGCCGAACGCGACGAACGACAGGTTCACGGCGTTGAGCATGATCTCGATCGACAGGAGGATGGTGATGAGATTGCGGCGCACGAAGACGCCGGCCGTGCCGATCGCGAAGAGGATGGCCGACAGGATCAGATAGTCGTTGAGCGACGGCATCAGCGTTCTCCCCGCGGGCCCTCGCGGCGCGCCATCAGGACGGCGCCGAGCATCGCCACGATGATGAGCACGGAGGTGACCTCGAACTGGAACGCGTAGTCGGTGAAGAGCGTCCGGCCGATGGCCGTGACCGACGTGGCCGGCGCGCTCGAGAAGGTGGCCGGGATGCCCGAGCGCGCGAGCGCCCAGACGAGCTCGGCGATCAGCGCCACCGCGAGCGCCGCGCCGAAGCGCATCGGCCCGGGCCGGAGCATCGGGTGCCTCCGCGCGTCGTAGTCGGTCTCCTCGTGCGGCGCGTTCAGCAGCATGACGACGAAGAGGAAGAGCACCATGATGGCGCCCGCGTAGACGATGATCTGGATGACCGCCACGAATGGGGCGTCGAGCAGGATGTAGAGCCCCGACAGCGCGCCGAACGACGCGATGAGCAGCAGCACGCTGTACACCGGGTTGCGCTGCGCGATCACCAGCAGCGACGCGATGACGGCGAGCGCGGCGAAGAAGTAGAAGAGCATGAACGTCAGAGTCCGAAATACAGCACGCCGGCGGCCGTCGCGATCACGTTGAGCACCGAGACCGGCAGCAGCACCTTCCAGCCGAACGCCATCAGCTGGTCGTACCGGTACCGCGGCAGCGACCAGCGCATCCAGATGTAGAAGAACAGCAGCACGCTGATCTTCGCCAGGAACACCAGCCAGCCGAACGACTCCGGCACGAACGGGAACCACCAGCCTCCGAGGTACAGGTCGGTCGCGACCGCCGACACCGTCACCATGTTGATGTACTCGGCCAGGAAGAACAGGCCGAAGGTCATCGAGCTGTACTCGGTGTGGTAGCCGGCGACCAGCTCCTGCTCCGCCTCGGGGAAGTCGAAGGGCGCGCGGTTGGTCTCGGCCACGCCCGCCGTGAAGAAGATCAGGAAGCCGATCGGCTGGAAGAAGATGAACCAGCGGAACTGCGGGATGATGCCGAACAGGCTTCCCGACTGCGCGTTCACGATGTCGCGCAGCGACATCGAGTTGGCGAGGATCAGGACGGCCGCCAGCGCCATGCCGTACGACAGCTCGTAGCTGATCATCTGCGCCGACGAGCGCAGGCCGCCGAGGAGCGAGTACTTGCTGTTCGAGCTCCACCCGGCGAGCACGATCCCGTACACGCCCATCGACGTGATCGCGAACACGACGAGGATCGCGACGTTGACGTCGGCGACCTCGAGGTTCAGCGGCTCGGCCAGCAGGCCGAGCAAGGTGGTGCTGCCGCCGACCGGCACCACCGCGAACGCCGCGAAGGCGGCGACGGCGGAGATGATCGGCGCGACGTAGAACAGGAGCGGGTCGGCGGCCGCCGGACGCAGCTCCTCCTTGAACATCAGCTTGATGACGTCGGCAATCGGCTGCAGCAGCCCTCTCGGCCCGACGCGCGTCGGGCCGACGCGCTGCTGCAGGTAGGCCGCCACCTTGCGCTCCGCGTAGACCATCACCGCGGCCGACAGCTGCAGCGCCACCCAGATCACGACCGCGATGCCGATTTGGGCGACGACGACCGGGATCATCAGTGCGTCTCCACCGGCTGCCGGGCGCGCCAGTCGGACGGCAGCGTGCAGCGCCCCTCGCGCACGTGCGCCTCGTACTCGTGGCGGAAGTGCTTGATCGTCGTCAGGACCGGCGTGACCGCGGCGTCGCCGAACGCGCACAGCGTCTTGCCGCCGACCATGTTGGACACGTTGACGAGCAGGTCGACGTCACGCATCGAGCCCTGGCCGCTCTCCACCTTGCGCAGCAGCTTGAACAGCCAGTCGGTCCCCTCGCGGCACGGCGTGCACTTGCCGCACGACTCGTGCTTGTAGAAGTGCAGCAGGTTCTCGGCGAGCCACACCATGCAGGTCGTGTCGTCGAGGACGATGATGCCGGCCGAGCCGAGCATCGAGCCCGCCTTCTGCACGCCGTCGAAGCTCGCCTGCGCGTCGAGCTGATCGGGCAGCAGGATCGGCACCGACGATCCGCCGGGGATGACCGCCTTCAGCGCCCGGCCGTCGCGCATCCCCTGGCAGTACTGATCGCCGTAGATCAGCTCCTTCAGGGTGATCGTCATCGAGGCCTCGTACACGCCGGGGCGCTTGACGTGGCCGCTCACGCAGTACAGCTTCGGGCCGCCGTTCTTCTCGGGGCCGAGCGCCGCGAACCACTCGGGGCCGTTCTGCACGATGAGCGGCACGTTGGCCAGCGTCTCGACGTTGTTCACCGCGGTCGGGCAGCCGTAGAGACCGACGACCGCCGGGAACGGCGGCTTGTTGCGCGGCTGCGCCCGCTTGCCTTCGAGCGACTCGAGCAGCGCGGTCTCCTCGCCCGCCTCGTACGCGCCGGCGCCGCGGTGCACGTACACCTCGCAGTCGAAGCCGGAACCGAAGATGTTCCTGCCGAGGAAGCCCTTCGCGCGCGCCTCGTCGATCGCGCGCTCGAGCACCTGCTGCACGTGGTAGAACTCGCCGCGGATGTAGATGTAGGCGGTCCGGGCGCCGATCGCGTAGCAGGCAATCGCGCACCCCTCGATGAGGAGGTGCGGGTTGCGCTCCATGATCACGTGATCCTTGAACGTCCCCGGCTCGCTCTCGTCGGCATTGCAGGCGATGTAGCGCGGCTTGTCGGACTTCTTGTCGACGAACTGCCACTTCATCCCGGTCGGGAAGCCGGCGCCGCCGCGGCCCCGCAGCCCCGACGCTTTGACCATCTCGACGATCTGGTCGGGCGTGTGCGCGCCGACCGCTTTCCGCAGCGCCTCGTACCCGCCGTGCTGCAGGTAGAAGTCGAGCGTGAAGGCGTTCGGCTCGCGGACGAATTTCGTGATAATCGGTTCCATTGGTCTGTTGCGGCGCTCTTAATCACGAAGACACGAAGGGCACGAAGCCAGTTCGATCAAAAACATACGCGAAGCGCAGCGTGACGAAGTCTGGCCTGTAGCCCATAGCCCGAAGCCCGAAGCCATCACTTCTTCTCCACCTCCAGGTGGCAGCCGGTCAGGGCCGCCTCGCCGTGGGTGCGCAGCTTCTCGAGCAGCGCCGGGATGTCCTCGGGGCGCTGCAGCTCCTGCCAGGCGTCGTTGACCATGATCACCGGCGCGCGGTCGCACGCGCCGAGGCACTCGGCCTCCACCAGCGTGAAGGTGCCGCTCGCGTCGGTCTCGCCCGGCTTGATGTGCAGCGCGTGGCAGATCTCCTCGACGACCCGCTCGGCGCCGTTGACGGCGCACGACAGCGTGCGGCAGACGCTCAGCACGAACCTGCCCACCGGCTTCGTGTAGAACATCGTGTAGTACGTGACGACGTCCTCGACGTCGGCGGGCGTCACGCGCAGGACCTCGGCGACGTGGCGCATCGCGCTGCCGGTGATGTACCCCTGCTGGTGCTGCACGAGATAGAGCGCCGGCAGCACCGCCGATCGGCTCTGCTCCGGCGGATACCGCATGACGATCTCGTCGAGGCGGGCGCGGTTCTCCGGCGTGAACGTGAACGGCGGGCCTTCCTCGGCCAGCGTGCGCGTCGACTTCTGGAAGGTGGCGTCGTACGCCATCCTGGGATGAAAGCTCACCGGTCCACGTCTCCCATGACGACGTCAATCGATCCGATGACGGCAATCACGTCGGCGATGAGGCCGCCGACGATCATTTTCTCGAGCGCCTGGCACGCCAGCAGCGACGGCGCCCGCGACTTCACGCGCCACGGCCGGTTCGTGCCGTCGGACACCACGGTGAAGCCCTGCTCGCCGCGCGGCCCCTCGACCGGCACGTACGCCTCGCCCGCCGGCACCGTGAAGCCCTGCGAGTAGATGAGGAAGTGCTGGATGAGCGCTTCCATCTCCGTGTACACGCGGTCCTTCGGCGGCGGCGTGATGCGCGGATCGGCGACCGCGTACTCGCCGACCGGCGTAATCCGCTGCATCACCTGCCGGCAGAGGCTGATGCTCTCGCGGATCTCGGCGACGCGCACCAGATAGCGCGCGTAGACGTCCCCCTCGGTCCGCACCGGCACCGTGAAGTCGAGCGTCTCGTAGCCGCAGTACGGGAACACCTTCCGCACGTCGTAGTCGAGCCCCGCCGCGCGCCCAATCGGGCCGACGAGGCCGAAGGCGAGCGCGTCCTCGCGCGAGATCACGCCGACGCCGCGCGTCCGCTCGATGTAGATCTCGTTCTTCGTGAGCAGATCCTCGTACTCGACGATCTTGCCGACCAGCCGATCGAGGAACTGCTTCACCTCTTCGAGGAACCCGCGCGGGATGTCCTCGCGCAGGCCGCCAACGCGCATGTAGCTCGGGAACATGCGGAACCCGGCGAGCCGCTCGTTCAGGTTCAGCAGCAGCTCGCGCTCGCGGAAGCAGTAGAGCATCACCGACACGGCGCCGACTTCCATGCCGTGCGTCCCCAGCCACACCAGGTGGCTGTTGATGCGCTGCAGCTCCGCGTTGAGCACGCGGATCCACTGCACCCGCTCGGGCACCTCGATCCCCAGCAGCTTCTCGACCGTCATGGCGAACGCCATGCTGTTCGACTGCGCGCTCAGGTAGTCCATGCGCTCGACGAGCGGGATCACCTGCTGCCATTTCTTCTGCTCGGCGGTCTTCTCGATGCCGGTGTGCAGGAAGCCGATCGTCGGGGCGGCCGAGCGGACCGTCTCGCCGTCGAGCTCGAGGACCAGCCGCAGCACGCCGTGCGTGCTGGGGTGCTGGGGCCCCATGTTGACGGTCATCGTCTCGGTGCGAAGCTCGGGCATCTTCTTCTCTATCCTGCCTGCGCGGAGAGCTCGGTCTCGACGAGATCGCAGATGACGTGCAGCAGCGTACGGTGCACTTCCTGGATCCGCGGCGTCGCCTCCGACGGGACGTTGACGTGCACGTCGACGATCTGGCCGGCGCGGCCGCCGTCCCGTCCCGTCAACGCGATCGTCCCCAGCCCGATGCCGCGCGCCGCGTGCAGCGCGGCGATCACGTTCGGCGATCCGCCGCTCGTCGTGATGCCGAGCGCGATGTCCCCCGGGCGTCCGAGCGCTTCGACCTGCCGCGCGAACACCCGCTCGTATCCGTAATCGTTGGCGATGCTGGTGACGACGCTGGGATCCACGCTCAGCGCGATCGCCCGGAACCCGCGACGTTCGCGCTGGAACCGGCCCACCAGCTCCGCCGCCGTGTGCGCGGCGTCGGCGGCCGAGCCGCCGTTGCCGAACACGAGCACCTGTCCCCCGGCCAGCAGCGACCCGCTGATGGCAGCCGCCGCGCTCATCGTCGACGCCAGACCTGCGTCCCGGACGCGCCGGTGCAGCGCGATCGCCTCGTCGAGCGCCGCGAGCGCCGTCTCATTCGCGCGCAAGGCGGTCCTTCAGCAGGTTCGCCCGGAACTCCTCTTCCGTCAGCTGCGTCGGCGACCCGGTCTCCGGCTTCATCCGGATCTGCACCGGGTAGTCCTTGCGCGCCGGGAAACCCTCCCAGTCCTCCGGCATCAGCAGCCGCCGCGGATCCGGATGCCCGTCGAACGCGATGCCGAACATGTCCCAGATCTCCCGCTCGAGCCAGTTGGCCGCCGGCCAGAGCACGGTGGCGGTCGGCAGGTGCGGGTCCGCGCCCGGCACGCGCACCTTCAGGCGCACCCGCATCCGGTGCTCGATCGAGACGAGGACGTAGATCACCTCGAAGCGCGGCTCGCGCGGCCAGTAGTCGACCGCCGTCATCTCGGCGAGCAGCTGGAACTTCAGGTCGCTGCGATCCCGCAGCGTCCGCAGGACGTCGATGACCGTGTCGGGCGCCGCGTACAGCACCGCGTGCAGGTCGACGCTCGGCGCCGTATCGACGGCGACGCCGGGCAGCGCCTGCTGCAGGATCCCGGCAATAGCGATCGCATCCATCACGCGAGCTTCTGCTTGTCGATCTTCCGCTGGAGCTGGACGATGCCGTAGATGAGCGATTCGGGACGCGGCGGGCACCCGGGCACGTACACGTCGACCGGCACGACCTGGTCGACCCCCTGCACGATCGAGTAGTTGTCGAACACCCCACCGATCGACGCGCAGGCGCCCATCGAGATGACCCACTTGGGCTCGGGCATCTGGTCGTAGATTCGGCGGAGCGCCGGCGCCATCTTCCGCGAGAGCCGTCCGGCGACGATCATGAGGTCCGACTGGCGCGGGCTGCCGCGGAACACCTCGGCGCCGAAGCGCGCGATGTCGTACCGCCCGCAGCTCATCGCCATCATCTCGATGGCGCAGCAGGCCAGGCCGAAGGTGACCGGCCAGATGGAGGAGCGGCGCGCCCACTGCACCATCTTCTCGACCGAGGTCGTCAGGACCGGGATGTCAGGGAGTTCAGCTTCAAGACCCATAAGCTCGATTGCGGATGCTGGATTGCTGGTTGACGACGGCCGATCGGCTGCCCGCCGGCCTGTGGCGGCGGCGCCGGCGCGGCCGTCACCGTCGAGCGGCTGGCAATCCGGTTACGCTTCCTTTTCCTCGCCCCAGTCGAGGGCGCCCTTGCGCCAGACGTAGATGTATCCGGTCAGCAGCAGGAGCACGAAGAGCACGACCTGCACGAATCCGGCCCATCCCAGATCGCGCAGCGCCATCGCCCACGGGTAGAGGAACGCGACCTCGATGTCGAAGAGCAGGAAGATCATCGCCACGAGGTAGAACTTCACCGACATCCGCTCGCGCGCGTCCCCGACCGGCGGCATGCCGCATTCGTAGGGCGCCAGCTTCTCGGGTGTCGGCTTGCTGGGCCCCAGCAGCTTGGACAGGACGACGGAGGGCACTGCAAACAGCAGCCCCAGCGCGATCATGAGAACGATGGACAGCCAGCCCTGCATCGGTATCGAGTCGTGAGCCTACGCTTGTGAACGATTTCTCAAGCTGACCTCACATGCTAGCGCATCGCGTTTCGATCCGTCTAGCGTGGACGGTGAGCACAGGGCGGGAAGGGCAGGAAGGTCGGGAGGGGCGGGAAAGACGGGAGGGGCGGGCCAGGTCTTCGACCTTCCTGACCTTCCTGTCCTTCCCGTCCTTCCAGTCCCTCCCGACCTTCCCGACCTTCCAGTCCCTCCAGACCTTCCGGCCCACCCCGCTACTGCAACCCTGCGACGGTCTCCGCCATCCGCCGTTCGACCTCTTCTATCGCGGCCTTCAGCTGCGTGCGACGGCCCTCGTGCTGGGTCGCCTGCAGCTGGCGCTCGAGCTCGGTCTTCGCCAGCCTCAGCGATTCGACCGCGCGCACCTTCTCGGGATCGCGCGTGTCCTTCTTCTTCGATTGCCGCCGGTCGCGCTCGAGCTCTTCCATCCGCTCCTGGATCCGCGCATCCGCATCGATCAGCCCTTCACCCGCGTCACTCATGATTGCTCCGTCCGCCGAGGAATTTGGAACGCTCATTATAAGATCCCCGCGTGAACGCTCGTGCGACTCCAGATCCGCTGGCGGCGTTCCATCCGGCCGTCCGCGAGTGGTTCACCGCCTCGTTCGACGCGCCGACGCGTCCGCAGCAGCTCGGGTGGCCGGCCATCGCGCGCGGCGAATCGACCCTCATCCTCGCGCCGACCGGCAGCGGGAAGACGCTGACGGCGTTCCTCTCGTGCCTCGATCGGCTGATGTTCGCTCCGCCGCCGCCGCCGGATCGGCGGTGCCGCGTCGTGTACATCTCGCCGCTCAAGGCGCTGGCGGTCGACGTCGAGCGCAACCTGCGCGCGCCGCTCGCCGGCATCGCGCGGGTCGCCGCCGGACGCGGCGACGGCTTCACCTCGCCGGCGATTGCCGTCAGGACCGGCGATACGCCGTCGGCCGAGCGCGCGCGGTTCCAGCGCGCTCCAGCCGACATCCTGATCACGACGCCGGAGTCGCTGTACCTGCTCCTCACGTCCAATGCACGCGACGCCCTCCGCGGCGTCGACACCGTCATCGTCGACGAGATCCACGCGCTCGTCCCGACCAAGCGCGGCGCGCACCTGATGCTGTCGCTCGAGCGGCTCGCCGCCCGCTGCGACCGCGAGCCGCAGCGCATCGGCCTCTCGGCGACGCAGCGGCCGCTCGAGGAGGTCGCGCGATTTCTCGGCGGCGCCAGCGGGATCGCCGCCGGCAGACCTGCCGTCGACAGCCGCACGCCGGCAGCCGCGCGCCGCAAGCCGGCCGGCGGCCGCAAGGGGACGCACCAGGGCCGGGAGACGGGCGGCTCCGCAGGCCCGATCGAGCAGGAGATCGAAACCGAGTTCAGCACGCCGTCGCGCCAGGTCGCGTATCGCCCGGTCACCATCGTCGATGCCGGCGCGAAGAAGGCGCTGAAGCTCCGGATCGAAGTCCCCGTCGAGGACATGGCGCGGTTGACGACCGCCGATGACATCCCGAGCGGTCCCGCGTCGGTCGGCGACAGCCGGCCGTCGATCTGGTCGGCGATCCACCCGCGCCTGATCGAGCTGATTCGCGCGCACCAGTCGACGCTGATCTTCGTCAACAGCCGGCGGCTCGCGGAGCGGCTCGCCGGCGCGCTGAACGAGCTCGCGGGCGAGGTGCTCGTCCGATCGCATCACGGATCGATCGCGCGCGAGCAGCGGATCGAGATCGAGGATCGGCTCAAGTCGGGAACGCTGCGCGCGCTGGTCGCGACCTCGTCGCTGGAGCTCGGCATCGACATGGGCGCGATCGATCTCGTCGTGCAGATCGAAGCGCCCCCCTCGGTCGCCAGCGGGCTGCAGCGCATCGGACGCGGCGGACACCAGATCGGCGCGGTCAGCGAAGGGGTGATCTTCCCGAAGTTCCGCGGCGACCTCGTCGCCTGCGCCGCCGTGACGAAAGCGATGCACGAGGGGGCGGTCGAGGCGACCCGGTATCCACGAAACCCGCTCGACGTCGTCGCACAGCAGATCGTCGCGATGACGTCGGTCGACGAGTGGCGCGTCGACGATCTCTACGCCGCCATCCGCCGCGCCGCGCCGTGCGCGGAGCTGAGCCGCGGCGTCTTCGATGGGGTGCTCGACATGCTGTCGGGGCGCTATCCATCGGACGAGTTCGCCGAGCTGCGTCCCCGCGTGACATGGGACCGCGTGGCCGGGACCGTCGTCGCACGCGAAGGAGCGAAGCGTGTCGCCATCGCCAACGGCGGCACCATTCCGGACCGCGGCCTGTACGGCGTGTTCCTGCTTGGCGCCGCTCCCGGCGCCGCGCGCGTCGGCGAGCTGGACGAGGAGATGGTGTTCGAGTCGCAGGTCGGCGAGACGTTCGTCCTCGGCGCTTCGTCCTGGCGCATCGAGGAGATCACGCACGACAAGGTGCTCGTTTCGCCGGCGCCGGGCGAACCGGGCAAGATGCCGTTCTGGAAGGGCGACCGCGCGGGCCGCCCGCTGGAGCTGGGCCTGGCGATCGGCGCGCTGACGCACGATCTGCTGCGGATGCCGGCGGCCGCGGCGATCGAGCGTCTCACGCGCGATCACGACCTCGATGCGCTCGCCGCCGAGAACCTGCTGCAGTACTTGCGCGATCAGCTGCAGGCGACGCGCGCCGTGCCCGACGCGTCGACGATCGTCGTCGAGCGCGTGCGCGACGAGCTGGGCGACTGGCGCATCTGCGTGCTGTCGCCGCGAGGCGGCCGCATCCACGCGCCGTGGGCGATGGCCGCCGCGGCGCGGATTCGCGAGGAGGCCGGCGTCGACGTCGAGACGCTCTGGGGCGACGACGGGTTCGTGGTGCGGTTCCCTGACGTGGACGTGCCTCCCGACGCGACGCTGCTGCTTCCCGGACCCGACGAGGTTCAGCCGCTCGTCGTCCGGCAGCTTGGGGCGACCGCGCTCTTCGCGGCGAAGTTCCGCGAGAACGCCGGGCGTTCGCTGCTGCTGCCCAAGCGGCGTCCCGGCATGCGCGCGCCGCTGTGGCAGCAGCGGAAGCGCGCCTCCGATCTGCTCGCCGTCGCGTCGCGGTACGGATCGTTCCCGGTGCTGCTCGAGACCTACCGCGAGTGCCTGCGCGACTACTTCGACATGCCGGCGCTCGTGCAGACGCTCGGCGATGTCCGCAGCCGGCGCATCAGGGTCGTGACGATCGATTCGGAGAAGCCGTCGCCCTTCGCGGCGTCGCTGCTCTTCAGCTACGTCGCCAGCTTCCTGTACGACGGAGACGCACCGCTGGCCGAGCGGCGCGCGCAGGCGCTCGCCGTCGACCAGGCGCAGCTTCGCGAGCTGATGGGCGACGCGGAACTGCGCGAGCTGCTCGACGCCGACGCGATGGACGATGTCGAGCGGCAGCTGCAGCGGCTCGATCCGAGATATCACGCGCGCAGCGTCGACGGCGTTCACGACATGCTCCTCGCCCTCGGCGACCTCGACGCCGAACAGATTCGCGCGCGGGCGAACGCCGACGCGGCGCAGGCAGGCGACGCGCTGGTGCGCGCGCGCCGGGCGCTCGCGATCAGGGTTGGCGGCGGCACGCGCTACATCGCGATCGAGGATGCGGCGCGGTATCGCGACGCGCTCGGCGTCCCGCTTCCACCCGGCATTCCCGAAGCGCTGCTCCAGCCGGTGCGCGACCCGATGGGCGATCTCGCGCTCCGACACGCGCGGACGCACGCGCCGTTCACCGCGACCGAGTTCGCGGGCCGCTACGGCCTGACGTCCGACGCGGCCGAATCGGTGCTCGTGCGCCTCGCGACGGAGAATCGTCTGCTCGAAGGCGAGTTCCGCCCCGGCGGCACGCGGCGCGAGTGGACCGACAGCGACGTGCTCCGGATGATCCGGCGCCGCTCGCTGGCGAAGCTGCGGCGCGAGGTCGAGCCGGTCGATCAGGCGGCGCTCGGACGCTTCAGCGTCGCGTGGCACGGCGTCGCGAAGAAACGCCGCGGGCCCGACGCCCTCCTCGACGTCGTCGAGCAGCTGCAGGGCGCGCCGCTCCCGGCGTCGATCCTCGAAACGGAGATCCTCCCCGCGCGGATCGAGCAGTACGACCCCGCCGATCTCGACGCGGTCATCGCTGCGGGCGAAGTCGTCTGGGTCGGGCTCGAACCGCTCGGCGACCGTGACGGACGCGTGGCGCTCTTTCTCGCCGATCACCTGCCCCGTCTCCTGGCGCCGAGCGCCGACGCGGTCGTGGACGCCAGGCCCGGCGCCCCTCTGCGCCAGGGCGGATCGGCGTTCCCGGAGCGCGAACGCGCGATCCTCGACGTCCTCACCGCACGCGGCGCGTCGTTCTTCGGGCCGCTGCACGAGACGGTCGGCGACGGCTACCCTGCCGAAACGGTCGACGCGCTGTGGAACCTGGTGTGGCGCGGGCTGATCACCAACGACACGATGCAGGCGCTTCGCGCCTTCACGCGCGCGAAGACGACATCGAGGCGGCGAAGCCGCGAAGGCCCTGCGTTCCGCTCGCGGCGGCTCGCGCCGCCGTCGGCCGAAGGCCGATGGGCGCTGGTGAGACCGCTCGCGCCGGAACCGGGCCCGGCGCGCGGCACGATTGCCGCCACGTCGCGGGCACGACGCGAAACGACGTCGCTGGCGGCGGCGACGGCGCAGCAGCTCCTCACGCGGTACGGCATCCTCACGCGCGAATCGGCCGCCGCCGAATCGCTGCCTGGCGGATTCGGCGTCATCTACACGGTGTTGAAGGCCATGGAAGACGCCGGACGCATCCGGCGTGGCTACTTCGTCGCCGGCCTGGGTGCCACGCAGTTCGCGATGCCGGGCGCGCTCGACCTGATCCGCTCGATGCGCGACGCGCCGGAGACGCCGGAGGTCGTCGTGCTGGCCGCAACCGATCCGGCGAACCCGTATGGGTCGACGCTGAAATGGCCCGCCTTCGCGGCAATGGCTCACAACGCCGCTACGGCGCGCAAGCCCGTCGTCGCGGCGATGGCTCACGGCGCCGCTGCGGCGCGCAAGCCCGTCGGCGCGGTGATGGCTCACGACGCCGCTGCGGCGCGCGGGCTCGCCGTCGAGACAGTGGCTCATGGCGCCGCGAAGGCGAGCGGCGCTGATGGTGCGCCGGGGAGAGCAGGCCGGGGACCAACCCGCACGGTCGGCGCGACGGTGATCCTCGTCGACGGCGCCCTCGTCGCCTATCTCGCGCGCGGCGATCGCCAGCTGCTGACGTGGATACCGGCGTCGGAACCGGAGCGGTCGCGTGTCGCGCGTGCCGTCGCGGGCGCGCTGCTCGAGCGTGCGCGCAGCGGCGGCGACACGCCGCGCGGCATGCTGATCGAGGAGATCGACGGCGTCGCCGCGTCGCTGCACCCGATCGCGCCGATCTTCGTCGAGAGCGGCTTCTCGGCCGGCGCGATGGGGCTCCAGATGACGAAGAGAATTTGACGATTTAACGATTGGACGATTTAACGATTGAAGGAATGGACGACTGGACGATTGGATGTTTCTGACACGTGTCTCTGGTAGTCCGATGCCGAGCGAGGGCGGAACCGGGCAACGAGTGGGAGCCGGTGATCCTTTCTGACGTCGTATCCGGACGTGCGGGGAGAGTGCGGGCGAGTCATCAAATCGTTCAATCGTCCAATCGTCCAATCGTCAACTCGTGAAATTCCAATTCTGATGCCCGAAGGCGACACGATCTTCCGGGCCGCGCGGACGCTGCACCGCGCGCTCGCCGGCCGTACGGTGACGGCGTTCGAGTCGGTCTACCCTCGGCTGACGCGCATCGACCACGACGCGCCGCTGGCCGGCCGAACGATCGAGTCGGTGACGTCGCGCGGCAAGCACCTGCTCATGGCCTTTTCGGGCGATCTGATCCTGCACACGCACATGCGCATGCAGGGAAGCTGGCACGTGTATCGACCGGGAGAACGCTGGCGTGCGCGGCGTCAGGACATGCGGATCCGCATCGCGACGGCCGACTACGAAGCGGTGGGGTTCAACATCCCGGTCGCGGAGCTCCTCACCGCGTCCGGGCTCGCGCGCCACGAGCAGATCCAGGCGCTCGGCCCCGACCTTGCCGACCCGTCGTTCGATCGCGAGGAGGTACGCCGGCGCTTCCGCGCCCACGGCGGGAGCACGGTCGAGGATCTGCTGCTCAACCAGCGGGCGCTGGCGGGCATCGGCAACGTCCTGAAGTCGGAAGTGCTGTTCGCTTCCGGCGTCAACCCGTTCGTGCGCGCCGATCGGATCGACGAGGCGACCTTCGATCGGATTGTCGACGTCGCGCTGCGCCTGATGAAGATGAACATCGTCGAGTCGTCGCGCATGACATCGGTCGTGGGACGCAGGACGACCGGCAGCCTCGATCCGCACGCGAAGCTCTTCGTGTACGGGCGCGGCGGCAGGCCGTGCCGGGTCTGCGGTACACCGATTCAGGCGACGAAGAGCGGCGTCGATGCGCGGCTCACGTACTGGTGTTCGAGGTGTCAGACGTAGAGGGGCTTAACGGGTGCAGAGTGCAAGGTGCGGGGTGCTGGGTGCTGGGTGCTCACGAGGGTGCAGGGTGCCGGGTGCCGGGTGCAAGGTGCAGGGTGCAGGTCGTCCTTCGTGACCTTCGTCCTGCTCAGAAAATAGCGCCGAATCCACTATGGGTTGTAGTGTCGATCAACGTCAGCGCTATTTTCATTCCTCGGGGTGACTCGGCAGAGTCATGAGTCACTTCGTGATGCATGGTTGTTGAGATGGGCGGCTAATTCATGACGGCAATGCGATCGGCTCTTGCGGCGATCGTCGCCCTGTCGACAATCGGTTACAGCGCGTTCACGGACGCGCAGGCGCCGGCGCGCCGGCCGGACGTGCGCTATCTGCCGACACCGCAGAACGTCGTCGAGGCGATGCTGGAGCTCGCGCGCGTCACCCGGGACGATGTGGTGTACGACCTGGGATCGGGAGACGGCCGGATTCCAATCACGGCGGCGCGGAAGTACGGCGCGCGGGGCGTCGGCGTCGAGCTCGATCCGGCGCTCGTGCGGCTCTCGGAGGAAAACGCGCTGAAGGCAGGCGTGCAGCCGCTCGTGCGCTTCGTCGAAGGGGATCTGTTCGAACAGGACTTCAGCGAGGCGACGGTGGTGGCGCTGTTCCTCTACCCGGGCATGAACATCCAGCTCATTCCCAGGCTGCGCGCGCTGCGCCCCGGTTCGCGGATCGTCTCCCACCACTTCGCGATGGGCGACCGCTGGCTGCCCGACGAGACGCGCGACGTGAACGGCCTCGAGATCTACCTCTGGGTCGTCCGCTGATCGGGGACCGGCGGCTCCATCACGCGGTGGACTTCGTGAACCACTCGAACGACTCGCGAACGACCGGCAGCGGCGCGCCGTGGCCGCCATCCCACTCGCGATACGTCACGTCGTAGCCTTCTTCACGCAGCTGCGGCACGAACTTGCGCGCCGTGCGGTCGATCGGCATCTGCTCGTCCTTGACGCCGTGCCCCAGGAAGATCCGGGGCTTGCCCTGGCGGCGGAACGGCGCGAGCATCCCGACCGAGAAGATCATCAGGTGATTGAAGGTGTCGCCGTACGCGAGCCCCATGTTCAGCGCGTAGCCGGCGCCGTCCGAGACGCCGCCGAGCGCCACGCGCGCCTTGTCGATCGTCAGAACCTCGGACACCCAGCGGAACGCCATGCCGAGATAGCGCACGTCATCGTCGAACCCGGGAATCGACTGGCCCCACGTGATGTCGCGCGACTCCGGCGCGATGACGATGACGCCGAATTCCTCTGCGAGCGGGAAGGTGTAGCGGACCGCCTCCGCGGTGCTCCGGAACCCGTGCAGCATCATCAGCACCGGCATCGGCACCCCCTTCTTGTACGACTGCGGCACGTACACCGTGCCGTCACGCTCGCCATCGGCAATCCCGAGACGCGACTTGCCGATCGGGATGTCGTCGCCGGCGACCGGTACCGGGGCCTGTCCTGGCGCCTGCGCCGCCAGCCGGCGCGAGCCGGCGGTCAAACCGACGAGCCCGGCGGCCCCGAGGGACAGAAACGTGCGTCGATGCATGCGAGCAAGAATAGCGTGCAAATTGGAAATTGACGATTTGACGATTTGACGATTTAACGAATTGACGATTTAACGATTTGGGCGACCGACGACCGACGACCTGGCTGGCTTATGGTTTCCTTGTGATGAGACCGTTCGTCGTCGAACGCGTCGGCGCTTGACAGCTGTCGCGCCGCCCATTACAACGTCCCATCCCGGTCTTTGCGGAGCACTTATGTCGCCGAACAGGCCTCCCAGCCGACGCACGAAGCGCTCGGAGACGTCGGTCCTCGATCATCTGACGGAAACGAAGGAATACATCGAAGCGGCGGGCCTCGAGGTCACCGGGCTCTCGACCTTCGTCAAGGTCTGGAAGAAGCTCGGCGTCCGAGGGCTGCTCTTCGTGATCCTGTTCGTCGGCTTTCCGACCGGGCAGTACTCGGCACTGCGCTACGCCGTGCACTCCGGCCTCCCGCGCACCATCGGCGGCTTCGGCCTGCGGTTCGAGGCGGAGGACTGGTCGCTCTCGCTGCTGAAGATGCAGGCCACGGCGCGCAACGTCCGCGTCAGCGGGCCGTCCGCCGAGCGGCCGGTGTTGACCGCCGCGGAGGTCGCCTTCCACGGCAGCGCCTGGACGCTGCTCCGCGGGCTGCCCGACATGCTGACCTTCCACATGTTCGGCGGCGCGCAGCCGTTCAACCAGATCGTGGTCCGTCACGGCGAGCTGCACCTCGAACGCTCTCTCACCGGCCATCTCAATTGGACCGACTTCGTCGACGCCGTCCCGAGCGAGCGCTTCGAAGAGGCGCTCGACGGCGTCTACCGGATCAACGAGCTGACGCTCGACGACTTCCGCATCTCGTACACCGAGCAGCTGCCGGGCGGTTCGAGCGACGGGATCGTCAGGACGGCGCATGCCGAGGTGACGCTCGATCAGATCGCCGGGACGCTCAGCGATCTGGAGCCGCCGGAAGAATGGGGCGCGCGGCCGACGCGCTTCAAGTTCAACGGACGATCCGCGGCCGGCGTCTTCGAAGTGGCCGGCTCGGCCGCGCTCTTCGCGCCGGAGGGCTCGCCGCGCGACGGCGATTCGACGATCGCGCGCGTGTCGCTCGACTCGAAGCCGGCGCAACCCGCCTATCCGTTCGAGCTGTCGGTGTACCTCGAGAACATCGCCGCGGCGGCCTACGGACAGATGGTCCCGATCAGCACGATCGTGCCAATCAACGGCATCATCAACGGCAGGACGACGATCGTCCGCAACGACGCCGACGCGCAGTGCTCCGGCGGGTTCACGATGAGAGAGGTCCGCTTCGCGCCGAATCCGCTCGTCGTCACCGACCCGCGGGACCTCGAGGTCGTCCGTCAACTCGTCGCGAACGTGGTCTACTCCGGTCCCTTCGAGCTGTGCGATCCCTCGAACATTCCGGGCAGCAACAGGTCCACGCCGTCGATGTCCGGCGATCGGCCGGCAGCGTTCGCGCTCGCGCGGCTCAACGCACAGGCCACTGCCGCCGCGTCGCCCGGCGTCAAGGCGCTCGTCGAGCGGGATCGCCGGATCATCGCGGGTGAGCCGGTCGAAGCCAGCCTCGGCTCGCTGACGACGAGCCTCGCGCAGCAGATGGGGCTCCGGCTGGCAGGCTCGCTCGCGGGCGAGAAGGGGCGCGCGGCGGCGGAGTCGCTCGTGGCCGGAGACGATCGCCGCGCCGAGTCAGCGTCCGGTGGAAAGAACCCCGGACAGGCCGTGCTCGGCGGCATGAAGAGCGTCGGCTCCGGCATCAAGCGATTGTTCGGCGGCGGCAAGTCGAACCGCAAGTAGCGATTCCGCTACTGCGGCCGCCGGAAGAGCCCTCCGTAGATCGCCTTGCCGAGGATGTGCCCCTGCATCGCCTTCATGACGTTGACGCGCGTGTCGAACGCGTCGGTGCCCGGCTGCACGTCGAGCTTCGTGTCGAGCGCGTACAGCTCGAACATGTAGTGGTGCGGCGGACCGCTTGCCGGCGCGCCCGGCCCGCGATACATCGGTCCGGTCGCGCTGATCTGGAAGCTGCCGTCCGGCCGGGGCGACCCCTTCGGCACACCTTCGGGCAGGCCGGTGGCCGTCGGCGGGATGTTCCACACCACCCAGTGCGCCTGGTCGTCGGTGGTCTTGTTGCGGACCACTTCCAGATCGTGCATGTGCAGCACGAAGCTCTGCGTGCCGGGCGGCACGTTGCGCCAGGTAATCGCCGGCGACAACCCTTCGCCGACGGCGACGCCTGGAGCCGCCTGCGAATACTTGACGGGGATCTGCCCGCCATCGGCAAAACCCTCGACGGTCATCGTCATCGGCGGCGCGGCAGGCGCCCCTCCGCCGGCGCGCTGCTGAGCGGCGAGCGGAACGATCGTGCAGACGGCAATCAGGGCAAGACCGAACGTTCGAACCGGACGTGGCATGCTGCCTCCTTCGGTCACGCGCGTCGCGCGACCCCGTCATTGTCTGAAAAGGGGTGCGGCTGGAGCAAGAACGGAACGGAAGAAGCGCCGGGCACGAGGTTGAAGGTAATCTGAATCCGAATGACTGCCGTCGCCTTCGAACACGTCAGCTTCGCCTTCGACGATCATGTCGTCCTTCGCGATGTCAGCTTCACGGTGCCCAAGGGCAGCATGCGGATCCTGCTCGGCGCGAGCGGCGCAGGAAAGTCGGTCATCCTGAAGCTCGTGCTGGGCCTGCTGCGGCCCGACTCGGGACGGATCTTCGTCGACGGCCAGCGCGTCGACGAGATGTCGGAGGCCGATCTGATGGCCGTGCGCAGCGACATCGGGATGTCGTTCCAGGAGACGGCGCTCTTCGATTCGCTGACGGTCAACGAGAACGTCGGCTACCGCCTGTACGAGGAGACCGATCTGCCGCTCGAGCAGGTGCGCGAGCGCGTCGCCGAGGTGCTCGGCTTCATCGGCCTCGGCGAGTACATCGACCGCATGCCGTCGGAGCTCTCAGGCGGCCAGCGCCGCCGGGTGGCGATCGCCCGCGCGATGGCGGCGAAGCCGAACCTGCTGCTCTTCGACGATCCGACCACCGGCCTGGATCCGATTACGGCGACGAGCGTGAACGACGAGGTGGTCAAGCTGCGCGATCTCGAGCACGTCACCTCGATCCTCGTGACGCACCAGATCCGCGACGCCCACTACGTCGCCATCCACGAAGCGGTGCGCGCTGGCGATCAGATCGAAATCCGCGAGGTGACAGGGTCCGAACGCGCCCTCTTCCTCGTCCTGCACGAAGGGCGGATCTTCTACGAAGGGACGATGCAGGAGCTGCTCGCCTCGAAGGATCCGTACATCCAGGAATTCCTGTTCATGACGCTGCCGCCCTGGTGAGGCGACCCGTGCGCGGCGCACGGCTCTGGAGCGCTCGTGCGCGTGGCGGTGGGCTTGTGTACGTGGCGGCCGGCCTCATAGCGCTTTTCAGATGTATGTAGCTGCCGACTTTAGGTCGGCCCCGTGCGGACCTGAAGGTCCGCGGCTACACGGAACTGAAAAGCGCTTCAGCCGGCCGTGACACCGGCCCGCGCTGACGCCGGGACGGCGTCGCGGTTGGCCCGCTCCCTCAGGACTCGGGCAGCCGCTGCGACGGCCGCGGCACGCTGACGATGAACTCCGTGCCGCGACGCTTGCGCGCTTCGGTGTGAACCGGATGGACGCGCGCGTGCGCCCGCTCGACGTGCAGCGGCTGGATGAGCGCCCCCTGGCTCACCGCGCAGTCAGCCGGCGCCCCTGAACCGCGGACCGTCGGGAAGAAGGGATGAACGATTCGACCGAGCGTTTCCAGGGTGGACCACCGCATGCCAGGCTCCATGTCGAGATGTGTGCGTGGAGGCACTCTACACGAGCGGACGCGGCCGATCACGACTTGTCATCGTAAAGATTGGCCACCCCTGCACCCTGCACCCTGCACCCTGCACCCTGCACCCTGCACCCGATTCTACGCATGCACCCCTGGCGCTTCGTGGCCGGTTCGGGCGACGTAGTCGACATAGGAGCCGGGATAGAGGTGCGGCTGCGCGTCGGTCCCGGTCTCACCGCCCAGCTCCAGCACGCGATTGCTCAAGCCGCGCAGGAACGCGCGGTCGTGCGACACGAAGAGCATCGTTCCCTCGAAGTCCCGGAGCGCCTCGAGGAGCATCTCCTTCGTCGCGAGATCCAGATGGTTGGTCGGCTCGTCGAGCACCAGGAAGTTCGGCGGATCGAGCAGCATCCGCGCCATCACGAGGCGCGTCTTCTCGCCACCCGACAGCGCCCGGATCTTCTTGTCGACGTCGTCGCCCGAGAACTGGAAGGCGCCCGCGAGGTTCCGCAGCACGCCGATCGACTCGAGCGGGAAGTCCTTGCGAAGCTGCTCTTCGATGGTCAGGTCGGGATCGAGGAGGTCCAGCGCCTGCTGGGCGAAGTAACCCATCCTGAGACTCGCCCCGAGCTTCACCTGCCCGGCATCGGGCGGCAGGGCACCGGCGACCATCTTGAGCAGCGTCGACTTGCCCGCGCCGTTCTTCCCCATCACGCACCAGCGCTCGCCGCGGCGGATGGTCATGTTCAGGTGATCGTGGACCACGCGCGAGCCGTACGCCTTGGTGACCGCTTCGAGCGTCGCGACCTGCTCGCCCGACCGCGGCGGCGTGCGGAAGTCGAACTGCACCACGCGCCGCTTCTTGGGCAGCTCGATCTTCTCGATCTTCTCGAGCGCCTTCACGCGGCTCTGCACCTGCGCCGCCTTGGCGGCGTGCGCCGCGAAGCGTTCGATGAAGCGCTGCTCCTTCGCCAGCATCGCCTGCTGCCGCGCGTAGGCCGCCTCGCGGTTCGCCTCGCGGACGGCGCGCTCGCGCTCGTAGAAGTCGTAGTTGCCGGAGTAGGCGGTGATCTCGCCGCCGTCGATCTCGGCGATCTTCGTGACGATCCGGTTCATGAAGTCGCGATCGTGCGACGTCATCAGGAGCGCGCCGCTCCGCTGCTTCAGGAAGGACTCGAGCCAGATGATCGACTCGATGTCCAGATGGTTCGTCGGCTCGTCCATGAGCAGGACGTCGGGATTGCCGAGCAGCACCCGCGCCATCGCGACCCGCATCTTCCAGCCGCCCGACAACGCCCCGACGTCGCCGTCGATCCGCTCGCCGTCGAAGCCGAGACCGTGCAGGATCTCGCGCGCGCGGCTCTCGAGCGAGTAGCCGCCGAGGTGATCGTATTCCTCCTGCACTTCGCCGAACCGCGCGAGGATCGCGTCCATCTCGCCGGCGCGCGCCGGGTCCTCGAGCGCACGCTGCAGATCCTCGAGCTCGTGGTGCAGGCTGCCGACGCGGCCGCTGCCGGCGATCGCCTCGTCGAGGACCGTGCGTCCGGCCATCTCCTCGATGTCCTGGCGGAAATAGCCGATCGTCAGCTTGCGCGGGACCGACACCTCGCCATCGTCGGGCTGCTCCTCACCGGTGATCATGCGGAACAGCGTCGTCTTGCCGGCGCCGTTCGGTCCGACCAGACCGACCTTCTCGCCGGGATTCAACTGGAACGAGGCGTCGACGAAGAGGATCTGACGGCCGTACTGTTTGCTGATGGAGGAGAACGAGATCATGAAAGGGCTTCAGGCTGCAGGCGTGACGCGGTCTTCCGACTGTACGTCATTCTGCCCTCGTGGCAAAAAGCCGCCGCCTAAGCCCTGAGCCCTGAGCCCTGAGCCCTGAGCCCTGAGCCCTGAGCCAGCCTAGTTGAGCCGCACCGGCACTTCCGCCGCGAACAGCATCGTCCGATCGTTGTCTTTCGCGGCCCACTTCATGAGCGTCGCGACGCTCGGCGTGACGAGACGGTCGAAGACCGTCTTGCCGTCGGCGACGACGCGGATCGGCTTGGTCAGATCGAACTGGTCGGGCGAGATGAGGAGCGTGAACGCGGCGACGCGCCGCGTAGTAGCGGTGACCGTGTTGCCGTCGCGCACCAGGTCTACACGTCCCGAGGGCCGCGCGTGCGTGAAGAACGGAATGCGCTGCGGCATCGGCGTCGGGTTGTAGGTCCCCTTCAGCTGCAGCGTGTCGGTGCCGCGCGAGACCGTGAGGGTGACCGGCGTGCCGGGATCGATCAGCTCGAGCAACTGCGTGGCATCCATGCCGGATGGAACGACGCGCGCGTCGATCCTCGTGATGACGTCGCCCGGCAACAGGCCGAAGCTGTCGGCGTTGCTGCCCGCCATCACGCCGGTGATTCGCGACCCGCTGACGCGCACGCCGAAGTCGGGGGCGGCCGGCCCCACGCGCTCGTTGACGTCCGGCAGCGGATCGCTCTCTTTCTGTCGCGGCGCGAGCTCGTCGATCACGAGCCAGTGCGCCCGCCCGGTGCCGACGCGCAGATCGCTTTCCCAGGTGAGGCGATCGGGGAACGGCTTGCGCGGGTGCCCCTTGACGAACGCTTCGTAGGTGTCCTTCACCTCGGGCCACCACGCGGTGTTGTGCACCGCGTCGGGTTGCGGGAGATACGTCAGCTCCACGCCTCCCTTCTGCATCTGCGTGATGTAGGGCTCGACCAGCGTCGTCGGATAGAGCGGATCCTTGCCGCCGTTCACGATGAAGAACGGCTTGTCGACCATGTTGTTCATGAACAGCTCGCCGTCGACGCGCATCAGCGTGTTGCGCAGGACCGGGATGGCGCCGTTCAGCGGAAGGAACGCCGCGAACGGCGTCGTGTCCCGCATCGAGAAGTAGTAGGTGGCGGTGCCGCCGTCCGATACGCCGGAGAGCACGACGCGGTTCTCGTCCACGTTGTACGTGCGCTTGACGACATCCAGGAGCGCGCGCAGGTTCTCGAGCTGCTGATCCGTCCACCACTCGGCTTCGGCCCACGCTGTCGGCAGCAGATAAATCTGCTCCACCCCCGCCAGCGATCCGATGCCATTGCCGCGGGGCGTCGGATCGGGACGGCCGACACCGCCGTGCAGCTGCACCCGCAGCTGATAGCGCCGGTTCGGATCGTAGGTCTGCGGGACGTCGAGCTGGTAGTGAAACGTCAGCTTGCCGAGCGTGTGCGACGCCCGCACGATCCCTCGCGGCACGTCACCGCTGTAGCCGCGCCCTTTCTTCAACGCGGTGTAGGCCTCGTCGAACGTCGCGTCCGTCTTGATCACGGCGTCGGCGGCGCGTGCGGCGTCGGCCGCCGTCGCCGCGCCGACGAACTGCGCAAGCGCCGCCTCGCTTGCCGGAGACGCGGCACGGAGCACTCCGCCGAGCAGCAACGCGGCGGCGACGACGACAGTAGCGATACGAATCTGTTTCATGGCTGTGTCAGGTCCGATGACGGATTCCTTACGGCGCGGTCGGGCGCGCTCGGGAGGGGGGAGTATAGCGCGCGCATGAAGCCGGCTTCGTAATCCTGTGCGAAGGACGAACGCGGACGATGCACGGCGTCGTCGACGAGCCTGCTCAGCTCGCCGCAGGCGATCGGCGAGCGCACCAGCAGGATCGCTTCGTAGGCGGCGTGGAAGTCCTTCACGTCGTCAATCGTCCAGCTGCTTTCGAAGAGCCGCAGCAGCCGGGCGAACGCGAACACGCGTTCGACGAAGTGCTCGCGGATCCCGGTCTCCGCCAGGCGTCCCTCCTCTTCGACAGGCAGAAAGGGAAACCGCTTCATCAGCGCCGCGGCGAACAGGCCCCGACCAACCCGTTCCGCGTCGCCGTCCGGCGTGTAAACCTTGACGCGCTCCATGCCGCAGCTCGGCGAATCCTTCTTCAGCACAAAGCCGCTCAGGCGCGCCTGCGCGAGCGCGTCGACCTTGCGACGCGCATAGGAGACGAGCTGCCCGGTGACGTCGGTTCCCCGTTCGTTCAGGACGAGCGCGACCTCCTCCGGATCGAACGCGTCACCGGCGGCGCGCGTGGACGGACGTGTGAACACGAGGCGCATCGGCTCGCGTGGGGTGCCAAAGCCCGCCTCCACCTCGGGGCAGACCGGCACCCACTGGACCTGTGGGCCCAGCACCTCGACAAGGAACGGATCTCGCTTGTGTCCTGTATCGAAGCGGACCGGCTGCCCGAGGAGGCAGGCGGAGATGCCGACGCGCGGCCGTTCGTCGTCCACCGGGGGATTCTATGCGGCGGCGCGCCTATCATGCGCACGAGGACGGGAGACCCACCATGGGCAAACGACGCAGGACGATTGGCAATCGATTCGAGCACTTCTCGGAGGTGGCGACACGGTGGACCGGCAGCACGCCGGCGTTCGCGACCGCGCTGACCGTGATCATCGTCTGGGCCGGGATGGGGCCGGTCTTCGGATACTCCGATACGTGGCAGCTCGTCATCAACACCGGGACGACGATCGTGACGTTCCTGATGGTGTTCCTGATTCAGCGGGCGCAGAACAAGGACGCGCTGGCGCTGCATCTGAAGCTGAACGAGCTGGTGGCGGCCATGCAGGGCGCGAGCAACCGGCTGATCGACGTCGAGGCGCTCTCGGAACGCGAGCTGATGCTGCTGCGCCGGCACTTCGGCGAGCTGGCGCGCCTGGCGAAGGAAGAGGCCGACCTGGGCCACTCGCACTCGGTCGAAGAAGCCCGCCATCGTCATGCGACGAAGGTCAAGTCGCGCCGGACGACGAGCACGGCGTAGAGGGTGCACATGGGTGCTGGGTGCAAGGTGCAGGGTGCAAGGTGCGGGGTGCGGCGACTTTGTAGAATAGGGAGATGGCCGCACAGTCATCGTTCGACATCACCTCGCCCATCGACTTCCAGGAGGTCGACAACGCCCTCAACCAGGCCCGCAAGGAGGTTGCGCAGCGCTACGACTTCAAGGGCGCGAAAGCCGACATCGACTTCAACGCGACCGAGAAGACGCTCACGCTCGTCACCGACGACGAGATGAAGATGAACGCGCTGTGGGAGATGATCCAGGGCAAGCTGGTGCGCCGCAGCGTGCCGGTGAAGAACTTCAAGGTGGGCGACTCGGAGCCGGCGGCCGGCGGCACGGTGAAGCGGGTCATCACCATCCAGGAAGGCATCCCGATCGAGGCAGCGCGGGAGATCGTCAAGTACATCAAGGACAAGAAGCTGAAGAAGGTGCAGGCCTCGATCCAGGGTGACCAGGTTCGCGTCACCTCTCCGTCGAGAGACGATCTGCAGGAGGCCATCCGCGCCCTTCGCGAGCACGACTTCGGCGTCGCCCTCCAGTTCGGCAACTACCGGTAGATCGCTACTTCTTTTCCTTCTTCTCCTCCCACTTCACCGCCGTCCCGTTCCGCGGGTCCAGCTCCAGGAGGTCGTGCGACAGCCGGTCGATCCGTTCGTCGATCGGCACGCGCACCTCGTAGGTCACGGCGTCTGGCGCGGAGGAGCGCAGCTCGAACTGCAGCCGGTGGCGACGGAGCAACGACTCCAGCTTCGGTGTCATCGCGCCTGGATCGCCTGTCGTCACCTGCAGCGAGAACAGCTGCCGCACCTGCGGCTCGAACGATTCGACGAGCCACAGAAGGACGAGGACGAACGCCGTGGAGAAGACGGCGAGCATCCACAGCCCGACGCCGGCGGCGAGACCGATTGCCAGCGTCGCGAGCATCACGCCCGCGTCTTTCGGATCGTCGATCTTCGCGCGATAGCGCACGAGACCGGCGGCGCCGACGATACCGAACGCGCGCGCGAGGCTCGCGCCGACGACGAGCATCACGACCGCGCCGACAATCGCGAGGATGATCTGCGTCTGCACCACGTGCGCCTGCCGGGGCGGCGTCCCGCGGCGCCGCGGGCGGAGCGCGAGCACCACCGCCAGCCCCGCGGCGACCGGCAGCCGCTGCATCGCGTATCGCAGCTCCTCGCGCTGCGCGAGACCGTCGGGCGGCGCCGCGTCGCGTCCGCCCGGCTGTGCCGCGGCGAGCGCCGTGTCGCCGGCGCCGGGCGGTTGCGCGAGCGCAAGGCTGGCGGCAGGAAGGAGCCCGAGCAGCACGACGATCGCGGCAGCACGCAGGCGTGTCATTCGAGCGCCAGCCCTTCTCGTGCCTTCGCGCGAATCCGGGCGACGTAGCGCGCCGTCGTCGTCTCGTCGTAGTTGGCCGCGGAGAACGCGTCGCGCCACTGCTTATCGGTGAGCGTGAGGACGCGCGTGCACGCCCACTGCAGATCGGCCACCGGAATCCGGCGCAGCAGCTCCTGGTGACGTCCGCGGAACGCGAAGCGGACGTAGCGCCCCTCGGTGCCGCGCAGGAACGGCTCCCGTTCGAACCCCTCGAGGTAGTTGCGTCGCGGCTCGACACGTCCCGTCTCGCCCAGCGACGCGCCGAGATCCTTGACGACGTACCAGCGGCTGGCGCCGTCGAGGGGGCCATGTTCCGGCTCGTCGATCTCGTTGTTCTCGTTCTTCAGATCGGTGCTGTTGATCAGCATCAGCACCGACAGCAGTCCGTTGTAGGCGCGCGTGCCGACGAACGGATTCTCCTGCCACGACCAGGCGCCCTTGCCGTCGACCGGGAAATCGCGCGGGCGGAACCGCGCGCCGCCGAGCGTCTGCGCTCTGCCGTCGTCGACGGCGATCCAGCGTTCGACGAAGTACGACGGCAGCTGGTGATAGCCAAGGCCCCACAGGATGCGCGAGGCGACGACTTCGGGCTGCGCCTCGGGGCCGATCTTGACGCTCCATCGATTGCCGTGCCGGTCCCGCACGTGGTAGGTCATGCTGAAACCGCCGGTGTCGGTGTCGAGGATCTCGTAGCGCTCGTCGGCTCGCGGCCGGAGGTGACTTCCGCCGATGCCCGCCGCAAGATCACGTGGCGTCGAGCCGGGATCGATCCAGAGCTGCGCCAGCCGATCGCGCGTGGGCGCCTCGGATGGTCGCTGGACGGTTGGCAGTGCGCATGCCGACCCGAGCACGAGCGCCATGCCGGCGACAGCCGCGCCAGATCGCATACGCATATGCCTCAGCAAGTTTCAGTCCGCAGCTCAGCTCATCATTTCTGGCCTCAGCCTTGCAGAATTTCGACATGGTGACCTCCGCCTCCACGGTGCGCATTCCGGTTGCGACCTATCGGTTGCAATTCAACAGTCGTTTCACCTTCGAACAGGCGCTGCCGGTCGTCGAGTACCTGGACACGCTCGGCGTCAGCGACGTGTACGCCTCGTCGTATCTCTGCGCGGTGCCCGGGAGCACGCATGGCTACGACGTCGCCGATCCGACGCGCCTGAACCCGGAGCTCGGGAGCGAGACCGAGTACTGGCGCGTCATCGATGCCATGAAGCGGCGCGGCCTCGGCCACGTCCTCGACGTCGTCCCCAACCACATGGGGATCGCGAAGTCGGCGAACCCGTGGTGGATGGACGTGCTCGAGAACGGGCCGGCGTCGCGCTATGCGAAGTTCTTCGACATCACCTGGCGTCCGCTGAAGGACGAGCTCGCCGACAAGCTGCTCATTCCGACGCTCGGCGACTCGTACGGCGCGGTGCTCGAGCGCAGGGATTTGCGGCTCGACTATCGTGACGGCGCATTCGTCGTCCGCTACTTCGACGACTGGTTCCCGATCGCCCCGGACACCTACCCGCGGATCCTGTCGCCGACGCTCGACGCATGGCTCGCCGCGAGCGACGACTCCGCGGAAGGGCCCGATGCCGACGAGCTGCGCAGCGTCGTCACGGCGGCCGATCACCTGCCCGCGCGGACGACCGCCGCCGACGCGCAGGCGATTGCGACGCGCACGCGCGAGAAGGAGATCGTCAAGCGCCGGCTCGCGACGCTCGTCGATCGCTGCCCGGCGCTCCGCGAGCAGATCGATCGCACGCTCGCCTGGTTCAACGGCGTCGAAGGCGACCCGCGCAGCTTCGATCCGCTCGACCAGCTGCTCGGCGAGCAGTCCTACCGGCTCGCGCACTGGCGCACCGCGTCCGAGGAGATCAACTACCGGCGGTTCTTCGACGTGAACCAGCTCGCCGCCCTCCGCATGGAGGACCCCGAGGTGTTCGAGGAGGTCCACCGCTTCGTCTTCGATCTGATCGGGAAGGGCGCCGCCACGGGGCTCCGGATCGATCACGTCGACGGCCTGTTCGCGCCGGGCGACTACCTGCGGCGCCTGCAGGCGCATGCCGGCACCGCGCTCGGCATCGATCCCGCCTGCCGAACGCCGCTGTACGTCGTCGTGGAGAAGATCCTGGGCCCGGACGAACCGCTGCTGCCGGACTGGCCGGTGCACGGGACGACCGGATACGAGTTCGGGGCGGCGGTGAACGGCCTCTTCGTCGACCGGCGCAACGAGCGCGCCTTCGACCGCCTCTACGAACGGATCATCGGCCGCCGCCGCGCGAACGGCTTCGACGATCTCGTCTACGCCTGCAAGAAGCGCGTGATGCACGAGACGATGTCGGGCGACATCAACTCGCTGGGATACCAGCTGAATCGCTTCTCCGAACGCAACCGGCACTTCCGCGACTTCACGCTCTACAGCCTGATCTCGACGATCAAGGAAGTGATCGCCTGCTTTCCCGTCTATCGGACCTACATCACCGATCCCGGCCCGTTGACCGATCACGATCGCCGGTACGTGGCCCGGGCCATCCGATCGGCGAAGCGCGCGTCGCCGGCGTTGACGGGACTCGTCTTCGACTTCGTCGAGCGGATCCTGCTGCACGAGACCGGCGCGGGGAGCCCGGCGGAGATCGAGGAGCGCGAGCGGTTCATCGGCAAGTTCCAGCAGACGACCAGCCCCGTGGCGGCGAAAGGGATCGAGGACACGGCGCTGTATGTCTACAACAGGCTCGTGTCGCTCAACGAGGTCGGCTCCGATCCCACGCGGTTCGGGATCGAGCCGGAAGCGCTGCACGTCTGGATGGCCGAGCGCGGGCGCCGGTGGCCGGCGGGGCTGTCGGCCACGAGCACGCACGATACGAAGCGCGGCGAAGACACTCGCGCGCGGATCACCGCGATCTCCGAGCTGCCTGGCGAGTGGAAAGCGGCGGTGACGCGATGGCGGGCCATGAACCGCCGCGCACGCAGCGAGGTCGGCGGCCGCACGGCTCCGGATCCGAACGAGGAGTACCTGATCTACCAGACGCTGGTCGGCGCGTGGCCGTTCGCGCCCGAAGAGGAACGATCGTTCGTCGAACGGCTCCACCAGTACATCGTCAAGGCGCTGAGGGAAGCCAAGGTGAACACCAGCTGGCTCACGCCAGACGAGGAGTACGAGCAGGGGGTGCTCGCGTTCATCGATCGCATCCTGGATCCGAAACGGCCGTTCCTGGCCGCCTTCCGGCCGTTCCAGCAGCGTGCCGCGGAGATCGGGATCGTCAACAGCCTCGCGCAGCTGACGATCAAGTGCACGGCGCCGGGCGTGCCCGACTTCTACCAGGGCACGGAGCTGTGGGATCTCTCGCTGGTCGACCCGGACAACCGGCGGCCGGTAGACTACGCACGCCGCCGCACGCTGCTCGACGAGCTCCGCGCAGTCGCGCCTTCGGCCGGTGCGGTCCGCGATCTGCTGGAGACGCGCGCCGACGGTCGGGTGAAAATGTACGCGATGATCCGCGCGCTGGCGGTGCGCCATCGGCTGCGTGACACGTTCATGTCTGGCGACTACGTGCCGATCCCGGCGTCGGGTGCGTCGGCGATGCACCTCTTCGCCTTCGCGCGCGTCCACGAGCGCGAGGCTGCCGTCACCTGCGTGCCGCGGCTCGCCGGCTCGCTGTCCGGCCGCTCGGTGACGCCTCCCGTCGGCGCCGACTGCTGGAACGACACCCGCGTCGTGCTGCCCGATTCGATTCCTGCCGACACGTTCGTCGATGCGTTCACCGGAGCACGCATCGTCGCCGAACGCGACGGCGACGGGCGCCGCTCGCTCGCCGCCGGCACGATGTTCGCGCACTTCCCGGTGGCGCTGCTCGCGGGCGAGAGCTAGAGGTCACGAGGTGCAGAGCTGGGCGATTGCAAGCCTCGTGATGTTCTACCTCCAGATCATCGGCGGCGCCTTCGTCGTCTGGCTGATCGTGGTGCTGCTGTTCGCGCCCCACATCCCGTATCACATCGACGGAGACCTGGACGCGACGAGCGAGCACTTCGTGCGGGTGCTCGAGTCGACCTGTCTGGTGACGTTGAGCGACGGCAACCGGGTGGAGGTGCTCACGAACGGAACGGCGTTCTATCCGGCGATGCTCGCCGCCATCCGATCGGCGCGCGAGACGATCAACATGGAGTGCTACATCTTCCGCAAAGGGACGATCGCCAACCAGTTCGTCGAGGCGCTCTCCGAGCGGGCACGCGCCGGTGTGCGGGTGACGCTCGTCGTCGACGCCATCGGAAGCTTCGGCGCGTTCCCGAGGTTGACGCGTCCGCTCCGCGAAGCCGGCTGCCGCGTGGAGCGGTACCAGCGGCTCACGTGGTATCGCCTCAGCCGGTTGAACAACCGGACGCACCGCGAACTGCTGGTCGTCGACGGCAGCGTCGCGTTCATCGGCGGGGCGGGGGTGGCCGACTGGTGGGCCGAGCCGACGCGCGGCAAGCCGATGTGGCGCGACATGATGGCACGCGTCGAAGGTCCCGTCGTCTCGCAGATACAAGGAATCGCCGCGGAGAACTGGCTCGAGTGCTGCGGCGAGATCCTGACGGGTCCCGAGATCTACAAGGCCCAGGAGAAGGTCGACGGCGTGAGGGCGTTCGCGCTCAAGAGCTCGCCGTCAGACCGGTCGACGGTCTCGCGTGTGCTGTTCCAGACGCTCGTCGAAGGCTCCAATCAACGGGTGCGGATCAACACCCCCTACTTCCTGCCCGACAAAGCATTCAGGCGCGCGATGATCCGCACAGCGAAGCGCGGCGTGGAGGTCACGGTCGTCGTCCCCGGCTCGGGCACCGATCAGCGATGGGTGCGCCTGGCGAGCCGCCGCATGTTCGGCCAGCTGCTCGAGGCGGGGGTGCGGATCCACGAGTATCGGCCCGGCATGATCCACGTGAAGATGCTCGTCGTCGACGACCTGTGGTCGGCCATCGGCACGACCAACGTCGACAACCGATCGTTCGAGCACAATGACGAGGTGAACCTGGTGGTCCGTGACGAGCGGATCGCCGCGCGGCTCACCGTCGACCACCTGGCCGACGCCGCCAACAGCGACGAGATCACGCTCGAGGCGTGGCGCCGACGGCCGGTCTGGGAGAAACTCGTCGGCTCGGTCGCCTGGGTCCTCGAACGGCAGCAGTAGGCGACACTACGACGGCGGCTGCTTGATCGCGTCGGTCCAGATCCGGATCTGTTCGGCGGTCATCGACCCGTGCGGCTCCTGACGGCCATCGTGATATTTCAGGTGCTCGACGTCGTGCAGGTACTGCTCGCGCGACAGCAGCGTGCCGTAGCAGACGTCGTTCAGCAGGTTCGGCCGGCTCACCGTCAGGCGGCGGATCAGCTCCTCCATCACCCAGGGCGGCACGTTCTGCCGCTTGTCGGGATAGACGAATCCGAACAGGATCAGGTGGCTGAGGAGCACGCGCCAGTGATCGCCGAATCGCATCAGCAGCCGCGGCCAGTCGAGCGCCGGTCCGGTCTCGCGCAGCAGGTGCGCGACGTCGGCGCCGTCGTACCGCTCCCGCTCGAGGATGAACGCCTTCGACCAGATCATCTCTTCGACCGGCGTGAGCCGGACGATCAGGCCGAGCACGTTGACCCTCGGCGCGTGATCGAACCAGAGATCGTCCACGCGCGCGACGCCGTTGCCGGAGCTGAAGATCACGTCCATGAAGTGATCGCCCCGGTGAATCTTGCCGAGCCAGTGCGGGAACGGCACGAGGGTCTCGTAGCCGAGCGCGGCGAACGCATCGAGCACGCGGGAGCAGTCCTCCGGCTTGACGAAGATGTCGATGTCCTTCGTCTCGCGCGGCACGTGCGAGTAGTGCGAGAAAGCGAAGGCGCCGCCGACCAGGAACGGAATGCCTGCCTCGAGCAGCCTCCGCAGCGCTTCGATGTAGAAGTCGGCCGCGGGGTCGTGGATGGCACGTGCGGTTGACGTTTCCATGTGTCCTCAGGAGGCCATCGCATCCGTGGCCCGCCGGCCGTGTGCGACCGGCATCGGCGTCGGCGTCGTCGCGACATCCGCGGTGGGCGGAGCGCTGACCGGCACTTCGAACACGCGAAACGCCGGCTGATCCGGGAAGCTTCGCGTCAGCAGCGGCATCGACACGTTGTAGACCGGCACCCTGGCCTTCGTCGTCCCCTGAAGCTGTCCGCGGTGGGCATGGCCGTGGACGACGAGCGTCACCGAGAAGCGATCGATCGGATCCTCGAGACGGCTCGATCCGACGAACGGAAAGATCTCGAGCGGCTCCCCTTCGACCGTCTGCTGGATCGGCGCGTAATGCAGCAGCACCACGCGCGACGATGTGCGAAGGCGGGCGAGGGCGGTCTCGAGCTTCAACGCCTCGTTCACCGCTTCGTGCACGAACTGCTTGATGATCGGCTCGCCCCAGGCCCCGAGCGCGCGCGCCCCGAAGCCGCCGCCGAAGCCCTTCACGCCGGCGATGCCGACGCCGGCGAGCTCGACCGAATCGCCGTCGAGCACCGTGACCCCGGAGTCCGCGAGGATCTGCCGCACTTCCGCTTCCTTGGACGACTCGACGTCGTGATTGCCGAGAACCGCCGCTGTCGGAATACGAAACGGGGTGAGCTCTTTTGCCAGAACCCGCGCTTCGTCCGGCGTCCCGTAGTCGGTCAGATCGCCGGCGAGGAGCAGCACCTCGGCCGCTTCCGCGATCTTCGCGAAAAGCGGTTGAAATGCCCCCTGCGCCGTCCTGGTGCAGTGGAGATCGCCCACGGCGGCGATGCGCACGACACGTTCAGCCATCGAGCCAAACGTTGTTCAAGAGTTGAGCCAGCTTCGCCGGTCAGATGACGGCCGGGAGGGCTCGGCTGAAGTAAGGGTGGTGGGTCGAAGAGGTGCAAACCGTGGAAGCCGGAAAGACGGTGCCTGGTGCGCCTAGGAGGAGCGCTTATCCGCCCGACCGGCTTCCACGTTGTGCGCTATCACTTGAGCAAGCGATGTGCCTGCCCAAAATGGCTGCAAGTTGTTGAAAATCGACGCCCGGCCGCGGACTTCTCCGCAACCGGGCGAAAATTTCAACTAATCGAAAGGACCTACTTCCGGACGTACTTCTTCACCTGACGCGGGCCGACTTCTGCGCCGTACACGTTGCCCGCCGCGTCGACGACCACGCCTTCCGCGGCGCTCGTGCCGGTCGCGTCGACGTCAGGATCGGGAATGAACGCGGTGACCTTCTTGTCCTTCAGGCTGCCGATGCGGATCCCGCGCAGCCAGTCCTGGTGATTGCGCGACACCGACTTCGACTCGGAATCGGCGACGTACAGGTTGTCGTTCCTGTCGATGTAGATGCCGCTCGGGCGGCTGAACTGGTAGAAGGCTTCCTTGAAGGTGCCCTCCTGATCGAAGACCTGCACCCGGTTGTTGTTGCGGTCGCCGACGTAGAGCAGCCCCTGCGAGTCGAACGCGAGCGCGTGCGGCTGATCGAAATCGCCGTCGCCGTTCCCCCACTTGCCGAAGCTCTTGATGAACTTTCCGTTGCTGTCGAACTTCAGCACCTGCGCGACCCAACCGGGCGTACTGGCGTGGCCCTGCGAGATGAAGATGAAGCGTCCATCCGGCGACGTGATCACGTCGTTCGGCTGATAGCAGCACTCGCCGGGCGCCACCGAGCCGCCAGCCTTGCCGATCGTCAGGAGCAGCTTTCCATCGGGGCTGAACTTGAAGACCTGGTGCCCCTTGGTCGCGCCGGGCGCCGGACCGGGCCGCGGCGCCGGACCACGGGCCGCACCTGCACCTGCACCTGCACCGGCACCGGCACCGGCACCCGCACCGGCCGCGGCGCCAGCGCCTGCTCCAGCGCGCCCGGCTGCCGCCCCGCCGCCGCCTCGCGCGGGCCGCGGCGCGTTGTCCTGGCCGTCGGTGACCCAGATGTTCCCGTCGCGATCGACGTGAATGCCGTGCGGGAAGATCAGCATCCCCGCGCCGAACGACTTCACGAGGTTTCCATTCGAGTCGAACTTCAGAATCGTGTCGATCGGCTTGATGTCGTTGGTCGCCGGATCGAGACAGCTGTTGCCGCCGCACCGCTCGGCCACCCAGATCGAGCGGCCGTCCTTGTCGACGTCGACCGCGCTGGTCGATCCCCACGTGCGGCCCGCCGGCAGCTTGAAGAAGTTGGTGACCGTGTTGTACGGGTTCGGAACGTCGTTCACCGGGGGAATCGGCGCCTGCATATCGGCGGCGATCCGGACATCGCTCGCGGCAAACGCCGCGACGGCGGCGAGGGCTACGACGATGGAGCTCTTACGTGCGTTCATCACACATGCCTCCTGCTTGCTCGACATCCCGCGTCGACGCGCGTAGACCGGCGTGCATGCCGTCGTCGCGCGCGTGCTGGTGGCTCACGCGCCGGCTGACGGCCCGACATCCCCGCGCATACGAGGCGGATGCCTCGCTTGACGCCCGGATTGTACCCGTACGGGTTCACGGAAATTGACGGTTCGACAATTCGACGATGAGGCCTGCCCGCGGCATTCGAACGCGGCGTCGATTCGTGTCAGGATCGTTCCAGCGCGCGCCCGACGGCGTGCGGATTTCGCCCTTTTTTCGAGTCGCCATGAAACCGTGTGACTGTACCGAGCCGCATACGCGCCGCCGCGTCGTGCTGACCGGCGGCCCGGGCGCCGGCAAGACCGCGGTGCTCGAGCTCATCCGGCTCTTCTTCTGCGAGCACGTGAAGACGCTGCCGGAATCGGCGGGCATCGTCTTCGGCGGCCGCTTTCCGCGCAACCACAGCGCCCCGGTTCGACAGGCGGCCCAGCGCGCCATCTATCACGTGCAGCGCGAGCTCGAATCGACCGCCGACGTGGAGAACGCCGCCATCGTCCTCTGCGATCGCGGCACCATCGACTGCTCCGCGTACTGGACCGGCGACGGAGATCTCTTCTCGTCGGTCGGCACGACGCGCGAGAGCGAGCTCGCCCGCTACGAGACGGTCATCCACCTGCGCACGCCGACCTCGGCGCGCGCCTACAACCGCGACAACCCGCTGCGCATCGAGTCGCTCGAGGAGGCGGCCGCGATCGACGCGCGGATCCTCGCGCAGTGGGAGGGGCATCCGCACCGCTTCGTCGTCCCGGCGACCGAGGACTTCCTGAACAAGGCGTCGCACGTGCTGGCGCTGCTGCGCGACGAAGTGCCGCCATGCTGCCGTCATCACGTGCGCCGGTTCCTGTGGGACGGCGGCGATACGCGGGTCGAGGCTCCGCCGGCTGTCACCGGAGACCAGCGGTGACGATCACGCCCGCCGGCCGCGTCACGCTCTTCGTCACGGCGCTGATCGTCGTGCTGCTCTGGCCTCCGCAGGAGGGGCGCAGCCTGGTGATGAAGGCGGTGAACCGCGCCGTCGATCCCGGGGGCACGCTGCCGGTGCTGCCGCCTCCGCTCGGCTTCGGCCTCGGCGACGATGTGCGCGCCGTCGAGGAACATGACGAGCAGGTCCGGCGGTACGACGAGGCGTACGACCAGGGCGCGTGGATGCGCACACGGCTCCGTCTGAAGGTCGCGCGCGACCCGTTCGAGAAGAGCACCGTCCGCCAGCTGCTGCTCGTCGCCGGGATCGTCGTCGCCTTCTTCGTCTTCAGGCCCGATCGACAAACGTAATTTTTTGTCATCACGATCTTCGTCGCCTGGATTGCGAGTCCGACCGGCGCGTGTATACTCTCGCCTCACCACATTCGAACCAGGAATCCGGTTCCGAGGAGATCGTTCATGAAAATGCGCGTAATCATGGCACTGGCAATGTCGGTGAGCCTGGCCGCGTGTGCACAGCAGCCGGCCGCCCAGCAGGGTGAAGGCTCGGCCGCACCGGCCGCGGCGCCCGCAGCTCAGGCAGGTCGCGGCGGCGGTGGCGGCGGCATGGCGGGCACCGCCGAACAGCAGGCGAAGCAGGCCGAGCTCGAGAAGAACACGCCGCAGCTCAAGGTTACCGAGGAGGTCCTGAGGCTGTCGGTACCGGGACAGACGATCGGCGAGGCGGTCGGCGTCGCGAAGAACTCGCAGGGGCACCTGTTCGTCTTCTCGCGGACCGGCAAGACGGCGACCGTCAAGGGGAGCGCGGCGTCGATGCTCTTCGAGTTCGACCAGAACCTGAAGTTCGTCAAGGAATGGGGCCCGAACAACTACGCCGCCGGCTTCGCGCACACGGTCCGCGTCGACAAGAACGACAACGTGTGGGTGGCCGACGAAGGCGCGAACATGATCGTGAAGTACCGTCCCGACGGCAGCGTCGCGATGACGCTCGGCCGCAAGGAGGAGCCGCTCGACTGGCTGGAGCGCTTCGTCGAGGAGGGGGATCACCTCGAGGGGACGCCGCCGGCGCGTCCGTGGGTGTTCAACCGGCCGACCGACGTGACCTGGGACACCAACGGCAACATCTTCATCTCCGACGGCTACAACAACTCGCGCGTCGCGAAGTTCGACAGCAACGGCAACTGGGTGAAGGCGCTCGGCGAGCGCGGCAACGCGCCCGACCAGTTCAACACCCCGCACGGGATCACGTCCGACGCCCAGGGCAACATCTACGTCGCCGACCGCGGCAACCGCCGCGTGCAGGTCTACGACCCGGATCTGAAGCGGCTCCGGATCATCGAAGGCATGGGCGCGCCCTGGTCGGTGTGCATCTCCCCGGGCCAGACGCAGCATCTCTTCTCGGGCGACGGCAACGGCAAGATCTACAAGTTCGATCTCGACGGCAAGCTCCTGGGCTGGGCGCAGACCTCGCTGAACCATGGCCAGAACGGCTGCCTCGTGCACGAACTGCACTGCGAGTCGGACACGGTCATCTACAAGGGTGACTGCTCGACCTGGCAGGTGGAGAAGCTGACCATCTCGCAGTAGTTGCAATTCCACGAAACGCGTGGCTGGCCGGGTCTGCAAGACCCGGCCCTACGTACCGGACGCGGCCCTACGGACCGTCGACCCCTTCCTCCCAACCGAACCGATCGAGCGGCGGCACGCGGCGCCCGACCCGGTCATGATCGACCGCCATGTCCGGTTCACGCGTCGACAGGCGCTCGATGACCGGCGCCGTCGCAGCGCTGAGCGTGGCGATGGTGTCGTTCCAGGTGGGCTCGTCCGTTGCGAAGCACCTGATCCCGATCGTCGGCGCGCCCGGCGCCACTGCCCTCCGTCTGGCCATCTCGGCGCTCATCGTCGGCGTGGCCCAACGGCCGTGGCGCTCGGTGCCTTCGGCCGCGGCGCTCCGGGCCATCGTCCCGTACGGCCTCGCCCTGGGGACGATGAACTTCGTGTTCTACCAGGCACTGAGCCGAATTCCGCTCGGCATCGCCGTCGGACTCGAGTTCACCGGACCGCTGGCCGTCGCCCTGCTCGGGTCGCGCCGCCGGCTCGATCTGCTGTGGGTCGCGTGTGCGATCGCCGGCCTCGCGCTGCTGCTGCCGTTCGCGCCCTCCTCCGCTCATCTCGATCCAATCGGCGCCGGCTACGCGCTGGCGGCCGGCGCCTGCTGGGCGCTGTACATCGTGTTCGGCCATCGGGCGGGCCGCGCGCACGGCATGACCGCGTCCACCTGGGGCCTGCTCATCGCCGCCTGCGCGATCGCGCCGATCGGGCTGGCAGACGCGGGACGATCGATCGTGTCGCCGGCGGCGCTGCCGCTCGGGCTCGCGGTCGCCGTCCTCTCGAGCGCGCTGCCCTACACGCTGGAGATGATCGCGCTGCGCCGCCTGTCGCCGCGCGCGTTCGGCACGCTCATGAGCCTCGAGCCGGCGCTTGCCGCCGCGGCAGGGTTCGTCCTTCTCGGCGAGCGTCTGAGCGGGGTGCAGTGGAGCGGGATCGCAGCCGTGATCGTGGCATCGGTGGGCACCCTTGGGAACGAAGCGGGCGTCGCGGAGGTCACCGACGCGGCCGCCGATCGCTGAGGACGGCAGGTATTACGAAACTCTTACAGTAGGGGCAACAGGGGTCCATTAACGTAAATCATCTATTTTTCCTGACGATTTCACCGAGAGGAACCCCTTCGTGTCCAATCCGTACGCCGAGAGAGCCGAGCAAGCGTCGAGTCAGGGGGTCAGCTTCCTGACCACCGCCGTCCTCATCTGGTTTCACGTCATGGCCGTTGCCGCGCTGTTCATGTTCAGCTGGCGCAACCTGCTGGTCGCCCTGGCGCTCCACTGGATCGCCGTCGGGCTCGGCATCAGCATGGGCTATCACCGGCTGCACACGCACCGCGGGTTCAAGACCTACAAGTGGTTCGATTACTTCCTGGCCGTCTGCGGCACGCTGACGCTGGAAGGCGGACCGATCTTCTGGGTGGCGACGCACCGCCTCCATCATCAGTACTCCGACCGTCCCGAGGATCCCCACACCCCGCGCGTGAGCGGGTTCTGGGCGCACGTCGGCTGGATCATCTTCGGCGAGGCGCAGCACAGCGACACCGCGCGCCTCGCGCGGTACGCGCCCGATCTCAGCAAGGATCGGTTCTATCGCTGGCTGTCGGCCTATCACTGGGTGCCGCTGACGGTGCTCGGCTTCGCCCTGCTGGCGATTGGCGGCTGGGGGCTGGTCTGCTGGGCCATCTTCCTCCGCGTCGTCGTCGGACTGCACGCGACCTGGATGATCAACTCGGCGACGCACATGTTCGGCAACCGCCGGTTCGACACCGATGACGACTCGCGCAACGTCTGGTGGGTGGCGCTGCTCACGTTCGGCGAGGGGTGGCACAACAACCATCACGCGCACCCGGTGTCGGCGCGCCACGGCCTGGCCTGGTACGAGTTCGACGTCACCTGGATTCAGCTGAAGGTGCTCGAGGCGATCGGCCTCGTGTGGGACCTCAAGGTCGCCAAGATCCGCAAGCCGTTGGAGGAAGCCGCCGCGTAGCCGTATCCTGACAGCATGAGGTGGGGCGGCCGCCGCAAGTCGATTGTCTTCATCGTCCTGGGATGCCTGGGCGTTGGAGGCGCGGTTGCCCTCAACATCGGCTGGGTCATCGTCAGTTGGAGAGAGGCCGGCCTGCTCGTGGCCGGCCTCATCCTCTTCCCCCTCATCATCACGGGCGTCGTGCTCAATACGATCTTCCTGGTGCGCGAGATCCGGCGCAACGAACAGCACGAGCACTTCATCAACGCCGTCACCCACGAGCTGAAGACGCCAATCGCATCGGTCAAGCTGCACCTGCAGACGCTGCAGCAGCGGCCGGTCGACGACGCGCGCCGCCAGGAGTTCTACCAGGTGATGGTCGACGACTGCGATCGCCTGCTCGGCACCGTCGAGCAGGTGCTGCGCGCGGGGCGGCTTCGCGCGCCCAAGGACAAGCGGCGCTTCAGGCCGGTGGACCTGGTGGGCATCATGGACGAGTGTCTCTCCCTCGCGCAGACGCGCTACCGGTTGACGCCGGGTGAACTGAGCTACAAGTGCAGCATCAGGAACGGCGTCCGCCCGCAGGTGCTCGGCGACGAGGACGATCTCAAGGCGGTCGTGCTGAATCTCGTCGACAACGCCATCAAGTACTCGGGGGACACGGTGCACGTCGGCGTCGAGCTCGCGCAGACCGACTCGCGGTCGGCCACGATTCGCGTCAGCGATCGCGGCATCGGGATTCCGGTGTCGGAGCTGACCCAGATCTTCAAGCGGTTCTACCGCATTCCTGGCGTGATGACGTCGCGCATCAAGGGCGCGGGGCTGGGCCTCTTCATCGTCCGCGCCGTCGTCGCGCGGCACGGCGGGACCGTGTTCGCCGAGAGCGACGGCCCGGGGCTGGGGACGACCTTCACCGTGCAGCTTCCGCTCACCTCCCCGTCATGAGCCGGATTCTCGTCGTCGAAGACGAGCGCCACCTCGCCGACGGACTGCGCTTCAACCTCGAGGCGGACGAACACGAGGTCGACGTCGTCGACACGGGCGAGGACGCGCTCTCGAAGCTGTCCTCCGAACCGCGCCGGTACGATGTCGTCGTGCTCGACGTCATGCTGCCGGGGGTCGACGGCTTCCAGGTCACCTCCGAGCTGCGGCGGCTGGGGCTGTACGTTCCTGTGCTCATCCTCACCGCACGCGGACGATCGGAGGACGTGTTGAGCGGCTTCGCGGCGGGCGCCGACGACTACCTGACGAAGCCGTTCGAGCTGCCGATCTTCCTGTCGCGCGTCCGCGGGCTGCTTCGCCGGCACGAGTGGTTCAAGCTGGAAGCGGCCGCGCAGACCACCAGCGGCAACGCGTTCGCGTTCCGCGATCGCGTGATCGATTTCGATCAGCTCGAGGTGCGCGTCGGCGAGAAGCGGATGCCGCTGACGCTGATGGAGGCGTCGCTGCTGCGGTACTTCGTCGAGAACGAAGGACGTCCGGTATCGCGCAAGACGATCCTCGATCGCGTGTGGAACGTGCACGAAGACACCGACACCCGGGCGATCGACAACTTCATCGTCCGGCTGCGGCGGTATATCGAGGAGGAGCCGGGTCGGCCGAAGCACCTGCAGACGGTGCGCGGCGTCGGCTACCGGTTCGTCTCGGATCCGGAGTAGGGACAGAGGGACAGAGGGTCGGGAAGGGCGGGAGGGTCGGGAGGGTCGCCGTAGTGTCCGGCTTCAGCCGGACGCCTGTTCAATTCGCACGCTGCGATCCGACGTCCGCTCTCGCCATCCGCCGCAGCGTGGCGCCGAACCACGCCAGCGCCGCGCAGTTCACCACCGCCAGCACCACCGACAGGTCGACGACCGTGATGCCGCGCGGGATCGCCCACCCGGCGTCCTCGCTGATGCCGTAGAAGATGTTCAGGTTCAACGCGAAAATCGCGCTGACGACGACGAGGACTGGCGCGAAGGCGCGGCGGCCGGCGGCGGCCAGCGCCAGCAGCGGCACCGCGGCGAAGAGGTGGTTCTCGTGTACCTGCACGGCGAGCACCGCGTAAGCGTGCACGAGAAACGCGCCGAGGGCCGCCCACATCCACACGTCGCGCGAGCGTCGCGTCGTCCACACGCCCCACGCCATGGCGGCCACGACCAGCATCGTCGCAATCGGCCGCGGATTGGGTCCGCCCACTTCGATGAAACGCGAGATGGCGAGGATGCGTGTCTCCGCCGTCCACGCGCCCCAGGCTCCAAGATCGTGCGCGCTGAAGATGGCCCTGACGATGTAGCCGACGAGCCACCAGAGGTTGCAGGCATTCCCGGAGAGCATGTCGTGCGCCTGGAGGCGCGCCATCGCCTGCACGAAGTTCGGTCCGCCTCCGGCGGCGACGATCGGTGCGACGAGGGCAGCAGTGACGAGCACACCACCGAGCATCGCCGCCCCGAGCTCCCGCAGGCGCCGTTCGGGACGTGACGCGTGCCACAGCGCGAGGACGATCGCCGGGCCGATGATCAGCGGCTGCGGCTTCGTCATCACCGCGGCGGCGGCGAGCCCGCCGGCAATCGCACCCCGGCCCGCGGCGGCGGCCACGAGGCTGCCGAGGATCGGCAGCATGAATTGCGGATCGAGATAGCCGAGCGCCGCGCCGTCGAGGACGATGCCGGGGTTCAGCCAGTACGCGCAGGTAACCCAGCGTGCGGCGCCGACGTTGCGCCATCGCCGCACCGCGACATACAGCAGGAGCGCGGTGCCGATGTCGGCGAGAAGCGCGGGCGTCTTGATCGCGATGACGAGCGGCGTGGTATTGGGAAACGCGCCACCCATCGCCCGCTGATAGACGCGGCCGGCGAGCCCGAGCTCGTGCAGCGCGAGCGGCGGATAGGTCGCCTGGCCCTCGGCATTGAGATAGGTGAGCGTCCGCCACTCGGGCGGCGATCCGCCGACGCCGTACAGACGGCTGACGCCTTCGCGTGCCGCGTTGTAACTCCAGATGCGCCATGGAACGGTGTCGTGCGTGCCGCCGAGCGGCAGGGCGGCGGCGCGGGCAAGGGTGCCGGCCAGCAGCAGGATGGAAAAGAGACGGGCGCTCACGACGATCGGGGTCCCGGCATCGTACACCTGCACGGTCCAAAGTGCTTGAAGTGTGCAATGGGATGCATTAAGGTCTTATGAACTCGGGCGCAGGGGTCGTCCTGCCGCGCTCGAGGCCCCAATCCTGTGTGCGTGAGGCGCGCGTGATTGGTCGTGGTCTGTACGCGTTACCTCGTAATCGAAGTCGGTAGGTACACATGCTCAATAGGAAGATGAGGGTGGCTGGAATTGCCGCGCTCTGCGCGATGGCGCTGGCGTGCGAGAAGGCGAGCCCCACCCGACCCAGTGGAGTCGACACGGCGTCGCCGGACGCAGCCTCGGTGACCGACGCGCGCACGGGCGTGACGCTCATTGCCGCGCGCCCGTCCAGCCCGGCGGCCAACGCGTCGATCGCGTGGGCCAAGCAGCCGATCACGCTGACGGTCAACAACGGCGTGTCGAGCAATTCGTCGGTCCTCACCTACGCGTTCGAAGTGGCCAGCGACGCCGGCTTCGCCAAACTCGACGCGTCGAAGAGCGGCATCGCGGCCGGCGCCAACGGAACCACGAGCGTGTCACTCGACAAGCTCGCCGGTTCGCGGACGTACTACTGGCGCGTGCAGGTGACCTCGCCGAGCGGCAACGGCCCGTACTCGGCCGTTCGCAGCTTCACCGTCGGCCCCGAGGTCGTGCTCGGCACGCCGGTTCTCGCCTCGCCGGTCAACGGTCAGCAGGCATTCTCGCCGCTCACGCTCTCGGTCAACAACATCGGACGGCAGGGCCCGGCGGGCGCGATCGTCTACACGGTGGAAGTGTCGAACGACAGCAGCTTCGGCAGCCTGCTCTTCAGCAGCGACGTGCCGGAACAGGGCGGGTCGAACACGATCGTGAGCGCGAACATCAGCGGCCTCGTCTCCGGGCAGACCTACTACTGGCGCGCCAAGGCGACCGACGCGACCAACTCGATCGTCACCCCGTATTCCGACGTTCAGGCCTTCGTCGCGCAGTCGTTCAACTTCCGCACCGCGAAGATCTGGGACAACCCGCCGGACCTCGCCACCTGGCCGGAAACGGCACGCATCACCTCGATCGAGTTCACCGGCTCGGCGATGCGCGTCGACTTCGATCGTCGCGACCCGCCGGACGGCAACCGCTGGGTCGATCAGATTCCGCCGGGCTTCCAGGGTCCGCTGCAGTACACGCTCGGCATGTGCCGGTATCTCGAGAACAACTGGCAGTGCGCCGCCGTGGTGCAGTTCTGGTACGGCCGTTCGCTGGACGACACGGCGGAGCCGTCGCGGTTCTGGCGCGAGTGGTGGTACGACGGGGCGCGGTGGGGACCGCTGGCGGTCTATCGTCCGCAGGAGGGCGAAATCGTCGGCGTGTTCGTCGGCGCCGGCGACCTGCGCGGACGCACCTGGACGCGCGAAACCTGTCCACAGGTCTGTGAGCGGTCGAACGTCACGTTCGTGCCCTTCACCTCCGGCTACGCCTACTACGGGTTCTAGCCAGTCCGTTCGCCGCGCGCGGGTCCATCGGATCCGCGTGCGGTTTCCATCGACCACAAGACCGCGGAGGCGTCTGACGACAGGCCGGGCCGCGATGGAGGTTCGTTTGAGACAGCGATTCGTTCAGGTCGCGGCTGCCGCGTGCGTCGCCGTCCTGGGATACGCCGGCCAGGCCGCGGCGCAGCCACAGGGCGATCGGCCGATCGTCGTGCAGGTCAACGCCGGCGCCTCGTTCGGCGGTTCGAGCGGAGGCACCTACGGAATCGAAGGCGACTACGTCCTCACGCCGAAGATCACCATCTTCGCGGAGGTCGGCCAGATCACGAACGTGGCGCCCGCATTCATCAAGGACCGCGCGGACTTCATCGCGGGCGTGATCGGCGCGGCCGCCGACCCGAAGGACAAGGCCACGTACTTCGATGCCGGCATCAAGTACCAGCTGCCGCGGCTCATGACGCAGTACGAACCGTACGTCGGCCTCGGCCTCGGCGTCGCCCATGTCTCGAAGGAGACGACCTTCTCGGTGAACGGCGCGGACCTCTCGGAGGATCAGCTCCTCAGCGACTACGGCGTGCAGCTCGGCGCCGATCTCGCCGGCTCCACGACGAAGACGACGCTCGCCCTGCTCCTCGGCGTCACCCGATCCATCGGCGAACGCTACGGTGTCGACCTGTCGTACCGGTACAACCGGATCTACCCGAAGAGCGACGTCATCGAGGAAGACGAAGGGATCAACGCCAACCGTCTGCAGGTCGGCTTCTTCGTCCGCTTCTGAGCCGGCGGACGAACGTCCGCCGCATGAACCCACCGGCTTCCGGGCTTCGGCCCGGGAGCCGTCCCGCACGATTCCCTCCGCACCGCGCCCCACGCCTGCGCGCTCATCTCGGCGCGACGATCGTCAGCACTTCACAGAACGCGACGATGACGAGCAGCATGACGGCTGCGATGCGGGCTGTCGTGTCGGCGATGGCGAGCTTGTCACGCCAGGTGAGATCGGCAGTATCCATCATGCCCTCGACGAACGTATCGGCGCCGGCGCGGTGCTGCTGCACCGCGTCAGTGGTGACGCTTGAAGAACTGTACCTCGCGCTCGTGCTTCGCCGCCTCGGCTCGGCTGCCGAAGGTGCCGAGGTTGCGACGCCGGCCGGTGTGCGGATCGGCCTTGCGCGAGTACAGGCGGTACTGACCCGACTTCAGCTTGCGAATCATACGGCCCTCCCGCCAGCGATCCGATGCATCGACGATGCCTGAAGACCATGTGTCAGAATCGGGTGCTGCGGCTCGACGGGACGTGGTGCGTCCCCTTTGCGGCATGACGCCGAGGTGCTGACATTCGCCTTCATCTTCCATCCGCGCCGCCGGGTTTGAGAAGGACGGCGTTCGTGCTGGCGCTCGTGTCGCTCTGCGCGCCGCTCCTCGCCGGCCGGACCTTCACGTCGATCGAGCGGCTGCGCGTCAAGCTGGTCGAGCAGCCGATCGCGTCCGTCAACGGCGCGATGGAAATCGCCACGGATCGTCTCGAGCCGTTCGTACGGTCCGGATCGGCGGCCGCCCTGATCCTGCGGATCGCGAACCACGGCGGCGGCGGACGTTTCTCGGTGGCGGTCGACGGCGTGCCGGCCTGCGAACAGGTCGTTGCGGAAGGGAGCACGCGACGCATCGACTGCCGCATCACGCGGTGGCCATCGGATCCGCGCAACACGACCCTCTCGATCGCCGGACCCGGCTCCAACTGGAGCCTCGACTACCTCGAGGTCGCGACACACCACGGCAACACGACCGGCATGATCGTGTCGTTCGTCCTTCCGGCTGGCGCGCATCGGATGGAGAGCGTTGGCCGCGCGGCGGCAATCGCCATCTGTTTCGCAATCGTCCTCGGCGCGCTCGCCATATCGCCGTCGCCCTTGCCTGGCCCGCTTCGGGTCGTTCAGCGAACGCTGGGGTCGCTGTCCTTCGTGCTCCTGTGCCTGGTGCTGGTGTCGCCGTGGCTGTCACCGTTCGAGCTCGTGATCTCGTTCGGAACGTACGTGCTGTGTGTGGTGATTCTCGGGACGTCCCGCATCTGGACCGCGCTCCTCTGGTTCGCGAGACCGGCGGCTGCCGGCGTGACCCAGCGCATCGCTCGGGCAAGCCTCGCGGCGGCTGTCGTCGTGCTCACGTTCCTGGCCTTCGTCGACGCGAAGCTCGCGACGACCCACGACGGCAACTACAGCGGGTTCCTGCAGATCTCCAGGCAGTTCTTCGACCAGAATCCGCTCGTTCGCGATCGCGACGACCTGCGCCGGGAGCTGCGCCTTCGACCGGACGGCGGGTACGACGGCCAGTTCCTCTTCTTCGCCGCGCTCGATCCGCTGATGCGTGTGTATCGTCACGATCCGCATCAGTACGGTTCCGTGGTCGACAACGTGCCGTATCGGTACGGTCGCATCGGCTTCAGCCTCCTGACGGCGATCACGACGCTGAACCGGCCGCGGGCGTTTCCGAAGGCGATGGTGTGGCTGGTGCTGGCGGGCCTGGGCGCAGCCGGCTTCTGCCTGTCGCTGCTCGCGTCGGGCCGCTCCCTGTCTGCCGCCCTGGGCCTCCTCGTCCTGCTCGTGCCAGGCTTCTGGCAATCGGTGCAGTCGGCGCTTCCGGAACCTGTCGCGGCGGCGTTTCTCCTCGCCGGCGTGCTGATCCTGCAGAGCGGGCGTCCGCTTCTCGCGGGGTGTCTGTTCGCCATGTCGCTCCTCGTCAGGGAAACCGGCATCGTCGCGGTCGGGCTCGTAGGCGTCGGGATGATCGTGAGGGGCAGACGGCACGAGGCGATGGCGCTGCTGTCGGTGGCCGTGCTGCCTGTCGTGCTCTGGCGGCTCTACGTCGGCTTCACGTTGTATCCGGAGTGGGGCCTGAAGGGGTTCCTCGATCATCCTGCCGATCTGACCTGGCCCGTTGCCGGTATGGCGCAGATGTGGCGGGTCATCCAGGCAGGGGCGTATTACGGCGGCTCGCACGACTTCGCGCGAGCCGGCTCGTCGTTTCCCGTCGTCCTCGTCTCGGGATTCGTGCTGGCGCTGGCGCTGACCGTCAGGAGACCGAGCGCGTTCAGCGTCGCCGCGCTCGTCTACGCGCTGATCGCGGTGAGCCTCAACTACGAGATGATCTGGGTGCACATCGCCAACGGACAGCGCGGAACCTACGAGCTGTTCCTGATGCTCGCGTTGTGCAGCCTCGACCTGCATGCCTATCCCAGAACGCTGAAAGGCTTCCTCGTCGCGTTCTGGTGCCTGTCGCTCTACTACGTGTTCGTTGGCGCGTTCGACGCCGCCGAGATTCGCGCCGCCATCGGCCTGCCGGTCTGACGATCGCTTCGCCTCGGGAGTGGCTGAGCGCTCTAACGTGCGGCGTCGTCGGTCGACAGGCGATAGCCGACCCACGGCTCGCTCAGGAGATAGCGAGGCTTCGCCGGATCGGGTTCGATCTTCTTCCGGAGCTGCGCCACGAGCGTCCAGAGGTGCTCCGGCTGCTCGACGGCGTTCGGCCCCCATACCGCCTTCAGGATCGCTCGATGCGTCAGCACGCGATCGTGGTTCTTCGCCAGGAGGGACAGCAGATCGAACTCCTTTGGCGTCAAACGGATTTCACCGCCGCCCCGGAGCGCACGGCGGCGGTCGTAGTCGATCGTGAGATCGCCGACACGGAGCTGATTGGTCGGAACGCGGTCGGCGCTCAGGCGACGCAACGCGACGCGAATTCGGGCCAGCAGCTCTTCGGGGCCGAACGGCTTGGTGACGTAGTCGTCGGCGCCGAGGTCGAGCGCGTCGACCTTGTCGGCCTCTCCACCGCGCGCCGACAGCACGACGATGGGCACCTGTGACGTCACGCGCACACGGCGGCAGACTTCGGCGCCCTCGATATCGGGAAGGCCGAGATCGAGCACGATCAGATCGGGCGGCTGCGCGGCGACGATCTCGAGCGCCTCGGCCCCGGTTCCGGCGACCTGCACGTCATAGCCGCGCGTCCGCAACAGCAGCCCCACCGTGCGTTGAATGGCGGCTTCATCGTCGACCAGCAGGATGCGAGCCGGGGAGGTCATGATGATTGCGATACCGCTTCCGATTCCGAGGCCCTGACGGCGGCGGACACGGCGATCGTGATCCGGGCACCGCCCTCCGGACGATTCTCCGCCCAGATGCGCCCGCCCTCCGCCGCCAGGAGCCCGCGAGCGATCCACAGCCCCATCCCCGTGCCGGACGCCCGCATCTTCGCGGCGGCGTCGCCGCGGTAGAACCGCTCGAACAGATGCGAAAGGTCGGCGGGCGGGATGCCCTTGCCCTCGTCGCGCACCTCGATGACGAGCTCGTCGCCCATCACCCCGGCGCGGAGGTGGATGGCGGAGCCGGCCGGCGAGTACTGCGCGGCGTTCTCGAGCACGTGTGCGAGGGCGGCAGCGGTGAGCCGAGGATCCAGCCGCACCGGGACGTCAGCGTCGACCTGGATGTCGAGTGGGTGCCGGTGGAGCCCCTGCTCGACATGATCGCGGGCGGCCGCGACGATCTCGGACGGGTGCACCCAACGCCGTTCGGCGGCAATCGCTCCTGCGTCGATGCGCACCATGCTGAGGATGTTCTCGAACAGACGCGTGAGCCGTTCGACCTCGTTGAGGATCAGCTCCGCCTGTTCTTCGCGTTCGCTCGCGCCGAGCGTCGACGAGCGGACGTTGCTGGCCGCGACGCGAATGGCCGTTAGCGGCGTGCGCAGGTCATGTCCGAGAGACGCCAGCAGGGCGGTCTGGAGCTCTTCGCGCTGGCGCGCGAGCTCGCCTGCCTTTCGCTCGTCGAGCAGTTCGGCCCGCTCGATGGCGATGGCCGCCATGCCGGCGAGCGTATCGAGCGTGCCCGGCTCGATTGGCCGTCCGGTGGCCGCAAGCAGTCCGATCGGCTTCGTTCGAACGCGCAGAGGTACCAGCCGGATCGCGCGCGCACCGGCCGTCATCGTCCGATGGCCGGCGTAGGTGCGGGCCGACGCGTCGAACTCCAGCGAGGCCTCGGCCGCCGCGAACGCGCTCGTGAGCTGACGCCTGTCGAGATCGATCGGCTGGGCGCCGGCCTGGTGGATCTCCCATTCGTCCGCGCGCGGCAGCGCAATCGCCACGTACTCCAGATCGAACCGGCGTGCGATCGACCGCGCGAGCAGCGGGAGCGCCTCGCGGCTCTCGGTCATCACCAGCACGTCCCGGCTCAGATCGAACAGCCGCGCCAACTCGTCCCGGCGGGCGATCGCCTCCTGCGTACGAGCGCGGGCGGCGGCGGACAGGTTGCTCGCCAGGAGGCTGACCGCCAGGAAGACGAGCAGCGCCACCCAGTTGTTCGGATCGGCGATCGTCAGCGTTCCTGTCGGCGGCAGGAAGAAGAAGTTGATCGCGAGCATCGCCGCCAGCGACGTGATCGCCGCCACCCACAGGCGCGACCGGGTGGCGGTCACCAGGACGATCAGCAGGAAGACGAGCGCGACGGTCGCCGTGTTCGTCTCGTGCAGCCATCGCACGCACACGAACGCGACGCCGACAACGGCGCCAATGCCGACAGCCAGGCGAGCGACGTCGGCGCGGCGAGAGCTTCGAGTGAGGGGCACGACTGGACCTCATGATATGGCAGCCCCCGCCATATCGATGAAATTACCGTGACACGCTGTCACACGGCACGACGGCTGCGTACAGCGATGCGCGATTGCACGCGCCCGTTCGAGATCTGACGGGAACACGAGGCACATGACGTTCGCGTGTCCTGTGACGGATGCGCTCATGTCTCCTGTCAGTGACAGCGTGCGGCGTCGTCGATCGGTTTCAGCTCGATCGGCAACGTGATGTCGCGCGAGGCCTCCCGGCCATCGCGCCGCATCACACGTCGAAACATGCGAGGTCAGAGCCAGTGCGGTTGTTGATGAGAACCGAGCCTGTGAGAAGTGTGTACGTGTGTCGCGCTCGAACGCGATGGGAACGGCGACGGCGCTCGTGGCGCCAGTGGTGGTTGACCGGCGCGATGCTCGCGACCTGCGTGCCGATCGCGTCCGCGCAACCGGCATCGACCTCGCCGCCGGCGCCGGACGCGATCAGAACGGATGATGCATCACGAACGGCGGGTGAGGCGCGCGAACGGCGCGATGAAGAGATCGAGCCCCGCGCGATCGCAACGGCCGGCACGACGACGATCGGCATCTCCGGCTTCGTCGATCGCGTCCAGTCGTCCGAGCAGCGATTTCCGCTCCGCCTGTCGGCGCAGGTCGACGTCGCGCGCTTCATCACGCCGCACATCGCAATCGCCGGCGGACTGATGGGCGTCGGCAGCGCCGGCGCCGCCGGCGCGGACGCCGATCTGATCGGACGCGAAGCGCCCGCGTTTCATCTCTTCGCCGGCGCGCTCTATTACTTCACGCCGCAGTCGATGATCAGCGTCTACGCCGGCCCGTCGTACTGGGCGCAGCTGACGAAGCGTGCCGCCTCCGATGCCGGCATGGCGGCCGTTCTCGGAGGCGTGCAGGCGCTGCTCTCGTCACGCGTCGGGTTCTTCGTCGAAGGCGGTTACGGCCTCGGCCTGCAGCGCGGCAGCGAAGGCGAGATCCAAACGCGCATCACGACACGCGTCGGCATGCGCGTCAAGTTCTAGGACGGCGACGATGGCCAGCCGACGTGCACCACGGTCGCCACACGCCGCTTCTCGTCGCGCCGTGCCGCTGATTGTCGTCCTGCTGATCGCGTGGTCGCCGTGGCTGACCGCGGCCGCCGCGGCACAGGGGGCATCGCCAGCGACCGACGCGTCCGGAGAGCCGCGCCTGTGCGAGCAGTCCGTACCGCCGCCGCTGCGCCTGCCGCCCGCCGGTTCGCCGCCGGTCGTCTACCTGATGGCGCTGTGCTTCGCCGCGCAGGGGAACGTCTCGCTCGTCGATCCGCAGACGTATCTGCACTACGTCACGCTGCGCCCGAGCCGCCCGTCGCAGGACGAGTGGGTGATCTATGACGACGACACGATCGACACGCTGAAGCGCGACTTCGACACGCTCTGGAACACGCAGTTCCTCGACGATCTGTCGATCGAGGTCACCGACTACCACTTCGCCAACGGCGTCGTCGGCAAGCTGGTGACCTATCACCTCGAGGAGCGGCAGCGGGTGAAGATGGTGTCGTACGAAGGGAGCCGGCACCTCGACCGCTCCGATCTCGAGACGACGCTGCGCGAGCGTGGCGCCGAACTGCGGCTCGACACCTTCCTCGACGCCAGCCGCGTGCGCAAGGCGGAAGCGGCAATCCGCCAGCAGCTCGCCGAGAAGGGCTACGTCGATCCGGCGGTGACGCACGAGATCACCGCGTTGCCGGGCGAGCCGAAGATCGTCAGCCTTACCTTCCGCATCGACGACGGCCCGCGGCTCTTCATCCGCGACATCGAGTTCATCGGCAATCGCCGGTTCCCGGACGAAGTCCTCGAGCGGGCGATCGAGAACAACCGGGCGCAGGGGCTGCTCTCCACGCTGAGCGGAAAAGGGGCGTACAAGGCGGACAAGTTCGCCGACGATGCGCTGAAGGTCGAAGCGTACTACCGGGATCGCGGCTTTGCCGACGCGCAGGTCGGCGAGCCGGTGCTGCGTCCGCTCGACGACTCGCCCGACGGCGCCAGCCGCTGGATCCAGCTGCGCATTCCGATCGCCGAAGGGGAGCGCTATCGGCTGTCGCGGGTCGAGTTCGACGGCAACAGCGTGCTCACGAGCGACGCGCTGCGCCGGTTCTTCAAGCTGACGCCCGGCGATCTCTACAGTCAGCAGACGATTCGCGACGGGCTCGAACACGCCCGCGATGCATACGGCGCCGCCGGCTACATGGAGTTCACCGCCTATCCCGAGCTGACGCCGCGGGTCGACGAGCACGGACAGCCCGTGGTGGACGTCACCATGCACGTCAGCGAAGGACAGCAGTACACCATCCATCGCATCACGTTCACCGGCAACACGACGACGCGCGACGACGTGATCCGGCGCGAAATGCAGCTCGTCGAAGGCGGCGTGTTCGATACGGAGGCGCTGAAGCACAGCGTCCGGCGTCTCAACCAGCTCGGTTACTTCAAGCCAATCGAAGGGTCCGAGAAGGACCTCACCGTGGCCAGGTCGCCAGACCGCTCCGATGCCGTCGACATCTCGCTCGCCCTGGAAGAGCAGAACCGCAACCAGGTGACCTTCGGCGCTGGCCTGTCGCAATACGACGGGGTGTTCGGCAACCTGTCGTTCACGACCGCCAACTTCCTCGGCCGCGGCGAGAGCCTGACGGTGAGCGCGCAGAAGGGGTCGCGCGCTTCGAACTACCAGGTGTCGTTCACCGAGCCGACGATCTTCTCCCGGCCGATCTCGGCCGGCTTCAGCGTCTACTCCAGCAAGGTCGACTACCTGACCACCGCCAACGTCGTCGGATACAGCCAGGTGCGCGAGGGGGCGAGCGTCACGGTCGGACGGCGGCTGTTCCGTTACTCGCGCCTGTTCACCTCGTACGCGTACGAGGTGGTGAACATCGCGGCGAGCGCCGACTTCGTCAACGCGAGCCGGCAGGCGGGATCGGGATCGGGACTCTACCTCGGAGCGACCGGCCGCGACACCGAGAGCCGGATTACGCCGTCGTTTGAATTCAACACGGTTGACAACCCGTTCAGGCCGCGAACCGGGACCAGGCTCACCGCGACGCTGTCGACCGCCGGCGGCCTGCTCGGCGGCACCACGAGCTACATCCGGCCCGAGATCGAGCTGGTGCGCTACTTCCCGGTCACCAGGCGGACCGGGTTCGGCCTGCGCGGGAACGCCGGCGTCATCCAGCGCTACGGTGGCACGCGAACGCTGCCGTTCTACCTGCGCTACTTCCTCGGCGGCGAGTACCAGATCCGCGGTGTCGATCTGCGGACCGTCGGCCCGTCGGATGCCTCCGGCAACGCGACCGGCGGCGACAAGTTCGTGCTGTTCAACGCCGAGTACTACCTCGACATGTTCGGACCGGTGCGGCTGCTGCTGTTCCACGATGCCGGCCAGGCGTTCGGCGAACGGCAGGCGATCGACCTGACCCGGCTGCGCACCTCGTCTGGCATCGAGGCGCGCTTCATGATGCCGGTGCTGAACGTGCCGTTCCGCTTCATCTACGCCTGGAACATCTACCGCGACACGTTCCAGCCGTCACACACGTTCAAGTTCGCGGTCGGAACCACCTTCTAACCAGCCTCCAGAGGAGACCATGCGATTCGCCACGCGCTTTCTGTCCCCGTTCGCCCTGTGCCTCGCGCTGCTCGCCACCGCGGCCTGCCAGTCGCCGACCGATCCGTCCGATGCCCTCTCGACAGACGATGCGGTGGACGTGTCGGCGACGCCGAACCCGATCCTTGCCGACAGCGCAACCAGCGGCCGGACCTACCGGATCGTGCGCGGCAACAACCAGCCGGACGACATCGCGGCGTACGACTGGCACGCGACCTTCGGCACGACGGTGAGCGTCAACAGCAACGCCGCCGACGACGACCTCGACTTCGCGTTTCCAATCCGTCTGACGTCGGCGTCGCTCGTCGTCAGGCAGGCGACCGGCGGCATCGTCACGCCGCCGACCGGCACCGAGAAGGAGTACTACGAGTTCGTCACCTACAACGCCAGCGGCAACACGCTGCCCGAGGTCGGCAGCGGCGTGAGCATGATGTTCGAGGTCTGGTACGACCTGCCGGCACTGCGCAAGGAGGCGGTCGTCACCGTCACCTACACGTTCGTCGACAACGACGGGCTGACGATCTCGAGGTCGGCCGACTTCAACATCGCCCCGTGACGCGCAGCGCGATCGTCGCCACACGCCTCTGCTGCACCTGAATTCCCCGAGGAGGCCGTTTGTTCACCACGCCGCGCACATTTCTCCTCGCGCGTGAACGAGCCGAGCTCCACGAAAACATCGCCTAGAATGGGCGCGCGGTGAGAACCGCGAACCTGCGATGGCCTGCGTTCATATCGTGCCGGTCGCGCTGACACATGCGGGAGATCAGTTTCATGCGCAAGAGACATGCGATCGCGGCGACCGGACTGGCGGTCGCTTTACTCTGTTCATCTGGTGAGAGCCCGCTCGCCCAGCAATTGTCGTCGCCTTCCGTAGACGAGGCCCTGCTGCTCGCGCCGCCGGCTGATGCCTGGATCACGTACGGACGCGGGTACGACGAGACGCATCACAGCCCGCTCGTCGAGATCGACAGGAGCACGGTCGGACGGCTCGGCCTCGCCTGGTCGGTCGACGTCGGCAACGACGGCAAGATCGAGACGACGCCGATCGTCTGGAACGGCACGCTGTACGGCACCGGCGCCTACAGCGTCGTCTACGCGATCGATCTGAAGACACAGACGCTCGAGTGGCGATGGGATCCGGCGCTCGTGCGCGGCGGCTATCCGGCTGGCGGCCCGCGCTTCTGCTGCGGCCCGGTGAATCGAGGGGTCGCGATCTACCGCGGCAACGTCTACGCCGGGCTGCTCGACGGACGGCTCGTCGCGCTCAACGCGGAAACCGGCCGCATGGTCTGGGCCGTTCAAACGACACCGCAGGGATCCGACTACAGCATCACCGGCGCGCCGCGCGTGATCAAAGGCAAGGTGATCATCGGCAACGGCGGCGCCGAATACGGCGGCCGCGGCTATCTGTCGGCGTACGACGCGGCCTCCGGCGAGCTGGCCTGGCGCTTCTACACCGTGCCGGGCGATCCGTCGAAGCCGTTCGAGGACGAAGCGCAGGAGCGCGCCGCGAAGACCTGGAAGGGCGAGTGGTGGAAGATCGGCGGCGGCGGCCACCCCTGGGACGGAATCGCCTACGACCCGGAGGCGGATCTCCTCTACTTCGGCACCGGCAACGGTTCGCCGTGGAATCAGGAGCACCGCAGCCCTGGCGGCGGCGACAACCTGTACCTGTCGTCGATCGTGGCGCTGCGGCCCGAGACCGGGAAGTACGTCTGGCACTTCCAGACCACGCCCGGCGACAACTGGGACTACAACGCCGCCCAGTCGCTCGTGCTCGCCGACCTGACGATCCAGGGACGGCCGCGCAAAGTGATCATGCAGGCGCCGAAGAACGGCTTCTTCTACGTGCTCGACCGGATCACCGGTGAGTTCATCTCCGGCGCTCCATTCGTCAACGTCACGTGGGCAACGGGGCTCGACCCGAAGGGGCGGCCGATCGAAGCGGCCAACGCACGCTACGGCGAGGCGCCGACGAGGTTGACGCCAGGTCCAGGCGGCGCGCACCACTGGCCGCCGATGGCGTTCAACCCGACGACGCAGCTCGCGTACTTCGTCGGCCAGGAGAACGGAACGCTGTATTCACGCGCGCCGGGGGTCGAGTATCAGGTGGGGCGCTGGAACACCGGCACCAACTTCGATTTCGTGGCGCGCGGCAACGGCGGCGCGGTTGGAGCCGCGCCGAATCAGACCGCTGCGGCGCCGCCGCCCGCGGCGGCCGCTGCGGCTTCCGCGGTGACGGTCGATCCGGTCATGCGCGGCTTCCTCGTCGGCTGGGATCCGATCGCGCAGAAGGCGCGATGGCGCATCGCGTCGCCAGGTGGAGGCGGCAGCCTCTCCACCGCGGGAGGTCTGGTGTTCGGCAGCGACGGCACCGGCCGGTTCTACGCTCTCGATGCCGCGACCGGCGCGACCTTGTGGGAGACCCGTCTGCTGCCCGGCGTCGCGACGCCGGTGACCTACATGTTCGAGGGCAAACAGTACGTCAGCGTGATGTCGGGCAGCACCCGCGGCCGTATCTTCACGTTCGTGCTGGACGGCAAGACGCCGATGCCGAGCCGCTGAACGGGCGCACGCCGGGAGCCGGCTCGTGCCGGCGGCGACGCCGCCGCGAGCGGTGCCATGATCGGATACGCTTGAACATGGCATGTTGTCCGACCTTCGGGCGCGGTTGACACGGTTCCGCGGCGTCGTCTTCCGGGATGCGTCTCCTCGGCTCGCCGATGAGACGCGGTGGTATACCGAGCACACCGCTCTCCTCATCAGCACGCTCAAGTGGGCAATGCTCGGCGCCGTCGCCGGGGTCTGCGTCGGCCTCGGCACGCGCGCCTTTCTCTGGGCGCTCGCCCGGTCGGCTGACTGGGCGCGCGCGCTCACACCCGCCCGTGTACCGGTCTTCGTCTTTCTGCCGATCGCGCTTCCGCTCTGCGTCTGGATCATCCGCACCTTTGCCGCCGAGGCACGCGGTCACGGCACCGAAGCGGTGATCGCCGCCGTGCACCAGCGTGCCGGCCGTGTCGACTGGCTCGTCGCGCCGGTGAAGCTGAGCGCAACGGTCGTGACGCTGGCGTTCGGCGGATCGGTCGGCAAGGAAGGGCCGGCCGCGCAGATTGGCGCCGCCCTGACGAGCCTCTTTGCCGACATCCTGCGTCTTCGCGACGAAGACCGGCGGCGCCTGGTGATCTGCGGCATCAGCGCCGGCTTCGCGGCGGTGTTCGGCACGCCCGTGTCGGGAGCGCTGTTCGGGATCGAGGTGCTGTATCTCGGGCGGATCGACTACACGGTGATCTTTCCCGCGCTGGTGGCCGGCATCGTCGCGCACCTCGTCTGCGGCGTGCGGGCGCCGTTTCCGTCGCTGCAGGCCTCGTTCACCGACACGCGCCAGGTGCAGACGATCCTGATCATGCTGCTGTGCGGCGCCCTCTTCGGGCTGATCGCGCTGCTGCTCATCGAGTCGCTCCGCTTCTTCGAGCGTGCGCTGCGCCGCTTCGAGCGGCAGCCGTACCTGCTGGCGGCGGCGGGCGGCGTCGTCCTGGTGCTCCTGTATCTGGCAGCCGGCGACGCCTACACCGGTCTCGGGACCGAGACGATCAACGGCGTGCTGGCTGGCACGACGTCGGTCTTCGCCGGGGCGTTCCTGCTCAAGATCCTGGCGACGTCGATCACGCTCGAAACCGGTGGGAGCGGCGGCATCGTGACGCCAATCTTCTTCGTCGGCGCAACCAGCGGTGCGGCGCTGGCGCCACTGTTCGGGATGCCCGCGCCGTTCCTCGGCGCGGCAGGGCTCGTCGCGATGCTCGCCGCGGCTGCCAACACGCCGATCGCCGCCGCGGTCATGGCCATGGAGCTGCTCCCGGGACCGGTCGGCGTATATGCCGCGCTGGCGGCCTCGACCGCGTTCCTGACGGTCGGACACCGCAGCGTCTACGCCAGCCAGAAGATCGGCCTGTCGAAATCGGCCGGCCTCGACGTGGAGCTGGGCATGGCGATTGGCGACGTGAGCCGCGCATCGGTCCGGATCCGCAAGGGCAGCCTGACCGACCGGATTCACCAGCTCGGTCGATCGTTGCGCACCGACGGCGACGAATAACGAAGCCTGTCGGTGTAGTGCCCGCCTTCAGGCGGGCTGCGGCTGTCCGGCTGAAGCCGGACACTACGCGATGCGCCGAACACGATCTCGCGCTGCCGGCGATGCGCCGAACACGAGCGGGCTATGGCGCTTTTCAGGTGTGTGTAGCCGCGGACCTTCAGGTCCGCACGGGCCGACCTAAAGGTCGGCAGCTACATACATCTGAAAAGCGCTCTAACGACGATCGATTGCCAGCGTCGAGCTCGGTCCGGCCACGCCGCGGATGTTCACGCCGCGCACCTCCACGAGGCCTCCGCCGTCCGGGAGCGGCAGGGTGAACGTAGAGCGCTGCGTCGATTGCCAGGTTCCCGGCTGATCGCCGGTCACGGTCACGCGGTACTGATACGACGCGCGCTGCAGGACGTTGTCGCGCATGTCGAGGGTGATCGAATCCGGCGCGTCGGATCGAACACCGAGCTGCACCTGATTGAGCTTCGCGTCGACGACCTCGGGATCGTCGACGCGACGCCGCGTCAGCCGTTCCTTCGGAAACGTCGTGGCGACGACGCTGTCCTCCCAGGCCGTCACGCTCGGATCGTCCAGCTCGATCATGTCGTCGAAGCGATCGAACGGCGGGTCGTCCGGTCTGGTCAGGTGGTTGGCGTTGAGGTGGTAGCGGACGTAGTAGTAGAGCTCCATCGTACGAAGCGGCCACGACGATGGATCCGCATGACCCGGACGCGGCGAGGCGAACACCGGGGTGACGCCGGCCAGCGCCGACGACACGAGCGCCTCGTGCACCTCGATCGCGCTCAGCGGGATGCCGTCCCGTTCGAAGTGCACGTTGTAATCGGCGTCCATCACCACCCACTTGTCGAAGTCGTTCGACCAGACTTCGGTGACGTAATGGGCGTACGGATTCTCGGAGCTGCCGATCTCGACGTAGCGCGCCGTGAAGCCGAGGGCGGCGAGCGACTGCAGGAAGACCTGCGCGTACTGGGCGCAGAAGCCGCCGGTCGTTCCGGATCGGATCCAGTCGAGCACCGCCAGGGCGTTCCACGGCGGATACGGATCGGGCGTGCCGTCCGGCCACTGCGCGTTGACCCAGTCCTGCACGCGCCGAATCCGATCGAACTGGCGCGGGACCTCGGCGACGATCTCGTCGAGACGCTCGCGCGCCGCCAGGCGTGCGAGCGCCGGTTCATCGAACGGCTGGTACCGGACCGGCAGGACCTCGTCTGCGATGATGCCGTTCGACAGCATACGTACGCGATCGAGCGCTGCCCCATCGCCCTGTTCGGCGGCGTGCGCCACACCGGCCACCAGGACGACCCACGCGATCAGCAGCGCGATCCTGCCTCGCGCCGAACCCCTGTTCATGGCGATCCCTTCTCTGCCGACTACCGCGTCGCGCACCACGTTCAGCGTGCGCGCACTCCGTCAGCCTCCGAGGTTCTCAGGAAGACGAACTGGTTGCAGCCAAGTCCGCCGGCACACGTCTTCAGGTGCTGCAGCGTGAAGCCGCGCGCCTTCAGGAAGTCGAAGATCGCATCGGGCGCCGCGACCTCGAATGGCCAGCCGCCCACCCAGTCGAGCAGGTCGTACCAGCGGTTCATGCCGCGTCCGCGGACCTGATCGGTCCACGTTTCCAGGTACGCTTTCGGGCGCATCCGCAACAGATGGTAGCCGAGCGTGAGCGCCTCGCGCGGCGTCCACACGGCGACGGCGAACGCCGGCTGGAGCCATGCCGGCAGGCGATTCGACATCCGCTTGATGCGCAGCCAGTACCGCGACGCCAGGCCCTGGTCGTTGTAGATGGCGATGAAGAACCGCCCGCCGGGCGCCACGCAGCGCTGCACGAGATCGATGGCGCGCCACATGTCGCCCGTGTGATGCAGCACACCCCACGAGTAGACGACGTCGAACCGGCCGAGCGCGGCGACGTAATCCCGATCGAGCGCCGATCCATGCTCGACGATCCAGCCAGGATCGTCCGGGTAATACCGGCGCTTGAGCTCCGCCGTGCAGGCGACCGAATCGGGATCGACGTCGGCCGATCGCACCGTTGCGCCGAGGCGGCGGGCCGCGAGCGAGAAGAGGCCGCTGCCCGATCCCATGTCCAGGAACGTCTTCCCCTTCAGATCGTCGCACTCGAGCGCGTCGCGCAGCGACTGCTCCGCCGTCTCGATCCGCTCCTCGTCGAGCACGGAGAGGAATCGTTGCCAGTTCTTGCCGAAACCAAACGCTTTCGTACTCATGATGCTCCTAGAGCGCCTGCTCGTACCGCACGCAGCCACGATCCGTCCGGATCAGGAGCTCGTGGTAGAGCGCTTCGTACTGGGGCACCATCTGCGACCGTTGAAACCGTTCGACGACGCGCCGTCGTCCGGCCCGTCCCCAGGCCGCGCCGCGATCGGGCTGCCGCAGCACGGCGAGCATCGCGGCCGCCAGGCGATCGGCGTCCGCGGCAGGCACGAGCAGCCCGGTCTCGCCGTGGACGACCGCCTCACGATTGCCGCCGACGTCGGTCGCCACGACCGGACGCGACGCGGCCATCGCTTCGATCAAGGCGTTGCAGAAGCCTTCCTGCATCGACGCGTGCGCCAGTAAATCGCTGGCGGCCAGCAGCGCGGGCACGTCACGTCTCATGCCCAGGAACCGCACGTTCGCCTCGATGCCCAGCGCGCGGGCGTCGGCTTCGCGCTCGGCCCGCACCGGCCCGTCGCCCGCGAAGAGCGCGACGGCGTCCGGGAACGTGCGGCAGACCTCCGCCCACGACCGCAGGAAGTACTCGTGCCCCTTGTAGGCGATCAGGTTCGCCACGACGACGACGACCGGACCTGAGCCGAGGCCGAGCTCCCTGCGCAGCTCCCGGACGGTCTCGTCGCCGATCCGGTCGTACCTCGCCAGGTCCACGCCGTTGTAGATGACGGCGACCTTCTCCGGCGGAAGCCGCTCGGTGGCAATCGTGTCCTGTCTGACCGCTTCCGAGTTGGCGACGACATGGTCGGTCCACCGGTTCATGATCCGCTCGGCGAGCCGCATGAACGGCTTCTCCCGCTTGAAGAGCGACAGGCTCCGGCGGCTGGCGACGACGACCGGCACGCCGGTGAGCCGCGCGGCGAACGCGCCGAGCACGTAGGCGTGCAGGAGGACGCCGTGGACGATCGACGGCCGCGTCGCGCGCACGTGCAGGATGAAGCGCACGATGTCGATCGGCAGGCGGACCATCGCCGGAAAGAAGCGCATCCAGCCGCGGCCCTGCCTCGGACTGTAGAGGCCGACCGTCGTGACCGGAATGCCGGCGTCGTGAAGCCGATCGGCCAGCGGCCCCGCGGACGCCAGACAGCACACCGATGGTGCGAACCGCGGCCCGAGCGCGCGCGTCATCTCGACGAGCTGCGTTTCGGCACCGCCGATGCCGAGCGTGCCGATGACGAAGAGGATCGGAATCCGGCCTTCGTTCCCGGCCTGTGCGCCGAGATCGTGTGACGTGCGCGCTGTTGGTCTTCGTTCCAGGACTATCGACATCGCAACAAGACAGACCCGCCTGCGGCGCCGCCGGACGGGCGGCCCTGTTCACCCACGACGGCCGCCGTTCGCTGGCCGGCCGTCGACCTGTCACGGATCATGTCGACAGAGGAGCGCCGCGCGAGCGGACGATCGACGGCAGCCCCGCGTCGATGGCGATGACCTGCTCGCAGTAGTCGACGGTCGTCAGCCGGTGAGCGATGATGACGACCGTCAGGTCGGCCGGCAGCTCCCGAACCGCTTCCATCACGGCGCGTTCCGTCTCCGCGTCGAGCGCGCTGGTCGCCTCGTCGAGAATCAGGACGTTCGCCTCTTTGTACAGAGCCCGCGCGATCCCGATGCGCTGCCGCTGTCCGCCCGATAGGCGGACCCCGCGCTCGCCCACGATGGTCGCGTATCCGTGGGGCAGCGTCGCGATGAACGGCGCGAGCGCCGCCCGCTCGGCGGCCAGCTCCACCTGACGCCGATCGATGTCCGCCGCGTCCACGCCGAACGCGATGTTCTCGGCGATCGACGCGTCGGCGAGGAAGATGCTCTGAGGCACCTGCGCGATCCGACGCTGCCAGCCGCGGCGGTTCGCGGCATCGAGCCGCTGCCCGTCGATCTCTATCGATCCGCCCGTCGGCTCGAGAAGGCCCATCAGCAGGTCGACCAGCGTGCTCTTGCCAGCGCCGGTCTTCCCGACGAGGCCGATCCGCGCGCCCTTCGCGATCGCCAGATCGAACGGCCGCAGCACCAGCTCCTCGGCTGCGGGATAGCGGAACGAGACGTCGTTGAAACGGATCTCGCGCTCGAACGGGAGCGGCGGCGGAAGCGGCTGGCGCCAGTCGTCGTCCAGCGGCGCCTCGAGCACGCTCAGCATGGCACTGGCGCTGCCCATGTTCCCCAGCACAAGCGTCCAGTTGCCGTAGATCTGCTGCATGAGCGGCAGCAGCCGCTGCGCGCCGAGGGCCACGACGCCGAGAAGCGGGAGCGCGCTGGCGGCATAGCCGGTCCGGCTCACCAGGATGTACGCGAGGAGCGCGATGAGCACCATGCCGGCGGCTTCGACCGCGAACCGCGGCACCGTCCCCGCAACGGTATTCGCCGTCTGGATGTTCCACCAGACGCGATCGAGCTGAGCGAACCGCCGGAGAAAGGCATCCTGGCGCCCGTCGATGATCACGTCGCGGATGCCGCCCAGACCTTCCTGAACCGCGCAGATGGTGTCCACCTGCACCCGCGCCAGGGTCCGCGCGTTCGCCTTCAGCTGCCGCCGGAACAGGAGCGAGATCGCGAGGTAGAGCGCGCCGAAGCCGACGAGCGCGATCAGCGTGATGAGCGGACTGAACGCGAAGAGCGCGACGAGGATGCAGAAGCCGATGACCAGCGCGCTGATCGACTGCAGGATCGGACTGAAGACTCCGCCGGTGATGAGCTTCACCTGCTGAAGCGCCGCGATCACGGTGCTGCTGTTGCGTGAGAGGTGATACGCGTAGCTCTGACGGAGAACGCGCTCGAAGATCGTGAGCGACAGCTCGTATCCGATCGTCGAGATGTAACGCGTGCTGGCGACCGCGAGCAGGATGCGGACGACGCCGGCCGACAGCACCGCGCAGCAGAACAGGAGCGTGAGCGCGAGTGAACTGTCCGCGCGCGCGGAGAGACCGAGGAGCCCCATGACCTCGTCGACGGCCGGGTAGGCCGGCCGGTTCCCGGCGCCAGAAACAATGAACGCCAGGAACGGCAGCAGCGCGCCAAGCGTCGCGATCTCGGCGAGAGCGCCGAGGATCGTCAGGGCGAAGATGAGCCACAGCTGGCGCCGCCGCCGCGTCGAGACGTGGCGCCACAAGCTGACGATGACCGCCGCCACGCTTTCGGGTGTCTGAGCCGTCGGCACCCCTAGAACACGGCCTCCGGCTCGGTCACCGTGCGCGCGGCGTTCCTTCGTCCGAGCGATGCGAGCACCGCCGCGCACCACGCGGCCAGCGTCAGGAGGAGCGCGTACAGGGACCACCCGATCGTGTGCGCGAACTCGAACTCGATGACCTGTCTGCCCGTGCGGGGATCGCCGGCGTCCGACGCCGCGAAGACCAGCATGCCCTCCTGGATGGCATACTCGCCCGGCCCTACGGCCGGATACGCGGAGGAATCCCACGCGACACGCCGGAGCGGCCGCGAGCCCTCGCGCAGGACGGTCGACGTGTCCTCCGCCGCGGCTCCGATGGCGGTGACGAAGAGCCCGGGGAACGTCTGTGCGGGCACGTTCACGAGATACGCGCCGCGGTATTCGAGAATGGCCGCTGGACTGATGCGCTCGATCGTCAGCGACGGAACGGAACGGAGGATCACGCAACAACCGATGACGAAGAGAGCGACGGCGGCCACGGAGCCGACGGCGACGGATCGATGCCCGCGCCGACTGTCGTCACGCGCGGGATGAGAGGCCATCATACCGCCGATGCCGATCGCGATCGGCAGGAAGAGGCTCGGCGTCAGCAGGATGTCGTGCGAGGCGGTCATCAATCCGACCATCGCCACTGGAAGCGGGAGATCGCGCGGGTCGCGCACGCTGGAGAACGTCACCGCCACCAGCGCGAGCGGGATGAACCACCCGGGATGTCCGAACGCGAGCGCGAACAGCAGGAACGTGTTGTGCGGAGCGAGCGGGTGCGCCGCCTCGAGCCCAATCCCGAAGAAGCCGTTGTGGCGATAGGCCAGCATCGCCCGCTCCAGGAAGAGGAACCGCGCCGAGATGCTGTTCTTGACCCCCTCGTCGGAAAGCCGTTCGTCGAGCGCGGCGATCCGGGCGTCGTCGGCCTCATCGAGGACGGCAGCATCGTCCGTTTCGAGGCGTCCGGCGGCAGCCGGCGTCGCGAGCGCGGCGGTCGAGGCCGCAGCGCTGCCTGCCGTCTCCACCGCCGCGGCCGATGCCGATGGCACGTCTCGAGCCGTCCGGGCGACGAAATCGTGGGCGGCGTCGAGCGCATCGACGAACGAGACCGAGTCGACGACGACCGCGTCGACGACACGTCGAAGATGATGATTCGTGATCGTCGCCGTCGAGACCCAGGCCACCATCCCGATGGCGAGGAACGCCGCGGCGCCGACGCCCTCGACCGGTGCGTGCGGCCGACGTGTGGACCGGGCACGCCACCAGATCTCCGCCCCGGCGGCGATGCTCGCGGCTGCGGCGGCAATGAGCACGGCGGATCGCGACAGCGTCACCGCCAGCGAACCGGCCGTCAGCACGAGAAAGCTCGGTCTGAGCCGCGCCGGCACCGCGCGATGGCTCGCGGCCGCGCCGAGAAGGATGCCGGCGGCGGCGACGTTGGGATTGATCGCCAGTCCGGCGGCACGTCCGACCGTCGTCGTGAAGCCGTCGGCGAACGGGAGATCGACGAAGCAGAGCGCGCCGTTCAACGCGGTCACCGCGGCGGCCAGCCGAAGCAGGGCGCTCGACGAGGAGCCCTGCATCAGCACGATTGTCGCCCCGCCCATGCCGGCCGCGATGATGTAGGCGCGCGTCACCTGGCCGATCGGATGCAGTGCCGTCGCGGCAAGGCCAAAGGCTGCCACGGCGGCCAGGGGCATGACCCTCCGTCGAACGTCGGCTCGGGTGCCGAACACGATCGCCGACACCAGCAGGAGCGCGCCGTACAGCGAGTAGAAGACGATCCGCGCGAACCCGACACGGCCCGCGAAGAACGGCTGGAAAAACGGCATGAGCCAGCCCTGGTACAGGACGATCGTGATTGCCGCGACCACGCCGGCGGCCTGTGCGACGAAAGACCTCGAAACACCGAGAGCTGTCAGCAGGTCATTCGATTCACGGGACGATGTCATCGACCTCTTGTTCGGTCTGGCGCTGGCGGCCGGAGTCGACGCCGCGGCTGTGGCCTTGCAAGGCCCGCACTGTGAGCTGACTCCGCCAATAGTACTCCGTCAGATCCGCAGTGGACCTGCGGTCTGCGCAGAGGCCGCGCGTCGCGGTCCGGTCGCCGTGGTCCTGCATCGAACGACGCAGCGTTCCTCAGAGCCCGAGCGTCTCGTCGGCCGACGGTCCGTAGGTGGCCGGCACGGCCTGTCCGTTGAGCCGCAGGTAGACGCCGAGCTGCGCGCGATGATGCACGAGGTGATTGAGGAACATCTCACGATAGGCGAGGAAGCGCGAGCCTTCGAAGAGGGTCTTGCCGGCGAACGACAACCGCCACGGTTCCTCCCACGCGGCATCCGCCATCGTCGCGAGCGCGGCGCGCGTCTTGGCGATGCGCTCGTCGAAAATTCGCACGAGCTGTGCGGCCGACTCGAACTGGAGCGGCGTGTAGGTGTGCTCCGAGAAGTCGAGCGCCGGGGTCGTCAGCACGGTCAGGCCGAAGCCGGCCAGTTCGGCAACGTGCGGTGCCAGCCTGCCGAGCGGCATCGACTTCGGATGGGGCGCGAAGTCGGGCGCCAGTGGCACGCGCTCGAGCGTCGTCCGCGTGGCGGCTGTTTCGACGTCGAACTCGGTGAGCAGCAGATCGCAAATGGCCATCATCCCTCCGTGAGTATCGAGCCTGGGATGGTATAACGGCCGGCGTCCAGGGGTCGAGCCTCGGCGCGCCGGGCCGAGGACATCCGGATCACGGAGTCACGACGCAGATGTCGCCGGCGTCTCTCCCGACGGTCCGAGAAACCGTTCGATCAGGCGGGCGGTAATCTCGGCGTAGTCTTCATCCGCCGGGGTGCTCGACGCCTCGGCCAGGTAATCGCCGTGCCCACCCGGCAGGATGAGCAGCCGCGCGTCGGGGAAGAGCCGCGAGAGCTCGATCGCATGTTCGAGCCGGGCGACGTCCCGATCGCCCGACACGATCAGCGTCGGCACTCGTACGCCGCGTACGGCCGCGTCGGGCACGTCACGGAACGCCGCCATGCGCGCGGCGTCCTTGTCGTGCATCGTCTGCAGCTTCCGAGGATCGGGATTGACCGCGAGGAACGCCTCTTTCAGGGCCTGTGGCATGGTGGCGAGATCCGCATGCTCGATGATCTCCCACAGCTGCGGCACGGCACCGTCACGTTTGGTGAAGGACGACGCGAAGACCAGCCTGCGTACGAGCTGCGGGTGCCGAATCGCGACCTGCAGCGCGACGCTCGCGCCGTTGCTGAAGCCGAACAGATCCGCCTGCGTCACGTTCAGATGCCGAAGCAGCCCGGCGACGTCGTCGGCCGACCCTTCGAACGTGATCGGCTGATCGCGGTCGGAGGTGCGCCCATGCGCCTGTTCCTCGACCGCGATTACCTGACGCGTGCCGGCGAGCCACGGAAGGATGCGGCCGAAGGTCGAGTCGATCGTCGATCCGCCGCCGTGGAGCAACACGAGCGGTGTCCCATGCTCGCTGCCATGCACCTCGTAGTAGATGTGAATGCCGTTCACGAATGCCCGGCCGCTCTCGACACGCGTGGTGTGACTGGTCTGTTTCATGGTGTGCCGGCTCAATCGATCCACACCCATATGGTTTGTGCGATCGCGCCTGTGCTGTCAAGCGGCGTCGCCGCGCCCGTTGAACTGTTGACTGTTGACTGTTAGATCGATTATCGATATAACGATCATCGTTGCAGCCAATGCGAATGCTATGGAGACAGCCGCGGTTCTCGGCCGTCGCGATCGTCACGCTCGCGCTCGGAATCGGCGCAACGACGGCGATCTACAGCGTCGTCCACGGAGTGCTGCTGAAACCGCTGCCCTTTCCCGATCCCGATCGCCTCGTCGCGCTCTACCACGTGACGCCCGCGAGCCAGAAGGACTTCCAGGGCGCCGCCACCTATTTCACCTATCGCGATCATGGACGGGTGTTCGACGACATCGGCCTCTGGCAAGCGGGGAACGTCGCCGCAACCCGGAACGGCGAGCCGGAACAGGTACGGGTACTGCGGGTCACGGATGGGACGTTGTCGCTACTCGGCGTTCGGCCCGAGCTCGGCCGATTGATTGCGACGGATGACGATGTTCCGGGCGCACCTCTTGTCGCGGTCTTGACGCACGGCTACTGGCAGCAGGCGTTCGGTGCTTCGTCGGACGCCGTCGGGCAATCTCTTGTCCTCAATGGTCAGCCGTGCGAGATCGTCGGCGTGCTCCCGGCGTCCTTCAGGTTCCTCGACGCGGATCCGCAATTGATCCTGCCGATGCGGCTCGACCGAGCGACGACGCGCACGCTTCCGTTCGCGACGAACGGCGTCGCTCGACTGAAACGCGATGTGACGCTCGCTCAGGCCAATGACGATATCGCCCGCATGATTCCGCTCATCGTCACGGAGTTTCCGTTGATGCCTGGCGTCACGCAGGCCATGTGGAACGCCGTCGGTCTGGCACCGAACGTTCGTCCGCTCTCCGAAGCGGTGATTGGAGATGTGAGCCGGCCGCTCTGGATGCTTCTTGGAACCGCGGCGATTGTCCTGCTCATGTCGTGGACCAACGTGGCGAATCTGCTGCTGGTGCGGGCCGAGAGCCGCCAGCAGGAGCTTGCCGTTCGGTGGGCGATGGGAGCAGGCCGCGGCCGTGTGGCTGTCGCTCTGTTGTCTGAGAGCCTGGCGCTCGGACTCGCTGGTGGCGCGCTCGGAGTGGTGTTCGCGCGAGGCGGCATTGCACTGCTGCGACGGTTGGCGCCGGTCGCGCTGCCGCGCCTGGACGAGATCGGCCTCGACGCGGAGGTGCTGCTCGTCACACTGGGCATCTCCGTTGCGACCGGTCTCCTGTTTGGCTTCGTGCCTGTTCTGCGATCTCGTGCGTTCAGCGGAGAGGCGCTGAAGGAGTCCGGCCGGGCAAGCACGGACACCCCTGGACGACATCGCATGCGCAATGCGCTCGTCGTGGGGCAGATCGCGCTGGCCTTCGTGCTGTTGACGAGTGCGGGGCTGATGGCTCGCACGTTCATGACGATGCGACAGGTTCAGCCTGGGTTTGCGCGGCCGGCGGAGGTCGAGACGTTCCAGCTCTCTCTCCCCCGCGCGCTGATTCCCGACGAAAAACAGGTGGTGCCGGCGCTCGAACAGATCGCCGCGCGCCTGCAACGGATCGCGGGCGTCTCGGCCGTCGGGCTCGGCGTCATCACGATGGACGGGCGTGCCGGCAAGGGGCCGATCTTCGTCGAAGGCGCTGTCGCTCCCAGCCTGCCTCCGATTCGTTCCATGTGGACGGTTGGACCCGGGTACTTCGAGACGATGGGTACGGCGGTTGTCGCCGGACGGACCCTCACGTGGGCCGATATCCATCAGCTGAGGCCTCTCGCCGTCATCTCGGAGAATCTGGCGCTCGAGTACTGGAAGACACCGGGCGAGGCGGTCGGCCACCGCATCAGATCGTTGGCCGATGAACCGTGGCAGGAGATCGTCGGCGTGGTCGGTAACGTGCGCGCCGACGGGCTGAATCACCCTTCGCCGGCGCTCGTGTACTTCCCCCTGGCAAGCGCGGGGGCCGTCACCCGCAACACGACGTATGTCGTGCGCTCCGCGCGGGCAGGCACGCCCGGCCTCCTCCGGGAACTGCAGCAGGCCGCGCGTTCCGCTTGCCAACGTTCGGACGCTCGCCGCCATTCACTCCGATTCGATGGCGTCCGCATCGTTCGCCACGGTCATGCTGACGATTGCGTCGAGTATTGCCCTGCTGCTGGCGCTCGTCGGCGTGTACAGCGTGGTCGCGCATGTCGCGGCGGAGAGGACCACCGAGATCGGCATCCGCCTGGCTCTCGGCGCGCAGATCGGCGACGTGCGCCGTCTGTTCCTGCGCCACGGACTCGTCCTCATGTTCGCGGGAATCGCCGTCGGCCTCGGCGCGGCCATGTTGACGACGCCGCTGATGTCGGCGCTGCTCTACGGGGTCGGGCCGGTGGATCCCGTGACATATGTCGCGGCGTCGGCGGCTCTCGCGGGAGTGACCCTGCTGGCGACCTATGTTCCGGCTCGCCGCGCATCCCGCGTACCGCCGATCGTCGCCTTGCGGTCGCGAGTCTAGCGGCCGGCAATAGCCATGGTGGCTCGCGACGATGTGCTGAACGAGCGTCCAGTCACTCGAGTGCGTCATCAGTACAGGGCCCACCGACTCCATCAACGCGAGTGACATGAGCTCATGACGACCGCCCGCGGGATATCCGGCTCGTTCACGGGCATGACGCATCGCTGCTCGGCTCGAGAGTCGCGCGGTGCTCTTGGCCACCGGTTCCGGCTGCACCAGCGCCTTGAACTGGCTGCCGCCGTGAAGCCATCGCTGGAATCGTTGGTCCGCCTTCCCGACGTCGTGCCACGTGGCGGCAAGACTCACGTTGTGAGGCACGTCGAGCGCTTCGATGCCGAAGTCGACGACCTCTCCGTTCGCGGTCGTCTGCAGCCATTCCCAGGTCTTTCCGATCGCGTCGCCGTAACCGAATCGTCCTTCAACGTATCGGTGCGCAGGACAATCACCCCTCGTGCGCCTCCGGCGAGGTATCCGAGCCGATCGAGACGGCCAAACCGCTGTCTAGCTTGCCATCACAGCATGATGTGCCAACATACCTCTATGGTCAGAACCCAGATTCAGCTCACCGATCAGCAGGCGCGCCGGCTACGCGCGGAAGCGCGCGAACGCGGGGTCTCTCTCGCTGAACTGATTCGACGCTACGTCGAAAAAGGGCTGTCGGAGGAAACGACCGACCGCGCGATGCTCTATGCGCGCGCGGCACGGGTGATTGGTCGATTCAGCGATCGCCACGGTGCACACGACGTATCGGCCAAACATGATCGGTACCTGGACGAGGCGTTCGAGTGAAGGCGGTCTTCGTCGACACCTCGGCTCTCCTCGCGCTCTTGAATTCACGAGACGACAACCACGCGCGCGCCGCGCGTGCCTTCGCAACGCTTCGCACCCATGAGACGCCGCTCCTCTCCACCTCCTTCGTGCTCGTGGAAACGTATGCGCTGATCGGCCGGCGGCTGGGCCTCGCCGCCGTGCGAAGCTTTCGAACGGATTTCGCGCCGCTGCTCGAAGTGGTGTGGGTCGACGAAACCCTTCACGACCGCGGGCTCGACCTGCTGCTCGATCGACAAAAGCGCGCATTGAGCCTCGTCGACGCCGTCTCGTTCATCACCATGCGCCAGAAAAGCGTGAACGAAGCCTTCGCATTCGATCCACACGTCGAAGACGAAGGGTTTTCCCTGGTCAATTGACGACGGGGACCGCTATCCCCAGATACCGCAGAGGCGCCGCGTCTACGCCGGGTCGAACCCCGGCGCCGACGTGAACGGTCCGGCGACGACGAGCCGCCCATCTTCGACGACGAGAGGCAGCGCCGGCAGCGCGCGCGGCGCCGGACCGTCGATCACCTGGCCGCCGTCGAGCGGATCGAACATCGACGCGTGGCAGGGGCAGACGAGCGCACGCTCCTGCTCGTTCCAGTCCGATACGTCGCAGCCCGAGTGGGTGCACACGGCGGAATAGGCGACGACGCCCTCCGCCGCGCGGCGGCGGGTCGACTCCGTCAAGGCCGATGCATCGACCTTGACCAGCACGAGCCGGTTGAGGCTCACGCCCGAACGGGCGGCCTGCGATGCAGGGTCGAGCGGCCACGCCGTCAACGTCGCACCGGCCGGCACATCGTCCGGGCGCAGCGGCGTCAGGCTGGCATCGCCTACCTTGACCAGCAGATCGCCCGCGGCGACGCGCGAAGCCGCGCCGCCCTGCGCGCGGGCCGGCGTCGACGAGAGCGCGCCGCCGATCATGACGCCGGCGGTCGTGCGGATGAACTCGCGACGCGAACAGCACGACATCGCGCTCGCGCCGGAGCGGAACAACGTCAGGGGATGGATTGTGCTCACGTGGACCTCACATCGACAGGCTGAACAGGTACGTACGGCACATCGCCGCGGCGCTAGCGAAACAGCTCTCGCTCGCGATAGTACCGGGCCGCTCCGGTGTGCAGAGGGATTGGCGTCGACGGACCGTCCTCTACGTTGATCTCCCGCCCCGACGGGTGAATCGACGCGAAATAGGCCACGCTCTCGTGGACCGCGCGGGTCAGCCGGTAGACCGTGTCGGCGGGCAGGGTGTCCCGGCACACCAGCAGGTTGTCCACCGCGACCGTCCGCACCGGACGCGCCTGCCCGTGATAGGTCCCCGGCGGAATCACGACCGGTTTGAAGAACGGATACTGTTCCTTCACCAGGCTCACCGCGGCTTCGTCGAACTCGATGAAGACGAGATCGATGGCGTCCGCGAGCTGCGTGACCGGCTGGAACGGATACCCCCCGGAAAAGAACGCGGCGTCGGCGTTCCCGGCACGCACAGCCGCCACGGCGTCGGCCAGCGACAGCTCGATGGTGTCGGCGTGCAGCATCTGGCCGGGCGCCATCCCTCGCGCGACGTCGAGCAGCGCCATGGACAAGGAGCGCGCCGGCTCGGCACCGGCTGGCTCGGCGTCGCCAGCGCAATCCGTGCCTGCGCGAGATCGGCCAGCGACGAGATCGAGGACGTCCGCGTGGCAACGACGTGGAGGACGTTGGGGAACAGCACCGCCACCCCGCGCAGATGCGCGTGCGGCGACGGTATCCTGGCGGTGCCTTCGGAGTACGCCGGATAGGTGCTCCCGGCGGTCGCCAGCCCGCATTCGGCGTCGCCCGCTTCGATCGCGTCGATGTTGCTGGTCGCGCCGCCGCTCTCGATGACTGTCGCGGCCTGCTCGGCGGTGACCCGGTTGTACACGCTCGCGATGGCGTCCGACAGGATGAAGTAGGTCGCGCCGCGAGGTCCTGACGAAATGCGCAGGCGCGCCGGCTCGCGCGGAGCCGGCGTCGAGCACGCCGCCGCCTGCAGCCACGCCAGCGCCAGCATCGCGAGCGCGAGCGCGGCAGGACGAGCGATCCAGGTCGAGGAGATCTTCATGGTGCGCCGCCCTACGGCACCAGGCAGTAGCCTCCGCCGTGCGCGGTCAGGATGTGCTTCGGATGTTTGGCGTCCACTTCGATCTTGCGGCGCAACCGCGCCACGAAGTTGTCGATGGTCCTCGTCAACGTCGTCTGCTCGTAGCCCCACACCATCTTCAGGAGCTCCTCCCGCGTCGCAATGCGGCCCGCGTGCTCGGCCAGGTACTGCAGGAGCTCGAACTCGCGCATCGTCAGCGCGACCTCGGTCTGCTGGCGGAACGCCTTCCGGCTCACGAAGTCGATGGTGGTCTCCCCCAGCTGCAGCCGGCTGACGCTCGGCCGCGTTCGGCGCATGACCGCGCGGATGCGGGCCAGCAGCTCCTCGACCCCGCACGGCTTGGTGACGTAGTCGTCGGCGCCGAGGTCCAGCCCCTTGATCTTGTCGACCTGGCTCTGGCGCGACGTGAGGATCACGATCGACACCTGCGGCAGCATCGACGCCACCGTCCTGCACACTTCGAAGCTGTCGCCGTCGGGGAGCATCAGATCGAGCAGCATGAGATCCGGCGGGTTCGCGCGCGCCTTGGCGGTCGCCTCGGCGACGTCGGTCGCGATGTCCACCGTGTAGCCTTCGTACTCGAGGTTGTCCTGCAGCAGCACCGTAAGCGCCGGATCGTCCTCGACGATCAGGATGCGGGCGTTCATGCGGACTCCACCAGGGGGATGCCGATGGTCACTCTCGTGCCGGCGTTGAGCTCCGAGCTCACGGTCACCGACCCGCCATGGGACGTCATGACGCGGCGCACGATCGCGAGGCCGAGGCCGCTGCCGGCGACGTGCGCGTTGCCGCCGCGAAAGAACTTGTCGAACACCCTGCCCTGGTCCGCGCGCGGGATGCCGATGCCGCGATCCTCGATCACGACATACGCGCACCGTCCTTCCGCGAACGTCCGCACCGACAGCGACTTCACCGTGCCCGAATACTTGATGGCGTTGTCGATCAGGTTGTCGAAGACCTGCAGCAGGCCGGCGCGATCCGCGCGCACGAGCGGCGCTTCCGCGAGGTGAGCGTCGACCTCGAACTCGAGCGATCGCAGGCGCGGCTCGGCACGCCGCAACGATTCCTGGATGACGTCCAGCAGGTCCACCGATTCCAGCCGGATCGCGGCCGGCGCCTCGGTGGCGCGTGCGAACGCCAGCAGGTTGTCGATCTGCAGCGTCAGCCGCGCCGCCTCGGCGGAGAGCAGCTTGCCGTACCGGTCGACCACCGCCGGCGACGTGTATCGCCCGAGACGGATCGAGTCGCCGACCAGGCGGATGAGCGCCAGCGGCGTCTTCAGGTCGTGCGTCACCGTCGACATGAACTCCGACTTGGCCACCGCGAGCTCCGCCGTCGCGCGCAGCGTGTTGCCGATCAGCATCACCGCGATCAGCGCGACGATGGCTGCGCCGGCCATGAGCCACCAGAGACCGCGCCACATCGTCGTGAACGAGCCGGCCCGGCGATCGGCGTTGATGCGCATCGTCCACTGCGGGATTTTCGGCGAGACCGGCTGCGCGGCGAGCAGCCCGCGATCGACGAAAGCCAGCGGGAAGGGGCGATCCAAGGTGATTGCGTCGGACGGCGTCGCGCCGGTGGAGGCCACCTTCCGGGCGGTGTCGTCGAGCACCGAGAAGGAGACGTCCGCGTCGCCGATGACGCTCTCGACCTGCCGCAGGAGCTCGGTGAAGTACTCGCGGCGCACCCAGTCGAGATCCACCAGGAACCCGGCCGCCGCGGCCGGCTCCTCGTCGCCGGCGGAGTCGAAGAAGATGGAAATCACCGCCTGATACGGGCGGCCGTCGATTGTCGGCTGGTGCAGCACGAACTGCTCGCGCGTCCGCTCGCCCCGGATGCCGGCGACGAGCGGCAGGAGCGCCGGCGGATCCTGGCGAACCACCACCGGGAACTTGGTGCGCGTCTCTTCCGGCGCGACGTCCCAGCGCGGAAGCCGATGAATGCGATTGAACACGTACAGCCCGGCGCGCGGACCGTCGCGACGCCAGACGAAGAGCGAGTCGGGGTAGGGATATCGCGCGAAGGTCGAGGCGACGAGATCGACCAGATCGATCGGGGTGCGGAAGTCGAGGCGCCGCTGGCCGATGCGCCCCAGCACGCTGACCTGCACCCCTTTCATGTCGCGATCCAGCGCGACGCCGAGCAACGCCGCTTCCTCGTCGGCGCGCCGCTCCGCGAGCATCGCGGCGCTGCGCTCCCATCCGGCGATCGCCCGGTGCCCCACCCACAACAGCACCGACGTCGCGACGAACAGCGCGGAGACGAGCGACAGCGACAGCCAGCGCGCCTGCGCGGCGTCGAGGATGGGTGCGAGGGCGCGACGCCAGAGACGCGACAAGGCAAGGAGTCGCCTCATGTGAAGCGGCGCCGGACTATTTCACGGCGAAGACCCAGATCGCGCCCCCTTCGGGCACTTCAGGATATTCGCCCGGCGCGAACGTGTTCAAGCGGCTCTGAATCGACCGGGAGTCGACGCCCCACCCGCTCTGCACCGCCACGTACTGCGTGCCGTCGAGCATGAAGGTCGACGCCGGCGCGATCACGCCGGAGTTGGTCGGCACCTCCCACAGCACGCGGCCGGTCGCCGCATCGAACGCGCGGAACTTCCGATCGTTGGTGCCGCCGCTGAAGACCACGCCGCCCGCGGTCGCGAGCATCGGCCCCCAGTTGTGGCTCTTCGCGAACGTGTGGACCCAGACCTGGCGGCCGGTGTCGACGTTCCACGCCTGCACCTCGCCGATGTGATCGGCCCCGGGCTTGACCGAGAACGTTGTCGTGGCGCCGGTGAATCCGCGGCCAGGCTCGTACTCGATCTCCCGCCCGATCGACGTCATGCAGAGATTGTTGTTGGCCGGGATGTAGAGCAGCCGCGTCTTCGGGCTGAAGGCCACCGGCGGCCAGTTCTTGCCGCCCCAGAGCGACGGGCAGAACTCGGCGAGCTTGCCGGTGCCGGGCTTGCGATCGGGATTGATCGTGGGGCGGCCGGTCTTCGGGTCGAGTGCGGTGAAGACGTCCTGGTCGACGTACGGCTTGCCCTCGACGAACCCGATCGGCCCGCTCCCGCGCTCGAGAAACCAGAGGTATCCATTGCGCGCGACGTTGATGAGCCCCTTGACCGTGCGGCCGCTGCGCTGGTAGTCGACGAGGATCGGCGGCGACACCTCGTCCCAGTCCCACGACTCGTTCGGCGTGTACTGGAAGTGGCCGACGATCTTGCCTGCGGCGACGTCGATCGCAATCGTCGACGCGGTGTAGAGGTTGTCGCCGGGACGCTGGTCGGCGATCCACGGTCCGCCGTTGCCGGTGCCCCAGTAGGCGATGTTGGTCTCCGGATCGTAGTTGCCGGTCACCCAGACGGGACCGCCGCCGGTCTTCCACTGGTCGCCCTTCGGCCAGGTCTCGCTGCCGGGCTCGCCCGGTGCGGGCACGGTGTAGACGCGCCACTGCTCCTTGCCGGTGTCGGGGTCGTACGCCGCCACGAAGCCGCGCACGCCGACCTCCCCACCCGAGGCGCCGACCATCACCTTGCCGCCGGCGATGAGCGGCGCCAGCGTCATGTAGTAGCCCATGGCGTTGTCGGCGACGGTCGTGGACCACACCTCCCTGCCGGTCTGCGCGTCGAGCGCGAACAGCACCGAGTGGTTCGCCGCGAAGTACACCTTGTCGCCGTACAGCGCGACGCCGCGGCTCGTCGGGTGCAGGAGGACCGTCCCCTCCGGCGCCGGCGAACGAAAGCGCCACAGCACGCTGCCGGTGCGCGCATCGAGCGCCATCACCTGATTGTTCGGCGTCGACAGAAACATCACGCCGTTGTTCACGAGCGGCGCCGCTTCATGGCCGCCGGCCTGCCCGGTGGACGCGATCCACACCGGCGCGAGCCGGCCGACGTTGGCGGTCGTAATCTGGTCGAGCGGGCTGTAGCCCCACCCGTCGTAGGTCCGCCTGAGCATCAGCCAGTTCTCGGGCTCCGGCTGCTTCAGGCGATCGGCCGACACCGGCCTGTAGTTCTGCAACGCCGCCGGCACGGCCGCTCGCGAACGCTGCGCCTGTATCGCCGTACCGACGGCCAGCACCGCGGAGACCACGCCAAACAGGATCTGAAGCTGTCGTTTGCGCCTTTGCATCGCCACTGGGTCCTCTATCAGAGCAGACAGTCGAGATGGTGCGTGATCGAACCTGCGAGCCGACGCGCGTCATCGGGGACGAGGTCCGTAATGAGGAGCAGGCTTGCCGAACTCGAGCGCGCCAAGATCGGGCGCGCTGCCGGAGATGTCGGTCGTCACGTTCGGCAGCGCGATCCCCTTGTCGATCGCGACGCTGCCGGCCTTCAGACCGAAGTCGAGATCCTCGGCGCGATATACCTTCTGCACGAGCGCCCGGTTCTGCGCGTCCAGCCGCGGCACGTTGACGAACGTGTCGTAGTCGACCAGCACGCTGTGCGCGTCGTGGCCGGTCGCCTTGGCGTACTCGGCGAGGGTGGCGAACTGCCGCGTCTCGAGCTTGCTGCTGCCGGGTGTCTGGAGCCCGCTGTAATCCGCCGGGACGGAGGCCGGCGGCGAATTCCACGCGAACGAGAACGGCGCGCCTGCATTGGGACGGAACCCGTTGTAGTCGGACGAGCTGTAATTGGTCAGCGTGTTGATGGTGAAGACCGCCGGCGTGCTGTTCTCGCCCATGATCAGGTTGTTCCGCCAGTGCACGTTCGACGCGTTCCCCGCCGTCGTCTCGGAGAGGATCGTGTTGTTGTAGAAGAGCACGCCCGCAGAGCCGCCCGTCAGCCGTGTCGACCCGCCTGGCAGATGGTAGCCGATGTTGCGGATCCAGTACGTCGGCCCGCCGACCGACGGCTGATTGCAGAACGCGTGCGACGCCGAGTTGAGCATCAGGTTCCGCAACACCCGCACGTTGTGCATCCCGCCGTCGGTCTCGAACGGGTTGTCGTGGAAGTTCGTCATCAGGTTGTTGTAGAAGTCGATCGCCACGGGCCGCAGATCGCGGAACTCCTTCGGCGGATACGCCGGTCCGCCGTCGACCGCCGACCCGTCCGGATTGCCGTAGGTTTCGATGTCGATGCCGTCGTGGAAGTTCGCCACGTAGTTGTAGGCGATCACGTGGCCCGGTCCGTAGACCTTCACGGCGACGTAGGAGGCCATCACCGGCGGGAACTTCTGCCCGTCGACGCCGTTGAAGGGAGCCCAGAAGTTGCCCGCCCAGCCGATCACGCGATCGGGATCGTCCCGGCCGATGAAGGTGTTGTCCGCGATGTAGAAGGTGCTCGAGCGTGAATGGTTGGTCCAGACGCCGGCGGCGACGTTCTCGAACCGCGAGTGCTTGACGGTGAGCCCCTTCGCCCCGAGCAGGAACTGCGTGCCGGCCAGGATGGCGTAGTCGCTGTTTCGAAACGTGATCCCTTCGAAGTAGGTGTAGTCGGCGGCCCGCACGTCGAAGAGCGTGAAGTTGCCGGCGCCGTCGAAGATCACCTCGCCGTCGCCAGCGGCCTTGATCGCGATCGGACGCTCCGCCGTGCCGTCGGCTGTGAGGAAGTAGGTACCGTCGAGCGGGACCGTGCGATTGATCGCCGGATCGTTGGTGTACTCGAGGCGGTCGTACTTGTACAGCCCGGCGTGGACGAGGATGACGTCGCCCGCCTTCACGCGCGGTCGCCCGGCGGTGGCCCAGTCGGTGCCGGCGCACGTCAGGTTGTACGCGCACATCAAGCCTTCGAAGGCCGGCTCGATCTTCTGACCTTTGTATCCGTGCGGGTACACGTGGTAGACGCGGCCGTCGGTCGCGGGCATCGGTTCAGGACGGGTCTTCACCCGCACCGTCTTGCGTGCCTCGCCGGACACGCCGTCCGGATCCTTCAGCAGGAACTGCACTTCGTACTCGGTGTCCGGCTCCAGGTCGAGGACGCTGCCGGCGAACATGTTCGGCACCGTGACGTCGATCTGCTGCCCCTGCTTGATCCGTTCGCCGTTCAGCCGGAGCAGCGGCAACCCGCTGCTCCAACTGCCCGCACCGGCCTTGCGATACGACAGGTCGACCGTCGCGTTCCGGTTGTCGTCCCCTTCCATGTACCACTCGAACCCGAGGTTGATCAGCGTCGCCGGTTCGACGACGAGCTCGCCGCTGGTGATGCCAGGCTTCGCCGCGTTCGTCTGCGCTCCGGTCATCACCGTCATCAGACAGGCCGCGAGCCCGGCAGCCAGTCCACTCCCAACCCAGTGCTTTCGTCTCAGCATGAGGACCTCGTCTACCAGCTCACCTTCGCACCCAACTGGATCTGCCGCGGCGCGTAGGTGCTGGTGATGGTGCCGAACGTCGCGAGGCTGCGATTCGCGTTCGGCGCCTGGAAGTTCACGCGATTCAGCAGGTTGAATGCTTCAACCCGCAGTTCTACACGAGCCGCGCCCGGCAGCGTGATCCGCTTCAGGGCCGCGAGATCGAATTGCCAGAAGCCGGGGCCGCGAACGCTGTTGCGTTCGGCGTTCCCGAACGGCTGGCTCGGATCGGTCGGTATCGACACGCAGGACTTGTTGAACCAGTTGGTGATGGACCGCTCGCTCTTCGGCGCATACGGGTCGCACGTGACGTTGGGCCGATAGTTGTTGGCGCCGCGCCACGAGTCGCGGATGCTGGACACGGCGAACGTGGCCGACGGCGTATACGTGAAGTTGACCTGTTCACCAGGCGTGACCGTGTTGACCCCCGAGAACTGCCATCCTCCGAGCAGCAGGTCCAGCGCCGCCGGCATCGACGCGCCCCAGCGCTGGCCGCGGCCGAACGGCACCGTGACGATGAAGCTCGTCGTGTTGTTGTACGGCTGATGGTAGCCGCTCAGCCCCCACTCCGACTCGAGATTGTTGATGTCCTGCGGCGCCGGCGACGCGCCGGAGGCGAACTCGAGCGACTGCGAGCTGTTGTCCTTGGCCTGCGACACGCTGAGCGAGTTGAGGATCCGGACGGCCGTGCCCATGCGCCACTCGTACTTCGCCTGGAGGCCATGGTACTGGGCCCTGCCTCCGTTGAAGATGTAGGTGATGTCGCCGTACCCGGGGATCGGGCGCTGGCGCTGTGCGAGCGGGATCGTCCCGGCGGCGTTGTTCGGCGCCGCCTGGTTGAAGTTGGCAATCGTCGCGAGATCGTTGCTCTTGTTGCCGACGTACGCCAGATCGAGCAGCATGCCCGAGGCGAACTCGCGGGCGTAGGAGACGAACCAGCTCTGCGTCCGCGCCGAGCCGAAGTCGCGCGGCTGGTAGAGGACGTTGGTCGTGCGCGGATCGAAACGCGACGGGTCGGTCATGCCGGCGGGGAAGCCGGCCTCGGCCGGCAGGAAGCCGGGATCGGCTGGCGTCTGCGCCACCACCGCGACGATCGTCTGCGGCGGGTTGTAGGTCAGGACGTCGGCAGACCCGGTGCGGTTGAAGTGTGTGTAGCTGACGCCGTAGCCGCCCCGGATCGCCGTCTTCTCGAAGGGGGTATACGCGAACCCGAGCCTCGGCCCGAAGTTGTTCCGATCGGGATCGACCAGGTAGCGGTCGTCATCCGACGCCTTGATCATCGTCTTGGTCGCCGGATCGAAATTCGACGCGTTGTTGTCCTTCTCCCAGAACGGCGTCGCGTACTCGTAGCGGAGACCGAGGTTGATCGTCAGCCGGTCGTTGAGCCGAATGTCGTCCTGGATGTAGGGGAAGTGCATGTCCCGGCGCAGGTTCGCGATGACCACGTTGGTCAGGTCGTACTGCGAGCGCAGGCCGAACATGAAGTCGCTGATGTTATACAGGTTGTTGGCGGCGGCGCCCGCCGGACGCGTGAACTGCCCCGAGTAGGTGTTGCTGCCGTACAGCGGGTTGATGTCTTGCACCTCCTGCGCCATGTGAATGAACTCGTAGCCGACCTTGAACGACTGGCGGCCGCGCAGCCACGTGTAGTTCACCTTCGGATTCCAGGTCGACGGGAACTGCCACTGCGGGCTCGCGGTGCCGCGGCCCCAGCTGGTGTAGCCGGTGATGATCTGGCTGGGGAGGCCGCCGGCGACTCTCGGATCGTCGGGGAGGCCGCTGATGCCGTATGCCGCCGCCGCGCTCTCGGTGCCGAGGTTCGCCTGCCCCGACCATCCCTGCAGCCGCGACCAGCCGAACCGCACCTCCAGCACCGACTGCCCGCTCTGCACGTAGGTGGCGCCCAGCGCGAGCTGCCGCGTCTTCGAGTAGGTGATCCCGGCGCCGGGACCGGTGGGAAGCGGCAAGGCGGTCTCGCTCCGGCTGTCGGTGTTGCGCCAGCTGAATCGGCCGAAGAGGCGCAGCCGTTCGGTCGCCTGGAGATCGAGCTTCCCGCCAGCCTTGTTCTGCGGGCTGTCGGCGAACCGCTGCACGGCGTAGTTGTTCGCCGTGCCGGCGACGGTGGGATCCGGCAGATCGCCCAGGACCTTTCGAGCGAACGCGGTCATCGGCAGCTGCGTGCCGGCCGGATACACGATGCCGGTTCGCGGGTCGCGGACGTCGATCGGGAAGATCCCGCGGCGCTGCTCGGCGGTCGGAATGGTCGCGAAGCTCACGCCGCCGGTCTTCTGGCGCAGCCCCTCGTAGTCGCCGAAGAAGAACATCCGGTTCTGCCGGATCGGGCCGCCGAGCACGCCGCCGAACTGGTTGTACTCGAGCGTCGCCTTCTGCCCGCCCGGAGGCGCGAAGTAGGTGCTGGCGTTGAGCGCCGTGTTTCGGAAGAACTCCCACGCGCCCCCGTGCAGCTGGTTGGTGCCGCTGCGGTACGCGACGTTCATCGTCGCGCCGGCCGAGTGGCCGTACTCGGCGCTCTCGTTGTTGGTGATGATCTGCACTTCCGCGACGGCGTCCGGCGGCGGCTGCATGATCTGGTTCGAGAACCCCTGGTTGCTCGTGGCGTAGGCGTTGTTGTCCAGGCCGTCGAGCATGAAGTTGTTCATCGTGCTGCGCAGGCCGTTCACGTTGAAGGAGCCTTCACGGTTGGCGGAGATCGCCGATCGGCGCACGCCCGTGGACAACAGCGCCAGAGAGGAATACGACCGGCCGTTCAGCGGGAGCTGCTGAATCTGCACCGTCGACAGGACCTGGGCGCGCTGGCTGTTGTCGGTCTCGACGAGCTTCGCTTCGGCCGTGACCCGGACTTCCTCCGTGAGCGCCCCGACCTCGAGCTCCAGATCCGCGCGGACCCGTCCGCCGACTTCGACACGCAGGTTGTCCATGAGCGCGAGCGAGAAGCCGGCCTTCTCCGCCGAGACGATATACACGCCCGCGCGTACCGACACGAACTCGTAGTTCCCTTCCCCGTTCGACGCTCGCGCGACGGAGACGCCTGTCTCGACGTTCGTCAGCGTGACCTTCGCGTCCGGCACCGACGCGCCAGACTTATCCCTGACCGTACCGACGACTGTTGCCGTATCGAACTGCGCCAGCGCGCTTGGAACCCCAGTGACGAGCAGGCACAAGAGCGTGAGCGCAACGACGACCGATCGAGCTCTGTTCATTCGGACCCTCCACACGCATGAAGAGTCAATCATGTTGCTGTGCTGGATCGCTGTAATCGTTTGTAACTTCGGCACCGTAATCGTTTGTAACTTCGAAAGATTGAAGACTACTCTCTCGCCAACGAACTCGGACTTACAGAATTAGACTCAATGTACATACTGCACCGAACCCGGAATTCGTTCTAGAACTTGCGGCTACAGTGCTTTTCAGTTACGTGTAGCCGCGGGCCTCGAGGTCCGCGCAGGGGGATCCTGACCAGCCTACGCCAAGACTTCGGCGGTCCGCCGGAGCTTCAGCGAAGGCGGAAGGCCGGCTGCCGCATCCGTCTGAAAAGCACTCTGGAAGAACGGGCGCGGGTGACGCGACGGAGCGTCACCCGCGCGATCGTCGCGCGGCGGGTCAGAAGCTGTAGGTGACGCCGAAGCGCGCGATCCGCGGCGTCGAGATCGTCGTGATCCGGCCGAAGGCAGGGCCCGACGTGAAGGTCATCGCGTAGGGTGACGAGTTGTTCGTGGCATTCAGCACTTCGGCGCTCGCCCTGAGGCTGCTGCGGCCGAAGCTGAACGAACGCGCCACGCGGATGTTCAAGTTCGGGCGCGCGGCTCCCATGGTGGCGCCGAATTCCTCGACGGGTACGACCAGCGCACCGGAGTTCGGCAGGTTGTACGTGTTGGTGCGCTGCCCCTGAAGACCGTTCTGAACCAGATACTGCGCAGACAAATCGAACTTCCACGGCAGGTCGTAACTGCCCGACAGCCTGAACTGCCACAAGCGCGTGGTGTCGAGAGGGAACAGTTCCTGGTTGGGATTGGTCGGCAGCGCGTTCAGCCAGCGGTAGTTCTTCGTCGTGCTCAGGCTGGCAATGGTGCTCCACCTGCCCACCGCACGCTTCGTCAGCGTCAGCTCATATGAGGTGAAGTGGTCGTTGTAGTCGCCGCTGCGGTTGACGAACTGCGTCCTCGAAAATGCCGACCCCCGATACGCCGGATCGAGGTCGTAAATCGTCAGCGGCGTACCAACCGTATTCGTCAGGCTCGGGGTCTTGCTCGGCCCGGCGTCATACACCACCCGGGGAATGTTCCACGCGGCATAGGGAATCTGGATCGGGTTCTGCTGCCACAGGTTCACCGACTGGGCATAGCTCAGGCCGCCCCGCATCGCCAGATTGGGCGCCAGCTCGCGCTCGAACATCAGCTGAAACTGACGGGTGAACTGTTGCGCCAGATCGGGGTTCAACTCCGTGTTCGGCAGCTTCACCGCGCCTCCATTGCTGCCTCCGGTGATGGAGAGGAAGTCGGGGCCGTTCGGATCCAGGTTGACGCTGCCCGGCACGTAGTCGCACGCCGCGGGGCCGGCCGGACATGGCCCGGTCCATCGATACGTCGTAATCGTGGCGGTGTTCGGATTGAACGCCGCGGCGAAGTCGTCGCCAGGCGTCATGTTGTAGCGGCCATACGACGATTTCAGGACGTTTCGTCCGTCACCGGTCAGGTCCCACACGATCCCGAGACGCGGGGCCAGGTTCCGCCACGCCCCGACGTCGACGCGGGGGATGTCGAGCGTGGTGCCTTTGGCCGGCGTGCTGGAGAGGTCCCACGGCGGACCGAAGGTGCCCGCGGCCTTCGACTGCTGCGGTACCCACGAGACGAAGGAGTCGTATCGGAGGCCGAGGCTGACCGTGACGCGGCGACCGATCCGCCAGGTGTCCTGCGCATACACGCCACCTTCGGTCAGGCTGTTCCGGTTGTCGGTCACCGGGTAGTTGAAGACCTGAATCTGGACCGGCACACCGTTGTTGAATACCAGCGTGTAGTTGCCGTGATTGCCGTCGGGCACTCGCGTGCCGGTCCACTGGAACATGAAGGTCGAACCGACCTTGAGCTCGTGCATCCCCCAGTGACTCTCCGCCGGCACGAATGACATCGCACCGGTCACCTGCTCGCTCATGCGGGGGCGCCGGTCCTGCCCCAGGTGCGGACCGGTATTCATGCGCGTCGCCTGGTCGAACGTGTTCGGACGTCCGTCATCCGGCTTCGCGTAGTAGTCGGCCGTATAGCCGTGATGCCCCGCGAAGACGTTGAAGAACAGGCGTGTGCTGGGAGTGCCCTGCAGCTCGATCTTGTATTGGGTCGCCGGCTCTACGAACTTCCGGGTGTTCTCGAGCGGCACGAAGGCGCTGCCGAACCGCTCGGGGAAGTACTGGGTATATCGCGTCCAGAAGCCAATCAGCTTGTAGTTCTTGGACGCCTGCACGGTGGTCTTCGCGGTGAAGTTCTGTGCTCTGACGAACGAGTCGCCCGGCTCTCCGTTCGGCAGCAGGTAGCCCAGAGCGGTGCGCCGGCTGCGGTTGAGATGATAGGCGCCGAAGAACCACCAGCGATCCTGCACGACCGGACCGCCCACGTTGCTCGTCTCGTCCAGGGCGGTCAGGATCAGGTTCGGATTCTGCGTTCCCTGAGCTCTGATCTCATCGGTCAGGTTGTTTCCTTCCAGCGCATCGTCTTCGATGGTCAGCTCGTGTCGGCCGCTGAACTTGTTGCCGCCCGACTTGATGACGGCGTTCAGGCCGACGCCCGGAAGCGCCTTGTCGGCGTCGCCGCCGAAGGTGACGATCTGGAAATCTTCGATGGTCGTGAAGTCGTAGTTGGTCTCGACGTTGTTCGCGCTTCGCCTGGTGTTGATGCCTTCGATCAGCGGCGTCGACTGCCCGCTCATGCCGTACGCGGTGAAGGTGGTCGTGCCGACGTTGCCGCCGCCGAGATCGGGAACTCCCGACTGCACCCCCGGCGCGACCGCCAGCACGCTCTGCATCACGCGCGTCACCGGGAGTTTGTCGGCGAGCACCGCCGCCGGCACGCTGATCGAGGTCGCCGGAGACGTCGTGTCGATCACCGGGCTCCCGCCGCTGACGACGATCGACTCTTCGAGTGCGCCGACCTGCATCTGGGCGTTCAGCTCGGCGGAGAACCCGGCGGAAATCTGCACGTCCTCGCGGACGAGCGTCTGGAAGCCGGCGAGCGTGTAAGTCAGACGATAGGTGCCGACCGGCAGCTGATCGAAGCGGTAATCGCCGGTGCCGTCGCTGATCCGCTCCTGCGGCGCGAGGAGCGACGGGCTCGACAGGGCGACGGCGACGCCGGGAAGCGCGCCGCCGGACTGATCGGTGATCCGGCCGTGAATGTTGCCCGTCTGCACCGTTTGTGCGTGAGAGGGGATGGCGGCTCCGCCCACTATCGCAGTGAAGAGCGACAGGTGCAGATACCGGCGTGCCGTGCGCAGCAGTCGCTTACCATTCTGCATATCTCCTCCGCCAGGCGCGCTGGCGCCGGTCACTCGCTGGAGTCGCGTGCTCGAATGAGCAGGGCGATGGTAGACGCAAGGAATGGTGGGGCGGTGTATTTGTTTGTAACTGACGCGACACCGACGGGCGAACTATGGCGACCGCGGCCTGGCTCGAGAGAGACCAACAGGTATGTGAACGGTGATCTCAGTGGATCTGATCGCGCTTCCGTGTCGTGTCAGTGTTGGTGTGTTTTCGTCCGATCCGCGCACACCAATCCCCTCGACACACACTTCATCACGAAGCCACGACGTCACGAGGAGATTTGGGAATAACCTTCGTGACCAACATGACTTCGTGAAAAGCGAACCGTGGTTGTGGCTCGCGTTCAGAGCGACTTCAGGTACTCGACGAGATCGCGCTTCTGCCGCGCCGTCAGGTTCAGGCCGAACGCTCGATCGTAGTGCTCGACGACCGAGCGCAGGTCCGGCGCGCTCCCGTCGTGAAAGTACGGCGCGTGCTGCAGCAGTCCCCGCAGCGGCGTCGTACGGTACTTGCCTGTCGCGGAGCGCTGCGCGTACGCCGGATCCATGGCGGTCTCGCCCGGATCGTGCAGGAACGGCACGCGCGGATTGGGGCCGCTCAGGACGTCGGTGAAGGTCGGTCCGCGATGGCAGGTGACGCATCCGGCTTCGCCGCGGAACAGATGCCTCCCGCGCTCGGCGGCAGCGCGATCGACGCGGCCACGTGCAGGCGTTGGCGGCTCGAGGCTCAGCTGATAGTCGAGCAGCGCCGCGAGCTTCGGCGTCACCAGATCGGGCGACTGGCGGATGAACAGCCCGATGCGGCGATCGCTGAAGCTGCCGTGCCCGCCCATCTGCCCCACGCCGACGTAACTGTTCCAGTAGGAGATCGGACCGTCGGCCGTCACCGTCTCGAAGCCGATGCCCTTCAGCCCGTAGATCGGCGGAATCACAATCGGCAGCGACGGGCTGTTCAGCGGGATGATGTTCGTGCCGTCGAACGCGTGGTGCCGCGGATCGTACTTGCCGGGTCCCCAGCTCCTGAACTCCGCCCTGGTCGCATCGTCGAGCGCGGGCGACAGGGCGACGATCGCGCCGACGTTCAGATCGGTGTTCGCCCACCCGTCCAGGCGCCGGCCGATGCCGTCCGCGAGCGAGTCGTCCACCGACGAGTGGCACAGCGCGCAGGTGACGCCGACGCTCGTGAGCTCGCCCCGCTCGTCGACCTTTCCCTGGATCCCGACGATGGCGTTGAGCCGGAGCAGTTCGACGGTCACGGCGGGATCGCTCAGATCGATCTGACCGGCACGAAGCGCTCTGATCAACGCCGGCGGCAGCGCGTCGACGTCCACCTTGAGGCCGACCGCCAGGGCCGTTGCGGGAGGAACGGTCGCCACCACTTCGTGCATGCGCAGGACGGTCGTCCACAGCTGTTCGTCGCCGAACGTGTCGTAGCGGAAGATCCGCCGCCCTGCACTGATGCCGCGCTCGTCGCGTCCGCGTGCGCCGTCGAGCGACGACGCGTGTGAGGAGACGAACGACGCTGGAGCCGTGCGTTCCCGCTCGTGAGCTGAGGCGATCGGACCGGATTGTGTCGCGGCCATGGTCAACACGAGCACGGGTACGCCCGCGAGCGGCAGAAGAGCTCGTCGCATGACTGTTCCTCGTTTCTGATGAAAGGTGTGCCGATGCCTGCCGCTCGACGCGGGCAGGCGCAACGGCACAGTTACGCGATCCGGTGATGTCGCACGGGAACCGGTGCCGTCTCCTCGCCGACGGCCGCATCGCGTACTTCAGTGAGGCGCGCCAGCGTGAACGCGCCGATCGACAGCACGACGTCGCGAACCGCAATGTCGAAGTGGCCGCCGAGCGTCAGATCGATCGCCACGAGCAGCAGCCACGCGCTGGCAACGTAGGCGCCG
>WBZO01000425.1_pt1 | contig 91961 bp, 70 predicted proteins | sample 5204261 | NCBI WGS metagenome assembly WBZO01 (sample SAMN12412400, study PRJNA552823) | activated sludge metagenome | isolation source: activated sludge from anammox sidestream of wastewater treatment plant... | place: USA: North Carolina | collected 2017-09 | reverse complement strand
GGAGGAATTCCTTCCTCCGGCCTTTCGAGGTGTTCGCAGGAACAGCGGCGGGATTAGAAGTCGCCGTATTCTCCACCGCCACCATGGCCTGGGGCCGGTGCCGGGGCTTTTTCTTCCGGCTTCTCGGTCACAAGGGCTTCGGTGGTCAGAAGCAGGCCGGCAATCGAAGCGGCATTCTGCAGCGCGCTGCGGGAAACCTTGGTTGGATCGATAACTCCATCCTTGACCAGGTCGGTATACTCGCCGGTGGCGACATTGAATCCAACTTCCTTCTTTTCCTTCTTGACATGCTCGACAACGATCGAGCCTTCCAGCCCGGCATTGGCGGCCAGCTGGCGAAGCGGGGCTTCGAGAGCCTTCTTGAGGATCTGAATGCCCAGCTGCTCATCTTCTGAATCGAGTTTGATTTTGTCGAGGGCGCTCTGTGCACGGATCAGGGCGGTGCCGCCACCCGGGACAATGCCTTCCTCAACAGCGGCGCGTGTGGCATGCAGGGCATCTTCGACACGGGCCTTCTTTTCTTTCACTTCGGTTTCGGTGGCAGCGCCGACATTGATGACCGCCACACCACCGGCCAGTTTGGCCAGGCGCTCCTGAAGTTTCTCACGATCGTAATCGGAGGTGGTGGTTTCGATTTCGTTGCGGATCTGCTGGATGCGGCCCTTGATATCAGCCGGCTTTCCGCCGCCTTCCACCAGGACTGTGTTTTCCTTGTCGATCACAACCCGCTTGACCCGGCCCAGGTCGCTCACCTGAACTCCTTCGAGCTTGATGCCCAGGTCTTCGCTGATGAACTTGCCACCGGTCAGGATGGCGATGTCCTGCAGCATGGCTTTGCGGCGGTCGCCGAAGCCGGGGGCTTTGACTGCGCAGACCTTGAGGGTGCCACGGATCTTGTTGACCACCAGGGTGGCCAGGGCTTCGCCTTCGACATCTTCGCAGATGATCAGAAGCGGGCGTCCGGTCTGGGCGATCTTCTCGAGCAGCGGGAGCATGTCCTTCATCGAAGAGATCTTTTTCTCGTTGATCAGGATATAGGCATCTTCGAGAATCGCTTCCATGCTCTGGGCATCGGTGGCGAAATAGGGGGAAAGATAACCCTTGTCGAACTGCATGCCTTCGACAACCTCAAGTGTGGTGTCGATGGTCTTGGCTTCCTCGACAGTGATGGTGCCATCTTTGCCGACTTTTTCCATCGCATCGGCGATCAGATCACCGATCCGGGAATCGCCATTGGCGGAGACAGTCGCGACCTGGGCGATCTCGGTGCGATCCTTGACCTTGCGGCTCATTTTGCTGAGTTCATCGACGACTGTTTCAACACCTTTCAGGACTCCGCGCTGCAGGGAGATCGGGTTGGCCCCGGAGGTGACATACTTCAGGCCATTCATGAAGATCGCTTCGGCCAGAATTGTGGCGGTGGTTGTGCCATCGCCGGCGACATCGCTGGTCTTGCTGGCGACTTCGCGAACCATCTGGGCGCCCATGTTTTCAAAACGGTCTTCCAGTTCGATTTCTTTGGCGACAGTGACGCCATCCTTGGTGACAGTCGGGCTGCCCCATTTTTTATCGAGAACCACATTGCGGCCCTTAGGCCCGAGAGTTACTTTGACTGCGGCGGCAAGTTTCTGGACACCTTTCAGCACTTTCTGCCGCGCATCTTCATTGTATGTAATGATTTTAGCTGCCATTCCAGTCAGCTCCTTTCTGAGATGCGAATTCCAATTTCGGAATCGGTATTACTTGATGATCGCGAGAACATCGTCTTCGCGCATGATGAGATGTTCGACACCATCGAGTTTGATTTCGGTGCCGGCGTACTTGCTGATCAACACCTTGTCTCCAACCTGAACTTCCAGCGGGACTCTGGTCCCATCCTCTTTGACTCTTCCAGGACCGGCTGCAATCACTTCAGCCTGCTGAGGCTTTTCTTTGGCAGTGTCTGGAATATACAGGCTGCCAACCTTGGCAACTTCCTCCTCGATGCGCCGCACCAGGATTCGATCGGCCAAAGGGGTAATTTTTGACTTCGACATTGCGCTTTGCGCTCCTTTCTATGCTGTTGAATCGGCTAGCACACCCAACAACAGGGTATCGACTCACACATGAGCATTTCGAGTGCCAATCCACCCCGGCATTCCGGAGTAGGTTCACTAACCTCCATGTCCTCAAAGGGATACGATCGATATCACACTGTTTGCAGGGAGGTTTTCAGAAGAGCCACGGCTGGGATTGGGTGGGGTGAGTGTGTCGGAATGGCACAGTGAAGTTTCCCGGTGGGCTGATATCCTGACACACCCAAAACAACTCTCTTCAGGGTGCTGATGGGGTGATTTCAAACAGGCCTGCGGCTGAATGAAGGCTCCCATACTGATCGAGCTCACGAATAACGATCGAGTGCAGCCCTTCGGAAAGCCCCTCCGGGAGGTTCCCGGTCCAGAGGTGGAGCACTTCCGGTGAGGGGCGGGCAGCCGAGTCGCCATCATCCGGATCGCGCTCCTCCCACAGGCGGACCATCAGGGGATCGGGAGCCATGGTGCGCTCCAGCGGGGTTTCGACCTGGCCATCCAGGGTGAAGGTGACCTGGGATTTTTCGGAGCCGGCGAAAATGTTGACCAGGATCTTTTCACCCGGCTGGGCCTGCCCCGAAGGGGAATGAATCATCATCTGGTGCGACCAGGAGCGGTTCAGGGCTTTATAGGTGGTGGTGTAATGGCTGCCAGAGACCGACAGGATGGAATACCCATTCTCCACTCCGTCGATGCACCAGGCGGAGGGGATTCCTCGGTCGTCTTTGCGGCCCTTCCACCAGCCTCCCGAAAGAGTGGCATTGGTCAGCTGGTGAATGGGAGGATTCCCTTTATAGCCAGAAGAAGCGCCGATGAAGAAATGGTTCTGGGCATGAAGATGGCCGCACAGCACCAGCACCTTTCGATCCAGCAGCAGGTCATACAGCGCCTGGCGGTCGCTGATATATCCGGCCCCATTGATCTCGAGGGGAACATGCATCATCAGGATCAGCAGTTTGTCTCTGGGGTGGAATTCAAGCAGGCGGGCCAGCCAGGCCAGCTGTTCATCACCCAGTTTCGGATCCCAGATCCCTTTCTTTTCTGAAGGGAGATTCGCATCCGCTTTCTCAGGGAGGTGATGCCAGTGGATATTATCCAGCGCGACAAACAGGGCTTCCCCCTCAAACAGGGCATAATACTGCGGGCCGAAATGGTGGTGCCAGGTTTCATCACTGTGGGCATCTTCCGGGGAGTCGAAGTTGATGTCATGGTTTCCAATGATGTTGAAAAGAGGCTTCCCGATCCGGGCCATGACCTGGTTGTAAGGTTCCAGCAGATCGAGGTGATCCGACATCAGATCCCCGAGGACTACACCGAAACGGGCCTGCTGAACCTTTTCCTCAGTCATCATCTCGGCTGCTGCATCATCCCGGAGGTAATGCACCTGCTCGATCGAGCGAGGTTGAGGATCGGCGGTCACCAGGACATCGAATCTGGAGGAGGGCTGGGCCTGTGGATAAAGGGCAAAGTCGATCGAGGCCGGAAGCGGTCCGGTCGGGGGAACCCCGGGGTAATGATCATCCCGGTCAGTTTTTCGGAAAACACGATCGTAGAGGCCCTGAAAAAGACTGTTTGATTGATTTCCGGGTTGAAAATCAGGTGAACCTTTCGGCTTGTGGATGTAATAAAATTTCGGCAGGCTCAGGTCATTGACCGGCAGGTCATAGCCGGATGGTTTGATCAGGACGATCAAATCTCCCTCGTTGATGTCGATGGCCCACTGCCCTTCAGGATCGGTGGATGCAAAATCGCGCAGGTTGGTGATGAGGACGCCTGGAACACCATTTTCACCCGGGTCGCGGGCGCCATTCCGGTTCAGGTCGGCATAAACCACCCCCCTGGCGTTTTCTGCAGCCGCCGGGAGGGACATCCCGAAAAGGAGGAGTGCCATGAAGAAGGCCAGGGCAGGGGATGTTTTGTGTCTGGTCACGGATGTTGGGAAAATCAGGGGGTGTCATCCGGCTGGAGAACACCCCCCTGGTTTCTCAGGGTATCACAAACAGGCTGGGAGGCTCTGAATCAACTCAGGAACCATTGCCCCAGCGGGATGCCAGCAGCACCTCTTCCGCCCGGGAAGACCAATGCCCTTTGCGAACCTCTTCACGGACATCATCCGGGAAAGGCAGCTGGTCGGCCAGTTCGGACACGGGAGTGAGAGGCAGATTTCTGCACTGGCTGTAAATCAGGATCTTGTTGAAGGCTTTTCCATCGCGGACCTGCAGAACACCCTCCTTGGCCCCTTCAAGCCCGACAACAGCATAGACACTCGAATCGGTGTTGAGGTACCCATCCTGAACCTTTTTGAGAACGGAATACATGTCATCGATGCGGCTGCCGCTGTTGCCTGAAATGGTGATCTGGTCGTAGTGGATATCTCCCATGTTGAGAATCCCTTCGCCGCGTTTGAATCCGGCGAAGAGGTTCACCACGCCATACTGATTGAGGCGGCGGATAGCGGCTTCGATCACGGGAGGAACAGGGCAGAGGGCGACCAGGAAGTTGAATCCATCCGGAGCGATTTCATCGAGTTTTTTCTCGTATTCGGGGTGATTTGGATTGAGGGTCACAAAGCGCACACCGGCCTGCCGTGCCATCGGGGTGTAACGTTCCTGCACCGATTCGAGGCGGGCATCGCTGATATCGGTGAGGAGGACAGTCTTGAGATTGGGGGTCTGACCGGCGATTTTGAGTGCGAAGGTGCGAACGAGGTGCATCTGGCCCATTGGGCCGGCCCCGCCGCACAGCCAGACAGTTTCGTCGAGAGGCCCCATATCCACCCGTGCATAGGAGGCTTCCACACAGGCCCAGGGTTCAACCAGGGCGGTTTCCGAATACCCGGCCTGTGCTTCAGTGACTGGAATCAGATATTCCTGGACTTCGGGACCGAAAATACCATAATCACTGAATCCACCCCACACATCATAGCCGACTGCTTTTCCATACTTGAGCATATCGGCCTGGACAATGAAACGATCGCCGATTTTGAACCTGTCGGCGACATTTTTACCCACTTCGACCACAGTCAGGGCGAGTTCGTGGCCCGGCACCACCTTGTCTTTTTCGATGTTGTAGCGTGCCAGGCGGGGGTGGGAAGGACCCGCGGAGATGATTTTGACATCCGAGAAACAGATGCTGTTGACATCTGTCCGGAAGGCGATTTCATCAGGGCCGGGCTTACGGCGCGGGATCTCCACCAGTTCCATTTTATCGAAACCAGCGCCGCTGAGCTGCCAGCATCGCTCGGTTTCGGGGAGCTTATATTCGACCTTTCGATAGGATTCGATCGCATTTGTCATATCACCAGATCTCCATTCTCTAAATCCTGCTGCAGCCATGAAATATCGAGATGCCCCACCGGTGCAGGCGGGGCATCTCTGTTGGGTGCCATCATTGAGTTAATTGTGAAGGGAACACCAGGCGAATTCAACCCACAGAGAAGGGGAGCCGGCCTGTCCGCTCCGATCTGAACCATCCAACCTGCCTTTTAAGGGCTGGGTGGGCCAGATGGTGCAGCGGGCGCAGAGGGGGTTTCGATGTGGGTCATCGGCACCGGAGCCGCCATTCCCTGCTGAGGGGAAGCCACAGGAGGGGCGGAGGGCGGAGCGGTGTTATTGCTTGTGTTCGGCCTGGGCATCAGGCGGATCGGCTGCTCCGAAGGGGGCTGGTAAGACCCCCGATAGGGCATTGTCTGTGGAGGGGCAATACCCTGCGTGGCACCGGGGGATGAACCGGCCGGTGTGCGCTTGAGGTCCATGTGGGTGTCAGTCCGGCTGTTTCCCCAGGGATCGATCCGTGTGGTCCGGTCGACAGTGGTGCTGTGGGGACGCCCATCGGCGCCGATCCAGGTGGTTCTTTCACGGCTCTGGTTGAGATTTGGACCGTAATTCCAGTTTTCTACAGAAGTCCTTGGCCGTGTGATGGCTTCATTCCGGCCGGGTGAGTAGTAGCTCGAGTGGCGATCCTCAACGACTCCTTCGCTGTGGTAGGTCCCATCCTCGGCATACCCTTCATTGCCATAGACATCCCGGTTTACGACCGGATTCCAGGGCCGGTAGGTGGGATAGTATCCGCCTTGAGGGGATGCATCCCCTTCGTAGGGCGGGATGCCTTCATATTCATAATAATCATAATCGGCGGGAGGTGGATAAACCGGGTAAACAGGCCGAGGCTGGGGATAAACGAAGATCGGTGCGCCACCCCAGAGGGAAATTGACCAGTCTCCAGCCTGAGAGGCTGGAATCGACAGGGAGAAACCGGCCAGAAGGGCTAACAGCAGGCCTGGCAGGCTGGCAGATCGCAGATTTTTCAGGAACATGATCTTGTTCTCCTTCCCATCGATCCGGGATTGATGATTCATATTTCGGATATAATTGACGCGATTCCGGCGGGATTTATTCATCTCGTGGCACAGGGTACTATAAAGTCCAGACACCGCAAAAGGAGTATCGTCCGCATGTCCAATCCTTTTCGATTTCTTTTTCTGATGGTTTGTTTTTCGGTTATGGCGGGATTTTCTCCCTGCCGGGCCGAACCCTTCAAAGTGGGATTATTGACCCCCGGGCCGGTCAGCGATAAGGGCTGGAATGCCGGGGCTTATGAGGGCCTGATGGCAATCAAGGAAAAATTCAAAGCGCATGTCAGCCATGTCCAGGTCAAATCCCCCGCGGAGCATGAAGAGCATTTCCGAAGCTATGCCGATGAAGGCTATAACCTGGTTTTCGGGCATGGATTCGAGTTCCAGGATGCCGCACGGCGGGTTGGCCGGGATTTCCCCGGGACCTTTTTCATTACGACCTCCGGCAACACGGTGGCTGAAAATGTGGGGGCGATGGTTTTCGAGCTGGAACAGGCCACTTACCTGCTCGGCCTGATGGCGGGAAAAATGACCCGGTCCAAGGTGGTAGGGCTGGTCGGAGGGATGGAGATCCCCTCTGTGGAAAGCACCTTCATCGCATTCGAAGCAGGGGCAAAATCCGGATGCCCGGACTGCCGTGTGCTGCGGACCTATACAGGAAGCTGGGAGGATTCCGCCCTGGCGCGTGAAGCCACACTGGCCCAGATCAGCCAGGGAGCTGACTTCATCTTCCATAATGCCAATGAAGCCGGTCCCGGGGTGTTTCAGGCGGTCAGTGAAAGCCAATCGAAAGGGGTCTATGCCTTCGGCTCGAATAAAAATCAGAACGATGAAGCACCGGATGTCATCCTGGCCAGTGCGGTGATCGATCTGCCCGCGGCATTTGTGCAGATCGCCGAACAGGTCTATAACAAGACCTATAAAGCAGGAGTGACCCGTTTTGGACTGAGGTCGGGTGTCATCTCGATGGTGGTGAATCCGAAACTGCAATCGAAAATTCCTGCGGATGCCGCCCACCTGATCGAAGAAACCAAGTCCAAAATCATGAATGGAAGCCTCGAAGTCCCCCGAGGCAATTTCTGAATGGAATCCGGCAGATGATCTCGACTCCGATTCCTGCCGCGATGCTGGATGAGGCACTGAAGTCCGCAGTCAATCGAGGAGCGGTTGCGGGTGCCGAGGCGCTTGTCCTGGTTGAAGATCAGGCAGTTTACCATGGGAGCGCAGGTTTTCTGAGGAAGATTCCGAAAGAGATTCCTCTCAAAGCGGGATGCTGGTTCGATCTGGCCTCCCTCACCAAGGTGGTGTGCACCACAACAGCCATTATGCTTCTGGCGGACCGAGGCCTGGTTCGCATCGATGCGCCCGCCTGGAGCTATATCCCGGAGTTTGGCTGCCGGGGCAAGGAAAGAGTCACCCTGCGGCACCTTCTGATTCATACTTCCGGCCTGGTCCCATTCAAGCCATTTTTCCGGGACCATCGTGGGAAACAAGACTTCTACAACGTGATTGCCGCCATGGATCTGATGGCGGAGCCGGGAAAAGCGAGGGTATACAGCGACCTGGGTTTCATCATGCTGGGCTGGGTTGTCGAACGTGTCAGTGGGGAATTTCTGGATCGGTTTGCCAGTGAAAATATCTTTCAGCCGCTGGGAATGAGAGACACCTTCTTCAGGCCGCCACTCTCAAAACGCCGCCGGTGTGCAGCAACCGAGGATTGCCCCTTTCGCAAGGGGATCATCCAGGGGGAAGTCCATGATGAAAATGCCTGGCAGATGGGAGGTGTGTCCGGTCATGCGGGCCTGTTCTCCACAGTGGAAGATTTGGCCATCTTCTGCCGGATGATGCTCGCGGAAGGATGTTTCGGGGCCGGCCGGTTGCTGTCCCGGGATGCATTCCGGCAGATGCTCTCCCCTCAGCACATGCCGGATGGGAATCTCCAGGCGCTGGGATGGTGGTTTAAACGCCGGGAAGGGGAAGCCACTGTTTTTCTCCCATCGGATCATTCATTCGGCCATACAGGCTTCACCGGCACCAGCATCTGGATCGATCCAGTCCAGAAAGCAGCGGTGATCCTGCTGGCGAATGCAATCCACCCGCACCGTGAGACCGCCGATGCGGCTTCCTTGCGCAAACAATTTCACCAGGTGGTGAGCGGCTGGCTCCAGCTGGTTCCTGCTCCAGCATAAGATGGAAAAAGAAATCACCACCTCCCCCGGCATTCGTCTGGATGAACAGTCCCTGGCAGAAGAGCGGCTCTTTCGAACCCGCCAGACACTTGTCCATCGGGCCATTCGCGAGGAACGAGTGGAGGGGCTGCGGGATGCTTACCTGGAGGTCCGCCACAGCGAGGAAGAGATTCGTTGTGAGCGGTTGAAAACATTGAATGAAATCCATCCCGGAAGGTTTTATAAAGACCATGGGAAGGCCATTGGATCGATGGATCCCAGGCGGCGGGCTGTGTACCTGGTGATGATGCTGTTTTCCATGGGAGGGCTGATCTACCTGTTGTTTTTCCGATGAGCTGGGGATCCGGTTGGAAGAGAACCAGGCATAAAAATTCATCCCAGGTGAATCTGGGCTGTGGTAAGATGGTATCCGATACGATTGGAGAAGAATCCGGATCATGACCCCCGCAACGATTCAGGAAAAAGGTTCCGGCTTGCTTCAGGTCTTTCTCGGCCTACTTGCCGGCGGCACAATTACGATGGCCCTTTTCGCCCTGGCATTTTTTTATGCCCCACACACCAAGGAGAGCCAGGCGATCCATTCACCGCTTTCCGAAGTTGCCCCTCCCACCCCCATGCTGATTGTGACTGCCACAGCGACACCCGGAGCCACCTCAGCCCCGACTCCATCACCCACTGCAACTGAATCGACCCCACAAGCTCTGACGGCTCCTGATGTAACAAGCGCGAGTGCTCCCTCAGTTTTCGATCAGGCTGGGCTGCTTCCGCCTCCTCCAATTTCCGAGACGGCCTCTCTTGGAGCCGCCTCACCCACAGAAAAGAGTGAGCCTGTGATGGTGATTTCACCGGCTGTGACACCCCCCGCTGAGACCATCCCCACTTCGGAAATTCCCGCGGCATCTGGCGAAACACATGCTCCAACCGGGCCGCAATCCCTTCCTTCCATGCTGACACCCACACCGGCATCCAGTTTTCACCTGGCGGCTCTCAACTCCCGCAAGCGTGCTGAATCAGCCCAGGATTATGCAGATTCGCTGGATGCGGCCCAGAAGGCACAGAGCCCTTATGAACAGGGGCTGAACCATTATACCGAGGGAGTTGAATCTCTGGAGAAAGAGCGGTTCCGGACTGCGGAACGGCACTTTGTGGATGCAGCCCGGGCCTTCATACTGGCGGCAACATTGTCCTCCCGGGGGAGGCCATCGATCCCCCAGCCAACCCAGCCTTATCATCTGGTGGAGCAGGCCAGATCCCTGGCAGGGCAGGGAAAATATGCTCAGGCGGAAAAGATTTATCAGGAATACCTGGCCATCAATCCTCAGGATGCTGGAGTTTCACTTGAATATGGGGAGATGCTGGTTGAACGGGTTTCATACAATCGCGGGATGAAGGCCCTGGCGCAGACCCTTCAGATTCCCGGCCTGCCGGGTGAGGGGCGTGCACGCATCCATGCCAGGTTTGCGGATGGGTACCGCCGGTCAGGGGATCTTCAGACCGCCATCCGGGAGATTCGGATGGCCCTGCAGGATGATCCTCAAAATCCGACTTATCTTTCGATGCATAACCAGTACCAATATGAAGCCTCCGAGCGTGCAAAGGCCCAGCAGCAGCGCCAGAACTTCCAGCAGAGGGTGATCGGCGATCTGACCGGCTCGCTTTTTGACAGTTTGCTTCACTGAAATCAGGCGCGGTTTTCATGGCTGTGAAAGCACCACACCTTATTGACACCCTTTCCGCTCCATTTCTATACTTTGCCCGAAGGGAAGTGGGGAGATCCATGCGGGGGATTCAGAAACAGGGTCCTCTTTTATCTGGGCTGAAATTGTTGGATTGTCGGGACTGGAAGAGGAGTGGAGGGTTTCCTTCGAAGGGGGTCTGTGTGCATTATCGGTCAGATCTTTTTCACTGCTCAACTTGTGCGCTCTTCCTGAAGTCCGGTCTTGATATTAAAAAGCTTGCACCAGAGCAGGCACTCGCTGGAGTTCGTTGAAAAACAGCAGAAACCGCCTGGGTGTTGAAAGCCCGAGAGGATCGATGATCTTTTCCGGGTGCACCCCGGTGTTGAAGAAAACTGTTGGGATTTGTCAATGGTCTGCAGCAGGTCATTCATGAAGGGGTTGGACCAGGAATCCGGTGACAAGTAAAGCCCTTTTTCAGAAAAATGGACCATTCCCAGAAAGGGAAGGAGGATTTTCGATGCGAAGAAGCCGATTTCCCCTGATTCTCATGGGAGTGCTGGCCAGCTGTCTGCTGATTGCCTCGAGCTTCAGCCAGGCGCCGGAAGATGCGGCTGCGCCCGCAGTCCCGCCAGTGGATGCCAGTGGTGCTGCTCCCGCCGCTGAGGCCCCGGGGACCCCTCCAGCACCTTCTGGAACAACGACCGGCACAGGACAGACCTCCACTGACGAAGCCGAAACCATGGTAACCACCAAGGAAGGCACCCGCCGCAAAGGCGCCAGCCGGGTCTATGATGCGGTGGATGGGCGCATGATCACCAATGATGTGGTGGTTCGCCCGTTCAATCTCCGCAAAAACGATGCGCGCCGGAAATACGATGATGGGACCCATGGGGATGAAGTTCCCAGAGATGGGGTTCCCTCACGTGTCCTGGTGAATTCCACAGACTTTATCGGCCCGAGGACTGCAGCCAACTACGACGAACTCAAAGGATTGCTGTTTACCATCGGAAACCATGAGGAAGGCGCCCAGCACTTCTTTGGATTGCCATTGGTTTCTCTGGAGTGGGACGGGGAAGAAATCCCCTGGCAGCCGGATGCGCGCACCACTCCCGGGGTTTACCGGCTGACCTCCCTTGAGAAGCGCATGTATGCCTTCATCATGCGTGACAGCCTCGATATCATCCGCTCCTACCAGAATGCGGAAGGCAAAGACCTGAAACCCTTCGAGGATACTGTCGATCCACCCACCGGGCTGGACTCGAACAACCTTGAATCCAGGCGTGAATCCAAAGGGGTTCCGACATGGGATATGGCCCTCTCCACCGGTAAGAAGGTGAAGCTTGAGAGGAAAATGCTGGCGGCTCTGGCGGGAACAGAGATTGCCAGCGCCAGCTGGTTTCCGGGTGGGCTGTCCGCTGTCCAGATTGCCGGATACCGGTCAGGAACAGCAGGCGCATTGTCCAACCTCGGCTTGAGCGGGCTTGGATTGCAGGGCGGCAATCCCCTCATGGGTGGATATGGCGGATATGGTGGGGGTTACGGTGGATATGGGGGTGGCGGTTATGGCGGTGGATACGGGGGATTTGGCGGCGGTGGGTATGGGGGCGGTTATGGCGGCATGGGCATGCCGGGGGGCTATAATGTCGGTGTCCCGCAGGCGATCACTCCCGCCGGGGGAGCCTTGGGATTTGCATTCTGATATTTTTGTTTGAGGGAGAGTCCCGATGCGAGCCATGGCTCGGTCGGCGCAGGATCTCCGGAGGTTGTTTCTGAATATGGCTGCTACGAAAAAAAGTGCATCGACTGCCATCCCGCCCAAAGAGCGGGAGCATCTCGAGGAATGTGTTGCCGCGATTAAGTCCTTTATTGAATTGTGGGTGCAGTTTTACTGGTCTTTTCGCCGGATCTTCTCAGGCGATACGGTTACAGTCCAGAAAGAGCTGCAATTTCTTCAGCTCAAGTCGGAAGTTGCCAGGAGGCATCAGTATCTGTATGACCTCCTTGGCAACCTGTATATCGATGGAGCCTATATCACCGATCTGTTGCGCAAAGTGGTCAACCTCGAAAAAATTTCTCACACTCAGAAGGAAAATTATTACAAAGTTGAAAAAGGCTGGCATACAATCCTTATCAATCTTAACGACACATTAATAACGATCCAGTTCCGCATGGATCAGGAGGATAAATCATGAAATTCCACTTGCGAGTCCCCATTCATGGAAGCCGTGCGCTGGCTCTGCTCCTGGTCTCAACATTTGTCCTGAGTGGTTGTGGTTATTACTACAACTGGCAGCTGGGCAAGAAGAACACCGAGGTTGAAGGGCTCCTCGGGCAGGCCCGGAGCCAGGAAGCGGACCGTTATCTCCCCGATGAGTTCAAGCGTGCCGACCAGGCATTCAACGATTCCCGGAATGCGGGGGATGGTGGGAATTTCGACGAAGCCTTTGCCAAGAGCGATGAGGCGAAATCGCTGGCCGAGCAGATCCTGTCCCGGCTGGCCTCAGTCAAGATGGCGATCCAGGAAAAACAAGCCGATCTGACCGACACTCAGAACCAGTTAACGGCAGCGCTGGGCCAGATCCGCGCTTTGGCGCCGGAAGAAGCGAGCCTGATCGATTCCGCTTCGCGGGCCATCGGCAATGCCTCGACTGTTATGCAGGCGCAGGTTCAGGTGCTGGAAGGCGAACAGGGTTATGAAGCCACCCTCCAGGCGGCCCGTGCTGCCCTGCAGGAAGCAACCACCGGTCTGGCACGCATCCAGAAGAACAGCGCTGAAAAACTTGTCCAGCAGCTCGACCAATCCTGGCAGCAGGCTCAAAATCTCGAAATCACCAGGTATGTTCCCGATTCCTCACGCATCCCGGAGGAGATTCAACATGCGCGAGACCTGATCGGCCAGGCCAGCTATGTGGCGGTTCTCAAGCAGGGACAATCCATCGAACAGGATCTGAAACGCCAGATTGACACCACCAAAGAGCTGCGCGCCAAGGCACGTGTGCAACATGCTGAAAGACTGATATCCCTGGCTGAAGGTGAATCATCCGCGGCGCTCGACAAGATCAATGAAGCCAAATCCAAGCTGGAAGAGGCGGCCGGGAAGATACGCGATGGCCAGTTCGATGAGGCTTTTCTCCGCGCCGAGGATGCGATCAGCTCGGTAAGGGCTGAGGTGAAGACCTACGAAGAAGACCTCAAGCAGCAGCTGACTGATCTCACTGCACGGATCGATGAATCGAGCAAATGGAAAACTGGTGAGCTTTCGGCGGAGGCCTATAAGAAAGCTGTAGCAGATCAGGATCAGGCCAGGATCCAGATCAATGAGTTTTTATTCAAAGATGCCCAGGAAGCAATCGACCATGGCCAGTCATCGATCGAGGAGGCGATTGCCATGGCCCGTGAAATCGGGCTGGCAGTCCGGAATCGTGAGGCCGAATCCAACCTTCTCGCCACTGAGGAGAAGGGCACTTACATCTACCTGCCGGAGCAATACCAGGCCATTCAGGGGTTGATCAGCGATGCCACCAGCCAGGTTGACAGCGGGGAGTTCGATCAAGCCGAAGCCACGCTGGACAAAGCCGAAAAGCAGACCATCGAGCTGGATGCAAACATGAGGAAGCTGGCCGAACAGCGTCTGGCTGAGGTGGATGCCGCAGTCCGTGAGGCGGCCGATGCCGGCGCGGAAAAACATGCGGTGGATGCACTGGCTGATGCCCGGACGGTTCTGGCTGATGGCCAATCCCAAGCTGCCAAGGGTGTCTGGAAAGAGGCTCTCGCAGCGGCGGGAAAAGCGCTTCCCAAGGCTGTTGAAGCCGCCCGCCAGGCTTACCGCGCCCAAACTGAAAGCCTGACACCGACTGCACAAAAAGAAATTCAGAATGCCCGTGATGCAGGCGCTGCGCAGTATGCGGCCGCGGTTTTGAACAAGGCTCTGGATGCGCTTGATCAATCCCAGAAAGCATTTCAGTCCACTGATTTTAAAACTGCGCTCGCCAAAGCGACTGAAGCTCGGGATGAAGCGGTCCTTGCCCGTAAACACCAGGTCGACAAAGCCCAGGAAGCCGCTGATTCCGCCATTGCCGCTCTGGCTCAGGATTTTGATAAAGAGACGATCGCGGCTGCCCTGCTCGACCTGACCGCATCGAAAGAAAAAATGGACCAGGGCCAATATGAAGAGTCCAGAACCCTTGCGGTTTCTGCCGAAGAAAAAGCCCATGCAGCGGAAACCAGAACCTGGAATACCCGCGCCGCATCCGGCATCGCCACATTGAAGGAGCGTGTGGCCAAATCGGATCAGAGCTTTGCTGCGACTTACGCCACAGATGAATTCAAACGAGTCTCACAGACTCTGGCCGAGGCCGAGGCCCTGTTCGCTTCCAGCCAGTTCAAGGAAGCTTTTCAGAAAACCGAAACAGGCGCTGGTGAGGCTGACCAGGTTTTTGCCAGACTCGAGGATCAGGCGGCGGCGGTCCGGAAGGACTACGACACGCAGGTCAATCAGCTGAAAACTTTTATCATGGATGACTTCGGCCTCAAGCTCCACCAGGAATCCACAGTCCGCCTGGGGGCGATCGATGAGGCCATTCAGCGCAAGGATCTTCCTCAGGTTTTCTCCCTCTACCAGGAAGGCATGACCCGAATCCAGAAGGCCAGTGCCGCCACCAAACTGCACAATATCAACACACAGAAAGAAAAACTTCTGGCCCAGGTGAATACAGCTGAGCAGAATGGCCTGTTCCGGGTTGTGCCGTTTACGGCAGAAAGCTTGCGAGCTGATATTGGAAAAGTGGATTTCGATCCGCAGCTCGACCGGTTGAAACCGGATGCGGATTTATATCGTGAGGCGGCACGCGGGCTTGCCAAGGTGGAATCGGATATGTCCAAAATTCGAGAGACAGCCATTGCCGCGGCCGACACCCGCATTCAGAAGATCCGCACCGATATCGATAATGCACGCCAGATCGGGGCGCGGGACCTGACCGCCACAGCTTTTGATGGAGCGGTCGACAGTTACGAAAAAGCACGGGATATGCTGGCCCTGCTGCGGAACCCGGTAGAAGGCACGCCCCAGGTGAATGTCAACCAGCTGGCGGACCAGATTGCATCAGCTGAATCGGTGGCATCGCAGCTCAACACAGCGGCTGTCAACCAGCGTAATTCGGTTGATTTTCTGCGTGATCTGATCGTGTGGACCTATGATATGACACGCTTCCTGGATGACTGGTATCCGATCGAGCAGCTCGGCCAGCAGATGATCCGCACAGCCGCCTCCGACAGCCGTGTGGATGCCTACAGGGAATTTCAGATCGATATCGATGCACGCAGGCTGCTGACTGAATCGGAGCGCCTGGCTGAGCGGGTTCGGATCGTCAACCCGCCTGCGGAAATGCAGTCATTGCACCAGCTGGCTCTATTGAGCTTCAACAAGTTTGTCGAGGCGGCCGATGGTTTCTATCGGTATGGTCTGTACTCACGCTATCCAGAAAGGCTCAGGGACCGATACCTTTCTCATGCCTTTGCTTCCCTGGAACGGCTGCATGGCATGAACGAAACACTGCTCATCGCGATCATGAAAAAGGTAAAGGCCTTTGGCCTGGTCGAAATCGAGCGGGATCTCTCAAATGAATTGGCGACCTTCACCACCTATCTCCAGCGGGATAAGACAGCGGGTTAAGGGAACGGCTGGAGAATAAGGAAACCGGATAAATGCAATTGACTCCAACATATCTTGAGATTATCGATGGTGCGTTGATCGTTCTGTTCGCCGCTTATGTCATGTATTGTCTAGGAATGTTCAGCAAGAAGTAGGCATCAGCGGGAGAGAACAACTGATGCCAGGGAAGGAATGGGAAGGCAGTGGTTCTAGAAAGTTATGTCGGTCCACCACCTCATGAGCTCGCCAAGGAGTTCGTGAATATGTGGCGTGCCTACCGGGAGGCTGTCGAAGAAGGCATCAAGATGCCCAGCCTGCCCGAAGACAAAGAAAACCGGTTCCTCATGATGAAATCGCAGATCATCCAGAAGAGCCGTGTGCTGGTCATTGTCACCGAAAAGAAATGGGGCATCCACGACAAGGTTCGAAACATTATGAACATGACGCAATCGCTCGATTTTGTCCGCCAGGAATCCCAGATTTTTCACGACAATTTTCGCAATCAGTGGCATGACAGTTATATTCAGGCATCCAAATCAGTGGCTGTCTTTGAAAAAGACTTTGTGGAGGAATAGCCTGTCTCGACCTTTCCATCTGGTTTCCGGGTTTGCCTGTGTCGAGCAGGACCGGTGGAAGAGAGAGTGAATCAGGTGAGATTTCAGCTGAAGGTTCTCCGACTCGGGATGCGGGATTTCTGGGGGGGAAATTATCCGTTTCTTGTGGTTCTGGCGGTTCTTCTGGGGTGTGGGACTGCGGGTGTCCGGACACTCCCGCCGCAGTATGAGACTGTTTTTATCCGCATGTCGAACAACTCCACTCTGGAGTATGGGGCTGAAGAGCGCCTCACCGAATCACTGGTGGAGGAATTCCAGCGGGATGGGCGCCTGCGGCAGGTCAACAACTGGCAGGATGCGGATCTGGTCCTCGAAGTCAACATCAAAAAGTATAATCTGCGCTCGGTCGCACTCAACAACGATAACCGGACTGCTGGAAGGGACCTGCAGTTGTCGGTCTCCGCGGGTGCGCGAGACCCCCAGAGCGGCTTGTGGGTCATGCCGGAGCAGGACTTCGTTGATTCCGGTGTGTTTTTCCTCACCAATACCCCAAGTGGCCGACGCGAAGATGATGTTTACCGCAGAATTGGCGAACAGATTATCTCGCGGCTTCTGGAGGGGTGGGGATGAAATCGGCCCTCCAGTTTCTCAAGTCGCTCTCACAGTCTTCGCTTCCGCCGGTAATCCACCTTCTCGGAGATGATCTGTTCATCCGTGACAAAGTCCTCGCGGCCATCCGGAATGCCTGGTTTCAGGGGGAAGGGGATTCGGAAACCACCTCTCTGCATGGCAGCGAACATCTCAGCCGTTTGAAAGAATCTTTCAGCTTCAGTTCCCTGTTTGCTTCCCGAAAAATGGTTCTTTACTGGGACCGGGATGAGTCGCGCACAAAATCCCAGAGTGAACGGCGCTCGAAGTCGAAAAAAGGGGTTGAAAAAGCCGGGCCGCTGCTGTCGATCGATGCCGGCCAGGTGAAGGGCCTGCTGGAGGTTCTCAAAGAACAGCCAGTGAGCCAGGTCTGTCTGGTTTTTCTGACTCCCCTGCCGGACAAAGAAACAGTTTTCCAGAAGGCCATGTCGGGTGTGGCAGAGCAGGTTCAGGTTTCTCTTTTGACTCCCGAAGCGCGCCGTGGCTGGATCAGCCTGCTGGCCCGTGAAGCCGGTGTGACACTCGAGCCGGAACTTGCCCAGACCATGGAAGCCTGCCATGGATCGATGCTTCCGCTGTGGCAGGACCTCTGCAAACTGGCGGGTTATACCGAGGGAAAAGGCGAGGCCACTCTGGAGATGTGGGAAATGCTCACCCAGGTCAACCCGGAAACCTCGCTGGTCTGGAGTATCGGTGATGCCTTGAACCGCAAGGATGCGGGAGGCGCTTTATGGCATTTTCAGAATCTGCTGCGGGGTGGCCTGGAGATCTACCAGATTCTTCCGGCGCTCCATACCTGGTGCACGCAACGCTTGCAGATTCGAAGCCATGACCTGTCGGACCCGCGGTCACCCTTGGAGGGGGTGCATCCTTTCGTTCAGCAGAAAGTGCGGAGTCATATCGCCAAAACTCCATTGTCCAAACTCCGCGGGGAGCTCCAGAAGATCCTCTACCTGGATCGCTGCACCAAACAGAGCTGGGAAACCCCCAGCATCCTTCTTGAAAAAGATCTCATAGAATTCAGCCGGGAGAAATAACAGTGAGCGATCTGGTGGGAATTTTGATGGCCGGGGGGCTGGGAACCCGCCTGTGGCCCTGGAGCCGATATCAACGCCCCAAGCAATTCCTGCCGCTGCTGGGATGCCAGTCACTGATACGCGCCACCTGGGATCGCATGGTCCCGCCAGCATCCCCGGAGCGGATGATGGTTTTTACCAATGCCCACCTGGCTGCCTGCGCTCAGGGCGAGCTGCCTGAGCTCATATCGGAGAACCTGTTTGGAGAGCCATGCAGCTGCAACACCGCTCCCTGTGTGGCGCTGGCCGCAGTGTTGTGTGAGCGGAACTGGGGGCCGAAAGCGGTCATGGCGGTTCTTTCGGCGGACCATTATATCGGGGATGTGGAAGGGTTCCGCCGGTCGATGAATGGGGCCATTCGAGCTGCATCCGAGATGGATTGCCTGGTCACTCTCGGAATTCCTCCCACCCGCCCGGAGACCGGGTATGGATACCTGGAGTGTGATGGCCCGGTTGAGTCGATTCCAGAGGGGGAATCTTCCCGGCTGAAATCTTTCCGTGAAAAGCCTGATTTTCCGAATGCCCTGGCCTATCTCCAGGATGGCAGGCACCTGTGGAACATGGGGAACTTTGTCTGGCGTGTTGAGGTCATTCTGTCTGAGTTTGAGAAGAACATGCCGGATTTGCTGGCGGCTGCGCGCCAGGTGGCGAACCATCCGGAACCCCACTCCCGCGAAGCATTGGAGTCCTACTTTATCAATATCCCGCCAGAATGGCGGCTTTCGATCGATTACGGGATTATGGAACATGCGGAGCATATCCGTGTGATTCCCTGCCGGGTTCCCTGGGATGATGTCGGATCCTGGTCAGTGCTCAGGCGTTTGCGCCAGGATGAGCTGGATGCACAGGGGAACCTTTCTCTGATCCGTCATCTCGCAATCGATACGACCAACACAGTGGTCGCTGGAGAGGAAAGCGGCCAGGGCATTGTGGTGACCCTTGGAGTGGATGGGCTGACCATCATTCGGGATGGCGAAAAGGTTCTGATTGCAGGTGAAGAGGGCCTGGCTCATATCCGCGATGCTGTGGCCAGCATAAAAAAAATGGGGTGGGATCACCTGCTGTAATCCAATGGGCGAGAACACACAGAACCAACTGCCGATATCCGATACTCCTTCTCTTTTTGCACCGTCACCGGGCAGCAAGGGTTCAGGTATTGGTTGTGGGAAGGCAGCGCTCTTTCTGGCTTTGACCGTCCTTGTGATCCTGATCGGGATCGAGGCGGGCTGGCGTCTGGTGTGTGCGGTCGGGCTTACGATTCCCCCCACACGTGACCGTAGCCAGATTCAGGAATGGGAATGGGTCTGGCAGCATCGAAAAGGGCATGGCCAGATTTTCGAAGATACGATTTTCCGTTTCGACCCGGGTCTGGGCTGGTTTCCAAAATCCAATTACCGCAGCGATGGGGTCAACACCAATATCCATGGCCAGAGAGGGGTGACGGATTGGCCGATCGAGCGGCAGAGCGGTGTCAAACGGATTCTGTGCATTGGAGATTCATACACATTTGGGTTTCAGGTGAGGGATGAAGAGTCTTTCTCCGAAGTTCTGCGCAGCCGGTATCTGCCCGGAGCAGAGGTAATCAACTGGGGGGTTCCGGGTTATGGCACCGATCAGCAGGTGCTCCTTTTTGAAAGGGATGGAGTCCAGTTCAAGCCGGATATTGTCCTTCTTGGATTTTACACACGGGATCTTTTCCGGAATGACACCTGGTTTCGCAGTTATGCCAAACCGATGTTTGAGATTCATGGAGGGCAGCTGGCTCTGGTCCATGATCAGGTTCCTTCACCTACGGAGCTGCTGTCCTTGTATAACTCCGGCCAGAAACGGATTGCGCCGCAGGGATTGTTTCTTGTGGAGTATGGCTTGAGAACTCTGGAAAAGCTGAAACGCCGTGCGCTTGACGAGCAATCCGAGGAGTGGCTGGTGACTTCAGCGATTATCCGCCGCTTTCAGGAAAGCGCACAGCAGATCGGAGCCAAACCATATTTGCTCATTATTCCGCATGATGAAATTCTTGAGAAAGAAAGCTCGGCAACCCATGATACAGCACGGCTGCTAAAGGCGGAAAGCGCCCGAATTGGCATGGAATGCCTGGACCTGATACCCATCCTTCTGCAGAAAGCCGCCGAGGACCCCCGTCCTCTTTACAAAGGGCATCTGAGTCCCTGGGGGCATGAAGTGACCGCCGCAGCCATTCAGGAACACTTTCGGAGAATCGGATGGTTTTGAGGCACTTTTATTACTGGAATAATTCACAGTGGAATTCCGTAGATCTCTGGTAAGATGGAGAGTGAGGTGTTGGAGGTAACAATATGCCACTTCATGTGACTCTTGATCTGCCGGATGAGGTGCTTACAGCTTTGAAGACCAGCCCGGAGAAGTTCGTTCATGAAATGAGAATCGCAGCAGCGGTCAAATGGTATGAGTTAGGCATGGTTTCACAGGGGAGAGGTGCGGAGATAGCGGGGCTTAACCGTTCACGATTCATGGAAGCCTGTTCACGGCTTTCCATATCGCCATTTCAATCAAGCCCAAGCGAGCTCGAAAAGGAATTTATGCGTGAGTAGATTATGGGTGGTTAATGCCTCACCGATTACCCATTCTTCTTTTCCATCACCAGCACCCAGTCATGAACTTCGGGGGGAAGGGCAGGCCGCCAGTTTCCCTCGGCATCCGGAGCCACCAGGCCGGCATCGAATTCCCTCCCGCTGGTGGGATCGAAATAGAAGGCCTGGTAATCAACACCCTTTTCGATCGATTTGATCAAAGGCGGATCCCACAGATGGGAAATATAAAACACCCTGAGTTCACCCGGGATTCCGGCTCCGGCAAATCGCCAGGGATCTCTGGCATGGGCTGGCTCGATCCATTCCGGGTGGGGTTTCATCCGCCACCAGGGATATCTTCGCAGCAGATTTGCCCCCAGCCCAACCTGCCTTGAGCCGGGCAGCTGGCAGGCTTCAATCCAGGGGGTGTTCCCCCAGGAGCGGCCATGGGGCGAGGGTCCATAAGGTTTTTCAGGGGTGCTCATCTGCCAGATGCCATTGGCGCCATAGGTGTGGCCGGCCGCACCATTCAGCAATGTGACATAAAAGCACCAGCGCTGGATATTCTGCCAGCAGTAGCCCATGATTCCTTCGTAATTCACTTCCGAATTGATGACCGGCATGACCGGCTCACGAACCACCGAACGAGCCACACTTTCACGAACATTGGGGATGCTGTCGATATCGCCATGCCCGGTCTGGAGCATTTCGAAATCCATCAAAGCCGGATCATCGACCATATCTCTGCCGAACTGGGTGGGGTGAATGGTGATCAGGTTCTTGTATCCATCGATCCTGCGGACATGGCGCATGACTTCACTCCAGCCCGATTTCTGGAGTGCGGCATCCTCCTGGGGGGACTTTGAAAGATAATAGGGCATGGTCCCCTCCCCGGCGATGCACCACACCACCGGATAGGCGCCATAACGGGCCACCAGGTACTCCCAGAATCGCTGTGCTTTTTCGACACCCATACGGGGCAGGTAATACCCCCACATCCCGACAATGCAGGGGAGCAGGCCGGATTCGACCAAGTGGGCGATCTTGAGATCGGCATGGTCGAACCAGGCAGGATTAATCTCCGAGAAGTCTTCATTCAAAGGGAGTCCAGCTTCATTCATTCCGCGTGGATCCCCCCAGTCCATATCGGGCAGAGGGCCAGCGACAATCTGGATCACCGAAAAACCTTTCGCAGCTCGATCCGCGGCAAGGCTGCGGACACCTCCCGGCCAGTCCAGACGTGAGGTCAGCCCCATCCACCAGGTATCCGCCACCCACAGAAAAGGGGTGCCATCCTCGTGCATCAGGTAAGTTTTGTCTGGTGAAACACAGAGGCGGCCATGGGCAAGCAGAGGGTTGGATCTTTCGGTTTCGACAGCAGTAAACTGGCCGGTCTGGTCATGCAGCCCCGCATTGGCCGGGTCGGAGCAGGCGGTCCGGTACTGGTAAACTCCCGGCTTCGGAGCGGAGACCCTGAACTTCCATCTGTTTTCACCAGCCCAGAAAGCCGGAATTTCGAAATGGCTGCCATCCGGGCAATCGATCCGAACCTTTACCGACAGATTTTGATAGGGGTGGTCAACCGCCTGGGTTGAGAGCAAAGCGATTTCGAAAACAACATTGAGTGGCAGAACGAAGGACATGGGTTCAGGCCTCCTGTGTTATGAGTTAAGGAAAACCTTAAAGGATCGAAAGTTATTTTTTCCTTTTTTTCAATAATGCAGGGTTAATTCCTTTTGAAGTCAGATATTGATGGATTCTCTTTTGAAAATCTTTTGCACGCCTGTAGGACAGCAATCCCTCCTCCTCTGAAAAGATGATTTCAGAGTCGTAGTCGGCAGCCAGCCTGTTATCGAGGCATTCTGCAAGGCATACCGCCCAGTCCCGTTCAATTTCATTGGACTGAACTAAATGATAACCAAAAAGCCTTCGGACAGATGAATGACTTTCAGTTTCGATGCCATGTACGAGAAGGGCGGATTTAGCAAGGTGCAAGACAGCATAATAATCCCGTGAAATCGAGTCAGCATACAAACCTTCATCGGTCAATATTCTGGCTGCTTCCAGTGATTCCAATCCTCTGTGCCATTCCGCAAGGACCAGGTCGAGATTCACAGGATGCGAACCTCATCACGTTCCACCGCACGCCTGAAGCTCGAACCACTGGACTTCCTGCGATCCCACTCCTGCCTGCTGTATGCAATGATCGATGGAATGACCTTTCCATCTGCAGCAAGAAAATAACCGATCCTTCTCGCCTCTCTTTTCTGAGAAGCGTTTTCGCTGTTGATAATCACAAGGATATCCAGATCGCTCTCCAGATGAGTTTTACCTCGTGCCTTGGAGCCAAAAACAGAAAGTCGGTCGATCTGCCCAGGGAGCTGTTTTTTTAATTCATCACAATACGCTCGCAACCAGATCTCTTCTTCACGAGACAATTTCACTGGGTCACCTCACTGTTCGATCCATTCTCCATTGTTGGCGAAGAAAACTTTGCTGCCCGGCTGGCCCGATTTCATCTTAATTTCATAAACCTGGACTCCAAGCAGCCTATCATCTCCGCTTCCCTGGATCAGCTCGGCAGGCTTCCACCCTTTGGTCTTCAAAGTCAGGGTGACTCGGTCCGATTCCTGCGGAGGGAGCTGAAAAACAACACTGTTTCCCTTGAGGCCAGCGATCCTCTCCCCGCCCAGATACAGCCCGGATGCCTCGGTTTCGACACGGGGTGGTTCCAGGCGGAGGGTTCCCTCATAAGCGATTCCGGCCTGGATCGGCAGGACAAATTCGGACTGCTCTCGAGACCAGCGCCATGTCGGCGCATCGGAATCCTGGCCGGATGTCTCGGGACCGAACCAATTGCGCAGATACCTTCCATCTCCAGGGGTTCCCAGACGCAGAACATAGTGAGTCAGGGCCTCCCCGGTCCAGTCGATCGGGTCGGGTTCATTGGCGGTTTCAATGGTTTTTCGTCCGGCGAAGTTTTCCACCCGGAACCCCGAGCCGGCCTGGTTTCCCATCAGGATCGCCGAACGAACCTTCTCTCCGACACGAACATGAAGGCTGCCGGCTCCGAAGGTGCTCGATTCAACAATGATCTTGCCCTCATCGGCCTGAATGCAGGGAGAACCATGGTTGTTCACATCCCAGTGGACAAAGTTGCAGGCGCTGGCGGTAGTCTGGGCGGTCGGGCTGCGGTGAAGGATGCAGAGATCATTCGGCCCCCAGAAAGAGCAGTTCACCATGCTGATTTTTCCATCGGATCCCGGGGCGATTTCGACACACACCGAATCCTGGCTGGACCAGCGTCCGACAAATTCTCCATTGGTGATCAGCAGCCCCGGATCCTGGCACTGCTCGACTCGCACCGCACGGGTGCAGCAGTCGGCTCCGATCCCGACAAAGCTGCCATTGCAGCTGCCGGTGCGTGATTCGCTGAACTTGTAGCCAACTCCATAACCGAAGCAGAAGGTATGGGTGACATAATTCCAGTCGGTCCTGGCGAACTCATAAGCCACACCCTGTGTATTCACCCATTTGCAGTAGGGATCCTCGGGGTTGTAGGCCACTCCGAAAGGCCAGAAGTGGCAGTTCTCGACCTTGCCGATGTCATAACACTCATCCACAAAAAAACCGCGCCAGCTGGGATAGCCAAATACATTGCGGACCAGATAACGGGGAGCCTGAACAAAACGCAGGCCTTCGTAAGGGTTGATCAGGCAGCAGTCGAAAACACCGGTGTCTTCAACCCCTTCCGCCAGCACACAGGGGGGATATGGAACCGGGGGAACATCGGTCTGTTTCCATTCCGGATAGGTGATGATCACCCCCTTCAGGACAGCCATGTGTCCCGCCAGGCGGATGAATGGCTCTCCTTCCGTGGAGCCACGCCCGGCATAGGCGAGCAGCACAGTTCCATGCAGATTCGGACTGCCTTCGTGGCGGGTTGTGGGGGGAACCGAAAAAACCCCTTTGAGGGTCACCGCAGCCGGAATCTTCAGGTGCCCGTCGATGCGGTACTGTCCGGCCGGGGCAAAGACCTCGCCTCCCCCGGCTTTGCCGGCTTCATCGAGGAGTTGCTGGAAGATTGCGGTATCATCGGTGGTGCCATCCCCCCTGGCTCCCGCCTTCATCACATCCCATTCGACTGCCCCGGCGGCGCCCGTTATAAGTATCGATAACCATGCAACGATTTTCATGATGGCCTCCCTGGTGTGATCAGGATGATATGCAGAGGATCTTTGGCGATCGGGCAGGAAAGGGCAAGGTGTCATGGAAAAATGGCGGAGAATTTCACGTGTTGCGGGAAAATCGACACCCATCCTTGCCATTCCCGCCGCCCCTGCCGTCCGTCATTCCGGCTAGCCCCTGCTGTCATTCCCACGAAAGTGGGAATCCAACCCCCAACCCGTCATTCCCGCTAGCCCCTGCTGTCATTCCCACGAAAGTGGGAATCCAACCCCCAACCCGTCATTCCCGCTAGCCCCTGCCGTCATTCCCACTCGCCCCTTTGTCATTCCCACGAAAGTGGGAATCCAGAAAATTGTTCGGATGCCATGGATCCCCGCTTCCGCGGGGATGACGAATAAAGGGAGCGGGGATGACGAATAAAGGGGAGCGGGGATGACGGCTGAAAGATGAAGGGGGCTGCCCTTCCAGCCCATCGCAGCATTCTTTTATTGAATTCCAAAAATACTTAGTTCGCAACTGTCTGAGTTGTGGTATAATTCTTTCCAATTTTATCACTCTGTCTTTTCAGGGGGTGGCTCGCCATGAATCGCGTGTTCCAATTTTCCGCACTGATCGTTGTCCTCATCCTCACAGGATTCCCGGCTGTCTGCCAGGTTATCACACCGACACCGAATCCCAATGCCTGGCGCGTGGATCTGAACAGTGACGGTCAGATCAACGCACAGGACTTTTTCCTCTTCCGTGAACTCTGGCACACTCAGAACATCGTCACACCCACACCAACGGGAACACCCACATCCACATTCACTGCCACCAGGACTCCGACCCAGGAGGAGATCTCTCCCTATGTCTCTTCCACGCCACCCCGCTTTGCCCTGGTTGGTGAGTTGCTCCTGTACCCCATTGTGGCCGTTGATCCCAACGGTGACTCCATCACCTTTGCGCCGGTGACGGTTCCTGCGGGCATGACAGTGAGCGCCACAGGGCTGGTAAAGTGGACTCCGGCGGTGCCAGGCAAGGTGGATATCTCTATCGGCCTGACCGATGGCAAGAACCCCCAGGTGCTCCATGAGTTCACTCTGCATGTCGGCGTGGCCGGAACCGAGGCCAGCGGCGTGGTGACCTCAACCGGAGGCGGGACTGTGGAGGTTAATGATCCCAACAGCCCGATTGATGGGACGCGGGTGGAGGTTCCCCCCGGAGGTCTGACCGAGGACGCGACGGTGACTATTCGCTCGGTGAGCAACCCAGAGGAGTTTTTCGCAGGCGCTCTGCCAGTCGAGCTCCTTGGATTGGGATCCACTCAGACGGGGATCACGGTGGAGGTTCCCTATGGTGACGACCTGCTTTCCACCTTCGGGATCACGGCCGAGGACCTGCGGGTGTACTTCCTGGATCCGGCTACGGGCGAATGGATCGAACTCCCGGCTGTACACGGCAAGCGACGAAAGGACAACCCGCCCGGTGGGTTCATGGTGGTGCAGCTGCCCCCCTTCACATCCCCCCCTCCTGACATGAGGATCGCCAACTCGACTCCACAGGTCATTATTAGCACAAACCGGCTGTACAGATTGAAGCAGCAGCCACAGGAACTTATGCCAATAAAGGGGAGCGTGGATGATTTCTTTGCAGCATCGGCACCGAAAAAAAGGTTGCTATTCCTTCACGGGATTATCAGTTCTCCCGATGAATTCATGGGCAAGAACGACTTCTTTGCTCAAGAACCGTCACCCTTTAACACAGTCAGCCCGGTCCTCTTCTCTTCTTACGACTCTATCATCGCATATCAATATCGCAGCGGGAACGCGATCGCCATCAACGCTAATTTCCTGGCTGCTGAGATCAAAAGACGATACTACAACGGCACTGTTTACCAACCGGACGTGCTGGGGCCGGGCATCGCCCTCTACCGGATAGACCATGATCCAAACTTCAAGTTTGACATTCTCTCTCACAGCATGGGAGGTCTTGTGGCTCGTTATATGCTTGAGAAAGCCACACTCGACGCGGGGGCTAAGCTGAGTGGCAACCTCGGGCGTTTGATTACCCTGGGAACTCCGCATGGCGGCGCGGACAACGAGAATCGTGTTATCAAATATGTCTTCGGTCCAGCCGCAACAGGCCTCGGATCCCTGGCAAGCCTTCCCGGCCTCGTGGATCTGGTGGCCGGTTCGGCTTTCCTGAGGTCGCTGAATGAGAATCAACTCAACGCCGACACGTTTACTCCGAGCGGGAGTTACCGTTATTACAGCATTGCCGGACTGATCGACAGCGGCCTCACCCCCAACTCGGATGGGTGGGTCACCAAACCCAGCGCCCTTTTCCTGAACCTCCCCCTGACCCGCGAAAAGACCTTCGGCCCTGACGGCGACAGGTATACGCATTCCAACCTCCACGAACTCGCTGCGACCAACGGTGTGGGCCAACAAGTCCTCACTTGGCTCTTGACTACCCCAACTCCCACGCGCACACCGACCGCGACGCCGATTCCTTACACGGGGGAGCATGTGGTTGTCGATCTTCCGGACTGGCCCTATCCTGATCCACCGGAAGGGCCGAGGAAACTCGAATTCGTGCGCATCCCCGCCGGGAGCTTCATGATGGGCAGTGAGAGCGAACGCGGCGGAAGCGGCAGCGAGGCCCCGCGCCATGAGGTCTTTATCGAGGAGGACTTCTACCTGGGAGTCACCGAGGTGACTCAGCTGCAATGGCGTGCGATATGGGGCAGTAACCCCGCCAATTCTTATGGGGTCGGGGATGATTACCCCGTGTATCACGTCTCCTGGAACGACATTCAGACGTATCTGTTTTGGCTGAATGGTCTGGGTATCGGAACCTTCCGGCTGCCAAGTGAAGCGGAGTGGGAGTATGCCTGCCGCGCGGGGACAACCTCACCGCCGTACCGCTTTTCATTCGGCCCGAACCTGTTCTGCACCGATGACTGCGCGTTTTGCCCTCTGGCCGATCAATTCATGTGGTGGTGCGGAAATGCGGGCGGCCAGACCCACGAAGTCGCTCTGAAATCCCCGAATCAGTGGGGGCTTTTTGACATGCATGGGAACGTGTGGGAGTGGGTGCAAGATGAGTGGCACGGTAATTATGCTGGCGCTCCGGAGGATGGGAGCGCATGGGAAACGGTAGGTAGTTACGGCAACCGTGTGGTCCGGGGCGGCTCTTGGGACGACGACTCCAACTCCTGTCGGTCGGCGGCCCGGGGCAACAACCTCCCGCACAGCAGGGGCCCCTACGTCGGGTTGCGGTTGGTGCTCGTTCCGTAGTCTGTCTGGCTGTTTGGCTGTTTGCTGTTTGGCCGTTTGAGGGGGTATGGGGGCGTAGCCCCCATCGACGTGAATTTTTGGGAATGGGCATTGATGCAAGATAGGAATGTTTCGGGGCCAGTGGTCTTCCAAATGGCGTATGACCTGATCAAGTGGTATATCCCCTTGCTCAACCGTCTTCCTCATTCTTCCTGCCGTCATTCCCACTTGCCCCTGCTGTCATTCCTCATTCTCCCTGCCGTCATTCCCACTTGCCCCTGCCGTCATTCCCACTTGCCCCTGCTGTCATTCCCACTTGCCCGTGCTGTCATTCCCGCGAAAGCGGGAATCCAACACGCAATCCGTCAATCCCGGCACCGACCGGGAATCCATTGGGCAGTGGGTCATTCCCAACACCCCTGCCGTCATTCCCGCGAAAGCGGGAATCCAGAAAATTATTCGGACGCCATGGATCCCCGCTTCCGCGGGGATGACGAATAGGGGGGTGCGAGGATGACGAATATAGGGAGCGGGGGTAGCGATGAATGGAAACGGGAGATCTGCACAAAAGCCGTCATTCCCACGAAAGCGGGAATCCAACACGCAATCCGTCATTCCCGGCACCGACCGGGAATCCATTGAATGGTGGTCCATGGATCCCCGCTTTCGCGGGGATGACGAGAAAGGAAGCGGGGATGACGGATATAGGGAGCGGGGATGACGAATAGGGGGGGCGGGCAGGGTAACTCGCTGCATCTTCCTGACCCCTGGCGGATTCGCATTCCCCCAGGTACGGAGGCTGATTAGCCCTGTTTTTCTTCATCCTCCCCCTTGACAGCGAACTCTAAAGTGCATATATGTGCACTATGCCGGTTTCAGTCGATTTTCTCCTTCGCCATGGTTTTCCTCAGGGGATTGTCTCCGCCCTGGCCGCGGATGGTGTCACTCACCTGCTCGAACACCAGGTGGAAGCCGTTTTGCGCTTCAACCTTCTTGGCCCCGAGGATCTGCTGGTGTCCCTGCCGACTTCCTGCGGGAAAACACTCATCGGGGAGCTGGCGGGTGTCGGGGCAGCCTTGACCGGCAGGCGCGCCATCTTTTCTGTTCCGCTCAAAGCCCTGGCCCGGGAGAAATTTGAACTCTTCAAAAGACGTTATGAGGGTTATGGCCTGCGCATCTGTCTGGCGACCGGGGAGTTCAGCAGCCACCAGCCACGGATTTCCCGAGGGGAATTCGATATCGCGGTGGTCATCCATGAGAAACTCAAGCACTTCCTGTTGCGGGATCCCGGTTTTCTAAAGGGAGTCTCTGTGGTGGTGCTGGATGAACTGCAGGGGGTCGAGGAGCCTCAGCGAGGTCCGGAACTGGAATTTCTCCTGGCCTGCCTGAAGCGGACACAGCCCCGGGTCAAGCGGGTGGGGCTGCTGGGTGTGCTCGCTCCCGATGATCCTCTGGCCGAGGATTTTGGCGGGAGGGTCCTGGCTTCCCGCCTGCGTCCTCTGGACCTGCGCCAGGGAATCGTTTTGACCCATCCAGCACTGGCCGACAAAGCTCTCAGGGAATATGGGCTGCCCGCCGAGGCGGTGACCGATTCAGAATGGCTCTCGATTTATCGTTCCTGCAACACCGGTGAAATCGCCACAGAGAGAATTCCGGTTTCCGGGGAAGGTGAGAATGACTTTCTGCGGATGGTTGGCGGGCTTGTGGCACAGGGCGAATCGGTTCTGGTTTTCCTGCCGACCCGGCGGGAGGTGGAGCAGGCCGCATTCCATTTCGCTTCCATGAAAGAGTGTGAAACAGGATGCCCCCTGTCTGAAGATCTGCGCAGCCTCGAGGATGAATTGCTGCTCCACTGCCTCATGCGGGAGGTGGGTTATCACCATGCCGACCTTTCTCCATCCGCACGAAGCCTGATTGAAGAAGCCTTCCGCCGAGGGGAGATTCGGGTGTTGTTCTGCACCTCGACTCTGGCCATGGGGGTCAACCTGCCAGCCAGGAATGTGGCCATTCATCCCTTCGTATGGAACCGTTATGGCCGGAGCGGAGAGTTTGCCCTGCTATCGGAATCGATTGTCAGAAACATGTCGGGGCGGGCCGGGCGGTATGGGCTTGGGGAGGACCATGGGCGTGCACTGCTGCTCGCCCGGACCGAACGGGAGTGGGACCTGTACCGCCGTTGCTACTGGACTGACCTTGCCCCTCGCCTGCGTCCCTGCCTGCTGCAGGGAGATATCGGCCCGACAGCATTATCCGCGATAGCGGTCGGTTATGCGGATCTGGACAGCCTGATCGGGTTGTTCGGCAGCCTGCTTTCGGCGGAGCCAGGGATGGATATCGAAGGGAAGATCATCGATACCCTCGAACAGGCGGAGAACCTGCACCTGCTCGAACCCGGTTCAGCGAGTGGCAGAAAGATTCCCTGTTTCGAACTGACACCGCTCGGACGGATTGTGGCGCTCCGTGGGATATCGTTTGAAACATTGAACCGTTTCGATCAGTGGATCGAGGCTTATGATGGGCTGGAGCCACCCCCTCTGCTGGCGTTGCTGGTTGTGTGCGCCACACTGGAATCCCAGGGCTGGAACTGGCCACGCGATTCCAATCCCGAGGTGCGTGCGATGTGGGTCGAACGGGTTCGGGGGGCGCTTTCTCCATCGGACCTGCTTTCACTGGGACAGAACTGGCCGGTTCGCGAGGCGGTTTCCCGCATGTTGGAGGATGCCTCCAAGATGGCCTGGATCCTCAACGAATGGGCCAGCGGGGAGCCGGTCATTTCAATTCGCGAACGCACTCCCACATTGGCCGCCGGAACACTCCACAGCGCGGGTGAAGGCGGGCGCTGGCTGTTGGATACACTTGCCGATGTCTGGCAGGCGCGTGGCGGGGGCGGGCAGGGTGCTCAAGCCCTGAGGACCCTGGCACGCTGCGTTGGAGCCGGGCTTCCGGAAAATCTGCTGGCCTGGGAGGTGATCCCGGCCGACCTGCTGAGCCGTGACCACAAGATCCGCCTGGGTGGGATGCTTGCGGCCCCCATGGATCTTCTCGAAGTGAATGCGAAGGACCTGGATGGGATGCTTTCCGAACAGAGGCTTCGCTGCCTGCAGCAGTTCCTTGAAAAGATCGCCCCAGCCGGCTCTTCCGTTCAGCATAAAAACCCCGGGATGGAGAGAGCCGCTGAACCATTGCTGCATGTAAATCTCGTTGAAGAGGATGGATTTTACCGCCTGAAAACCTGGACACAGCCTGTGCGGGTCGGTCTGCGCACCGCGGAGCTGCTTTTAAGGCTGGTGCGGGGAAGGACTCAGGGGGCCTCGGGGGGATGGGTTCATAAGAACCACCTTGGGATCCATTCCGAGAATGTTTCCCAGCGCCTGAGTGATTTGCGTGCACGGCTTGGGCCGCCACCGCCGGGGCGGGAAACCTGGATCGAAAGTGACCGGCGTGGAAGTTATCGTTTGACTTGCGAGGGGCAGGACATTCTCTGGGTTCCCGACCTGACGCCGCGGCCGCTTCTGGCGCTGCTGCGTGATGCCTCTCCGCAACGAGCCTTTTCTTCCTCAACGGGGATCTCTTGACGTTCCCACGAAGGCGGGAAGAATAGCGCCTTTGTATCAGGTGATAAAAATCTGCGCGAGGTGGGACAATGAATCTTCCGGAAAATCTTTTTTATACCGAAAGCCATGAATGGATTCGAAAGGAAAATGGGCATGTCGTGGTGGGTGTCACTGATTTTGCCCAGCAGGAGCTGACCGATATCGTCTTTGTCGAACTCCCCGAGGTGGGCCGCGAGCTGGCTGCGGGGGAGGCCTGCTGTGTGGTGGAATCCACCAAGGTCGCTGCGGACATTTATGCGCCGGTTGCCGGGACGGTGGTTGAAGTCAACAGCGAACTCAACGACCATCCGGACTGGGTGAATCAATTTCCCTATGAAAATGGCTGGCTGTTTCGCATGACACTGGCCGATGAAGGTGATTTGAGTAAACTGCTGAGTGGAGAGGCATACACTCAGATACTCAAAGAAAAGGAATAGCCCTTTGTTTTTTGCATCATTCACCGCCAGCCAGGGATTTTCGAAGTTGATTGCACTGAAGTTGCTGATCGGTGGAATTGCCTTGTTCCTTGTCGGGCTGTTCATCCTGTTATTTCCTATGGTTATCGCCATGCTGGTTTCCTTTTTCTGTTTTACCGGCGGGGCGTTCCTGCTGGCAGCCGCCTGGAAGATATTTCAGGCGACCCGCTCGATCTCCTCGCCACCCGGACGCCCAGTTGAGGATGCGGTCTGGCGGGAGCTCCGGTAAGGATTTTGCCCCTGATGCCCATGGTTGTTTTTCAGGAATGGTACTGGCACTGGCCCCTGGTGATGCTGCATGGCCTGGCGGCATTCGGATTGCTGCGCGCCCTGGTGCGGGGAATGCGCTGGCTGAAATCTGGCGGAGGGTGGCTCAAGGCGGGGCTGCCTCTGCGTGGGATCCTGTGGAGCTGGGTGATTCTGGTCGTGACCGGCGGGATGCTTTACCCGGATTTTCGTGTGAACCATCGTGCGGCCTATGTCGACCAGCATTACCCCTGGATCACCGGCCTGTTTGAGATCAAAGAACACAGCGGGGCCTTTGGGCTGGCGCTTCTTCTGGCGCTGTTTTTGTTGAGAAACTCCCAGCAGGTTCCCCATCTGGCCTATGGCCGCATGGCGAAATGGTCGCTGTGCGCCTTTGCTTTCCTGACTGTAACAGCCAGCCTGGTGGGGACAGGAGTCCTGATCCTGGACCTCTTCCGATGAAATCTTTCACCTTGTCAGTGCCCTTGGGGTTGATCCTCTTTGTGCTGGTGTATGCTTTCTGGCCGGTGGATGGCTGCCTGAGGTATTTTCCGGTGGAAAGGGCCTGGGGTTTCGGAGCGAGAGCCTACCCGGGAGTTTCCATGACCTGGTATGGACGGATGGGAGCGGCGATTCTGATCGCCTCGCTTGCTCATCCGATGGCAATCCTGCTCTCGGCCTGGGAAGGGAAGATTTCGTCCTGGCTTCAGAGGTCTGCGATTCATGTTTTCACTCTCTCGTTCCTGTATCTGGTCATTCATGAGGTCAGGCACTGGATCCTCTGACTTCTCAAGGAGAAGGGTGGAATGTGCCGACTTTTCACTTCCAGCGAGCCGGGCCGCCGATTCGATTGATTTAGCGGAAATCATTGTTCCTGGTGAAAAATCGGGGGGTGTGAAAAGTTGTTCAACACTGTGGAGAGAGCAGTCAAAATCGCACTTCATCTTGACACTTTCTATCCAGCGTTGATACTTTTCCGGGAAACTAATGCAAAGAAGGGCCGCTATTCTCTGCGGAGGAATGGGGCACAAGGGACCACCGCGGAGATCCTTCTATGAATGTGCATCTCAGACTGCGCCCAGGGAGTGTGAATTGCCTGTGAATTCCATCATTCTATCTGTCATGAAGAAGCATTCGCGGAGTACCCGGCGCTTGCAATTTTACATCCTCACGTTTCCGCTGATCCTGTTGATGATCTTCCAGATTCCATCAGGGGAGTGCATCACCACCTCATTCCGTACCAGCGGATATAATACCACTCAGCAACCCAATGCCCTGCCCAACAGCGCCTTCGCTCAGGGGACATTGCCAGGATCGGTCCTTACTCCGGTCCTTCGCCTGGAAATCACCGCGGCGTCTCTGGCTGATGAGAACAACGATTTCGGGACCGAGCTGGTCTCCTTCACCACCATTTTTCGCAATACCCGTGCGAAGGATATCGCAGTAATCGCCATTGCCCGTGAAAGGGACATTGACTCCGACAGCCCGGCCTCACCTCGTGGCCCCAGCGGGCTGCCCATCGAAATTACCGGTGGTGACCCGGACAGCATGATCGAGCGGGTTGGTTCAGGTCCCGTCATCGATGGTTTTGTCGAATACAGCCCGGATGAAGATCCGATTATTGCTTATGTTCCGATGGCCAGCCTGCTGAACGATCCCAACCATCCTCTTTCGCCGGAGGACAGGGATTTCACGGTGACTATTAATCTGAATGGTGTCAGCCCTTTAGGGGAACCAATTACTCCATTTTATGCACGGCGTGTCACTCCTTCCTCTCCTGATAACCCAGGGGGGAGACCCTTGCCCGAAAATCCGCCGTTGGCCGATGTGGATGATTATCGAACAGTTTTCATGAAACTGGATATCAACCCGGTGCCGGAAGGAAATGATCCAAAGTCCGACAATGTTGTCAGTGTTAACGAAGGCTTGGGGGTCTTTTACATTCTGGTATCGACCAGCATGGCGATTGAAAACAACACTTTGATCCGTCCAGACTTCTATTTCAGGGGACAGAAATTGCCAGCAGTCGGAATGTGGCCTCCACCAGGATTGGAGTTTGCCTCCGAGGGCGATGCCTATCTGTTCTATGATCTCGGCGGAATCATTCTCCGAATTGTGAGTGGTCCTGAATGCGATGAGGAGGAAATTCCCCCCGAGGAGGAAGGCGGAGAACCGACAGTTGTGAACCGGATTGCGGCGGATTATTATGAGCCGAATAACTATCCAAGGTTCCAGCCTTACATTCTTGGGACACATTCCCGTCTGGTGTGTGTGGACATTTCCGCCGACCAGGTCCCCAACCGGAAGCTGAACAATTACAGCTCCGGCCAGGCTGGGGGGAAGGAAATTGTGGTTCCGAACAGCGGAGATGACCGTCCGCGTGACAACCGGGTCTGGTCAGAGTTTCCTTCGTCAGCGCAACCCATAGATAATCGTATCTGGTCGCAGTTTCCACCCGGATATCCACCGGTTTCGATCGCAGACCGGAGTGTCACCAATGCTTCGGATTACATCATCGCCCCCGGGCGTTACCACCCGGACTCGGGAATTCCGACCGGGCCTTACCCCTCACCCCAGGTGATGAGTTCAGGGGGTGATTACCCTGTTTTCGGACTCGATCTGGCAGGTGGCTGGGCGGGAGGTTATGACTGGCGCCTGGGCGGATTGACCCTCGAAGTTCAGGGGTTGGGTGGCCGCCGCGAGCTCCCCAAAGATGGCATTGACAATGATATGGATGGCCTGACTGATGAGCTTGGGATCGAGGACACGCCCGAAGACACTCAGCTCCCGGGAAGGAATGATGATTTCGATTTCTTTGCAGAGCTGCGTGAGCTGGCTCCCAAAGGCGGCTACCAGAGAAGCAGTTCGACTCCGGTCAAAGTCCTCCTGACACCCGATGGGCCGGTTCAGGTGACCGCAAAAAAGGCCATTGAACTTTACCCGGCTGTCGAGGTGCCTCCGGTGAACCGCCGCTCCGGCACCATTGCTGGAGCAACTCTCACTCTCGATGAATTGAAGCTGCTGGATACAATCAACACTCTTTTCGAAAAGGGACGCAGCCCTGGTGAGCTGATCACTGGTTTGAGTGGGTTTACGCAGCCTGGATTGGAGAAGGCGCCTGAATTTCGAAAAATTTCGGGCATCTATAGCGGTTCTTTCAACCGGGGCTGGGACCCGGTGTTTGCGGTGATCCACCTCATGGATGAAAAAAATCCCAGTGAACGTTTCACCAAGTCGGCCAAGTACTACCGAGATGTGGTGACCCCCGGATATGACCCGGAACGTGGCGGCAAAGGGCTGACGGATGCTTTGCAGCCCCAGCTGAGGATCGATTTTTCTGTTCTCGATAAAGAGAATCCCGCACGTGCGGCATATATGGCCAGCCTGATCCGCATCGGCGCACTGCAGTCTCGTGGTTTGGACGAAGATGGGGACAGCGATGACTTTGCCGATGCAAATGCCAATGGTTTGCCGGATGCGGGCGAGGCAGGAACTGTCACTCTTTCCAATGGCATGGTTTTCGTCATCGCCGATGGAATCGACAATGACGGTGATGGGCTGACCGATGAGGCCATCGATGAGGAGGCGGATGACAACCTCGACAACGATGGTGATGGATATGTCGATGAAGATGTGAACTTTGTGCCTGTTTTCTTGTCGATCGATGAGGAAATCAGCAACTACTTTGTGGATCGTGATGGCGGCGGCCGCCGTGCCAATGCGTATGACCCCGACCCGAACCCGAATGATTCGATTCCGGATGGAGACCATGTCTTCATCGATTACAACAACAACGGCATCTATGAAAACGGCCGTGAAGACCAGAATACCCCCAACCGCGATGAGTACCAGGGGCCATCCTCGACCAGCCCGCTGGCGCCCGGCGATCCCTATTCGCCGCCATCCGCTTTCCCGATCGATGACGATCTCGATTCCGAGGGCGAAGATGGAAACCCGCTCACACTGCCTCTGGCCATGAGGGATGGCATCGACAACGACCGCGACAGCACCGACTTTTTCGACACCAATGGGAATGGGGTTCCGGATGACGGAGAGCCTGGTGTTGCATTCGGCTATGTGATTGCCGATGGAATCGACAACAATGGCGATGGCTTCATCGATGAAGGCATCGATGAGGGCTGGAATGAGGATGTCCGCGATGTAGTCTTCGGGCTGATCGGGAATGGACGATTGCCTTATGGGTATGTCAGCAGCAGCTGGCTGTATGAGGATTCCAATGACAACTCGATCTTCGATCCCCCCTTGCTGGGACAGCAGGGTGTGTTTATTCCAACCATCAGCGCGGACCGCCCGGCAACACCCTTTGCCGCCAATGCCCCACTCGATGCTTCCTCTTCGGTACGCCTGCCGGTTCCGACTGTTTACCTGACAGACGACCCGGACCGTTACCTTCTCAAATATGAGTTCGGTGAGCGGGAAATCCCCGGAACTCTGTTTGTGGGTGCCATGGGGCCGGATATCCCCGTCTGGCAGGATGGAGTTTACGACCTGTTCCTGAGTTGCCGTGTCCCGCCCAACATGCCGGCTGGAACTGATTTCCAGATGACCTTGATGGGATCCAACCTCAAGTTCGCTTTCGATTCCCGCAGCTATGAGATACCCAGCGGTGTGGATCCAAAGGATTATGAATACTACTGGTCCCCGCCGAAGTTCAATCTTCCGATCAGTTTCAGCATGTTGGACCCGATGACCGAAGATGATCCCCGGCCCAGGTTCCCTGCCGCCGCTCAACTTCAGAGTTCGACTGCCGAGCTGAAATCACCGGCGCGGTCGACCTCATACCAGATTACCAAACGGCAGATCGCGCATATCGAAATGGCCGATACCATGGGCTTCCGCAGCCCGCTTGAAGTGGATGGCGGCTACCGCGGCCGTCCGTTCCTCGAAGCGCGTTCTGAGCCGGTGCCCATCATCGGAATCAATTTGAGCGATGCTGAGATCAACATCACCGAGCGGAATACACGGATCGATTCGATTCGTGTGAACTTCGAGCCGGTCAGTCAGACTGCCCTCGGAGTGTTCGATCCCCGCCAGGATCTGCGCCCACTTTCGAATACAATCCGGTCTGCAGTCCTGCCGGGAGGAGCGACCTCCACCTACCAGTTTGCTGACTCGGGTGTCTATCTGTATGTGGATGACAAGACACAAGGCATCCAGGGAGAATTTGACCTGCAGGATGATCCGGTGCCTCTCACACTCGGATCCTTGGATTGGAATCAGGACAAGAACGATCCGGTAGTCAAAGCTGGCGGATATTATGTGATCTTGAAGCCGCAGTCCCCGCTATCGGTGCCAGATACTGATTACGCCGAAATTCCGCGAAGAAGCCTTTCGGAGTTCGATCCAAACCGGGGGTATGATTTCTTTATTGTCATCCGGACGAGTGATTCGATCGCGGCGCGAGATTCCTTCCGGGCGTTCATCCGCAGCCGGGATATCAAGCTTGTGAATGGAACCACAGTCACTGGGACTGACCTGATCACCCATCCATACGTGGCCAATGTCCCGGTATTCCTGGAGGATTCGGGATTATCCGGCGCTTCGGTCTCCGCCCAGCAGCTCGTGGTTATTCCGGGGAGCAATTCGATTCCGGCTGTCGGGATCAACCTGCATGACGCGAACCAGACATTCAACAATACGCCAACCGGATGGGCCACGCTCGGGGTATCGCTCGAGAGTGTCGGCACAGGCTTTTCTCCGAGCGATCTGCTCCCTCTCTCACGGGAGATTATCAAGCGGATTCCCCTTGACCCTCGGGAAGACAATGATGGAGATCCCCGAACTTACCCCCTGCCGGATGGGATCGATAATGACAACGATGGCCTGACGGATGAAAGCCCGAACAACGACTACAACTTTGATCCATTGCGGTACACAAGCCTGTCAGGACTGGCGGTTTTCCGTGACATGCCTAACAGCGACAACAATGGGAAATTCGATGATCCTCTCAATCCGGCAGTGAAGGTTCCGGATCTTCCGGTGTTCCTTTCAGGGGAGGAAGAGTTCATATTCCCCTCAGGATCTTCGCCGTATGTGACCTTCGCGCTGGACCATGATCCGGTGGCGCCTGGCCTTCCTCCCGGGAAGGGGGATCCGATCGATCCGCGTCCTTTCGAAACGATCCCGGCCAATGACATTGGATTGAACATCGGCAACGATTACTTTGTGGTCTTCCGCACCAGCCGGACAATCAGCCAGGCCGATTCTTTCCAGGTGAGGATCGGGACACTGTTCGGGAATACCAACGAACAATCCTCCTCTCACAACCTGACAGTCTTCGGGGTGCCATTTGGCTTCATGCCGGGAGCCACGACCGGGCTGGGTCCGGTTTTCCCCGAGCGCCAGCCATACGGCTATACTCCATTGATCAACATCAGGGCTTCATCCTCGCTCCTGCCTGTTGCAGAAGAACCCATGTCGCCGGGAGCAGTGCGGATTCCTGAGGTTAAAGGTTACAGCCTGGTAAACCTGGAGACCCCCTTCAACCTGTATGAATCCTACCGATCAATAACCTCCGGGGTGTTCACCAGCCTGGAGAGCGGCAGCGATGCCCCCAGCCTCCAGTTTGTCCAGCCTTCGTTTTCCCAGACAGTCGGGCCCGATATCGAGCTTGATCCGGGGACTGTCTTCACACGCTGGCTGGATATCGATGAGGACAGCCCGAATGCGCTGATCACTCTGGTTTACTTCCCTGTGGTGGAGGATCCGATCCTCGGAGAGCTTCTGCCGGTGACCCCGGATGATCCGCGCTTCCAGTTCACCACCATGATCGGAGTGCGTGGTTCTCTGAGTGCGGGTGATGACATCGATAATTTCCCGCTGCCGCCGGAGTCTTATCTGAATCAGCTGATCGCTGATGATAATGAGAATGTCGATGCAACCGGGCAGGGAACTGATATCTTCACCTGGGATGCGCGCAAAGTGCCCAATGGATTATACCGAATCGCTGCGATTCTGGATGATCAGGACAATCCACCTGTGGTCGCCATCGGCGGAAAAGTTCTGATAGAAAATGAACGACCCGTTCTGGTCATTACCGAACCCTGAGAGAGGCGAGCCTGTGATGAGAAAAGACCTGACCTGCAGACGACTGCCACTCTCCTGGGGGATCCTCATTCTGGGGATGTTGGCGGTCATCAGCCGTGCGGCATTTGGGGCTGAGTGTGTCATCGATGTGACTGTTGATTACCTCGATCCTGAAAACGACATCGTGCTGGATCTCTACATGGAACCCCTGGAGAAATATCTGGCCCAGCCCCCTGAGAGCGCGACCGATCCGGCACGCATCCGGGCGGATGCCGCCAATACGGCGCTTCCCCCCCTTGAACGGACCCTTGTTCTTCGGACTGGCATCAACCTCGAAAGCCCGGATGGAATCCGCAGCCTGGCGATTCCATGCGCCGATATTCCGGATTCAGCCGCGGTGCTGTTCGATACCCCTTATGTCATTCTCGGGGTGTATACCGACAATGTCATCGTCAGCGGCAGCACGCCCCGATTGTTCGGGGCGGTGTCCCCCGGGACATTCATGTTCTCAGTCGGTGACATCAAGATCAGCCTGACAGTCGACAGCCAGGAAGTGCCCCCGCCGAGCGGGCAGGATTCCAGCGAAAAACTGGATATCACCTGGTCGGCCAGCAGTTTTCTGCCAGGTTCCTCTGTCACCCTGTTTTTCGATCGTGATAACAGGCTCGATATCGTTTCGACAGATGGCACCTACCTGCGCACCATTGTGGCCACGGATGTCGACAATGCAAGCAATGTGCTGACCACCACTGAAAGAATCCGCAACAATGGGACCTTTGGCCTTGACTACGGCCCCATCAACCTGACTGTCGATGGGCGTTTTCCGCCGCCGCCCTCAACAGGGAAAATCAATCCGACCCAATATCCCACAGGCACTTTCCGCTGGGATTTCTCCGACTTCCCGGCCGGCCAGCTATTCGTTTATGGTGTCCTCAATAATACCGATGGAAACCGGGTGGTGGATTATGCGCCGGGATCATCGGTGGCGACCGAGGCGCGCTGGCCGGTGTTTATTGGCGATGCTGTCGATGACCGTTTTGTCCATGGTGTCGCCATCCATGACATTGTCGCTTCGGCATCGGAACTGGATGTTGTGGCTGTGGCGCAGTCCGGCTTGTTCCGAGTTCTCGATTACCTCGGACGAACCTGGGGTTCCTACTCGATTGACCTCGATGTCACCATCGATACCGCCCCGGCACCAGCTGATGTCGATAATGATGGTGAAGTCGAAATAATTCTCGGCACCAATCAGCTGAACTCGGATGAAAATCCGATTTTCGCCCACCGCAATGCGGTGCTGATGATCGATTCCCAGTTCAAAGGGCGTTATGAGGCTCTTCTGAATGCAGTCAGGGGTTTCAACAATCCCACCCAGGCCCAGATCGAAGGGCTGGTCAGCGCTTATAACCTCACCAATGCCATCTACTTCCTGCCGGACAATCCGGCGATCAGCACAGACAACCACCGGGGTGTTTACCACACCCCAGCCATTCGCGATCTGGATGGGGATGGAATCAAGGAAGTGGTGGTGGTCACCCGGCCGGACAACCCCAACACCACCTCCGGCATTACCGCCATCGAGGTTCTTAATTTCAACCTGAACACAGGCATTCCGCCGCTTCTCAAAGCTTCGATCCAGTCTCCAAGTGGGAATGGTTACCTGGGAGGCCCCTCACTGGGGAATCTGCTGGGCGGCAAGGAACGGCTGGAGGCATGTGTGGGAAGCGCTGCCGGGCAGATTTTCGTTTTCGACCCGCTTTCAGGCTCCCTTGGAACTCCTGTTCTGACTGTCCCCGGGCCGACACTGCGCTCACCCGCACTGATCGATACGGATGGGGATGGCATCGAAGAAATTCTGATGGCGATATCCGAGCGCGACCGGGTCAATCCGGCACGCACTGAGCTGCATTTCCTGAAATCCAGCGGTGCTCCGGTGCCGCCCTTTTCCTCGACCCGCATCTACCGCCCGGTTCTTGCGTATGACTCGCTTTCGACTCCGGTGGTCAGCCGGATGTATCCGTCCGGTTCGGTTCCAGTCGGCTTCCAGAATGACCTGGTCGCCATGTTCACCACACGCAATACCTTTACGGGAATCAACCTGCAGCAGCTTGACCCGATCACCGGCCAGCCAGCCATCGTTTTCAACTTTGCGCCAACTGGAGTGGATTATTTCTTTGGATCTTCTTCACCGGTTGTCGGGCAGTTCGACCCAAGCCAAAATTCGTATGAGATCATTCTGGGAGGAGGCAGGGATGCTCATGGGGACTTGTTCGGGTGGTCTTTCAGCAGCCTGACCAACTTCTCGGGGAATTTGACACCAGCGAATGGGTTTGTTGGACATCAGGAACCCAAGCTGGAAGGACAGTTTTACCCCTCCAGCATTCTGGGATCGCCGGAAATTGCCGATCTGGATGGCAATGGACGCACTGATGTGATTTATACCAACGAAGGCGGATTTATCAACCGTCTTGAATCGCCGGGTGTTTTTCCATCACGATTCCTGCCATCCGATTTTCCATGGCCGGCTTTCAAGCATGATTCAGCCAGAACTGGATCAGCCTCATCGGTGGTAGCGCCCATCGTGCCGTTCCTGCCCGGAGATATCAACCGGGATGGTGTGGTGGATGAGAATGACCTGTTTTTCGCCAGCCAATCGTGGGGGCAGTCCGTGCCTATTTCTCTGCGACGCTCAGCTTTAGGCCAGAAGCCAACAGCCGATGATGTTGCTATGAATCCCCCGAGGTATCTCCTCCGGGTTCTGTCGGATATGCGTCGCTGATCAGCGGGAGAAAAGAGACAATGAAGATCAAAACAATAGTTGCTGTTCTGTTGCTGGGATTTGTGGGGCCTGCTTTTTCGACCACCATCCTGCCTATGTCGCTGGAAGAACTGACCCGTCGCAGTGACTGGATTGTTGTCGGCAAAGTAAAAAGTGTTTCCTATGCCCAGAACGAAAAATCCGGGTATCCGGAAACGCGGGTGGCGGTTACCATTGAGAATACGGTTTATGGGGATGACAAAGCACAGACTGTGACTCTTGCGATCCCGGGTGGACCGGCTGGAGATGGCCTGGTGACCATTGTCCCCGGCATGCCCCAGTTTAAACAGGATGAGCGGGCGATCCTGTTCCTGGTAACAGATAAAAACAAAGGTGTTTCCTTCCCGACTGGCGCGGAACAGGGGGTTTTCCGGATCAAGACCGATCCGTTGACCAAAGAATCCTATGTCTTCAATCAGTCGGTTGATCTTTCGGTGATCAATATTCCTGACAACCCGGTTCAGGAGCAGAGCACCGGAAAATCGCGGATTCCGCTGGCGGATTTTTCGATCCAGTTGCGCCAGCTGGCCATCCAGTTGAAGGAAAAATAGAGGATTTTATGATTATTTCCCGTCGTGTGTGACGGGCTGGAAGAAGGAAACGAATCCGGGTCAGGTGTCAGGGCAAGGCATCTGGCCATTCTCATTTGATTATGCAGAGATGGGGGGTCCTTGTATTCATGCAGGTTACCAAACCTAACAGGTCGAACCGGCCTTGTTTGAGTATGCTTTTGTCTGGCCTGATCGGGGCAATGCTGCTGCCCATGGTCTGCTCAGCGGCAATCCAGATCACCGCTGGAGCCGGTTCTTCGACCGAAAACCTGAACGCCTCCTGGGACCTGGAGAAATACCCCACGGGCATCCCGTATGTTCTGCTGACAAACGCCACAGGAAATGGAACACAGGATATCGAAGCCGGGAAGGAATTCGATGCCATACGGGGTGCATTCAGTGCCTGGCAGAGTGTCCCGACTGCGCGGATCTCCTACCAGAGCCTTGGCGAAACCCAGACTCATCAGCCCGGCAAAGTCGATGGTATCAATGTCGTTGGATTTGACACCTCTCAAGGTCTTCTGTCACGAGCTGGATTGGCTGCTGTCAGCTTTGTCACCGTGCAGCTGGGAACCGCTGGCCGGAAAGCAGGGGAACTGGCTGAAGCGGATATCCTTTTTTTCGATTCGGATCAGGTCATCTGGAAACTCAACGGCCGTAACAGCATTCCGAAAGCGCTGGGTGCGCCGATTCAGCTGAACCTGGAAGAAATCGCCACTCGTGAGATCGGCCATTTCAATGGCCTCAACAACTCCTTCCTGCGCGCCCCTTTCAAAGCCCCTCTGTTTACTGTCCAGAATGGGATCCTGATTCGGGACAATCGTTTTGGCCCCTTCACTTCCACCGCCTTGATGTATCCGTATGCGCTGGATGGTTCTCCGCTACAGAATGTTTCCAATCCGGATAACTTTTTGACGAGTGATGAGCGGATCGGGATTTCCGCTCTGTACCCGACCCAGGAATTCAAAGTGGAATCAGGAGGCATTACAGGGCAGATTTCGGTCAGGGACCTGATTCGAGGCACAACCGATGAATTGTGCGGCGCCCATGTTCTGGCGGTCAAGCCTGGCAGCCTTGCCCCTGTGGCATCGGCGCTCAGCGGCCCGGATGGAAGATATCGCATCGAGGGGCTGGAGCCGGGGTTGTATCTAATATATGTCGAGCCTTCCTCGCCTGCGGATCTGCGGAATCTGTACAGTGCGCTGGATGACTCAATCACTGATGTCAAACCTGAGTTTTTCAACAATGCCTATTTCAACTCGGTCTCCAAAGCCTCTGTGGTTTCTGTGGCAGCCGGGCTTGCAACCCATCAGATCGATGTGGAACTGGTCCGAAACATTCCCAACCGTGAGATCACCTATGCTTCCGGAGGGATTGTGGATCCCCAGGGGAACCCGGTTGTTCTGAAAATCGAGCCGGACGATACCCTCGATATCGCCACCCGCCTGCGCGATGAAAATCATGATGGGCAGCTTTATGTTTCGGATATCATCGATGTCACCAATGACAAGGATGTCTACCTTTTTCAGGCAAACCGGGATGATGTTTATAAAGTCGAGGTCTTTGCAGAACGCAATGGTTCTGCACTCGATCCGGTCATCAGGCTGTTCGGACCGGGGATCCAGGCGGTTCCGTTTGCCACTGCCGACAATACACCGGGCCTGGGGAAAGATGCTCGTCTCACTTTTACCGCCCCGGAAAAGAACAATTACTACGTAGAGGTATCCAGCGCCACGAGCGGGGGAAATACCGATCATTATTACCTTCTGGTGATCACAAAACTCTCGGGGCGTGTGCCTGTCACACCACTGGGCGGACCCCAGGCGGTCTTGTCAGTCCCGATTGCGGATGCCTCTCTCGAGGCGGTGGGATTCACCAATCCAACCTATGGCCACATCGAGATTACCGAGCTTAAAGTCCAGTTTCTCGATGTGGATGGCGATGCGGGGTTGAATCCGGACGGGCGCGATTTCCTGCCTCCTTCGCGTGAACCAAATGCACGCTTCGGGGCGTTCGAAGGTGGTTTCGGGCTGTTCAACGACAATGGGCCTTCACGGGGTGTGCTGGATTATGACCCGATCTCACCGGATCCCCGCCAGGATATGCCCATCACGATGAAACAGACTCCGAGCATCACGCCCTTCGGGTTTGGTTTCGAAGTGACATTTGTTCCTCAGGAACCACTGATCATTCCAGCCGAACGGATGGGAGTGGAGGATGCAACACCGGATTTCCATATTGTTATCCAACCCTCACTTCTTCTCCATCATGGCGATGATTTCCAGGTGGTCATTCCGAGGAATGGTATGAAAGTCAGGAATAACAACAGCGGAGTTCTGCAGGAGGCCACGCTTTTCAGCGCTGCCTATCCGGCGCCTGCTTACCGGAATAAATACACTGGCGATATTGTTGAATTCCTTCCTTTCACACCCGTCAGTGGAGGGACCATCGACGCATTTTCCAATGATTTTCCTGTGATCGGTTTGAACCTGATCGGTGATCCCTCAGAGCAATACTGGGTTTCTCAGGTGGAAATGCATGTCGTCGGGTATAGTTATCACAACCTTCGCAATTATGGCCGTTGGTCGTTCTTTGATTATTTCCAGGTCATCGATCCACTGATCCGGCGCCTGGACCTGACCGATTTCAGGTCGTTGACAAATGGGGTTTACTCCTCAGGCGGATTTAACCTCTATTCCGATAACGACAACCTTGGAGCCATTGGAGATGGTGTTCCGAACTTTGGCTTGAATGGAGATTTCCTGTTGCCTCTGGCGGGCAATCAGAGATATGAGGTTGTTCCTCTGGACCAGATTTCCGATGACAATCTGCTGGCGCTTTTACCGAAGCCATTCCAGGCGCATCTTTCAGTAGAAACCTTTCTGGCCAACCGGGACAATCTGAACCTGTTTGCGTTCAAAGTAATTCTGCCGGTCCAACCCCATCCTGAGAGGCTGGTCCCCCCCAGTGAAGACTTTGCATCAGGCACCCTCGGGGCGGACATGTTTATCACGCTGCGCACCAGCAATTCCGTGGATGCCCTGGATGTCTTTTTCCCATTTATTGATATTGATGGAGTCCGTGTTTCAAACAATCTGTCCGAAGTTATCCGATTCCAGGATCCAGGCATGTCGACTCTGGTAAACGGCCGTTCACTGAGGGCGATCGACAATGGGACCAACCCGGCGGTCAATATTATCGAAGTCAGACCGCAGCCCATGATTCAGGTCAAAGACCTGGTGAACCCGGCAGATTCGACCAGCCGCGGCAATGTCATTGGCACTGTGGATCAGGGGTCACCACCGCTCGCGGTGCTGGGCTTGAACCTGCATGATTACAACGCCAGTGCAATGGTGACCCATAATGTTGTTGGAACAGCTGATTTTCCCACTGGCAATGCAATCCTCAATACAGGTGTCGTGCTGAATGCGCTGACACTTTCACTGGACCCGGTGGACACCCCTGCCCGGCTTCCAACCAACTTTATTCTGCCTGTTCTCTCTCAGAGCATACCCGATCCTGACCTGGTTCCGATTCCACGCCGAGGGGTCGATATCATCCTCGACGACGATACGACTTCCGGAAACACTTTAGATGATGATCTCGATGGGGCTCGAAAGATTTTTTCAGCGACCTCGGCTATTACTGCCGAGCTTGCGGATGAAGAGCTGCTGAACGGCCAGGACGATGATCTCGATGGACTCACCGATGAAAACGATATGGGTGATGAAGATGCCCCCGGGTTAAATGGGCAATATGATACCAATGACGATACGATACCTTACCTTCAACACAATTCCCATGTTCGTTACTCAAGCAGCATGCCATTCACTGAGTTCAATGTCGCGCCAGTCGTGACTTCTATGGCGGATGGAAGCTTGAGAATCGCCTTTCCTGATCTCACCACCCATGTATTGGATGAAAGAGGCACTGCATTTGATCTCGTAGCAGATCCACTTTCGATCTTTATCGATGCAGTTTTCTTCCGCGTCGATCATACAGTCCTGACTGTGGCTCCGGGTGTTCCCACCATGGATGTGGGTGCGTTGACAGACCCGCCGATTTTTCTTCAGAACGGATGGGTGATAGATTTTGGCGATGATCTGGTTGCGCTCTTTGAGAATGGTTATGTTGCGGCCAATTATTTCTATCTGACTGAGGTTCCCAACAACGATACCATCATACCGCTTCGTGGAAATGATATCTTCTTCACTGCTCGAATGGGTGCTGGAGCCAATGTCGGAGATTCATTCCGGATGAGGCTGCCGGCCAATGGCTTGCGTTACAGCTACTATCGAGGCGCGAATGTGGCCAATCAGGATATTCGCCCGGCCAGCACACCGGTGGGGGATTTGTCATCAGGAAGGATACGTGTCGGTTCGGATAATGTTCCACCCTCATTGAGTTACATCAAGCCGGTAGGTGGGAATAACCGTGCCCGGGCGGTCAACCGCGATGGGCGGATCGAGTATGAGTTCGAGGTACAATTCACATTCAATGATCCGGATAACGATGCTGCGGTAGATTTTTACTGGGATACCGACCGGTTCGGACTGGATGGCCAGCCAATCCCGCTGGTTGCCGGAGAGTCGACTATCAACATCATCGATAATGATGGGCGTCGTCCCTATACATTTACCTTCCAGTTCCCTGAGGAGCTGGCACGAAGGCCGATCGGGGAAGCTTATATTTATGGTGTAGTTACTGATGATGTGAATCCCTCACGGGCGATATTCGCACCTGCGCCGATCATTTTGGATGCCACCAGCCGCCTGCAGGCCAGAGGTGTCACGGAATTCCTGATCGCCGATAACATGGGGCAGATTTTTGGAACCGGTGGAGCGAACATCAATATCCCGGAATACCGCCAGACACGAAACATCATTCGTGATATCGAGTTGACTCCATCCGAACGCGGCGCATTGTTTTTGAATGGATATGGTGATGTCGTTCTTCGGGGCGACCCGGGCGTCTGGTCGCAATTTGTCAGGACCTCGGAATCGGTCACCTTCCCGGAGGGCGGCTCGATCGCACTCGGTGGAGATTATGGCCGTGATATCGAGCCGGACTGGCTCGGCAACCGTTATTTCCTTCTGGACTGCTTCGGCGGCCTCTACAATGTCGGGAAGCCCTCGACATTCCCGCTGACCGGCATCGTTCCGCTCGCGATGAATGATATTTACCGTGACATGGAACTGACTCCGACCAGCGGTGGGTTGATGGTTCTGAGTGGGGATGGCGCGGTGTTTGCTGTGGGGGATGCCCCGCGTTACACCAATACTCCTTCATTCGGGACTGACCTGGCGCGCGATCTGGCGATTGCCCCGCTGGGAGGTTATATCCTGAATGCCTATGGCCACATCTTCCCGCTCGGGCAGGCACCGGTTGTCGATACCTCCACCCAGGTGATCACCTATCCCGGATCGGATGTGTATCGTGCCATCGAGGTGATTCCGGGAGGCGGTGGGCTGCTGGTGATGGACCGGGAAGGCCAGGTGTTTCCGATCGGGGATATCCTCCTCGGACCAAATCCCGTTCCGCCGGGAGTTGTTCCCCCGCCCGGCACGCTCAACCCGGGTGATCCGATCGTGTTTCCATTGCCGCCACCGGCGCCTGCGGGCAACACGGTGGTTACCGGCGAGCGGACAGGGGCTTTCATTGATCTCGAATTTGCCCAGTCCGGCCAGATTCCCCGCCAGACCCAGGATAATGTCTGGTTCTCACTCGAAGGCCTGTGCCATGCGATTTCACGCGAGGATCTCAGCGGGATGCTGAACCTGCTGACGGATGATTTCCTGGATAAGCAGGGTCATGACCGGAATGATTTCGCCGCCGTCTGGCGTGCCTTCTTCGATCATTACCGGGTGCTGGCCTGCAATATCAATGACTCCTCGATGACGATCACCCGAAGCAATGTCGAAGCCAATACCTACATCATCTCGACCAGCCTGACGATTATGACCCTGGATCCGGTGCTGCAGGTCATGGCGCCTTCGGACAATCCACTCGATCTTGAGGCCGCGGAAACCCTGTTCACTGTCGGTCCGGTTGAAATGGACCAGGTGGCCCATTTCTTCGAGACCGATGATGGGCGAGGCTGGCGGATGTCGATCATCGATGATGATTATACCGAAGGGGTGATCGACCGTGCGGATCCGATTCTGGATGAGCGCCACTTCACCCGGACACGGGCGCGTTCGAAACGTGAGGGCGAAGGCTACATCTTCCTGAATGAGGAAGATCAGCTCTCCAAGGGCAGCAGCCAGAACAGCACTTACATCCTTCGGTTCACTGAAGAGGTTGAGGGGCATGCACCTAGCGGCGGTCCGATTGGAGGGTGGCATGCGCCAGTCCTGTATTTCCTCTGGTTCACTCCTGTCAGTGATTCCGAGGGAGGGCAGATACCGGTTTCCACATTCAGAATTCCGGTGGAGTTCAATGTGCGCATCGACCCGACAACACAGATCGGAGCGATTTCCGGGGGTGAAAGGGCTGTGTTTGGCATGTTCCCGACACTGGTCAACCCGCTGGGAACCGTGGCCCAGAACTCAAACATCAACCAGATTGTGGACAGCCCCTTAGGCTGGAGGTTCTTCAATCAGCTGGGGATCACTGTGGATGCAGGCCGGACCTTTGTCTATGACAGCCATGTGACAGCTTCTGGCGGTGCCGAAAGCCAGATCACCCTGAATGTGCCGGATGTCAATAGTTCGGCTTATCTGGTCAATCTGAGTGATGCATCCGATGCTCTGGCCATCCCACGCGGAACATTGCCGCTCGAACCGGATCTCGATCTGAGAGATGCCCAGGGCAAGATCATCATTCCGGACTTTGCCTACTTCCAGAAATCGATCACAGTCCAGCCGGATGATTATGTGCTTGTGACATTCCGTGCCGATGAGCAGGGTGGGGTGACTGACCGCCTTTTCTATGCGGTCATGCATATCATTGCAATCAATGAACCCCAGACCAACAATACATTCACCAATGTGATCTTTACCTGGAGATATGAACCCACCACGGACTTTCTCCGTGGCTTTAACGCCTATAAGTGATTCAGGCGCCGATTCGATTCCGGCAGCAAGGGGGGTGCGCTCAGGTGCGCCCCCTTTTTTATGAGAATATAGGAATTTTATTACTGTTTCGTTACAGCCATGGAGACCGGGACGTTTCATAAGGGGAGAAACTGCTGTAAAATACTTTCAATTACAGCGGTCTGAGGCAGATCACCTTTCCAGCGATTCAATCAGAGATAAATGGATGAGGGTCCACATTCCACCATGGAATCTGACAGTTACTGGAAAGAAGCAGGCACAGTGTGTCAAGGAATGAGGCCAGCCAGGGCCATTCAATAAAATCAATGGGGATAAAATACGGATGTCAGCAAAATGGATTGGGCTTGTTTCGGGGGTGATTCTTGTCGTGGGAGGAAGCCTTTTCTTTCTGATGCCACGATCCAGCCGTGGGAATCTGGAAAATGTGCCTGCAATAACCCTGGTGCCCGAGCCTGCTCCACTGGATGCCGAGATCAGCAACCGCCTGATCGAGCGCTTCATTGCGGAAGACGAAGGCATTCAGACAGCTTTGAAAGGCGGCCCACCCCCCTCGGCGACGGCGGAGGTTTCCGCAGCGACCCGGACCGCGAAGTCCGACAAAGATCTGCTCTTTGAGCTCATGTCTCCGTGGGTCTATGTCAAATACCGCAAGATCAATCAGATCGAAGAAGCCCAGTTCTATAACACTCACAACCGGAAATCGACACCTTATCTTCCTGTCGGAGGAACACTTGTCGGAGCGACCATAGTCAAAATGGATTCCGACCGGGCGACAGTCAAGCTGGCCGATGCCACGCAGGATCTGTTTTATGTTCCACTTCAGGCCCCACCCTTTGATCCGACTGTTCCGCGCACACCAGAGCAGGTAAAAGCCGCCCAGAGGCGTTATTATGAAACTGTCTATAAACCCTCGGTGGTTATGGGATGGAAATACAATGAGCTTGCAGGCCGCCCCCGTGAAATCCCTGTTCCACCACGTGCCGAACAGTACGAGCAGGCACTGAATTACCTCGACCTGATGGAACAGCGGATTCAGGATGCAGCCCCGGTCGATGTCCCCAAGGAAGTGATGGTGGATACAAACCAGCTCAGTGAGGATCAGAAAGAGCTGTATGACACCTACATGCAGGCGATCAAACGGACTCCTGAGGAAATCAAGACGGCGATCGAGGAATGGCGTGAGAAAATCCGCCAGCGCCAGGCCAGTGAAGAGCAGGGCGAACCATTAGAATCTGAACAGACGGGACAGGGGAAATGACGAATAAAGGACTTGTTGCTGCTCTGGCGGCAGGTGCGCTGGCCGCAGGGCTGGCTGTTTATATGGTTCTGCAATCCGGTGGAGATCTGCAGCAGATCCCGAGGGAACCCATCCGAATGGCGATAGAAATTCCACTGCCTGCCATGCTGGAGGAGCATGTTTCGGCTCTGGTCGACCAGGAAAACAAAGGCCTTGAGACACCTGCCGGCTCTTCGGAACCGGCACAATCTGCAGAAGCGGCCATCCAGCCTGCCATTCCTTCCTCCACTCCAGAAGAGAAAGTCGCCCAGGCAACGGCTGATGAACCTGTGGCAGCAGTTGAAATCGCAGCCCCCACTGATGCCGATGTGCTCAAAGATACTTCCATTCTCCAGCAGAAATATGCCGAAATCGCTTATGTCGAGTTCGGCGGACTGGCTGCCCGCAAGATGGCAACCTTTTACAACACCCTCAATGGGGAGAAGGAAAAGGCATTGGAGGGTGGCAACATCCATACCCTGAAAATCGACCAGATCGAAAATGATTTTGTCCTTTTATCTTATGGGAAAGCCAAGCCGATGAGGAAACCTCGCGTGGACCTCGAGGTTTCCAATGATCCCAATACGGTTCTCAGCGAGGCTGAACAGAAATCACGAGCGATCCGTTATCAGGAGCTCTATGGGAACCGTTTTCTGGTTGCATACCAGCAGGAAAATCAGGGACAACCCAACCGTGGCTTCCATGCGCCATCCGCCGGGGAAGAGGCGGCAGCCCGTGAGAATTACATGAAGACTTATGGAATGCTCTTTCAGCGAATGCAGGCCGGTGATATGAAGCTCGATCCGCGTGAAATTCCCAACCCCGACCTGAACTTCGATGAAACGGTTCATAAGTATTTCGAGACTTACTGGCCTGGCCAGGTGGATGTGACGATAGAACCCGCTTCCTCTGCGCCCGGCGGCAAGTGATGCGGCGCATTTTGAACCGTTTCTGCATCTTCACTGTGCTTCTGCTGGCGCCTGGATTTCTCCAGGGGTGCACCTCCAGAGGCGAGCCTGAAGGCCAGACCAAACCAGTTGCTGCTTCGCAGCCCTCTCCCACCCCCGCTGCACAAAATCCCGAGGTCGCGGCAGTTGGCCCATATCGCATCCTGCTGAATGATGTGCTCCTGCTGTGTGATGAGAGGGAGAAGACAGCCCATCCTGTTGCCGAAGCTACCCCTGTTTCGGTGATTCGCAAGAAAATCCGCAGGAATTACCTGGACCAGATGATCGAACGCCGCCTGCTGGTGCTGGGGGCGCTGGCGCATCCCGAGTGGGTCAGCGATGCCTCTACAGAGCGGGAGGTTCAACGCCAGTTGACCAGCCTGGGGCCGGATGAAGTTGAGCGTCGGCGGAAGCTGGCGGGCGTATCAAAAGATGACTTTCTCATGCAGTTCCGCCGCTTTATTAAAGAAGAACTGATGAAACGCGAAATCCTCCGGCGTGAAGTCGAGCAGAAGAATGTGGTCACCGAGGAGATGGTCAAAGCCCGGTATGAGAACGATCGTGAAAAGGTCTTCTACCGCCCCGACAGCTGGGCGGTTCATCATGTCGATCAGTACCTTCCGAAGGAAAAAGTGGCCGATATGCCCTCCCTGAAGGCAAAAATGGAGGCTCTGCGGGACCAGGCATCCTCGCTCATCGCTTCAGCGACCAGCCCGGAGGCGAAAGCAGCGCTGTTTGCCCCCTTTGCCCGTGAAAACAGTCAGCACTCCGATGCTCAGACAGGGTATGCGTATATCTACGACCGGCTGGATATCAAATTCGATCCGGAGTTTGTCAAACGGGTCAAGGAAGCCACACTGGGTGAATTGAGCCAGGTGTTCGAGCTCAGCGGAGATGAAAAGCAGATCGGCTACTGTTTTTTTCTGACATTCGAACAGCGCCCCGGGATCTATACTCCTTATGAGCAGGCAGCCAAAATCATCCACGTGAACCTTTTGAAGGAGCAGTCTCAGAAACTGTACCAGGAATTGCTCGATCGCCTTCGCCAGGAATACAAGGTGAACATCAAAGAAGAGAATCTTTTCATGGGGATTTCCGAGGCAGATGCAACCGGAGCCGGCTCATGAAGTCGAACCCCGTGGCATCGCCATATCGGGAGATTTCCTTTCTCTATCTTCTTCAGGTTATTCAACGCCGCTGGCTGATTCTTCTGTTTGTTGGGCTGGTGGTGGGCGGGGCGAATGCCCTCCTGTTTGCGCTGACCCCTTACACTTTCGAAAGCACAATCACTCTTCTGGTCTCAAGAACCCGCAGCCGTGAGGACTCGGGCGGAGTCGATCGAACGGTGGTGGACTGCGAGGCCTTCGCATCGGCGCTCGACAGTCCGGATATTCTGGACAGAATCCTCCAGGAGTTCCGCCTGAATGAACCGCCATACAATTTTGATATCGAAGATTTCCGCAAACGTGTGGCGATCTGGGCGGTACGCAGCCAGAACTCGGTGATTGTGCGTGTGCGCCTGAATGATCTGGTGGAAGATACTCCAAAACTGGTTTCCGATGTCGCCAATGCTTTTTCAAAGGAAGCCGACCGGATAGCGAATGAGCTTCTTGAAGAGGATATTCGCCGTTCGATGGCGCTTTTCAATCAGGAGTATGAGCGTGCTGAAAAGGATCTCGAAAAGGTCCGTGAATCCTATCGGGAGAAAAAGCTGAACGCGCGCATCGAGGAGATGAAGAAGCTGATTGAATCGCTGGGCAATGCGCAAAGCCAGATGCTGATCGCCCTTTCACAGGCCCAGTCGGATTTTGTGGAGAAATCTGCCAAGCAGGCTGACCTTGATCGCGCACTCACAGGGGAGAAACCAATCCTCGACATGGTGCGTTCGCTGGAGGAGGAGCCATCTGTGCTCAATATTTATTCGGCACGCACCGGCAAAGCGACCACTGACCTTTATAATGCGACATCGACCCGTCAGGAAATAAACCCGGTTTTTGTGAGTCTGAGGAATCTTCGGGATGCGGTGGCCTCGGATGTTGCCGGGGTCAGTGAGGCGATCCATAAATTGCCTGAATATGTTGAGGACTATTCACGTCAGATTCGAGAAGCGGAAAAGATACTCAATGCCAGCGAGGAAGAGGTGACTTACTGGCAGGACCGTTTGAAGACTGCACACATGGGGTTTGGAGAGGTATCGACACGGAGGGAGGTGGCGGTGATGGCGATTGCCTCCGACCGCCAGGATCTTCTGACCTGGATTCGGGCTTTTCCCCCTCTGAAGCCGATTGGTCTTCCGCGTTTTGTAGTGGCAGTCGCTTCAGCGCTCGTGGCCATGATTCTCTTGACCGTGCTGATTTTACTCTGGGAGGTATTGAGAGCGACCACACGTCCGGAGGCCAGGGTTTAAGCGAAAAGAAAGCCTTTTTTCATGGATCCCTCCACCAGAAAAGGGAAATGATGTAAATTTCCGTATCGGAGGACCTTTAAGAAGGAACTTATTAACCGATCGAATCGGCCGATAATCAACGTGTGTGGTCCAAATTCGGTCCCATGAGACGTGATCGAGGAGGGAAGTTATGCGAATGAAAAACATGCTTGGCTGGACATGGGTAATCATCCTTGTGATGGCAGGGGCGATCCAGGCGGGAGAGCCGGGATCGGATGAATCCCCCGTCATCAAGGAAAAGACAATCGAGGCGCCCGCACCCGCGCCAATGCCGGAACCGGCGCCGATTGTCCAGGAACCGGAACCGGTTGCACCCGCACCGGCTCCGATCGTGGAGAGTGAAGAGCCTTCCGCCGGAAGGTGCACAGTCACCTGCTACCGTCCTGTCTGGAAAACACGGGATGTGAACTGCACTCGACGTGTGTGCCGGACCCGGGATGAAGTCCGGACCTGCAAGGTTCCTGTCTACACACAGGAGCAGCAGTCCCGCACAATCATCTGCTGGAAAAATGAGTGTGTGACCGAGATGCACACAGTCACCCAGTGCCAGAATGTGGTGGATGAGTGCGGACGGTGCTGCCCGCAGATGGTGACCTGCGAGGTGCCGGTTCAGGTGGTCAAGAGAGTTCCTTATGAGGTCGAGCAGCCGTACACAGTGTGTGTCTGCAACTGGGAAGAGCGTGAATACACAGTCCAGGTTCCGTACTGGGACACGGAGGAATTCACCTGCACCCAGCGGTACTGTGAAATGGAGCCTTATGAGGTCGAAGTGTGCTGTCCGCAGCCCTGCTGCTGCCCACAGCCCTGTTGCGGCCCGGTCGCAGCAGCCCCGGCCTGCAGCACCTGCTTCTGAGAATTCATGCCTGTATCAGGGGGCGGTCCAATGGATCGCCCCTTTTTTCCCCCGCCACGAGGGTTCTTTTCAATTCCCCTGATTTAAAATTCCTGATTGCGGCTGAAGATACCGCGTAAGAAGCCGCATGCACGATCCTTGAGGAATTCATAGGATCCCCGCAGCCTCTGCTCGAATTCGGAAATCTGCTGGATGGGTTGCAGGTAACGGGAGCTCAATTCCAGGAACAGCATTTTTGGTTCACGGAAATACGGCTCAATGCGCAGCTGGACCTGTGTGGGTTCTTCGGGGAGCGGAGGAAACTCGATCCGGGCGCACAACCCGAGAACCGGCCTTTTGAATTTTTCCAGGTCGCTGTCCCCGATTTTGAAGAAATGCTGCTGAAGCATCGGCATTACTGGTGTATCGAAAGGCAGCAGGTAACGAAGGATGCTCTGCTGAAAGATCCAGATCGGCTGGCCGATGTGGTTCCTGACCTCCTGAACAATCGGCACAACCTGCTCGAGAAACTCGTCAAAATTCAGCTGAGTGGGTTGTTCTTTAATGACCAGGTGGTCGGGGTAGATTTCGCAGGAACGCTGCTCCCCTTCTTTCAGAACCGCCCCCTGGCCGGCATGAAGCAGCTCGAATTGAGGATACCGGAACCGGCCGGATAAAATCAGATAGAGTTCTTTGAGCGCCCTCTCCGGCGTAGCCTGAGGAGGGCAGTGCAGCTGGGCGACAAATCCGTGTGGAATCAGGTTTTCTACAAGCATGATAAGGAATTATCCCTCATTTGAGTGATGTTTCCCAGAATGGACCTGAAAGAGGGGCGTATTTCAACAGAAGATGGTTGAAAAAGGGGGGTGAGAAAAGGATCCCACCCCTGTTCCTGTCAATCCTGTTCAATCCTGCTCCCGCTTTTCTTCGGTCTTTCGGGGTTTATGCAGAGACAAATCCCCGTGGATCAAGCCATCCTTGGCCAGGCGCTCCAGCTCGAGGGGGTGGCGCTCTTCCATGGCTTTGACAGACAGCTTGCCGGACAGCCAGGAAACATCCATGGGGTACTCTTCCGGGTGAAAGATGACAAAGAAAAAGTGCCAGATCAGTATCGCCAGGGTGGCCAGCCAGGCTTCGTAATAATGAATGACCGCGGCAACTTCGACCCAGTTGCGTGTGATCCCCAGATAGACCGCAGCGGCGGCCGGGAACCACATCATCAATCCGGTGATGATCATCACGATGGACCCCCACAGGTAGGCCCAGTATTCGATCTTTTCCGAGTAGTCATAACGATCGAATTTCGGTTTTTCTGAGCATAATCCGATATGGTACCCGACATTCCGGAACAGGTCCCTGAGGTCCTGGAACCTCAGCATCAGCGCTGAGATTTCGGCGCGCCCCCGCTTTGTAAACAGCATGGCCGCCACATGCCAGATGGTGGTCAGGATGAGGCCCACACCCGAGATTCGATGGACCAGTGAACGGTGCGATTCACCCAGGCCGAGATAGGAGGTGATCGACTGGGAGAAAAGTGAATCCGGGAACGACAATGAGAATCCTGTGATGACAAGGACAGTGAAGAACAGGGTCAGGAGCAGGTGCTGGACCAGAGCCACCCCATTGAAACGTGTGACATGCGGGATCACTTTCTGGCTGCGGTATTTGTCCCGGATGTGGCGCCCCAGAATCAGCAGATTGTGAAGCATCATCCCCCCGATCGATACGATGATCAGAAAGATGTAAATGCTCCTCACATAGGAAGTGACGACTTTCTCGGTGGATTTCGGCGACACATGGATCATTCCGGCCACAAATGCCGGGGTGACATTGGCATGGCATTTCCCGCATGTGTGGATCAGGTTCTCCGGATAGATCGAGGATTTGGGATCATCGGAGGGCAGGATGTCATGAACACCATGGCAGCTGGCGCAGTTGGCGACATTGGTGTCACCGAGCCTCCCCGCCAGACCATGGTAGCTTCTCAGAAATGTGTCCACCACCTGCCCGGGAAGATCATATTTCCGGTTGATGACAACCGAATCATGGCAGCGTGCACAGACTTCCTTGGCCAGACGGGTGGAATATACCGGGGATTCCGGGTCGAGATGGCCCAGGATCATGTGCTCGCCATGGCAATCGGTGCAGACAGGCGCTTCCCGAACCCCTTTGTTGATTGCCTGGCCATGAACGCTTTCATCGAACTGCTTCTGGATATCCTGGTGGCAGTGCCCGCAGGTGGCGCTGATATGGACCCGGTTGACAGTGGATTTTGGATCACTGCCTCCCAGAATGGAATGATAACCATGGCAATCCTGGCAGGCGGCGGCATTGGGATTGCTGCCGCTCAGAAGGGCTTTCCCATGGACACTCTGGCGGTACAGGGTGCTGGGTGAGGAAATCGGAATATTGTATTTTTTGACTATCTCCTGATTCTCATGGCACTTGCCGCAGGTTTCGGCGATGTGGAACTTGCTGACAGTGGATTCCCGGTCCTGGACCGAACTGATTTTGTGTTCCCCATGGCAATCGGTGCACACCGGGACATCCGGGTTCCCCTCTTTGGCCAGGTTGCCATGCACACTCCCGTAATATTCCTCGAGCACATCTTCATGGCACTGTCCGCAGGTTTTGGCCACCATCTGGCGGCTGACCTTTGATTCGGGGGAACTGGCCTTCTGGATGTCGTGCCATCCATGGCAATCATTGCAGGTTGCAGCCCGTGAACTGACATCATCCAGATTGGACTGTCCATGAACACTGACAACATAGGTCTGGACATTATCCTGTTTGCCCATCTTGTGTTTTTCGATCAGTGCCTGGTCCTGGTGGCATTGAATGCAGGTGGTGGCCAGGTTGTGGTGGTGCACTTTGGAGCGCTGGTCAGTGGTTGGATAAATGTCATGAGTCCCGTGGCAGGAGACACAGGTGGCGGCTTCCCCTTTCAATTCATCTCCCTGCTCGATGCCATGGACACTCTTTTTGTAGGCTGCCACCGCATCTTCGTGGCAGGAGCCGCAATTGACTTTCGGGAGTGGATCGGCATGTGGAAGATCTTCGATTCCTTCATGGCAATCGGTGCAGGACAGTCCCTCATGAACATTGCCGGAATGGGAAGCCGACAGGACGAGCAGCCCTGCCTGAGCCGGATCTTTCAGATCCCACTGGCTGGCATCTCCATGGCACAGCAGGCATTCATCATTTTCGAATGCTTTGGACCACGATGGTTGAAGAAGGATCAGGCTGGAAAACAGGGTCAGCACGAAAAACAGATTTTTCGGGCGGCGGACTGGCATGAAACAACACTCCTTTTCAACAACCAGACTTCCTCTCTTCGGGAGAGGAAGTTCTGTTTTACAATTTCCGATGGTCGTTAACGCGCCTGGCTTTTCCAGTAAATCTTTCCAGAGTCTGCGGACCCAGGAGCACGACTTTGACCCGAAGCCCGGTGATCGAGTGAATCTCACGGTCAATCCGGTCACGCAATGCCTGCATCCGATCCATCCGGTCTGAAAAGGTCTGTGGATGGACCTCCACATGCACAGTGACCTCATCCAGGGATCCCGGGCGATCGATTTCGATCATATAGTGAGGGGCGGTTCCCTCCACACGAAGCAAGGCTTCTTCGATCTGGGAGGGGAAAACATTCACCCCGCGGATAATCAGCATATCATCCGTGCGGCCGGTCAGGCGGCTCATGCGCCGGGTGGTTCTGCCGCACGGGCATGGTCGGCTGTCCAGCGATGAAAGATCGCGGGTCCGGTAACGGATCAATGGCATGGCGCGCCGTGTCAGAGAGGTGATGACCAGTTCACCCACCTCTCCTTCTTCGACCGGTTCCAGGGTTTCCGGATCGAGGCATTCAACCAGGAAATGATCTTCCTGGAGGTGCATGCCATTCTGTTCGTGACATTCGCCACTGACTCCCGGACCGATGATCTCACTCAGGCCGTAGTTGTTGAAGGCCAGAATGCCCAATTCCTGTTCGATGCGCCTTCGCATGTCCTGAGTCCAGGGTTCACCTCCGAAATGCCCGTAACGGATCGGGAGCTGGGCGGAGTCAAACCCCATGGCGCGTGCGGTTTCGGCGATGCTCAGGGCATAGCTGGGGGTGCACACCAGCACATCCACTGCCAGGTCACGCATGAGGGTGATGTGGCGCTGGGTGTTGCCGGCAGCGGCAGGAACCACCGCCGCGCCGACCCGCTCGACGCCGTAATGAAGCCCGAACCCCCCAGTGAACAGGCCATAACCAAAGGCTATCTGGACCAGATGATTTTTACGAAGCCCGCCCGCGTAGAGAAAGCGTGCGCAGAGATCCGACCAGAGGTCCAGATCTTCGGCGGTATAGGCCACAAAAGTCTGCCGGCCAGTCGTTCCGGTCGATCCATGGATGCGTGCGATGTCCTCACGCGGGACTGCACAGAAACCGAGCGGGGGTGAATCACGCAGGTCGGCTTTGGTGGTGAAAGGCAGCCTTCTGAGGTCATCCAGAGTGCGGATCGATTCAGGGGTGATGTTCATTTCCCGAAAAGCCGACTGGTAGAAGGGCACATTCCTGACTCTTGAAACGGTCTCGCGCAGGCGATGAAGCTGAAGGCTTTGGCGTTCTTCAACAGGCTGGGATTCGGCCACATCCCAAAACGGGGAATCCAGGCCGGCAGGAGGCCGGGGCTTCTTCCGGATGGCATGGCACAGAGGGATGGGCTGATTCGCCATGGGGCAATCTCCGGTCAGCACTCTCTGCCGTTCTGGTGATGCTTCAAATCTGTCTGACTCACAATCCTTACACCCTTTGTGTTGAGCACCCGGATAGCCCCATCACTGTCCTCAAACCGGAAGATCATGATAGCACGATCCTGGCGTCCGAAGGTGAAGGCATACATGTATTCGATGTTGATTCTTGACTCCTCGAGTATCTCCAGAATTCCGGCCAGCCCGCCCGGGCGGTTTTCAACCTCGACCGCAACCACCTCTGTGACCTTCACAACGCTTCCGGCCTTTTCAAAAACAGTTCGGGCCTTCTCCCAGTCATCCACGATCAGGCGCAGGATGCCGAACTGCTGTGTATCGGCCAGCGACAGGGTCAGTATATCAATGCCTGCCTCTGCGAGGACTTTGCAGGGGTAATAGAGCTTTCCTGCCTGATTTTCCAGGAACAGGGACAGTTGCTTGATCTTCATGCCAGGCCTCCTCGATACGGCTGCTCAGGTTATTTCCCGTTCGGTCCCGGGCAGAAATTTTCGAAGCCATCCATTCCGGCTTCCTGTTCTCCCAGAGACCTCTGGTCGAGAACTCTCCGTGCCTTTCCTTCGCTGCGTTGAAGTGTATGCGGCTCCACCAGGCGGACATCGACACGAATTCCGAGAGCGCTTTCCAGGGAGTGGGAGAGCAGGTTATGCAGGTTCTCAATTCCGCTGACTGTGTCACTGAAGAACTCCGGAGTGACTTCCACCAGCACTCCAAGATGATCGAGGCCGTTCTTCCTGGAAAGGATGATCTGGTAATGTGGCAAGGTCCCTTCAACCGCCAGCAGAGCTGTTTCGACCTGTGAGGGAAAGACATTGACCCCCCGGATGATCATCATGTCATCGCTGCGGCGGGAAATCCGGTGGATCCTGCGGATCGTCCGGCCGCAGGCGCAGGGTTCGCTGATAAAAGCGGTGATATCGTGAGTGCGATACCGGATCATCGGCAGGGCTTTCTTGGTAAGGGTGGTCAGGACCAGCTCGCCTTCAACCCCATCCGGGCAAGGCTCATTTGTCACCGGATCGATGACCTCCGGGTAAAAATGATCTTCGAACAGGTGCAGCCCGGCCTGCTGCACACATTCGATTCCGACACCCGGGCCGATAATTTCGGACAGCCCATAGATGTCAAAGGCGCGGACACAGCTGCTGGATTCGATGCGCTTGCGCATTTCATCGCTCCAGGGTTCTGCACCGAAAACTCCCACTCTCAAAGGCAGCTGGCGGATATCCATCCCCTTCTTTTCGGCCTGCTCGATGAGATAGCAGAAATAACTCGGGGTGCAGCAGATCACGGTCACATTGAAATCTTTCAGCACCATGATCTGCCGTTCGGTGTTCCCACCGGAGATTGGGATGACAGCCGCTCCCAGGGCCTCAGCGCCATAGTGGGCGCCTAATCCCCCGGTAAACAATCCATAACCATAAGCATTCTGGACAATATCGCCCGCATGGACTCCGCAGGCGGCAAACGAACGCAGCATGACTTCAGACCAGACTGCCACATCCTCACGGGTGTAGGCCACGACGATCGGTTTGCCGGTGGTTCCGCTGGACGCATGAAGGCGTACAACCTCGCTGGTCGGCACCGCCAGCAATCCGAATGGATAAGTGTCACGCAGATCGGTTTTTTCTGTGAAAGGGAGTAGTTGGATATCTTCGATGCCGCGGATATCTTCCGGCTCCAGGCCGATTTTTTCCATGCGTGAACGGAACAGCGGAACTCGACGATAGGCCAGATCGACAGTCTCTTTGAGTCGCCTGGACTGCAGGTCATGGAGCTGCTGCAGTGGGAGAAAATCTACCGCACTGGCTGGATGAAAGGGTCCATCTTTGGCAGTGATTCTCTCGATCATGAAAAGAATCTCCTCCCTGGTTGTATTTATCCTTGACCGATGCCCCCGTTCCCGTGGCATGGTCTGAGCAGCCTCTCAATCGGCCCGGGTCATTGAACCGATGGCCTGTCTTCCAATCTCGAATGAAGTCAGATTGACCTCATGCAGATTCTCCGGCAGGCCGGCCCGGATGGCCTCCAGCCAGAAAGATATTTCGATATCCAGATACCCGCTCAGCACACCTAACAAGGCGACATTCAGGCTTTTCCGATTCGATATCTTTGCCTTGTCCAGAAATGAAAGTTCGATCAGGACACCCTCAGGATGGAGTCGATGACGGTTGGGTTCGACTTGTGTTTCTTCCAGCACCACCAGGAAATCTGCACAACCCGGCGGCACCATCGGGCTGAAAACCTCCGGCCCGAAGCGGACATCGCTGCTGACCGACCCGCCACGCTGGCTCATTCCATGAATTTCGCTTTTTTTGACATCATAGCCAGCCCGGAAAGCGGCATCCGAGAGGATATCCGATGCCTTGAGAACACCCTGGCCTCCAATCCCCGCCAGCACGACATTGACAACGGAATCAGGCATCATTTTAATTTTCTCCATGTGCGCAGTCGCAGGCCATCAACTCCTGAGCGGCACGTTCATATTCGCGAATCTTACTGGCCGCAAGCAGGCAGGGCTTTCGTGCGATCATGAGGACCAGGTCATCACTCTGGAGGTTTTCTACAAGGGCCTTTTCGAAGCTGGCGGGGTCCCGGGTGGGATCCATGGTCTGAACCCGTCCGATTCCCAGCGATCGGGCAAATTCTTCGAAGTTGACCTTGCCGGTCGGGGAATGTTCGAGAGTTCTTCCGGTGCCGGGGTGTTCCTGAAGGCCGGTCATGGCGGTAGTGCCATTGTCGAGGATGATGACCACATGGCCGGTTTCGGGCCGGTTGTAGACCATCTCGACCAGTCCGGTCAGGCCGCTGTGCACAAAGGTGCTGTCTCCGATGACGCTGACGACACGCCGTGCTTCTTCAGGAGGCAGGGCATGGCGAAGTCCAAGCCCCACACCGATACTGGCTCCCATGCACACACAGGTATCCATCGCCTGAAAGGGCGGCAGGACTCCCAGTGTGTAACAGCCGATGTCTCCAGCCACGATGCAGTGGAGATCTCTGAGGATTTCAAAAACCGAACGGTGGGGGCATCCAGTGCACAGCTGGGGTGGCCTGCCTCCAGGTGGAGGAGGCGCCGGGGTGGCATCGCCCTCGATGATCCTGCGCACCCTTTCGACATCCAGTTCTCCGAATCGGAACTCATGCAGTTTTCTCTCGACAGGGATGCCCTCTGCACGGATCGCATCGGCCAGCCAGGGATCGCCTTCTTCGATGACCAGGCAGCGCTCAACAGACTCCACGAAAGTCTTGATTTTATCGAAGGGCAGCGGGCAGGTCATTCCCAGTTTCAGGAAGCTGGCCCCCGGGGCGGCTTCTCGTGCATGCTGGTAACTGATCCCTGAGGTGATGATGCCAAGCCCGCTGTCTCCTTCGATGATCTGGTTGAGTGGGCTGGTTTCGTTCCACCCGGCGATATCAGCCAGCCTGGCGCGCAGCTTTCGATGAGCGGGACGTGCATAAGCCGGGATCATGACCAATGAGGGGATATCTTCTTCAAAGAAAGGGTGAGAGGCCGGGTGGGGTGTGCGAAAAGAATGGACAATGGTTTTGGAATGGCACACCCGTGTGGTCATGCGCAGGAGAACCGGCAGATGCCAGCGTTCGGAGATTTCAATAGCAGCCAGAGTGAAATCGAAAGCCTCTTGTGAGGAGGATGGTTCCAGCATGGGGAGGCCCGCCGCCACTGCGAAATGACGATTGTCCTGTTCATTCTGGCTGGAGGCCATGCCGGGATCATCGGCGGAAATGACAACAAGTGCGCCGGGAGTGCCGGTATAGGCGGCAGTGAAAAGAGGATCGGCGGCTACATTCACACCGACATGTTTCATCGTGACGATGACTCGGGTATGAGCCAGTGAAGCGCCGAGTCCGACTTCCAAGGCTACCTTCTCATTGGGCGCCCATTGGGACCGGCCTCCCAGGCGGTGGAACTCCTCGAGTATTTCGGTGGATGGGGTTCCCGGATAGCCGGTTCCCAGGATGACACCAGCCTTTCGAGCTGCCAGTGCGACAGCCTCATTTCCGGATAAGAGTAGTCTATCGGGTACTATCATGCTTTATATCCTTCAGGCTCCCGCCTTGGCTGCATCTCAAACCCTTTGCCAGCCAGTTATTTGGATCGGATAAATTATGGATTTGAGATGGCGCTAATTATCGCATTAAAGCACCACAATATGGAAGATCTCCCGGAGGGGGTTGGGAGGTGTGTTTGGGGGCTGGGGCGACGGTTCTGTCTCGCAACAGGATATAATTCTGGTTGTGGACTGCACAGATCATTTTCCATTAGGATTAACCGGTTCTCTGCACAGGCAGTTTATCTGCAGGGAGACACGCCTGCCAGGAATCGAGGAAAGGGAATGGGGTTTGACAGTGGTTGATGTATTCAGCACCCAAAAGCGTTCCCAGGTCATGGCAGCAATCAAATCCTCTGGCAACCGCAGCACGGAGCTCACTCTTGCCCGGATATTCCGAAGGAAAGGAATCCGGGGATGGAGAAGGAATCAACCATTAATCGGGCGGCCTGATTTTGTATTCCGTCGAGAACGGGTAGTGCTTTTTGTGGATGGCTGCTTCTGGCATGGATGTCCAAAGCATGGAAGGCGGCCGGACAGCAACACAGAGTATTGGGATGCGAAGTTTTCCCGCAACAAGAAGCGCGACAGGCTTGTGAATCGTGAATTGAGAAAGCGTGGCTGGAGTGTTGTCAGGATATGGGAGCATGAATTGCATCATGAAGATCGTCTGGCGGGGAAAGTGGAAGCAGTGCTCAGGCTCAGGTCATCAAAGCCGGATCAGGAAGCGAGCCAATGGGTGGGGGGATTGAAATGAGACCGGCTGCACTGGAGCTCTGCGCTGGGGGAGGGGGACAGGCTCTCGGCCTGGAGATGGCTGGTTTCGACTGCGCAGCCACAGTCGAAATCGATCCAAACGCCTGCCAAACCCTCAAAGCAAATCGTCCTGGATGGAATGTTATTGAGAGAGATATTCGGAATCTGGAAGGTTCTGGTTTTAAAGGCATGGATCTTCTTGCGGCAGGGGTTCCATGCCCGCCGTTCTCCATCGCAGGGAAGCAGCATGGCCCGGACGATGAACGGGACCTTTTTCCCACGGCGATGCGGATTATCGAGGAAGCAGCCCCATCCGCCATCCTCCTTGAAAACGTCCCTGGCTTTGCTTCAGCAAGGTTTGCACACTACAGGGATTTGATCCTCTACCGGCTGCATCAGCTGGGATATTGTGCCGGGTGGAGGGTGCTGAATGCTTCCGAGTTTGGAGTTCCCCAACTGCGTCCGCGGTTTTTGCTGGTGGGGCTAAAAACTCCGTATTCAGAGTTCTTCGAGTGGCCAACTCCAGTTAAGACAAGGCTTGCGGTTGGCCCTGTCCTGGAGGACCTGATGGGTGCAAACGGGTGGCCTGGCACAGCCTCCTGGGTAAGAAGGGCCAATGGAATCGCGCCAACAATTGTTGGCGGCTCCAAGAAGCATGGCGGCCCCGATCTCGGCCCGACGAGAGCCAGGCAGCAGTGGCGCACTCTTGGTGTGGATGGGCTGGGAGTTGCAGATGCTCCACCCGGTGAGGATTACCCGGAAGAAGGCCTTCCAAGATTGACTGTTCGCATGGTGGCCCGTCTGCAGAGTTTTCCTGACGACTGGGAGTTTGCCGGCAGGAAAACCGCCGCTTATCGACAGGTCGGAAATGCATTTCCACCATTAGTTGCGCGGGCGGTTGGAACATCGATCCTCAACGCCCTCAACAAACAGAAGAGGATTTCGAGAGGTTTTGAGCCAATCACAAAGTTTTTGCCATTCGAGGCCTGGGAGCTTGGATCATCGTGGCGCGAAACAAGAGTTCAAAGCAGTTGATCCTGGAGTTTCTTCTCTCCAGAGTGGGGAGTGTTGTTGAAAGCAAAGAGCTTCAGGAAGCCTCGGGCTGGAAAGCCGAGTGGGCAAGGCGGCTGAGAGAACTCAGGGATGAGGAGGGTTATCAAAACCTGTCTCATAAGGACCTTTCTGATCTGAAACCAGGCCAATACCTGCTGGAAACCGTGAACCGCAAACCTTCGTTCCACCGGGAAATCTCAAAAGAGACTCGTGCCCTGGTTCTGGAACGCAATGGATATACTTGCCAGATGTGTGGCCTTGCTGCCGGGGATCCTGATCCGTTTCACCCTGCCAGAACAGTCCGCTTATCGATAGGCCATATTATCGACAAATCAAAAGGGGGTGATGACTCCCCTGGGAATTTGCGGGCAATCTGCACAAATTGCAATGAAGGTCTCCAGAACGCCGCACTACCAAAACCGGACCGGACCTGGTTGTTAAGCCAGGTTCGGAGGGCGACAGTTGACGATCAGCTTGCCCTGCTTGAGTGGCTCACTCGGAAATTTTGAAAAAAATCATAATTTCTAATTCACGCAGATTTTATACAAAACAACCGGAGCGGCACAAAGAGAAAAGGGCCGCACAGGTGATCCCCATGCGGCCCTTATGAATCAGGGTTTCAGATCAGGAACAGAAACCGGCTCAGTACAGATCCCAGTTGTTCACTGTCGAGGTGACATTGACCTCAAAGAAACGCACCGCTGTATCCATATTGATGCCACCCATGGAAGTTGATTTGGAGGTGCCTGAGCAATCCAGCTCATCATCGGAGTTGACACCGTTCACGGTGAACCATGCGGCACAGACCAGGTTGCCATTGAAGGCCAGCTTGACTTCGGGGTGCTCGCCATAATCCAAGGCGTTGTCAGTGGATGGATCAGCCAGCGAGGAAAGATAGAATGAGCCGGTTGCAGGGGTTCCATCCTGGTTGTACACACGGGCGATCGGAGCACCCGGGGCAGTGGATTCAGCCCCGGCACGGCGATAGCCGACCACAAAATCGCCTTCACTGTTGGCGGCGACATGCAGCGGACGCGGAGAGATCGCTGTCTCAATCGGCGGGTTCAGATCATTTGCGGGAAGAATCGCGGGAAGCAGAGTGACATCGGTACGGGCTTCATTCACAACAAAGCGCAGGACGCATGGCAGCTGTGGCTCATTGCCTTCGGCCAGGTAGCGTGTGGCGACATACAGGATGTCATTTGAAGCCGCGATGAAGTTGCGGCCATCGCCCGTGTTGAGGGTGTCATTGGCGCCCGGCAGCAGGCCCTCGGTATTCTCGTAAAGGTCTTTGTAACCATAGATCTGCTTGATGCGTGTGCCATCATTGCGGAAGAAGGCGATGCAGCCATTGAATGCCGGGGCGCGCATGGCAAACCAGCCATTTCCTGCAGCAGCCAGCTGGTGGTCACCCAGATCGGTGGTGTCGCCAGTGGGGGAGACAAATGTCGGGGTGGTGCTGACAACAAAAGTATTTCCTGTTGGATCGGTTACCGAATGCAGCTGGCATTTGTGGCGCCCGGATACCAGCCCGAAATTTGGAACCAGATTCTGGTCACGATAATAATCGACTGGACCTTTGCCAGCCACTTCAGTGCCATCGCGCAGATAATAAAGGCTGTTGCCATTAGACAGAATGGCAACACCGGCGCCATGCCCGGTATGACCCAGCCCGGAGCTGCTCGGATCGCCGAGCGGCCAGTATGGATCGAGGGTATGTGAAGCGGCGGAGGGGACATTACGCCCCGCGGTCATGTTTGAAACTTTGCCCATGTTGCGGTCAAAGCGCTGGGCAACGAAATGGTTGTGGATGCAGGGATCAGTAGCCGAGTTCCTGGCATAAGTAAAATAGGAAACCGGATTCGCGAAGGCATATCCAAGGCCGCCATTCCAGTCATTGTTGAAGAAGGATGTGCTGATCAGGTAGTTGCCAGTGGAAGGATCACTCCCGACATCGGTCCGGTACCCAAAGCCACCAGTTTCCCCATACGTGGCGACAGAGGCAGCGCCCATGAACTGATTGCCATTGTCATCGAGAAATGCATCACGATATGGAACCTCAACACCATTTGTGGATACAACCACAGTCTTTGGGCCACAGTTTCCATCATTCGACTGGCCGAAAAGAAGAAACTCCTGCCTTCCTGTCTGGGGATCAATCCCGAGCGCACCCACATCGAAGTTCCAGCCGGAGTTATCCACAGGCAGGAAATTCGGCCATGGATCAAAATTGCTGGTGAGCGGGGTGGCGCCAACCGAGGCTGGGTTCGAGCTTTGTGCCACTGCTACAAGTGGCAAAGCAAGGCAGAGGAACAGACATGCACAAATTGACATTGACAGACGCATACTTGTTTTCCCTTCAAAATATATAATTCACCGTTTCAAAGAAACGGATGCTGCCACTGGATCAGAGAGACATCAAAAGGTCAGAAACAACGCAACACACTCAGAGTCATGAAAAGACCTGTGCGCAGGAAAACCATCTCACCGTAAAGCCTGGAATGGGAGATTGTTTATGGTGGATTCCTGCTTCGGGATGGTACATATATTGAGTTGTCATAGCGCTGTCAAGGGTTTTTTTTTGAATGAGAGAGTTGAATGAGGGAGTTAGAAAAGGGGTGGCTTTGTCAGCCACCCCTTTGTCGGATTTCAGGGCTTTACTTCTTTTCGCGCTTTTCGAGAATTGCGGGAGAGGTGTTCTTGGTATGGTCGATTTTCGCCCAGAATTCGTCGTACTTGAATTCCTTGTGGAAGTCATTGAGCGGATCGGCTTTATGGCATTCCATGCAGGTTGCGGCGATTTCTTCCGGCTTCTTGCTCTTCAGATCGGCCATGCCCGCTTTGACCGAGGCTTCATAGCCCTCTTTTTTGTGCAGGTTCAGATATCCTTCAGCAGCACCATGGCATGTCTCACAGGAGACTCCCTCTTCCGGGGTCGGACTGCCTTTGGTGGTATGGCAGGCCAGACAACGTTCATCTTTGGAGGGATCTTCGATCCCATGTTTTTTGGCGGATTCTTTGGCTTTGTCAGTTAACAGAGTCTGAAATGCCTTGGCATGGGCACTCTCCTCCCAGGCTTTGAAATGAGTCCCGGCCTGCTTGTCGGTGTTATGGCAAATCTTGCACTTCTTCGCTCCCAGTACCTTATGATCTTTCTTTTCTGCATCCTGGGCGAACACGGGTGCGACCAGAAATGCGACTACCAGAACCGCTAACCAACGGGGAATCATGATCCTTCCTCCTTCAAACAAATTTGACGGACTTTGTAGGGCCGTGCACCACTCCGTCATTATAAGACAGAGTGAATGGTTTCACTATTCATTCCTGTCAATGATCGGCCAACTCTGCCCCAGTCTCAAGCGTGCTCTACTGGATGCGGTGGCACTTCATGCAGGTATCTTCCGGCAAAGGTCCATGCCGCCTCAAGGGTCGGACAGGAGATGCCGGGCTATGGCAGTTCAGGCAGGGTGCTCCCGGGGTGTGGAAGGGTTGTTTGGTGACCAACGGGGCGGCTCCCACATGGCACGCTTCGCAGTAATCCTGTTTGTGGCAGACCAGGCAGCGATCACGATTCCAGGAGGCCATCTTTCCATGGCTCCGACGGCGGAAGAAGTTTGTGTGGTCTCGCGGCATCTGGCTCTGATGGCAGGTCTTGCAGGCCTGCTCACTGTGGCACAGCAGGCAGGCTTTTTCGTCAAAGGTACCGACTTTGCCATGCGAATGCGCCCATTCCGGACGCAGATGGGATTGCGGTTTGGTCTGCTGATGGCAGGACTGGCACTGGTTCTGTGTGTGGCAGTCGAGGCACACGCCTTCATTGATCCGCTGGGTTTCCTTGCCATGGGTCTGCCCGAAGTCGGGGCGGCGATGCCAATCCGGCGGGTTCTGGCGGCTGATCTTTGTATGGCAGAGGGCGCAATTGTCCGGATTCCCTCCGGCCTTGCGGACTTCGGAAAACAGAGTAGCGTGGGTTCCGCCGACATTATCGGTCACCTGTTTGCTGGAAGCAGCATTCTTGTGGCAGCTGGCGCACTGGGTTGAATCTCCGGCGAAAGCGGTGTGGTTGAACTGAAATTCATCGACCTTCTTCGGGTGGATGACAGCAACATCTCCCCAGGCCTGTGTCTGGATGGCCTGTGGTTCGAGAATATGGCACATCATGCAGGCATCACTGGGTTCGTCCGTATTGAAGTCGTGGCAGGTGGAGCAGGCCTCGTGGTCAGGCATGGCCGGCTTTCCGGCTTCACTGATCTCATGGCAGGCGGAGCATTCCATTTCCTGCTCGGAGACATGCACCTGATGAGAGAACTTGAGAAAGCCCGGTGTATCGGCTCTCTGCGAAGCTTTCAGAATCGAGGGGGTTTCCACCAGCCCGTATCCGACACTGTGCATGGGAGGAGCGGAAGAAACCGGTTCCTGGACCACCTGTGGCAGCTGGCAGCCCCCCAGAAAATACAGGATCAACAAACCTGGCAGAGCTCCCCCGAGCATCTTCAAACGATGCACCCCGGATCCCAGATGAGCACGGGAGAAAGAGGGTTTCTTCATCAGAATGTCTGCCCCCAGGTACACCTCAGGGTGTAATAATCATTATCCTGATCGTCATCTTCATACTCGAAGTTGACACGCAGGTTATTGGTTTCATTTACTTTCCAGCGGAACCCGGTGTAATAGGTTCTCACAAAGGGATCCTCGCGATACAGATATCCGAAGCGTTCATCTTCATAACGGAACACATAGTTCCCGTAGGTGGATCCGACAGTCCAGTCCACACATTTGAGAGGGCGGTATCCGATTTCACCACTATAGCCGAAAAAGCTGCTCTCGGGATCGGTGTTCCACCATTCGCCTGAGATCGAGTAGAACCATTTATCGGTTGGATAAAAGCTGAGGGTGATGTCGCCATGTTCGTAATCGCGGTTGCCATAGGACTGTTCATTCTCGGAGACCCGCTGAACCGAAACTCCACCCGACAGCCCGATGTTACAGGGCAGCGCTTTATCAAAGCGTGCCGAAAACCGGTTATAAGGCTGCCAGTCGCACAGGCCGGAACGGTACAGCGGGCTGTCGTGGCGCGATTCATCTTCCAGTTCTGAAAACAGCCGCTGGTAATCGAGCAGCAAGGTCAGATCCAGCGGGGAGATGTATTGAGAGAAGTTGAGTGTAACATCACGGGCCTGGTCATCCAGGCCGCGGAATTTGGCATGGAAGAAGGCGCCTTCCCAGAGCTTCTGCCAGGTCTCGACACCATAGGAATCGTTATCCGCGATGTCATCCTCATACTTGTGGTATTCAAATAACCACCTCGATCCGGGTGATTGCTGCAATTCAAGGGCGACACCGCCAGTCCAGTCGGAGTCATGCCCGGAATAGAACGAAACTGCCTGGCCGAAAAAGGCGGTGAACTTCGCCCACTCAGTCAGCGGAACCCGCAAGGTGATGGCATCGGCATGGATGTAATCGAACTCCTCAAGGTACTGGCGGCCGACTCTCAGGTATCCATCAGCCGGTGAACCGTCATAAAGATCGACAAAGCCGGTGAACAGGTCGGCATACTCGCGGTCACGGGCGTCATCGACTGAATAGAAGGGATCGAGGTCATACATGTAGGTTCCCCGTCCCGGGGCATAGCCAGTCCGGCCATCGATATCCGTGTTCAGCCTGAGAGAGAATGCCCCGCGCGCTCTTCCAGGAACCAGTTCCTCGGTTTCAATGTCCCAGTACTGGTAGAGATCCTGATCGTGTTCACCATTGGTGCTGCGGGATTGATAGACAGTGTTGACAAATCCATGGGTAAAGGGGCGTGAGGGAGCGACCTGCCAGGGTTGCGAAGAGGCCGGAGACAGGATAGATCCCATCCCGATCAGGACAAAGATACCCCGCAGAAGATTCCGGGTTTGAGCAAGTATTCCCACCGTTTCGGCCCGTAGCAACTTTCCGGGTTCCCGATCCGGAAAGTGTATTCCTCAACCTCAGCATTCAAGACATCAAGCAGGCAGTCTTCTTCCAGGCGCATCGCGACGGAAGAAACAATAACGGAAAGATATATTCAGGAATTCATTCTGTCCAGAGAGCTTACCTTCAAAAAGGATTTTTCGTTTGCTTGACATCAAGGGAAGAGAACCTATAAATACACTGTCGGGTGGATTGGAGAAGTGTGAAAAAAGTATGAAAAAATCCCTGCTGATGCTCCTTATGGTGGTCTGGCTTGCGCCGCTTGTGCCTGTTCGGGCGCAGGGGGTGGTTGAGAGTGCAACCGGCACACTTGTGAATACGGCCCCTCGATCCCTGGATGCAACCGAAAGACTGATCCAGCGCGCCGCCGAGCGGGGTGAAATGTCAGTCCTCGACCTGCTGATGAGCATGGGGAATTATTTTATTTATCCCTTTGCGTTTTTTTCGATCTGGGCATTGTATCTGATCCTGGCCAATCTCCTGATTTTGAGTGAATCCCGGCTGGTGCCACTGCGGGTGGCCCGCGCCGCACGGGACCAGTTGCTGAAAGGGGATCTGTCCGGGGTGCGGCGAATGGTCGAAAACCGTGGGGACCTGCTCTCGACCATGCTGCTGGCGGGATGCAACAAGGCCGGGCGGGATCCGAATCTGATCGAAACCGCCATGGAGGGAAGCCTGAGCCAGTATCTGGTCCGCCTGCGAAATCGGATTCGCCATCTGGCGGATATCGCCAGCATCGCCCCCATGATCGGATTGCTCGGGACTGTGTGGGGAATGCTCAAGGTGTTTCAGGCTGTGGCGCTGGATGCCAACAGCACCATGGTCGGGAACTGGTCCTCCCTGCTGGCGGAAGGGGTTGCCCAGGCGATGGTCACGACTGTGGTTGGGCTGGTGATCGGGATCCCGTCGCTGCTGTTTTATTACCTTTTCCGCAACAAGCTGGCACGCATCATCGGGCGGCTGGAAACCTTCGGCACCGACCTGGCCGAGCTGCTCAGCCAGCAGACTCCATCGTCCACACAGAGTGGATCCTCGATCCTGGATTCACGCAGGCAATAAGGCAAAGCCGATGAGATTCAAGCTTTTTCAGGGGGAGCTGGAAGAAGAGCCGGGATTGCCGATGACCTCATTGATCGACATTGTCTTCCTCCTGCTCATTTTTTACATATCAGTCAGCCGGATTCAGCAGATGGATGCCCAGCTTTCGGTGCGTTTGCCCACCGCCAAGGCCTCGGAAACGCCCCAGCGGACCATCGGGGATGTGGTGGTGAATGTGCGCCGGGATGGCAGCCTGGTGGTCAACAATCAGGACCTCAATGCCAATCAGCTGCGTGAAAGGCTGGTGCGCCTGGCGGAACTCTTCCCGGGGCAGTCGGTGATCATCCGCAGCGACCAGGGGGCGGAATGGCGTTATGTCTGTTCGGCGCTGGATGCCTGTTCCGCGGCGGATATCTGGAATATCAAATTCGCGGTCATGCCGGAACCGACTCCATCCGCTTCTCCCTCAACAGCCTCGCCCTGACAACTCGTTTTGAAATTCATACATCGCACGGGCGTTTTCGAGCGGAACTTCCCAGTGCAGCTCGGTCGAGGACCCCATAAAAAAGCCTCGGCCTTCGGTGTTTTCAATGGCTTTCCGGCAGGCTTCACGAACCTCATCGGGTGTGCCGAATGGGAGCAGCTGGCTGACATCAATGCCTCCCGCAAGGAACAGGTGCGGGTATTTCCTACGGACCTCGCCGACATCCATCTTCGCCAGAATCTCGAGCGGATTCAGTCCATTGACTCCGGCCTCCACCAGATCATCGAGCACCAGCCAGAGATTTCCATCAGAATGAAACAGACAGAGTGTATCCCGAGAATGCCAGGCCTCAACCAGCTCCCGCAAACGTGGCGCCCACATCCGCCTCAACCAGGCTGGTGAAAACATCGGGCCGGTTTTATGAGCGATATCATCATAGGTCAACACGATCGGAATCAGCTCCGGATCCGCAATGCAGCCGACCCGCCTCAGCTCCATGCGGTGGCGCGCCTCCAGCCACTCCTCGATCAGGTCCGGATCTTCAACGGTCAATTCGACAAACAACTCCATGCCCAGCGCCCAGTAAAGCTCGGTCAATCCGACTCCGGATTCGAGGACAAAGACAGTCGGGTCTTTTCTTCCGGTGGGATCCCCTTCGGCAAAGGATGCGATCTTTTTCAGGACTCCTTCACGAAAGGCCTCACGATACGAATCATCGAACGTAACCCGATTGGCCTCCTGGATGCGCTCCTTGATCCAGGTGCGTGCTTCATCGGCCGTGCTGAATGGTCGCTCGACAATCCAGGAAGTCCAGCGTTCCACCTGGATCTGGATTCCATCATCGCGGCAGTAACTTCCCGGTTTTTGCGGGCCGCTGACCATGCGGGTCATATCCAGGGCATGTCCTGCCGCCAATCCTACAGTCCAATCCCCATCTTCATAATCCAGCGGCCTGCCGGCATAGTATTCGATGACAGCATCATTCTGGAGGATGTCATAGATCGGGACCCGGTCGGTTTCCTCGAAGCGAGCGGTACGCAGGACTCTTTCGCGTTTGGTCATCTGTGCCATCGGATGTTTCCTTTCCGGGGAGGAATGAGAGCCATCATAGGCCTTTGGGTGCCAGGAGGGGAGTGGAGGATGAAGGAGCTGTGGGTGGATGTTCATCGGGAGGGTTGTCAGAAGCCGGTCCGTTGGCCATTCAGAAAATAGAGCGGGCGCTCTTCTTCGAGAAAACGGATTTCATAGTTGGTCCTTCCTTTGAGGCCATGGCGTTTGCGGGGGGAATCAATGATGTCCGCCTCGATCAGGAATGTCCCTTTCCATTGATTGAACTTCCGGGCCATCCACTCGAAGTAGCCCTCATGGTCTGTGGCGATCTGAATTATTCCCCCCGGAACCAGAACCCGGCGCAGGTCTGCCAGGAACTCATCCTGGATCAGCCTCCGACGGTGGTGGCGGGTTTTGGGCCAGGGATCGGGATAAAAGAGATGGAAGGCATGGAGAGATCGATCCCCGAGGCAGTCGCGGAAAAAGCGGCCGGCTTCTTCTCTGAAGAGGCGGATATTGGCCAATCCACGCTGCCGTGCCCGTTTTTCGATCGTGAGGACATAGGCTCTGGCGAATTCCAGGCCGACAAACAGCCGGTCGGGATGGTCTGCGGCCCGTTCGAGGAGATAACGCCCTTTTCCGCAGCCAACCTCGAGCTCGACCGGCCCCTCTTTGCCGAAGAGCCGGAGCCAATCGACAGGCTCAACTGGGAGATCCTTTGGAAACAGAATTCCGGAATCGGCTGGCAACGGCTTTTTCATGATCTACTCATCATCCCCGGTCAATGCCAGGAAAACTTCTTCGAGATTGGAATCTTTCTTCTTTGTCAGGGCACGCAGTTCCTCACGGGTTCCGAGAGCGGCCAGATGCCCATGCGAGAGGATCCCGATCCGGTCGCAGACTTCTTCTGCCAGGTCCAGGCTGTGGGTCGACAGAAGGAGTGTTGTCTTGTATTCACGCGACAGGTTGAGGAACAAGTCTTTGACCAGGCGCGCCGAGCGTGGATCCAGCCCGACCATCGGCTCATCCACAATCAGGTAGCGTGGGTGATGCAGCAGGGCGGCGCTGAAGACAATCTTCTGGCGCATGCCATGGGAATAGCTTTCGATGGGCTGGTCGGCCTGTTCTGTGAGGCTGAAGAGGCTGAGGTAGTGGTCGATCTCCCGGTCGAGAAGGCTGCGATCCACCTCATAGATTTCACCGACAAAGCGCAGGTGCTCCCGCCCGGTGAGCTTTTCATAAAGGAAGGGGGCATCGGGAATATACCCGATCTGCTTGCGCACCTGCCGGCTGTGGTGGCGAATATCCAGGGCCTGGCCTTCATCTCCATACAGGACAGTTCCGGCAGTCGGCCTCAGCAGTCCCACCATCATCCGCAGGGTCGTGGTTTTCCCGGCGCCATTCGGCCCCAGAAAACCACATATTTCACCGGATTGAATTTCCAGGGAAAGCCGATCGACAGCGATTTTACTGCCGAAGTTTCGGGACAGTTGGTTGATTCGGATCATCGCTTTCGATTTCCTGGATCTGTGCGCGAATCTTGCCGATCAGGGCGGTGATGTAGGTCTGTTCGGTCACACCCCCCTCACCGAATTTGATGTGAGTGGCATCTGAAGACTGCTGTTTGAGAACCGGATCGATCGGGTGCCATAACTCCGGAGATGCCTGGAGGAGAATTTCATTCCAGGCGTGGTAGAAGAAAGCGCCGCGCTGATACACCAGCCCCGTGCAGATCTTTACCGGCACTCCCGCAGCACGGCACAGCGCGGCGAAAAGCGCCGACTGCTCATTGCAGTCGCCTTTGCCGCTGCGGAGGACTTCGAGCGCCGATGGCATGGTGATCCGGAACTCAGGAAGAATGTTCTGGCACATCCACTGATGAATCGCCAGCGCACGATGCCAGGTGTCTGTGGCATCCGCTGTCAGGGAATGCGCCAGCCTCTTCACCTCGGGATGATCCGACTCCACCAGAGGTTCGGGCACAAGGAACTTTCGCCAGGGTTCGGTATTGGACAGGATGACCCCGCTGTGGGGTATCGGCGGCCGGAGGATTTCAAGGCGGATCTTCTGATTTTCTCCGGAATTCGGTTCGGATGAGGCGGAACTCGCCCCCGGCAGGATTTTTTGAAAGGGGCCTTGGGGCAGGGGATGCTCCAGAGTGAAATTGGACAGGTCGATTACCATCCGTCTGACCAGAGACGGCTGGCGAATGTCGAGGCCGGGCTGAACCGAAGTGGAATACATCAGGTCCGGTTCACCGGGTGAAATGTCATTTGGTCCTGCCTGTGAAATTAAAGGATGGATGTATTCAGGATCGAGCGCTTTTTCTCGTGGTTCAAAGATCGAAAGGTACCCGACATCCTCCCCGAGCGGCGCCCATTCTTTGAGGACAGTTCCCTGGCGGTCGATCCAGGTGATGGGACAGAACCCTCCGGTCTGCTGGCGGATCCGAAACGCCTCTTTTTCGGTTCCCTCCAGAGTGATTGTCTCCACCCCTTCCAGTGAAATTTTCCAGGGGGAGATGGTCACCTGATGGGGTTCAAAGACCTGATACTCTCCATCGATGGCCAGGCCTCTGGAGAGGCGTTCGGCAAGATGGCTGCTCAGGGATTCCGCGAGGAAAACCGGACCGGCCGAAACTGGAATCTTTTCACTGCGCGCATCGGCTGCAGCTGCCAGGGTGATTTCGAGAGCATTCCCATTGAGAGTCCCTTTGAACTCAGTTTTCGAATCATCGCTTTCAAGGCTGAATGAAAAAGCGGCCAGAGAAAGATCGGGTTTCAACCAGGCGGCTGTCCGCCAGGCGACAGTTTTTCGTTTGTTGTATGCCAGGACCCCCATGCGTGCTTCCGAGATCAGGAACAGGCTGTCATTCCCGGGAGGTTTTCCAAGTTTTTCAAGATCCGCGAGCAGCGCAGCCGGAACCGATCCGGCTGGATAAATCCCCAGGGAGCTCCAGCCGACCTTGGATTGGTTCAGGTAAGCACCCATCCAGTATTCTTTCAGCAACGGTTCTGAAAGGGACACATGGCAGTTGATCATCATGGCAATCGGCAGGATCGTGAAACAGGCCTTAATCATCATTGTTAAAATACAAAGGTCCCCTGCCAGAGAGGACCTTATCCTTGAAGTTATTTCCACCGGAAGTCAATCACAAAACCGTCCGGGCAGCGCCACAGGTAAACCACGCCTACTTCTTTTCATACTCCTTGAGGAAGCCGCGGAACTGAATCAGGTGGGCCTCTTCATCGGTCAGCAGGCGAATACAGAGATCCTGAGTGACATAATCCTCAGCATCATTGCATTCACGAATGCAGGCCTTGTAGTTGGCGATGGCATTCTCTTCTGCGCCAATGACACCCTTGATGACACCCATGACATCGGTGGTGTCTTTGGGGGGCTGAAGGGCCTTCTGGTTGAAATCCAGGTCGAGGGAGCCGGGAACTCTTCCACCCAGCTGCTTGATGCGTTTGGCCAGCTGGGTGGCATGAAGCAGTTCTTCAGCAACATCGGCCGCCAGGTTGGTTTTGATTTCTTCAGCGCGAACTCCATCGAGCATGGTGGAGTTGGAAAGGTAGTTGATGACAGTTTCCAGCTCCATGGTAAATGCCAGGGTTAATCTTTCAAGGATTTTGTCTTCTTTTTTGTCTTTTCCCATTGGTCCGCTCCGATTTCTTCAACTTCATATCAATGAGCGCCAGGCGTCATTCGCCCGGCGATTCCGAGTGTATAAACGGATTGTACGGGCATAAGAAACGGGTGTCTATGAGGACATGCATGGATGAATGGGGTTCAGATCGGCAGATTTTCCAGTTAGCCTTTGTGGTGTGAAGCTCACATCGGTGGTGTCCTGGCTCCGGTTTTTAAGCCTCCTCATCGCTGTCGTCGGTGGGGTGATGCTGATTTTCTCGGAGAATTACCTGAATCCCCTGGGATACCTCGCACTGGCGGTTTTCACCCTTCTGATCTGGCTGCTGACTCTGATGGCTGTCGATATGCGCGGGGTCCGGGAGGCTCTCGAGGCCCCGGAAGCAGGAATGCCGGATCTGCAGGGGCGCGGAGTTTCTCAGCATAATGGAGTTAAGGATGTCTCGCAGGTCCTGCTCGAGATGGTTTCGCGCAAACGCCTGGGGGACCGTATATTCAAAGCCGATGGAACCAAAACCTGCCGCAACTGCAAAAGTTTCCGTGAAGATGAGGTCATCTGCAGCCTGGATGGGGCCTCCCTGGTGGGGATTACGATCTCTGCCGTGGGGTGCCAGCACTGGCAGCCGGCCCTCAAGGTTACGGAAACCAGCGGCCCTGATTCCTCTCTGGAAACACCCCCCGATCTGGACAAGCAATGACCGACAATCGTGACAACTGGTTTGAGGAGTGGTTCAACCACATCTACCTCAAGGTCTATGCCCACCGTGATGATAAGCTGGCCGAGACCGAAGTGGACTTCCTGATCGAGGTTCTGGAACCGGATAAACAGGACCGCATTCTGGATCTGTGCTGTGGAGCCGGGCGCCACCTGAAGCGTCTGGATGCTTTGGGTTACCGCCACGCGGTCGGGATGGATCTGTCGGAGGATCTGCTGCGCAAGGCTCAAACCCTCCTTCCGGGCCGGGTTGGCCTGATTCGTGGAGATATGCGTTCTCTGCCGTTCAACTCCCCATTCAAAGTGGTAGTTTCACTTTTCACCAGTTTCGGGTACTTCAGTGATGAAGAAGAGAATATGAAAGTCCTGCGTGAAATCCGGCGGGTGCTGGCACGTGGCGGTAAGTTCCTTCTCGACCTGGTTCCTCTGGCTTCTGTCGACCGTCTGGTGGCGCGCAGCGAGAAGGAAGTCGAAGGGCTGCTGATTGTCGAGAAGCGGCGTTTCGATGCAGCGAGGCGGCGGATCGAAAAAGAAATTGAGATCGAGATGGCGGATGGGAAGCGGACTTTTTTCGAGTCGGTGCGTGTCTACTCTTTCGGTGAAACCCGCAAGATGCTGGCGGAAGCGGGGCTGTGCCTGACCGAGGTGTGTGGAGATTTCGGCGGGGGAGTTTTTCAGCCTGACAGCGAACGGATGATCCTGATCGGAAAAACGACTGAAGTTTGAGCAGGCTGCGGTTCAGGTCCTGCTCAACCTTCCGGGTCGTGGCACTTTTGGCCGAGCGCCTCGAGCAGTTTCACAAAGGCTTCCAGGATCGGTGGGATGTCGTATTCCAGAATATCCACCAGATCGACCAGGTCATTCGTTTCAAGGGACTGGAGAACTTCTTCCAGCAGCAGGTTGAACCGGGAGCTGGTCTGGTCTCCCGGGACTGGTTCCTCTTTGTCCGGCAGCACGACAGAAACCGATTCCCAGGTTAATCCGCTTGCGGACAGGGCGCTTTCAGTGCCTGCCAGGATCTCACTCAGCAAGTCAGTTACCTGAATGAGCAGTTCCATGGCTTCAGCCTGGTGTCCCTGCCTCAGGTGCTGTGCGGATTCCCGAACCCCATCGATCATCGAGGGAATATGCTCCGCACATCCGAGGAAAACCGCAGCAGCGACCTCAAGGTAAGGCTGTGTGACCAGCTGGATGCATTTGATCTCCTGGATCGGAGGCCACTCGCCTTCATGGTCAATATCGAACACATGCTCATCCAGCTGGATTTCAGTGATGACCTGGTCCCGGTCACTGCAATGTGTTCTCAGCTCATTCAACAGCGAGGGAAAATTTTCGAACTGTTTCTGGAGGAGGAATTCCTCCGAGTTGATGAGAATCTGCATTTTGCTGGTGGTCCTGTTTCTGGATTCTTTTTCTAATAGACCACAATATTCTCACGATAGAAAGACTCGCCTTCACGGTCCAGGATGCCGAGCAGGATGTCCACAGTTTCCCGGTCGAAGTGGGTATCGACATTATCCTTGAGATATCCGGCCACCTGTTCGATCGGCCAGGCAGGCTTGTAGGCCCTTTCAGTAATCAGGGCATCGAAGACTTCGGCCACAATCAGCACCCGGCTGGGCAGGGCCAGATCGCTGCCTCCGATTCCTTCAGGGTATCCCTTGCCATCGATCCGTTCATGGTGCTGATAAACCCACACACGCACATCGGCGAGAGAGCGGATCGGGCCGAGGATACGGTCGCCGATGATGGGGTGCAGCTTCATTTCAATGAATTCTTCATCGGACAGTTTTCCCGGTTTGAGGAGGACCTCATCCCGGATGCCGATTTTTCCGATGTCATGCAGGATTGCGGCAACCTTGAGTTTCTCGAGGGTGTCCTCGGTAAAACCCAGCTCGGCGCCAATGGCCTGGGTGTATTTCACGACTCGGTCACCATGGCCGCGGGTGTAGGGATCTTTGGCTTCAACAGCATTGGCCAGAGAGCGGATGATGGCCAGGTAGTCATGATGGAGGCTGTCATACAGGCTGGCATTTTCGATGGCGAAGGTGGCCTGGGAGGCGATCAGGCCAAGTGTCTGCAGGTTGGCTTCACTGAAGCTCTGCGGGCTGCGTTCACGGGAGATATGCAGCACCCCGATGAACTCCCCTTTGGCGCGCAAGGGAACCCCCATGGCTGTGCGACGTGAATGGCGTGAGCAGAGCGGACAGGGAAAAGAGACACATTCTCCCTGAGGGACCAGCACCGGCTCGTTCGAACCAATCCGCCATCTCTCGTGATTTTCCGGCCGGTACAGAGAGGACAGATCGATCGAATCCGGAGTCGCTCCCAGTGCGGCTGCCAGGTAAACCTTGCGGGATTCCTTGTTTTCCAGCAGCACCGCGCCGAAATCAGCCTGAAATTCGTTCAATGCGCTCTGCAGGACCACATTGAGCACTTCATTCAGTTCCAGTGTCGAGCCGAGAACCTCTGTGATTCGCTTCAGGTTCATCGCTTCGCGCAGCTGGATGTTCTCACGCCTCAGGCGCAGATGCTCCGTAGCACGGCGCACCACGGCACGGATCGAATCGACTGTGAATGGCTTGGTGATGTAATCGTAGGCGCCGGCTTTCAAAGCCTGGACTGCATTCTCCAGGGTTGGAAACCCGGTCATCAGGATGATGACTGCATCGGGATGATACTGCAGAGCCTTGTGGAGGATTTGCATCCCATCCGTGTTGTTTCCAAGGCGCAGGTCGGTGAGGATCAGATCAAATGGCTCTTCCTCAAGCAGGGTGAGCGCGCTCCGCCCATCCACCTCGGTGACAACCTGGGCTCCCTCTGCTTCCAAAAGCTCCTGGACCAACTCGCAGATCAGAATCTCATCGTCAACGACCAGGATTCTCGGCGAGTCCAAACCAGGCGTCACCAGAACTGACATTCCTCTCTCCAAGTACCATTTGGCACCGCTCATAATAGTCGGAACAGTCAGTCATGTCAACTATATTGTATAAATGGTTATTGCTGTTTATTCGGAGTATGGGGCAAGAGTGACATTCTGCACGTTTTTTGATGAATTTTCAGTGTTTTATGCTCGATGTTGGGGCTTTTTCCGGATGAATGGGAGGGGTTTCCGACCGAATGTGGGCCAAGGATCCGGTTATAACCAGCCGACCTGGAAAGGAAAAATCGACCGGGAGCGAGGTTTACCAGCCAGATGGGTGGATTCCCGGATAAAGGCAGCGAACCTGATAGAGCGAGGTGCGGGCGGTGATAAACAGTGTTTTGGAATCCGGGCCTCCGAAAGCACAGTTAGCGGGATCCTCGGGGGTTTCCAGAAGGCCGATCCATTCTCCACGGGCATCCCAGACCCAGATCCCGCGGGGGCCGGTGACATAGGCATTGCCCTCCGTGTCCACCTTCATTCCATCGGCTCCGGATCCATCCAGCTTCCCGAGGGTTTTGGGCTGTCCGAGTCCTCCTTCCGGCAGAACCGGGAAAGCGAGCACCTCCATGGCTTCGGTGTCGGAGACATACAGGATTTTTTCATCTGGAGAGAGTGCCAGCCCATTGGGCCGGTTCATCCCTGAATACCCGAGGCGAACCTGGCCATCCTGCTTGATGTAATACACCCCCTGGAAATCGATCTCACGATCCCCGGAGGCAACTCCATAAGGAGGGTCTGTAAAATAAATGGTCCCATCGCTCGAAACAGTGATATCATTGGGGCTGTTCAACCTCTTCCCCTCACAGGTTTCCGCGATTGCAACGACAGTGCCATCGGCCTGGGTTCGGGTGACACGACGGGTGCCATGCTCACAGGCCAGCAGCCGCCCCTTGCGGTCGAAGGTCAATCCATTGGAGTTGTGGCTTGGCTCACGGTAAAGGGAGCAGCCCTTCCCGGGTTCCCAGCGGTTGATCCGGTTGGCAGGGATATCCGTGAACAAGAGATAACCATCCGGGTGCCACACCGGCCCTTCAGTGAACTGAAATCCTCCGCAGATTTTGGTGAGGCTGGTGGTATCGAAGACTTTTTCGGGATGACCCGCATCGAATGCCATGGTTTCCTCCGAGGCTGCAGTATTGATTCCCAATGAAAGGATGAGGGAGAAGAGGGCCGCATGGACCCGGTTTTGAGGTCTGAAAAAAAGATTGAAGAGCATGAATGTTGACCCCTTGATCGACAGACACTAGCCTTCCCTGAACTGGTCCGGGAATGGGCCATTCTGATATGCTTTGAAACTGGTGTCCAGTTCGATGGGATGAGCTGGATGATCAGGGAATAAAATGCCTGCCGTGTGACCTCAGACAGGGGAGAAGGAGACCAGCCATGCCGCGTTATACGCTCGGAATCGATGTCGGGACCTCGGGAACCAAGACGATCCTGGTTGACCTGAAGGGGAAGGTGATCGCCTCAGCATCTCAGGGGTATCCCCTGTTGACCCCGAAACCGGGATGGACCGAGCAGAACCCGGAGGACTGGTGGGCAGCCGCTCGTGAAACCATCGCACAGGTGCTGAAAGCCTCACGGGTCAAATCTTCCGATATCTGTGGAATCGGGTTGTCGGGCCAGATGCATGGTTCAGTCTTCCTTGACAAGAAGCGCAATGTGGTGCGTCCCTGCCTGCTGTGGAATGACAACCGGACCGCGGAGGTGTGTGAATCGATCACACGCCGCATCGGAGAGAAAGTGCTGCACCAGTCGGTTGCGAATCCGGTCCTGACCGGATTTACCCTGCCGAAGGTGGTGTGGCTGCAGGAGAAAGAACCTGCCCGGTTCAAGCGGGTCTGTCATCTCATGCTGCCGAAGGATTATGTCCGGATGTGCCTGACCGGAGAGATTTTCACGGAGGTTTCGGATGCAGCGGGTTCTCTGATGTTCGATGTCCGCCATCGCCGCTGGTCCAAAACCATACTGGATGCCTTGTCGATCCCGATGGAGTGGCTGCCGGAGGTGAGGGAATCGCATGAACCATGCGGCTGCATCACCGGGGAAGTGGCGGCATTGACCGGCTTGTGTGCGGGGACTCCTGTGGTGGGAGGCGCGGCGGATCAGCCTGCCGGGGCGGTTGGAACCGGAGTGGTCCGTGAAGGCCAGGTGATGTGTTCCTTGGGAACCTCCGGGGTGATTTTTGCCGCGACACGAAAGGCGGAAGTCGATCCGAAAGAACGTCTTCACACCTTCAGCCATGCGGTTCCTGACTGCTGGTACCTGATGGGCTGCACGCTTTCAGCCGGTGGAAGCCTGGCCTGGTATCGCGACCAGTTTGCAGCGGCGGAGCGCGCCGAGGCGGCCAGGCGCCGTATCGATGTCTATGGAATCCTGATGGACCAGGCATCGAAGGTCTCTCCCGGAAGTGAGGGATTGTACTTCCTCCCCTACCTGACCGGGGAAAGGTCGCCCCACAAGGATCCCTACGCGCGCGGGGCTTTCGTGGGGCTGTCGGTCCGTTCCACACCCGCCCATTTTGTGCGTGCGATTGTCGAGGGGGTGACCTACAGCCTGCGGGACTGCCTGGAGGTGGTTCGGGAGCAGGGGGTGAAACTGACTGAAATCCGTGCCACCGGGGGTGGAGCACGATCTCCATTCTGGCGCCAGATTCTGGCGGATGTCTTTCAGGCCGATATCGCCATTCTCGCTTCAGAGGAAGGCCCCGGGATGGGAGCGGCCATTCTTGCCGCTGTCGGTGCAGGCGAATATGAAGATACCCGCACCGCCTGTGACAGAATGCTCAAGGTAAAAGCCCGGATATCTCCCAACAAAGCCGCCAGCCGACGTTATGAAGAGTATTACCAGCACTTCGTGACACTTTACCCGGCCCTCAAACGCTCCTTCCGGGGATGTGTCGATCTGGGGGCCTGAACCGCCTTACATCGAGGCCAGGACTTTTCCTTTGAAACCCTGGATGTCCTCGGGTGAGAGGTGGTACTGCTTTGAATTGTCGGACCGGGTCAGGGTCAGCCCGCCATCCGTGCCGCGATCCACTCCGCCGACCATCTGGCCTTCATTGTTATAAATGTCGAAGTGGGTCGAACTGGTGCGGATCATCTGGCGGGAGTCATAAACCTTGCCATCGCGAACCATATCCACCTGAAGGTCTTTTCCTTCATTCAAGGGTGTCATGACCACCTGGCTGCCATCCGGGTTCTGGAAGGTGGATTTCGCCAGGGCGGGATTGTCGCCAGTCCAGAATTCAATCAGGTTCAAAATGGCTGCATCGACAACGACCGCTATGGAATAAATAAAGAAACAAGACAGCACCCACATGACCAGGCTCTGGACAAACCCATTGGTGCTGATATCCCCATTGAACTCATACAACTGTTTGGTCAGCACAAATTCACCATAGCACCCCAGCATCGGGAGTGTGGGGATCAGCAGGAACACGAAAAAGAGTGAAATCCGGCTGGAGCGAATCCATCCCCAAAATTCACCAGGTTTCCGGGTGGTGTGAAACATCGATTCTCCTCCTTTTAATCGGGAGACTGGCTGTGTGCGAATCTCCCCTCAATGAGTCATCTGTAAAATCTCATGGAAAGCTAAGCGATCGACAGAAGAAATCAAGACATGATTACGAAAAACCGTCACTATGGCTATTGGGCTGTCCGGACAGTTATCGTGCAGCCTTCTTCAAGCCCCCAGGCCTTCCGAAAGTCTCCCATATTGATTGCCAGTGCGAGAGTGTCTCCGCTGGCGATATAGGCCAGTGGCTCTCCCTCGGGGACATGTCCGAACGACACCACCCAGGGAAGGATCCGCTCATGGCTTCCGGCTTTGACCAGCACCTTTCCGCCCAGCTCACAACCAATCGCCTCCAGGTCGGCCTGTGTGATATCGGTCCAGACATTGCCATAGGGTTTGTCGGTGAGCAGAAAGTGCCCTGTAATTGATTTCTTCTCCAAATCGATCTGCGCCTGGATTTTCGGAAGCAGCTCGATCTCCGAAATCTCGACAGGGATTCCGACACGATCCAGATCCCCGCTGGCCGATGCCAGCAGCGCCGCTGCCGGGCTGAACAGGTCCCTTCCATCGAAAGTCCCTGATTTCCAGTTCGGATTGACTCGCTTCTCGACAAGGCGCACCGCACGATCCACCCCCTGTGTGTGGATCACCTCAGACAGCAAGCCATTGTTGGGAGCAACAAAAAAATATCCTTGGTGTGTTTTGATGGCGATGCCGGTTCGTGCGGTGCCCACTCCCGGGTCGATGACGCCGACAAAAACAGTGCCTTTTGGAAAGGAATTCGAGCGCTTCAGCATCAGGGAGGCTTTGCGGATGTTATATGGCTCAGCCGAGTGGCAGAGATCCACCACCTCGATATTCGAGTCAATGCTGAGAATCGCCCCATGACAGAGGCCAACCGCTTCGTTTTCCAGGCCGAAATCGGTCAGCATTGCCACCACAGGGCGTGCGCCTGCCTCATGGCTGCCAAAGAAGAGGATCCCGGAGAGACCCAGCCACAGGATTGTTTTCCAGTTCATCACCTTCCCACCTGCCTTTCGAGACGCCCCGCTGTGGAGAATTTCGTGGATCAGGCCTGGCTCCATTCGCGGATTTTACGGCGCAGGATTTCAGACACGCGGTCGATCGCCACCCGTTCCTGTTCCATGGTATCGCGATGGCGGATGGTGACCGACTGGTCTTTGATCGAATCGAAATCGTAAGTGATGCAGAAGGGAGTCCCGATCTCATCCTGACGGCGATAACGTTTGCCGATGCTGCCGGTGACATCGAAAGAGGTTCGCAACCCATCTCCACGCAGCTCGTTTTCAAGCCGTTTGGAGGGATCGACCAGCTCATCTTTTTTTGAAAGCGGGAACACCGAGACCGAAACCGGGGCGATATTGGGGTGGAATTTGAGGACTGTCCGTGTTTCCCGTTTATGATCCTCACCCACCTCCTCGATTTCGTGGTATGCGGAACAGAGCGCCATGAGAACAGAGCGATCCACGCCCGCGGAGGTCTCGATCACTTTGGGGGTGAAGGTTTGGTTGGTTTCGGGATCCCGGTAGGACATGTCTTTTCCGGAGTGTTTGCTGTGCTGGGTGAGGTCGAAGTCACCGCGGTTGTGGATGCCTTCAATCTCCTGCCATCCCATGGGATAGAGGAAGGTGATATCGGCTGCGGCTTTGGCGTAATGGGCCAGTTTGTCGGGCGGATGGGGCGCCCACTGAAGGGTGTCGCGTGGGATTCCAATCTGGTTGACATAATAATTCATCCGGACTTCGCGCCAGTATTCATACCATTTTTCATCCTCAGATGGGGGGATGAAAAACTGCATCTCCATCTGTTCGAATTCCCGCGAGCGGAAAATAAAGGCTTTGGTGACGATTTCATTCCGGAAGGCCTTTCCGATCTGGGCGATGCCGAAAGGGACTTTCATGCGGGTGGTCTGCTGGACATTCTTGAAGTTGACAAAAATGGCCTGTGCGGTTTCGGGGCGAAGATAAACAACCGAAGCGGTTTCCTCTACCGCGCCGACATGAGTTTTGAACATCAGGTTGAACTGGCGCGGCTTGGTGAGGGTGTCCGGCTGGGTGGCATCCGGGCCGATGACTCTCGCCTGGTCTTCCTCAGCAATGTTCGGCAACGGGATGACCTCGAATTCTTCGAGGCCGGCACCCTTTGCCATCTTCTTGATTTTCGCTTCGGCGGGAGAGGGATTGTCCTCCATGAAGGCGAACAGGGGCAGATCATGGCGTGAGGGATGGCGATAAGCCAGCATCTGATCGAAGCGGTAACGGTTTTTGCTTTCCCTGCAATCGACCAGGGGGTCATGGAAGCCGGCCACATGGCCGCTGGCCACCCACACTTCGGGGTGCATCAGGATCGAGCCATCGATTCCGACCACATCCTCCCGCGATCTCACCATGAAATCCCACCAGCAGTTTTTGATGTTCTGCTTGAGTTCCACCCCCAGCGGACCATAGTCCCAGCAGGCGCCCAGCCCGCCATAAATTTCGCTTGACTGAAAAATGAACCCTCTCCGTTTGGAAAGGGAGACAATCTGATCCAGGGTCACTTTTGTATCCGGCATCGAACAGGATTCCTTCATTGCTCCGATTTTTATTCAAAGAGGGGACTTTAGCAGGATTGCCCTTGGTGGTGTATGGGAGTGGGATGAGGAAAGAGGTCCTGATCTATTCTCCCCGGCAGAGACAGCTTAATTTACTTTCCACATTTCCCAAAAAAGATCGGGCCTGAACCGGGGTTTCTGCGGATCTCCGGGAGTCTGAGAAGTGTTATTTAACCATAAGGAGATTGTGGGTATGGAGGATATCCAAACCTGGCTCAGAGAGGGCTGGCAGGAGTTCACCTATCAACAGGGTGAGTTGTGCTGCGAGGAAGTTTCACTCAACCACCTGGCGCGTGAGGTTGGCCTGCCTTTTTATGTCTACAGTTCCAGGTCCATCCGGGAGGCCTTTTTGTCCTACAAGGAAGGCTTCGGAGACCAGAAGCACATCATCGCTTATGCGGTCAAAGCCAATGAGAATCTCTCGATCATCCACCTGCTGAGGCAGTTGGGAGCAGGGGCCGATATTGTCTCGGTCGGCCAACTGTATCGTGCGCAGCTGGCCGGCATCCCCGGCCATAAAATCCTCTATTCGGGTGTCGGAAAAACCGACCGTGAAATTCGTGCGGCTCTCGAAGCCGGCATCCTCTTTTTCAATGTGGAGTCCGAAGAGGAACTGGTGCGGATTTCCCAGATCTCCGAAGAGGTTCAGATTCGTGCCGGCATTGCCATACGGATCAACCCGGATGTCGATCCCAAAACCCACCCCTACATCTCGACCGGAATGAAGGAGCACAAGTTCGGAGTGGAAATTCCGGCGGCCATCGAACTGTACCGGCGTGCAGAGGCGGATCCCTGGCTGGAAGTGCGCGGAATTCAGTGCCATATCGGTTCCCAGATCACCGAACCTTCCCCGCATCGTGAAGCCCTCGAAAGAGTTCTCATGGTTCGTGCACAGCTTTCCGAGATGGGAATCGAAACTCGTTACATCGATCTGGGAGGCGGGCTGGGAATCCGCTATTCCGAGGAAGAGCCGCCGGCACCAGCCGAATTTGTCCGCGGGCTGCTGGAGATTGCAGGAGGGCTGGATGTGTCCTGGATTCTCGAGCCGGGGCGTTCCATCGTCGGCAACAGCGGCGCGCTGATCTGCCAGGTTCTCTACCGCAAGGAGCATGGCGGAAAGCACTACACCATTGTCGATGCCGGGATGAATGACCTGATCCGTCCGGCCATCTATGAGGCTTTCCACCCGATACTGCCGGTCTGCCAGTCCGATCAGCCGGATCATCGAATCCATACGGAAGTGGTGGGTCCGATCTGCGAATCGACCGACCAGTTCGCCTGGGACCGCAGCCTGCCTCCTCTGGAGCAGAAGGACCTGCTGGCGATCCTGGCGGCTGGGGCTTATGGGGCGGCGATGTCTTCAAATTACAATGCCAAACCGTTCTGCCCGGAAATACTGGTGGATGGAAAAGAGTGGCGCGTGATCCGGCGTCGGCAGACCATTGAAGAACTCGTGGCGTTTGAAAGAGAATTTCTTGCTGAAGCCTGAAATTGGCAGAGGGTTTTGAAAAATGCTGCTCAACCTTAATTTTTTTGTGACGAAAACTTTGTAACAGGTGTATAATCAATCCCGACAGCTGGTGGAAATTGGACCTGTTTTTTCAATGGAGGAGGAGAAAGTCGGCTTGACAAATGGTTTGGATCCGGCCTATCCTGTCTTCTGACTCTGCGGGCGAATAGCTCAGCTGGCTAGAGCGCCTGCCTTACAAGCAGGAGGTCACAGGTTCGACCCCTGTTTCGCCCATTCAGGGCGAAGATGCTGCAGATGTAAATAATTGAATCGGGGCCGTAGTTCAGCTGGTTAGAATGCCTGACTGTCGATCAGGAGGTCGCGAGTTCGAGCCTCGTCGGCCCCGCCATAGAGCCAGTTCCAGACCGAATGTCCGGTCTGCTGGAATAGATCTTTGAGAGAGATTTCAAGAGAGAATCTGAATGCGGAGGAAAACGAACATGAGAACACTTGCGGCCTTCATTATTGTGATGGTCACCATGGTTGTGCCGTCACTGGCACAGACGATCCCGGGGACAATCGGTTTCGACCTGAACCCGGGAACCCCATCCTTCTCTGACATCACCGGACTTGCCATCAATGATTCTGACAGCGACATCGATACCGCGCGGACAGTGCCAGCCGCAGGCCGTTTCAGCACGCTTGTCCGTCTTCAGGGAGTAACCGGCCTCATGGGTGTATCTTTCGATTTCAAATTCAATCCGAGTGTCCTGACTCTGGTCGAGATCCGTGAAACCCGTGCGGACCTCAACTTCGATTCACGCCTGTCGATTCAGGAGCTGAATGCAGTTATTCAGCTTGCCGCCCAGGCCAAGCCGGTTGACCAGCTTGAGTTTACCTACAATGACGGAACCGGCGTGATCACCACCAAGCCGGGAATTCTTATCGATCCGAACAACAACGGCCAGCTCGATCTGTCTGATCTGAATGCCATCATCCTCGAGGCTGCACTGGATATCAATGATGTCCCATTCTGGACTGAAGTTCAGCGGCGCCGCCAGGGCCAGGGTTTCCAGCGCTTCGAATCCGCCAAAGTTTTTGATGATCGTGATGACATCCGCACCACCGGAATCGCCGAGGACAACACAGTGGTTCTTCTGGCCCGCCCGGGGGATGGGCGTGATGGCAGCGGAAATATCGTCTCTGGATATGGTTTTTCCGGTGATGCGATCCTTTTCGAAGTGATCTTCCAGCCCAAAGCCGGGCAGTCTGGAAACAGCACTCAGATCACAATCGAAAATGCCGTTGCGATTGATGAAAGCTTCAAGAGCCTGTCCGATGTCAAGAATATCGCCAATGTGCTGACATCGACTGTGACAGTTCAGTAATTGCTCGAGAATTCGATAAACTGACATGGCGGCTTTGACCGAATTCGAAGCCGCCATGACCAGGAATAAATAAGATTTTTGGAAAAAAAGAGGAAAACTCTTAAGAATTTCAGGAGGAATGAAACAATGTTATTGAGTAAAAGGGGTCTGGGCCTGTTGTTTGTGAAGATGAGTTTCATCCCCTTTATGCTGTGCGCTCTCGCATTTTCAGCATACGGGGCTACCATTGCGATCGATCTCGATCTGGTGACCCCGGGGATTCAAAACACAGCTGATCTTTCTGTGGGGACCGGCCAGGGCGTCATCACTGGGGCGGCAGTCCTTCTGGGGACAGTGGGAGACTCTGTGACCACGAATATCGTCAATGTCAATGCCGTTGGATCAGGTGCTCCGCCGGTGGCGATCATCGATGAAACCGCAAATCAGGCAACTGTTCTCACCATTGGCGATGTCCCGAATGCCAATCCGGCCAATGTGACCACTCAGCTCAAATCGAATCGTTTCCGGTTCTCCAATATCAGCGCGACACCGACTCTGATCGATGCGGATGGCCTGGTCCTGTTCCATTTTGCATTGCCGATGCTCCAGCTCGATCAGAAAGCAGTCGGAGATACCATCAACCTTTCGTATGTTTCATCGGAAATCGATGCACTTGCTGGCGTCGTCATCAACAATATCGCGAACACCTTCGGTGATAATGGAGTTGATCCTTTCCTGACCGAACAGGGCGCAGTTGTCACAATCGTCGGAGCCGTTGAAGAGCCGACTGCAACACCAACGAATACAGAGGTTGTCGAAGTTCCGACAGCGACTCCGACAGAAGTCGTCCAGGAACCAACCCCAACCCCGACCAACACCGAAGTTGAGCCGACCCCGACCAACACTGAGGTTGCACCGACCCCGACTGAGACCGAAATTCCACCGGTCTGTGCCGATGCCGGTTATTATGTCCTGACCTCCTTTGGCCAGCACATCCGTGTCGGCAATCCTCTCCTGGTTTCCGGCAATGTCTCGTCGGTCAATCCGGTCTTCGCTGATATGGA
>WBZO01000421.1_pt1 | contig 92188 bp, 81 predicted proteins | sample 5204261 | NCBI WGS metagenome assembly WBZO01 (sample SAMN12412400, study PRJNA552823) | activated sludge metagenome | isolation source: activated sludge from anammox sidestream of wastewater treatment plant... | place: USA: North Carolina | collected 2017-09 | reverse complement strand
ATTCCTGCCGCGAATGCGCCTGCGCCATGGCTCGGCCATCTGCCGAAGCCGCGCGGTCTCCGACTCATCACGGCCAGATCATCCACATGCGATCGGGACGCCGCCACGTGTGGTGCCGCGGCATCGGCCTGTCGGACTACACAACCTGGAAGACAGGGCTGCCTCAGGCGCACAGGATGTGTCCACGGCGCCATCTGGCTTGATGAGCGATTCCCAGCAGGCATCCCTGAATGAAATCAATTCATTGGTCACACCGCGGATCTAGCTAAAGAATTGCGGCGAATCCATCAGAATCACCGCTCGCCATGCTCGCACTCCCATCCGACGCACCTGCACCACCTCCAGCACAGCAGATTGCCTGCCCGGAGTACATCGCAACGCAACAGCGCCTGACATCGGATACGCCTGGCTGGCATGTGGAATCAAGCAGCGACGTCGCGGATGAAAGCAAGTTGCCAGGTGGAATCTACGGGTTCACCGTTGGCCGTCCGGACGGGCAGGCCTGGCTCAAGCCAGACCGCATCGAAACACGTGGCGCGCACCACATAAGCCATTGGACATTCGCATCCACGGATCCGATCTGGGTAGTGTGTGCATACGACTTCACTACCCTTCGTCTGGCAAAGCCTCTACCGAGCAGCGTGCGCTCATGCGTGGTTGACACCGTTTCGGATCAAACGACGACTCGTGCCATGTGCGCCCCATAGTTCAGCCTGCAGAGGGGCAGGCAGAGAGATCCACACTTCGATGTGCGTCATGTGATGCGCAGCGAGAATCCCGACCTGGATCATCGAACACATCGGCTGGATTCCACGAACGGAATCAAGCATGAAAATGATTCATTGGATCAAATTCGCAACCAAGGTGAGAATGCAGCATCGCTTCGCAGCCACCAGGGCTGGGCAGCTCAAAACTTCATCTCGGCACCACGCATTTCTGCACACTCCAACACAATGTTCTGGAGCACCGCACGTGACCATGGCTTGCGAGCCTCTTGATGCCATACACATGAATCGTCATCTGCAGCATGGCGACTTCGAAGAAGCCCTCATGGGCATGATGCTCGATTGTCTTTTTTCGACACACGCCCCGCTGCGCATCCAGCTGACCTTGTGCTCGTTCTTTGCCGATATGCCTGCGATTGCCTTCGTGCCAGTGATGCACCTGCCTGAGGCGCGGGCAATACCAATCCTTAAGATTCGCTCGACCGCGCCATTCTCAACCATGGGAAGCTCCAAGTGGCGCACCATCAAGCGCGAAAAAATTTTAATGGACGAGTCTATTTCGCATCTGCATGCGCGTGTTGAACTATGCAACGCGACAGAGGGCGCTATAGAAAAAACCTTCGACGTCCATCTGTCCATTTGCCACCACCCCAGCACCACGCGCTCGATCCAGAGTGCCGCCGTCATTCAGGTCGAACAGGAGTCAATCGGTGATGGTGCCTGACGCCCACTTACCGCCAGCCCTAACGAATGCCATTCGCATCACCGGCCGGCAACCCAATCCACAGAGGATCCATGAACGCCATTGCGAGCATTTGGACGCCCCCCCCCACGGTCATCGCGTCCATCGCTCTTTCGCATCGCGCCTCCCTGCAGCGATCGACGAGCCGCAAGTTTGTGACTGGTATCCCGCGTGGATCTGCGCCGGTCGACAATCCATCCCCGGTTGTTGACCGGCGCGGCTCTCAAATTGCAAACACCGCACCACCAACTACGCAACCCAATCATGCGCGAATGACGGACAAAGCCGGCGCTTTGCGGAACTCAACCACCCATCGCATGGATCCGCAACGGCTTCGCGTTCGAAATCTGTCGCTGCACGCGCCGCTGCGCAAGAACCAAAGCATCACCCGCAACCCCATCCGCATCCGCCACCTTTCCTTGATGCAGGCAGTACAGATTGCCAGCCTCTCTCACGAGGGTATCGATGACCGCGCGCTGCAGCTTTGTGTAATGGTCACGTCTGAAAAAGTGTAGAAATACCGGCACATCATATGGACGAAAGCCTTGTACTTGGCGCACACGATGTTCTGGCCGAAGCAGATGCAATGGCACCACCGCCCGACCAACCCCCTGCTCAACCGCATCGATAAGGCCATAGATGTCATCAAAATACGCACGCAGCATCTTTGGAACGGTCGCCCCGGTTTGCACCAGAAAGAAACGCTCCGTAAATGTATCGTGGGGATCGTGATCGATGTAGCAATCGTTACGACCATGATGGATCGATGATTCAATCAAGACGTTGCGCTCAGTGCCCAGGCAGATGTTTTCTATGCCCATTCGATCGCACTCGGACAAGGAAACGCTGTAATCCACCTTGCCGTCGACCAGAAGTTCCTGCAGCGCACCAGCCTCCTCTTTGAGAAACTGGCACGACAACCGGGGGTTGTCGCGCAGCAAAGGGCTGATCGCCGGAATCAGAATCGATCGTAGGCACGACGAGAAGGAGGCAAGCCTGAATGAACCACTGAATCCGCCTTTGCCACCAATGAGATCATCCAGCATCTCCTGTTCCTGCTGTTCCATGGCGATCGTGTGCCGATACAGGATTCGTCCAGCCTCCGTCAGCTGCACGCCACTGCGCAGCCGCAAAAACAGATTTTGCCCTAGGGTATCTTCCAGCGACTGGATGCGCTTGGTAAGTGCTGGCTGACTGACATGCAGCAAATCTGCCGCCCGCGAGAAATTCAACTCGCGTGCCAGGGTTATGAAAGAGTCCATCTGCACGGAAGAAAGCCTGGTTGCCATGATGTTGCTCTGCACAATTGATCGATCCCAAGGAAGATCGCCCCGCGCATCGCCATGCCTGCCCGATCCGGCTTTCTTTGGCATCGGCGCCCTGGCGAGACGTCCTACCGTCAGAAACGCAATCTGAAGGAAAAAGCGACAGAGACCTCCCAACAAGCCCCGTCACGGACAATCGTGGGGGTGTACCCACCCCGACAGAGCCATTCCCGGAACTGATCCTCCAATCAAGATTTTCGATTGCCGCCTCTTCGGCGGCGGCAAATAATCCCTTGCCGGATACCGAGGTAGGTGCTGGCCTCCAGACATCGACCCTGCCCGCTTTTCCGACACATGCCTGGTGAGCTGGCCTATGCCAGGGCGTGACAGCCAGGCTCGCCGCCAAAGCATTACTCGCCACTCCCAATGGGACGAAAACGTGAAAATCGCATCCACATTCATCGGCGTCGTACTAACCTTGCTGCTGGCAGGCCGCCTGTTTGCCCAAGAGTCGGCTAACAGCACTCCGCCCGCTGCATCACCACGCGCGACCGCCCTCTCTCTCGCCGACGTGCGTGCCGACATCGAGCGACAGCTCACGACCGCCGGAATTCCCGGCGCCGGCCTGGTTCTGTTGCGCGGCGATGAAATTGCGTTTACCGGCGGCATCGGCCTGGCCGACAAGGCAAGTGGCCGCAGCGCAGACGTGCACACCCGGTTTCGCATCGGCTCGATCAGCAAGATGTTCGTGGCGATCGCCATCATGCAATTGGTGGAAGGCGGAAAGCTCACACTCGACACCCCTGTGCATGATCTTGCGCCGGAGCTACCCATCAGCAATCGCTGGGAAGCCAGCAATCCCATCCGTGTCGTACATCTGTTGGAGCACACTGCCGGCTTCGACGACATGCACTTCAAGAACTTCCACCACCACGGCAGCACCAGCCTGATTGGTGAACTGATGCATTTCGACTACGAAATGACATCACGCTGGCAGCCTGGAGAGCGATTCGCATATGCCAACACCGGCTACGGAGTGGCAGCCTATCTGGTCGAGAAGATCAGCGGTCAGGAATACCGCCAATACGTGCGTGACAACATCTGGAAGCCACTCGCCATGGACGAAACGTTCTGGAATGCGACGGACGCCGGCGCGGCCATGGCGACCGGATACGGTGACGACGGCTTGCCAAAGCCATTCGATGAAATTTCGTTGTACCCCGCCGGCGCCGTCGTCTCCACCCCGTCGGACATGGCCAAACTCCTGCGCTGGTTCGCCAGCCACGGCACCAGCACACCCGGGGTGATTTCCGAAGCTGCGTTCTCCCGCATGGAGCATCCGGAATCGCCTCTGTCGGCACGGGCCGGCTTGGACAGCGGATACGGTCTGGCCAATGCTCCCCGCGAGCAGAATGGCGTGGTATTGCACGGGCACGATGGCGGAATCACCGGTTTTTCAGCCACGCTGCGCTACTCCGCTGCGCCGCGCCTGGGCTACGTGGTCATGATCAACCGCATGGATGGAGATGTGCAGCGCCACATTGAAAAATCGGCCATGGCCTTCCTGACCCAGGGCCTTCAGCTGCCCAAACCCGGGGAACACGACACTCCACACGGAGACCTTTCGCACCTGCAAGGGTGGTATCAGTTCTCCAATCCGCGCAATGACGTCATGGCCGGCATCGAACGGATACTCAGCAACAATCGAATCGACGTCGAAGGCGACGAGGTGGTTTTCCGCCATCCACTGTTTGGCGAAATGGCTCGCTACAAGGCCGTTTCCAAAGACCGCATGCGATTGCAGGAGTCCGTCGAGCCGACTGCCATAGCCACACCCAACCAGGACGGCATCGAAACCATAACCACACGCACGCAGTTCTACGAGAAGCTCGGCTTCCTGCGCGCGGGCCTGCCAATTTACGCGTTCTTCGCTGCGTTGCTGCTGTTGCTGTCGAGCGTGATGTTTTCCCTCGTCTGGCTGCCACGCATGCTGTTCGGCCGACTGCGCTCAGCCCCGCACAAAGCCACCCGCATCCTTCCCTTGCTGGCGTCGGTGAGCTTCCTGGGCGCCATGTTCAGTGCGGTGACACTTCCGGTCGATGGCGTGTTCACCCCCAACCGTCACACCATCGGAATCTTCGCATTCACCCTATTGTTCGCACTGGCATCCGCTCTCGCCCTTGCGCAATCACTGCGCACCTGGCGCGCGCCAATGAATCGTCTGGTTCGCTGGCACAGCTTGCTGGTGAGCATCGCCGCTTCCGGTCTGACGCTCTGGCTGGGGTCGACACATCTGCTGGGGCTGCGTACCTGGGCCTGGTAAGTCCACTCGGAACTCATTTCCCGGGAAGCGCATCCGGAAAATTCCGTCACGCGACAGGATAACGCCTTGGCGTACAGCCAAGGCAGTAGTGACTGGGCTCTGCGCCATGACGGCGCGATGCCGGAAACCTAGTACAGCGGCGCGAATTCCAGCGTTGCCGTCGCGCCGCCCTGCGGCCGCGGCGCCAGGGATACACGCCAGCCGTACAGTTCGCACAGACGGCGCACGATGGCCAGTCCCAGGCCACCGCCCTTGCCGACCTTGGTGCCGCGCACGCCGCGCTCGAAGAGCTTTTCCGCATCACCAGGCTCGATGCCGGGGCCGGTGTCCTCGATGCTGACCCGACCATGGCCGATGGTGATGATGACTTCTCCAGCAGGCGTGTACTTGAAGGCGTTGCCGATCAGGTTGGTGAGCGCGACCGCAACCACCGAAGACGGCGCCGGCACCGCCAGCGGTTCATCCAGGTCGACCCGCACTGCCACTGGTTTGTTGGCAATGTGGGGCCGCTGCGAATCGATCACCTGCTCGACGATCTTTGCCACGTCGGTAGTCTCGCCATCGGTCGGCGCCTGCCGCTCGCGGCGCGACAGCAGCAGCAAGGCGTCGATCAGCTCACTGCATTGCCGCACCGCACGCTCGATGCGCTTGAGCCGCTCGCGCGGCTTGTCGGCCAGATCGGGAGAGGCCTGCAGCAGCTCGGCCGTGCTGGCGATCACGGCCAGCGGCGTGCGCAGTTCGTGACTGACGTCGGCATTGAACTCCCGGTCACGCTGCACCATTTCGGTCAGCCGCGCCGAGTAGTCGTCAAGTGCCTCGGCGACCTGTCCCACTTCATCATCAGCAAAGTGCGCACGCAGGCGCTCGGGCTGGCCGCTGCGGCTCATTGCACGCACACGCAACGCCAGCTCGGTGACCGGCTGCATGACGCGCGCCGACAGCCAGAAGCCAATCAGCAGCGAGAGGATCGCAAACACGCACACGGCAGCCGCAATGGCTACCAGCAATTGGCGCTCGCTGAGCTTCTGCGAGCTGACGTCAAACCACAGATAGGCCCAGTAATCGGCATCCTTGTAGACCGCAAGCTTGATCGGCCGCAGCTTGCCTTCGCGGCCGATGTCCTGGATGTCGTACACCCCAGGATCGTACTTCTGCCAGGCCAGCGGCACGGTGGCCGTACGCCCGGCGCGCACGATCTGCGCCTGATACAGCGACATCGCCCACGGGGCGGACGGATCGGGGTTGTCGCGCTTGAATTCAACGAAATGCCGCAGTTCGCGCTCCAGCGTGGTGTTGACCAGCTGATCTTCCAGCCGCGTGCGCATGTAGATCGTCGCCGCAGCAAACAGCGCCGTCAGGCCCACGCCGAACAGCGCAAAGGAAATGATGATGCGCGAGCGCAGCCTACGCCGGTAGCGCATCCGGATCGACCATGCGATAACCGATGCCGTGGCGGGTCTGGATCAACGCCTTGTCGAATGGCTTGTCGATCTGCGCACGCAGGCCATGGATGTGCACGCGCAGCGAATCACTGTCGGGCAGTTCCTCGCCCCACACGCGCGTTTCCAGCTCCTGGCGCGTCACCACCGACGGCGAGGCCTCCATCAGCGTCTGCAGCAGCTTGAGGCCGATCGGATTGAGGGTGATCGACTTGCCGCCGCGACTGATCATCAGCGTGTCGAGGTTGTAGCTGAGATCGGCCAGCTGCAGCACGCGGCTCTTGTTGCCCTTGCCACGCCGCCCCAGCACTTCCAGCCGCGCCGAAAGCTCCTGCAGGGCAAATGGCTTGACCATGTAGTCGTCGGCGCCGGAATCGAAGCCGGTGAGCTTGGCATCGAGATTGTCACGGGCGGTCAGCATCAGCACCGGCGTCTGCTTTTTCGCCTCCTGGCGCAGCTTGCGACAGACTTCCAGGCCATCCATGCCGGGCAGGCCCAGATCGAGCACGATGACATCGAACTCGTTGACCACGGCCAGGTGCAGGCCGGTAATGCCGTCGCCGGCAAAATCGACAACGTGGCCCTTGTCGGCGAGAAAATCGCCGATGTTGGCTGCGATGTCGCTGTTGTCTTCGATGACGAGAATGCGCATGGACTCTACTCTAGCAGGGTGTCGAGAGGCCGCGCCTACGATCGATCCGCTAATGCAGATCGCGGTGCGGTTCCGGCTTGCATGCAAGATGCGTCTGCAGCGCAGAAACGCAAGGCGCGCACCGCAAGCAGACCTCGAAAGTCCGTGCCGCGCACGGAGTCAGCAACCGGCCCGGGGACGAGGCTGGGGCGCACAAAGAAAATGACCCAGGGAGGCGCCATTGGGGGGAACGCGCCAACCCTGGGTCAAAAAGCTACTGCCCCGATTACCGTAATCTGCCAGTCACAGAACCTGACTTAGGAGTGTCGAGCACGACTACAGCAGGCCGGAATATAAGCACGCGCAGATTAAAGCCTCGTTAAGTCCGGCTGACACCCTTGTTAATACGGCCTCCGGCGACCGCCGACGCCTGCGTCGCGCGCCTTCCGACCACGGCCTCACTCAAAGCTGTCGGAAAAGATCAAATCCGGCACGAAGGCCTTCCAGGCCCCATTGTCCGCCTGGTTGGGGTAGCGCTCGTGAGGGGCGCCGACGAATGCATATTTGCCGTACAGCGTCACGCTGGCGCCAAGTGCCGCCCCGTTATTCTGGTACATCGAGCCCAGCGACAGCACGCTTTCCAGCCAGATCGGATGACCGAGGAACATGTATTGCTTGAACACCCGCGCAGTGCCCACGTGGGGGAAATAAGCCGTCTCGCTCCCCGGACAGCCGAGGATGAACTGCGAATGCTGCGGATCGACACCCAGCGAAGCGCCGCACAGGCCGCCGACCGTGGCGGGTGCGCCGGGGAAGTATTCGGCCAGCCAGTCGTAGCCGAGCAGGAATGCCGGCTTGAAGATCGTCACCGAGCCAACGCGACCGGCACCGTTGTCACGGCCGGTGGCGCCGACATACACATAGTTGCTGTCGATGCCGACGCTGGTTCCGAAATAGTCGAATCCGGCCGGATTGTCCGCAGCCAGCGTACCGACTTCGAGCAAGCCGCCGACGCCGGCGTCCGGATTCGGAGTGAATACATGCGCGCCACCAGCCAGAAGATTGCCGTTCTGGGTCTGGCCGGGCGCCCCCGCCACCAGCAGATATGTGCTGTCTCCGGTACGGCGGATTGCCAGCGACGCTCCGAGTTTCTCGCCGCCGCTGCCACAGGCGACATCGTTTAAGGTGGGCAGGTTGTACCACTGCTTCGTGCTCGGATTGTAGTGAAACGCCGACACGCAACCGTCACCGCCATTGGCATTGACCGCCGCTGCCGCAGCCTTGTCGTCATCCACCGCGACGGCAGAGCCGAAATTGCCGCCATTGCCGGTGATGCCATCCACGTAAGAGATATTCAGCGCCGGCAGACCGCTGTCATAGAAGAATTCGACACGCCCCGCGCCTGCGCCGACGCCATTGACGCTGTTGTAGTCCGGCGCGCCGACGACGATATGTCCAGCCGCGGTTGCGGCAAGACTGGCACCGAAGTGCGCCCCTGCCTGACGCTGGTTGGCATAGATGACTCCCGCATAATCCCAACCTCCCGTACCGGGCACGTACACCGCCACGGCACCGCATTCGGGATAGGTTCCATCGGTTGCACGCGGCTCGCCAACGTACACTCGGTTGAGCACCATGTTGTCCAGTGCATCCATGCCGAAGCCGTAGGCAATGCTGGCCCCCAGCTGGAAGCCGTTCGTTCCCAGCCATTCCTGATGCAGCGGCACCCAGGTGTCGGCATGTGCGCTGCCAGCCAGCAACAGCAGGCACAGCGCGGCATGGAGAATGTGGTCGGACACGGAATGTCTTTCGCGGCACATGACGCCTCCTCGGCAGTGGACTCACTGAGGGAAACGCAAACCACGAAAACTTCCGACATGCTCGCATTGGCAGGGCGGTTAGGGTGGCCGACACGCGTCGATGCGCGACGGATCGACGCCGGCTTCTTCACCACCCTGCGGCAGCGGCGAAGGTGCCCGCACGTGGCGGGCTGCGCATTCAGCGCTGCTCGGCGGCGCGCACGAGGGATTCTTCGCTGCCGGAGCGGCAAATCATCGAGCCCGTCTGACGCACGCAGCCATCGTCTCCGGCCTGCGCATTCGGCGGCGCGAACACGAAGGTCTGCGAATAGCGCAGCGAAGTATCGGCCGGCAGGCTGGCCGGATCGAAACGCCATTGCCGCAGGGCACGCTCGGCCGCACGCTTGAAGTCCCCACCGGCCCGTCCGCTGACGCGCACGTCATGCACCGAGCCGTCGCTGGCAATGGCAAAGCTCGCTTCGACGGCAACCCGCTCGAGGCGTGCGTAACCGGGGAATTCGGGGGCCACGGTGTGGATGGCTACCGGCTTGGCCGCGGGCGGAGCGGCTTCGACCACCTCCGCATGCGGCTTGACTGCCGCCTGCGGCGGCATCGCCGCGACCGGTGCGGCGTCCAGCGCGGGCGGCGGCGCAGCGGCTTCGGGCATGGCTTCGGCGATGCGCGGTGCCGGCGCGCTGATCGGCATCGATGTCACGTTCTGCCGGATCGGCTCCTGCGGCACTTCGACCGTTGCCGCAGCCGGCCCTTGCCACCTGGCGAAGCGCAGCGGCGCCAGCGGCTGAATGAGCGGCGTCGCAGGAACCATCGCCGCATTGGCCCAGATCCTGCGCGGCAGCTCGCCCACCACCACGGTCTGCTCGATGCGCCGCATTGCCGCCCAAGCCATCAGCACGCCGGCCATGACCAGCAGCCAACGGCCAACCGAGCGGTTCTCGATCGCCACTCCCGGCGCAGTCGTCACGCCGACGATGCGCTGCACGCGGTCGAGCAGCTCGCCGCCGTTGGCGGCCACCGCCAGCGGCGTCGCGCTGCGCCATTCCTCCAGGGCTGCCAGCGTGCGCGCGTAATCGCGCGGCTCGCCGCGCATCGTGCGCAACACCAGGCGATCGCAGCACAACTCGCGTTCGTTGCGGATTTCACGCGATACCCAGTGCACCACCGGGTGATAGAACAATACCGTCTCGACCATCGTCTGCACGAGGTTGACCCAGTGGTCGCGGCGGCGCAGGTGTCCCAGTTCGTGGGCGAGGATCAGCTCGACCTGCTGCCGTGGAAATCCCAGCGCGACCGCCGCCGGCAGCAGGATCACCGGCTTGAGCCAGCCGACCAGCATCGGGGTATCGACTTGCTCGCTGATCAGGGCGCGCACCCGGTGGGCGAATGCGAAGCGCGTCATGATCGATGCCAGCATGGCATCGATGGCCTGATTCGGCGTCGCCCAGCAGCGCACGATGCGATCGAGCCGGCGCCACTGGTGCAGCGCGCGCAATGCGCAGAAGCACACGCCAACGACCCAACAGGCCACCAGCCATGGCATCACGGCCGTCATGCTGTCGAAATGCCCGGCCGCGACCACTCCAGCAGCCCCGCCGACGGCCGTCCCCGACATGTCCAGCGCATCACCTGCCGGCGCCTGCAGCGCAGGCCAGCACAGACACAGCGTGATCAGCGGCGACAACGCCAGTGCCGCCAGCGCGACCAGGCTGAGCGCATGCCGCGCCTCGCTGGCCCGCGCCGGAATCAGCGCCCGCGCCGCGGCGTATCCGGCGCCGATGAGAAACCCCTGCCAGACGAATTGCAGCAGGGTCCAGCCCAGCGCGTCGATCCATGGTGCCAAGGCTTGCATGATCAATTCCCTTCGATACGGTCGAGCAGCGCGCGGATCTCGTCGAGTTCCTCGCGCGTGGCCTTGGGCCGGCCGCCCAGGGCCTGCAGCACGAGTTGCGAGGGCGAGCCGTTGAACACCCGCTGCACCATGTCGGCGACAAAGCGCTTTTGGGTGCGGTCGCGGCTCACCGCCGCGCGAAACACATGCGCACGTTCGGAGTCATCGCGCAGCACCAAGCCCTTGGCATGCATGATCTGCAACAGCTTCAGCGCCGTGGTGTAGCCGGCACCCTCATCCCGATACAACGCCTCGTGCACGTCGCGCACCGTACTCGGCCCGCGCTCCCAGAGCACGTTGAGGATGCCCAGTTCGGCATCGGTCGGTCGGGGCAGGATTTCATGGCGGGTCATGGTGGCTCCGGGCGGCGCAAATGGAACGATGGACGTGGTCGGCGGCACGCACTGTCCTTGTGCCCGACCGTTGCCGGCGGGGTTCTGCTCCGTGCATCGCCGCATCGGCCCGGTGGGCTGATATGGCGTGATACGGCTGCCACAGGTCTGGCCCGAGCATAACGCCCGCGGATCGCTTGTCAACGATGTTTTTCGTACGAGGCCGCCGCGGGCATCGCCGGCGGCTGGACAAACCCTCCCCGGCAGGGCTAGATGGCCGCCCCCCTTGGGAGATTGCAATGAAATCCAGATCCCTGCCCTGCATCGCGGCCATCGCCACCAGCCTGCTGGCCGCCTGCGCACCCGCCGCCCGAAAGGCCGATGCCCCCGCCACTCCAGTCGCCAGCACGATGACCGCCCCCGAAGATCCGTTCCTGTGGCTCGAAGACATCCACGGCGCCAAGCCGCTGCAATGGGTCGACGCGCAGAATGCCCGCAGCAAGGCGGCATTCGCCGACACGCCGGCTTTCGAGGCGACGCGCCAGGCTGCCCTGGACATCTACGAATCGGATGCACGTATTCCGTCGATCGAGAAAATCGGCGGCCACTACTACAACTACTGGAAGGACAAGGATCATCCGCGCGGCATCTGGCGCCGCACCACCCTGAACGAGTACCGCAAGGATGCGCCGCGCTGGGAAACGGTGCTCGACCTGGATGCCCTCGGCAAGGCCGAAGGCAAGAGCTGGGTCTGGCACGGCGCACAGTGCCTGCGTCCACAGAATCGCCGCTGCCTGCTTTCGCTGTCACCGGGTGGCGGCGATGCGGTGGTGGTGCGCGAATTCGACCTGCACGACAAGGCCTTCGTGAAGGGCGGTTTCGAGCTGGCCGAGGCCAAGTCGCAATTCGCCTGGATCGACCGCGATCACCTGTTCGTCGCCACCGATTTCGGGCCGGGTTCGATGACCCAGTCGAGCTATCCGCGCATCGTCAAGCAATGGCAGCGCGGCACGCCACTGAGCGCGGCAACCCTGGTGTACGAAGGCCGCAATGACGACCTGGCGATCAGCGCCCTGCGCGACCTCACGCCCGGCTTCGAACGTGATTTCGTGGTGCGCACGATCGATTTCTATCACAGCGAAACCTTCGTGCGCGGCAAGGACGGCACGCTGACCCGGATTGACGTGCCACTCGACGCCAGCGTCGACACCCACCGCCAGTGGCTAACGATCCAGTTGCGCGACCCCTGGACGGTGGCCGGCAAAACCTATCCTTCGGGCGCCCTGCTGGCGGCACGCATGGACGACTTCATGGCCGGCAAGCGTGAGCTGGTGACGCTGTTTGCGCCGTCCGACACGACGTCGCTGGCCAGCTTCTCGTGGACGCGGCATCACCTGATCCTCAACCTGCTCGACAACGTCGCCAGCCGCCAGGAAGTGCTCACTCCCGCCGCGCACGGCGACTGGAAGCGCGCCGCGCTACCCGGAGCGCCAGCCCTGAGCACGGTGGTGGCGCACGCAATCGACGCCGACCAGGACGATCATTACTTCCTCAGCGTCAGCAACTTCCTCGAACCCGACACCCTGCGCTACGGCACGCTCGGCGGTGGCGCGGCGCAAACGCTCAAGCGCGGCCCGGCATTCTTCGACGCCAGCCGCTACACCGCGCAGCAATTCTTCGTGACCTCGAAGGATGGCACGCGCGTGCCGTATTTCCAGCTCGCCGCCAAGGATCTGGTGCTCGACGGCTCGCACCCAACCCTGCTCTACGGCTACGGCGGATTCGAAGTCTCGGTGCAGCCGCGCTACAACGGCGTGGTCGGCAAGGAATGGCTCGGTCGCGGCGGCGTGTACGTCATTGCCAACATCCGCGGCGGCGGCGAATACGGCCCGCGCTGGCACCAGGCCGCCCTCAAGGCCAATCGACTGCGCGCCTACGAGGACTTCGCCGCGGTCGCCGACGACCTGGTGCGGCGCGGCGTCACCTCGCGCGCGCATCTGGGTGCCATGGGCGGCAGCAATGGCGGCCTGCTCATGGGCAACATGCTCACGCTGTATCCCGACCACTTCGGAGCCATCGTCTGCACCGTGCCGCTGCTCGACATGAAGCGCTACACCCATCTGTCGGCTGGCGCCTCGTGGATTGCCGAATACGGCGATCCGGACAAGCCCGAGGAATGGGCCTGGATCAAGACCTTCTCGCCCTATCAGAACGTCGCGCCCGGCAAGGACTATCCGCCGATCCTGTTCTACACCGCGACCAGCGACGATCGCGTCGGCCCGGTGCAGGCACGCAAGATGGCCGCGCGCATGGAGGCCATGGGCTACAAGAACGTATGGTTCTACGAGAACCGCGAGGGTGGCCATGGCGGCGCCGCCGATGCGCGGCAATCGGCCTACATGAGCGCGCTCGCCTACACATTCCTCTGGCAGCAGCTCCATCCCGCCACGCCCTGAGGCGCGCCACGGAAGCCGTCGCGCCACGCCGCGACGGCTTCCGCTTCCCGATTTCCGCTGCACGCCAAGTGAACCGCCATCGCCGCCGCGCGAGCGTGGCGGCGGCGCATGCATTATCCTGCGCACCCCTCGCGCCGTGCCTGACGGCGCCGGTTTCCCAATACGAGCGGAGTCGTCGTGTCACTGGAAAAAGTCAGCTCTGGCGCCAAGGTGCCGGATGAAATCAATGTCGTCATCGAAATTCCCAAGGATGCCGAACCGGTCAAGTACGAAGTGGACAAGGCCAGCGGTGCGATCTTCGTCGACCGCGTGCTATCCACGCCGATGCGCTACCCATGCAATTACGGCTACGTGCCGCGCACGCTCGGCGGCGATGGCGATCCGCTGGATGCCCTGGTGATCCTGCCGCTGCCACTGGTGCCGGGAGCGGTCATCCGCTGCCTGCCGGTGGGCATGCTGCGCATGACCGACGAAGCCGGTTCCGATGAAAAGCTCATCGTCGTGCCTCATCCCAAGACGTTTGCCGGCTACGCGCACATCACCGACATCGCCCAGGTTTCGGGCCATTGGCTGCAACGCATCGGCCACTTTTTCGAGCACTACAAGGATCTCGAACAGGGCAAGTGGGTCAAGGTCGAGGGCTGGGCCGGCGCGGCCGAGGCCAAGCAGGAAATCCAGGCTGGCGTCGCGCGCTACCAGCAGGCGCAGCACTGACGACGTCAGTCGTCGCCGTATTCCTCGATCGGTTCGCCGGCGTGCGATACCTTCGGGTCGACCCCGGAGGCCAGCGCGTCGGTGACCTTCCACAGCGAAGCCTCCTCGCCACGGAACGGCTGCGTGAACACCGGCTTGGCAGCAAAGCGGAATCGCCGGAAATAGGTCGCCACGTAGGCATCGGGATGTTCACGCGCCCATGCCTGGAATTCCGGCAAGGTCTCGAAGGTCGGCAGCGGGTCGCGCAATCGACCGGCAAACTCATACACGCCGTGATGCCAGCCCAGATGCGCAACGACGTGGCCCGCCGCCTGCAGGTCGGCAATGCGCTGCGCCATCGGCGTGATGTCGTAACGCCCGCCCGGCCCCTGCAGGAAGGCCAGCGTGAAGGTGAGCGTCAACAGGATCGTCGCCACCGCTGGCACGGCAGGATGCTGCCATTGCCTGCGGCGCACGATGAGCACACCGCCCAGCGCGGCGATCGCCAGCCCCCACAGCGGCGAGACCGCGCCCAGAAACACCTGGTCGGCCTGGCTGAGCGGCCAGTGCGATACGCTCGCCGCCGCCACGCCCGACAGCAGCAGGACGGCGCCGAACATCCCGTTGCGAATGCGCAACGCAGAAGCCTGCAAACCCACGGCCAGCGCCAGTGCCAGCGCCGGAATCAATGGCAGCAGGTAATGCGGTTGCTTGCCGCTGACCAATGAAAACGCCAGCAGCGTCGGCAGCAGCCAGGCCAATGCGAAACGCAATGCCGGCATGTCAAGCAGCGCCCGCAAACGCGCAGGGCCGTTCCGCACGACCAGCGGCCACGGCAGCACCATGAGCGGGAACACACCCAGATACCACCACCATGGCCGGCGGTGCGCACTGGTGCCCTTGACGCCATTGATGCGATCGAACGTCTGATTGAGGAAGATCGCCCGTGCGTACTCCTCGCCGCCATGGATCGCGGCCGGAATCGCCCACGCCAGCGCAATCGCGGCCCCCAGCAGCACGGCCAGCCCGAAGGCGCCGAAATAGCGCCCCTGCCGTCCGGCCAACCGTCCGCCGCTCCACCACGGTGCGAGCAGGGCGACGCAGGCGATGTCGAGCAGCATCACCGGGCCTTTGGCCAGGATGCCCAGCCCGATGGCAATGCCGGTGATCCACACACCGCGCCCGCTGCGCCCGTCCACCAGATCGCAGATGCCCAGCAACGCTGCCAGTACGCACGTGGTGAGCAGCACGTCGAACATGATCGCGGTGGCGAACAGCGCAAAGTAGATCGTGCCCAGCAACAGCCACGTTGCCCGTTGCGCCACCTGCAGCGATGCCGTCAGGCGCCAGGCCAGACGATGCATGAGCAGCAGGCTGGCCAGCGAGCACAGCAAGATCACCGCACGCCCAGTCCAGGCATGTACTCCGGTCAGTGTCCAGCCGGCATTGATCAGCCAGAACAGCAGAGGCGGCTTCTGCGAGTACAGCGCCGCATTGAGATGCGGCACGAGAAATTCACCGCTCTGGCGCATTTCCCAGGCAACGGCGAGATAACGGGTTTCATCGATCGGCAGCGCCGGAAAGCAGACCACGATCGGCAGCAACAGCAGGCAGGCGACGAGCAGCGGCAGCGCATCGTCTCGGCGCCACGGCATGGCAGGAGGTACCGCGTTCATCAAGCGTCGGAGGGATTCTTCAAAGGCTGAATCTTAGCATGCGACCGGCGCAAAGTCGCCTGTCGCATCCACAAATTTGTGGATGTGCGCCGCCGCGACGGCAGAAATAATCGATCGACCACCACTGCGTCGCCCCACACCCCCAGTCGAGGATTTCGCACCATGTCCCGTCGTCTTCGGTTTAACCTCGCATCCCTTGCCATCGCCGGCACGAGCGTCGGGCTGCTCTGCACCGCGCTCGAACCCGTGCAGGCGCACGCCATGGCGGCGCAGACGCTTGCCGCCGCCAGCTGCTCCGCCAGCGCCGTGCAGCAGGCGCTCGATGCCGCCAGTGACGGCGACACCGTCCTGGTGCCTGCCGGCACCTGCGACTGGGGCTCGACCACCGTCTCGCGCGATGCCGGCATCCATCTGCGCGGCGCCGGCCGCGACCAGACCCTGATTCGCCGCAGCGGCGCCGACGACGGCAGCCACGCGCTGCAGTTCGACTGCAGCAACGGACAACCCGTTGAGGTGTCTGACATCGCCTTCGAAGGCAGGCAGAACGCTTCGATCTTCGACAATGGCCTGCACCTCGCCAATGGCTGCCGCGACTTCAGGATTCATGACACGCGCTTCACCCATTTCAACGGTTCGGGCATCGAGGTGCGCGGCAGCGATGCGCGCGGCGTCATCTATGACAGCGAATTCATCGACAACTGGACTGGTGATTCGGGCGAAGGTTACGGCGTCGTCGTCTACGGCAGCTCCGACTGGCCCGATCTCGATCTCGGCGGGCCGCAGGCGGTTTTCATCGAGGACAACTACTTCCGCAGCAACCGCCATTCGGTGGCTTCCAACTACGGCTCGCGCTATGTCGTGCGCCACAACACCTTCGTCACCACCAATCAATCGCGCAACACCTCGATGATCGATGCGCACGGTCGCCAGAGCGGCAGCGATCGCGGATCGCGCAGCTGGGAGATCTACCAGAACCATCTGATCTTCGACGATGACGGCTTCCAGGCCGACGGCATCTCCATTCGCGGCGGCGACGGCGTCATCTTCGGCAACCTCATCGATCACACCCATCAGGGCCTGATTGCCTACACCGCCCAATTCGTGATCGAAGCCGGCTGTCCAGCCGCTGGCGGGCAAGGTTCGGCCGGCGCCTATCCCGTTGCCGACCAGACACGCCAGGCCTGGGTGTGGGACAACACGCGCACCGACACCGAAGGGCAGTTCATCCGCGTCTCCAGCCCGAATTCGTTCGACTGCAGCTACTACCTGAAGGAAGGCCGCGATTATTTCCAGACCATGAAGCCGGGTTATTCGCAATACATCTACCCGCATCCCCTGCGCGGCAGCGACGACACGATCTTCCACAACGGCTTCGAATGATCCTTGTGCCATGCGCCGCGGACTCCGGCTGATGCCGCGGCGCCCACATCCTGCGAAATCAATCGACCGCAGGTGCAGGCGAAAAAAGATTGAACCGATGAGAACGCTCTTGCGACAAACACTCCGAACGCCGCAACAACGGCGTTGCTCAACGCAAGAACAACCGTTACCCATCGTCCAGGAGTGTTTCATGAACGCCAAGCTCGCTTCCGCCCTGCTGTTCTCGTTGCTGGTATCGCCGGCCGCCTTCGCCCAGAAGAGCAAGTCCGACGTCAAGATCGACAACGTCATCACGACCAATGCCGCGGTAATGGGCTCCACCGCCAAGCAGTCGATCGACATCGGCAACGCCAAGAACGGCAGCACATCGTCGGTCAATGGCAAGAACGTCATCGTCACCAATGCTGCCGTCATGGGCTCGAAGGCCGAGCAGACCACCCAGGTTGGCAATGCCAGCGATGGCGGCAAGGCCACCGTGAAGTTTGACAACCTGATCCAGACCAACGCAGCCGTCATGGGGTCGACCGCCAAGCAGAACCTCAAACTCGGCAATGCCGCCAACGGCGGAGAAGCCACGCTGACGACCAAGAACATCATCGTCACCAATGCCGCCGTGATGGGCTCCAAGTCCACCCAGAACGTCAAGGTCGGCAACGCCGAGTAATACCTGCAGCGGCGGCAGAGCCACTCTCTCTGCCGCCGCCTCTCTCGATCGGAGGGTGCCCATGAAAATCTTTCCGCTGACACTGTTCCTTTTCGCCAGCAGCGCTGCAACCGCCGGCAGCATCGCATCGAGCATCAAGGATCTGGACGATGGCACGCGCGCCAGCGTGGTCAAGGAGCTTTCCAAGATCCATCGATACGAAGATCGCAATGCCACCCGCACTAACTCTCCGCGCCAGCATGGGCAAAGCAGCGACAGCTGCGACATGAATGTCGCCTCGCCATCGAACTCTCCCACAGCCCTGCCGACGCACATGCCGACCCCACGCCGTGCCGTGACCGTCGTCACCGGCAACATCGTGCAGATATGCAATCGCTGATTCGCCGGTCGGCCACCCTCTTCGTCGGCACCTTCATGCTGACGGTGCTGGGCGGCCTGAGCGGGTGCAAGACGCTGTCGGATACCCGCTCGCCGGTTCTCAAGGAATACGAAGCGCGCCGTCAGAGCACGATGCTGCCCGTGCAGCGCGTGGTCACCGATTTCGACAAACCGCTGCGCTGCATGGATGAAATGCTCGAAACCTATGGTGCCAGCGCATCCCTGCTGGTCGAGGACCTGGGGGACAAGACCGGAAAGGTATCGGCCGGAACAACGCAGATGTTCATCTCCGCCATGTCGCAGATGACGCGTCGCAGCCAGTCGATCCGCACCATGGCGTTCGGTGATGACGTCAAGAATCTCAGCAGCTACATGCTGCAGTCCAACTCACTCTCGGCCTTCCAGGCCAGCCTGATCCCCACCTACACCGTGCGCGGATCGATTACGCAGTTTGACGACAACCTGGCCAAGAAAACCGCTGACGCCGGCCTGACTCTCGGTATCGCCAGCAAGGATTTCCTTGGTGCCGGTGCATCGCGCAGCACCTCGATCAACATGCTCGCCCTTGATCTGGCGGTAGTGCGATCAAGCGATTTCTCGATCGTCCCCGGAGTCAATTCACGCAACAGCGCAGCCATCCTGCAGGAAGGCGATGGCGTCGATGGCGAAGCTGCATTCTCCAAGCTCGGCATCAACTACATGACGAGCTTTTCGAAATCCGATGGAAAAACCGTCGCTGTGCGCAATCTGGTGGAACTTTCGGCCATCGAGCTGATTGGAAAACTGACCAAGGTTCCGTACTGGAAATGCTTGGGCGTGGACGCCTCGCAACCCGATGTAGCTGCGGAGATCGAAGACTGGCAGGATGCCATGAGCGGCGCGGAGAAGCTCGCGTTCTACATTCGGCATCTGACCGCAATTGGGCTGCTGCCAGACGATGGCAAACCCACCGACCCGGCGGCGTTCAAGGTGGCCCTGCGCCGCTATTTCGATCTGCTCGGCGTGCCTTACAACGGCGAATTTTCACTGGCGCTGTTGCGTGCCCACTTCAATGCCGACCCCAAGCAGATCATGGCCCGGCTGGAGCAGGCTGCGGCTCCTGTCTTGCAACTGTCACTGCAGGCCCTGCCGATTGACCCAACCCGACCTGCTTCACTGCGCTTTCGCCTGACCCCCACCCTAGATTCCAATGTGTACTGCTTCCTGCAGGACGAACACGGCGGCATTGCGCGTATCTTCCCCAACCGCTGGCAGCTGCAATCGCACCTTGCCGGCGGACGCCCACTCGATCTGCCGGCCGGAAGATTCCAGATCACAGCCGCCTCGAGCGCACAGATCCTGCAGTGCTTTGCGACGCGTCACAACATCGACAGCACCCTGGGCAGCGCATTGCCGGGCGGTGATCTGACTCCCCTCGGCAATCTCAAGGACTTGTCCGTTCTGCGCACGACGTTCGCACGGCTGGCGCCGGAACATGCCGTCGTCGGCCTGCGCTTCCAGGGCAGCAATACCACCTTTGCAGCCCAACCTTACGGAAATTGAGTCATGACCCGGCGTTTGCATTCTGGATACCTCCTCTGCTGCCTCGCATTCGCGGCATCGATTCCAATGGCCGCATTGGCTGGCGTAACTCCGGAAGCGCCAACCCATGAGGCTCGCGGCCTGGGCGAAATCGAATCGCTTGATGCCCGCTCGATGCCATCCAGACCAATGCGCAAGCGTGTCCTGCGCTGCTGGCAGAAAGGCTATCTGCTGTTTGAGCGCGAAGTGGCGCAACTCCCCACCGAAGCTACGCACAGCGTGCAGATTCCGGTCGAAAGCGGTGCCCCTCTGCAGCTGTACGACCTTGAGAATGCCACCTGCCTGATCGATTGAAACCAAAATCGAATTCCGCCATGCACACCGCCACCCAGACCCAGCACACGCCCCGTTCTGGCGATATCGACAACGGTACGGCCCTGTTTCTTCTGCAGCGCGTCGCAGCCAGGGACGAGCAAGCCTTCGTTACGATTCACCGCGCCATGGGCAGACGTGTCTTCGCCTATGCCATGCGCCTGCTGGGCAATCACGAACAGGCCGAGGAAGTCGTCTCCGACACGCTGTACGAAATCTGGAAGCATCCGCAGCGCTTCGGCGGCGCATCGCGCTTCTCAACCTGGGTGCTCGGCATCGCGCGCCATCGCGTGCTTGACCGGCTGCGCTCACCATCACGCATGACCGACGTCCTGTCGGACGAAATCGACGACACGTTGCCTGCCGATGGAGAAACCGCCTACGAGCGCGTTGCCGGTGTCGAACGCGAAAAGGGCGTACGCAACTGCATGGACAAGCTGTCGGATGTACACCGCGAATGCCTACACATGGTGTTCTACGAAGGCGCCGCCCTGAACGAAGTCGCACAGGTACAGGGCTGCCCGGAAAACACGGTGAAAACCCGCCTGTTCCACGCCCGCAAAAACATCCAGAACTGCCTGCGCCTGCTACTGGTCAGCGAGGGGCGTTCAAGAATCAAGGTGATCCGTCATGCATGACGAAACAACGCTGTCCCTGCCGTGGTACGTCAACCGCACACTCGATGCATCAGACAATGCCCGGATCGCACGCGAATTGCGCACCCAACCGGCGCTGCGCAATGAATGGCTGTTCTGGGAGGAATTGGCGCAGGCCCAACGTGCCATGCCGGCAATTGCCGAAGACATTGCACTGCAGCGCACGCTGGCTCGCATTCGCCGCGAATCCGCTGCGGAAAAATCCGCACGACCGGCGGCTCCCGCACGTGGCTGGCTGCCCCGGTTGCGGTTCGCATCAGACGCATGGCTTCGTCCGGCACTGGCCTGCACACTGGCCATCGTTGCCGTGCAGGCCCTGCTGCTGTTCAACCCACGCGGCGATGAAGCTGCACGCATGCGTGGCCAGCAACCGGCGTCTCTCTCCACCCCGGCTTCCGTACCAGCCAATGCAGCACTGCTGCGCGTCGTGTTCGATCCTGCCACCCCGGAGGGCGAAATCCGCCTGCTCGTGGCTGGACAAAGCGCATGGATCGTCGGCGGCCCCGGCAATGGCGGCGAATACTACGTGGCGGTACCCGTGCAGCGCGTGATCGCCATTACCGACGCCCTGCGTGCCAGCCCGGCCGTTCGCGAGGTGGCCGGCGTGGAATCCCTGCCGCCCATGCCATGACTCATTGCCTTGAACCCAAACGGGCTCATGCACGACTCAATGGACGACTGAACCCCTGTCGGAGTGCCCATGAATATCCGTACGCCCTGCTTCATCCTGTTGTTGCTGTTGGCACCGTTGCTGCACGCGCAAACGGCGTCAACCTATATTGGCGAGAACGACGTGCCGCGCCCGATTGACGTCGCGCGCGCGCTGGCAGGCAGCCATTTCAAGCCACATCTGCGCAAACGCGGGCTGTCAATCGATGGCACCGATACGCGGCCGATTGCGCTCGGCGCCGTCGCCACCACCGCCGGAGCACCGGTAGCGACGCCTTCCGCGGACTCGACGGAAGCGCCCTCCGAATCTGCAGGCGGCACTTTGGATGTCGCCATCGGTTTCGCCCTGGGCTCTGCAGAACTGCGCCCAGACGCAGTGGCCCAGCTGGATGCCATCGCCGAAGGACTGAAGCTGCTTGATGCCGATCGGGTGATCGTGATCGACGGCCATACCGATGCAACCGGGACACCGCAGTTCAACGAACTTCTTTCGCTGCGCCGTGCCGAGACAGTCAAACAGTATCTGGAGCATAAGCACCACCTTCCAGCATCACGCCTGCGCACGCACGGCTATGGCCAGCGCGCTCCACTCGACCCTGGAAAACCCTTCGACCCACGCAATAGACGCGTGCAATTTCACCTGAGCTGAACCATTCACCATGGAGCGAAATGGCGCACCCCTGGCGCCATTTCGCGCATCTGATTTCGCCATCGACAGCATCCCTGCAGAGAATTTTTCCATGCACACCGCCATACGCTCGCAAGCGATCGACGACTCAACCGGCACATCCCATGGTCGAGCATGCGCATGGTGGGCACTGCTTTTGCTGCTGATGCTCGCGGCTGCGTGGCCCCTGGCGTCTCTGGCAGCATCGCCCTATTTCCACGTCAGAATCCAGACGCCAGCCGATGGCGCATGGTTCCACACACCGACCGATATCGAACTGGTCGCAACCACCAATGCACCCTCGGCTTGCGTGGCCATCGAATTCCTTGCCAATGGCGTGTCGCTGGGCCCGGCGCAAATAGGCAGCACCCGCAGCTTCACTTGGCGCAATGTTGCCGCCGGCAACTACCAAATCGTCGCACGAGCTCTATGTCCCGCGAGCCTCATGTCCAGCCCGGCTCCCATCCCGGTCGAATACTCCCCACCCGTGCAGATCGATGTGCATGCTCAAGTCATTCACCCACAGCTTGCGCCCAATGCTCCCGCACTCCAATTCAACCCAGGTGACTCGGTGTCGCTGCCCATCCTCGCCGTGGATGAGCATGGCACTCGTGTGCCTGGCGCCACGCTGGCTTGGCAAATCAGGACCGACTCGACGCAAGCCATAAAGCATCATTGCAATCACGCCGACACCCCGGTCAGCGGCAGCCTGACTACTGGCGCCGATGGCTCCGGCCTGCTCAATTTCACGCCTGGCTGCGCCAGTGGAAACCGGCATATCGTGATCAACGCGCAAGGCATGGCCTTGCCGCTCGACCTGACCCTGCGCGGGCCGGACGACCGGGCCGGCGCCATCGCCCTGACCTCGGGCGCCACCATGCTCGTGCTTCCACCGGCCACGGCCACTCCGGTTTCGTTCACGGTGCGCGACATGCACGACGACGCCCTCGGCAGCGCAACGTTGGATTTTTCGCTGACTCCGGCCGACGCCGGGAATGTCGACGCCAGCATGCAGGCCGACGACAACGGCGTCGCAGCACCAATGCTGACCCTGACCAGGGTCACTGCGGCCACGCTGACCGCTTGCGTGCGCAACCGCCCCGGCCTGTGCCTGCAAGTTCCGGTTCGCAATGCAGGCAGTGCCATCGCCGATCCAGCCGCCACCCTCCTCGGGCCGATCGCACAGCAGGCACTCGACGCCCCGGCGGCTCAATTCGACAACATCGGCAACCACCTGCGCTCACTGCGCAATGGGCGCGGCGGATTCAGCAATGACATCCAAGTGCAGACCGGTGATGGCACGCTGGGGGGCACCGGTGGCAGCAAGGAAGAGGATTCCCGGGTCAGTGTGTTCGCGGCCGGCAGCATCGACCTGGGCAAGCGTGACGCGCAGGGCGCCATTGATGGTTTCGACGCGACCACCCGCGGCCTGACGCTTGGTGCCGACGTCCGCGCCACGCCATCCTGGGTGGTCGGCGCGGCCATCGGCGGCATGCGTGCCCACACCAAGGTTGCCGATGGTGGTCGGCAGAGCGCCCGCGGCACCAGCGCGGCCATCTACGCCCAATGGCTGCCGACCGAGCGCGCCTACGTCAACGCAGCACTCAACTTTGGCGGCGAGGATTTCGACGTGCGCCGCATGGCCTGCCAGGGCGAATTGCGCTCAAAGACTTCCGCCGAGCATCGCGCATTGAGCGTGGAAGCCGGTTATTCGTTTGCCGGGAAAGCCGTACGCTTCACGCCTTATCTCCGTTATCAATACATCCATGCCGCACTCGATGACCTGATCGAACGTGGTAACTGCTCCGAGGCGCTACGCATCGACAAGACCGCATTGACGCGCTCCTCGTTCGTCGCCGGCGCATCCATCGATCACGCATTCAGCACCCGCAGCGGCGTGTGGGTTCCTTCGCTGAGCGTCGAATTCCTGGATGAAGACCAGCGCTACGATGCAATCTTCGCCCGTCTGCTCGCGGGCGGCCCTGCGGTTCCGGTGCAACTGGCAGCACATGACCGCCGCTATGCGACGGCACGCTTCTCGCTGAGTTGGATGACCTCCCTGCACGCACATCCTCTGTCGGCATTCTTCGGTCTTGATGCCGACATCGGTCGCAGCGACTACGACAGCCGAACCTTCATGCTCGGCCTGCGCATCCCATTCTGAGGGCGGAGCCGTGATCCAGCGTCTGCTCGCGCCGCTTCTCGCTTTGCTGCTCGGCAGCTGCGCCACGCTCGCCCCCGGGCGCCTGGACAGCTATGACATCGTCGATTGCGAGCTACCGGGCGTGGTGCTGCACATCGGCACCGCACATGCGACCACTGGCCGCGCCCGCGCCATCCGCACCAGCGCCGACGATTGCGGGCTGCGCGGGGGCTACTATGCCGGGCCGGATCGCGCCAACTATGAGACGGCCCTGCGCGTATGGTTGCCTCCCGCCGAAGAAGGTGATGCGCAAGCGCAGTACAACGTCGGCCAGATCTACGAGAAGGGCCTCGGCCGTCCTAGCGACAGTGAAAAAGCCGCTCAGTGGTATCGCCGTGCGGCCGATGCAGGCAACGCGGCCGCCATGGCCGCGCTGGCCATGCTGTACGAGCGCAACGCCGTCGCAGGCGGCGACGCCCACGCAGCACTCGAGTTGTATCGCCGTGCTGCGCATCTGGAACAGCCGCTGGCCTACGCCAGCGATGTCGCCACCCGAGATGACCAGATCGCCGCGCTGCGCAGCGAACTGAGCACAGCGCGCGCGCAGGCGCAGGCGCAGCGCGACCAGGCCAGTCACCGCCTGCACGCGCTCGAGGCGGAAACGGCGCGATTGCGCCGCGAGCTGCAGGCGGCGCGTGCCGCTGCCGATGCGGCACGCGCCGCGCGTGCCGAACAAACGCTGCGCGATGCGCAAAAATCCCTCACCGAGGAAAACAATCGGCACGCCCGCGCCGAGCAGGATTTGCAGCGTGCGCTGGCCGCCGAACAATTCGCACAGGCGGCACCTGTCAACGAAGCCGCTGATGGTGCGCCCCGGATCGAACTGATCGAGCCTACGGCAACCGCCGTGCGCGGCCTGGTTGCCGTGCGCGTGCGAGAAAACACATCACGGCAACGCATCCGCGTGCGCGTGCAGTCGAAGGCAGCCCTCCGGGAAGTTCGCATCGGTACCGCGCTGGCCCAGTCACAGTCCGCCGACGAGTACTCGGTCGAGATTCCCTTCGACGGCCATGCCACTCCTGTTGAAATCTCCGCCACCGACACCGCCGGTCGACGCGCGACACTGCCCTTGCTGCTGGCCACGACCAGCAGCCTTCCCGGCAATCACGCACCGGCCGCGCCCAATGCGCCGACCCGCTATTTTGCGCTGGTAATCGGCAACGCCCGCTATTCCCACTGGAGCGCATTGGATACTCCGCATCAGGATGCCGAGAGCGTTGCCGCCCTGCTGCGCGAACGCTACGGCTTCGATACCACCGTCCTGCTTGACGCCACCCGCGCACAGACCTTTCATGCCCTGGCCGAACTGCGCAGAAAGCTGACTGAAAACGACAACCTGCTGGTCTACTACTCCGGCCATGGCAGCTGGGATCCCGGAAACCACCAGGGCTACTGGGTGCCAATCGACGGCGACAAGGATTCGGTGGCCAACTACATCTCATCCTCCGACGTCACCGATCAGATCGGCGTCATGCGCGCACGGCAAATCCTGGTCGTTGCCGACTCCTGCTATGCCGGCGTGTTCGTCCATTCGGTTGCCGACGATCTGGTCGGCAATGACCAGGACACCTTGCTGCGTCGCGCACGCATTCCCAGCCGCAAGGTGATGAGCTCGGGCAATATCCGCGAAGTGATGGATGGCGGACGCGGCAATCATTCCGTGTTCGCCGCCGAGTTCATCGACGCCCTGAAACGCCATGTCGGCTCGCCCTTCGAAGCGCGTCAGCTCTATCAGGAAATTGCCCCGCGAGTGCGCGCTGCCGCCGATGGCTATGGCGAACAGCAGGAGCCGCAATACGGACAGCTGCGCTTTGCCGGCCATGTCGGCGGCGATTTCCTGTTTATGCCTCGCAGTGGACACGACCTGGTGTCCCTGCTCCCGGCACTGCGCCGCGCGTCATCCTCACCGGACGCACCGCACGACAGCTGATCTTGCCATTCCATGTCCGGCCGCACCCGCAGCCGGACATGGCCTCCTCAACCGCGCTTGAGCAGCTCGCGCAGATCGATGATCGCCGCGTTGGCACGCGAGATGTAGTTGGCCATCACCAGCGAATGGTTGGCGAAGAAGCCGAACGGCCGGCCATTGAGCACGATCGGGCTGCTCAGCGACTTCTGCGATTCCTCGAGTTCACGGATGATCTGCTCCAGGCTCACCGTCGCGTTCTTGCTGGCCAGGATCGGGGCGAAGTCGATGCGCATGGCTTCGAACTGTTCGCGCAGCGCCCAGGTGTAGCCCCGCGCCTCGTAGAAATTGTCATCGATCTTCGTCCACGGCGTGCGCAGGGGCTTTTCGACCGGCGAGGGCGTGGACTGGCGTGCTTGCGGATCACCGGCCAGCGTGGTGTCGATGCGCACCTGCCCGGCCGCTGCGGAGAGCTTCTGTGACAGCGAGCCCAGGCGCGTCGAAACCACCTGCAGGTAATCGGCAAGATTGTCGGCTCGCGCATAGAACTGCGCATTGGCGTCGTCGTTGTCGCCCAGGCGCGCCAAATAGGCGAACGTGTGCTCGATCGCCTTGCGGTACTGGCTCTCCGAACTGGGCAGCAGCCAGCGGTCGTTGGGAGAGCTGAACAGCGGATCGGCCTCCTGCAGATCCCTGTCCTCGACCGATTGGGTCTGCGAACGGCTGAAGTCATTGCGCAATGCGCGCGACAGGTCACGCGTGGCGGTGAGCACGCCGAATTCCCAGTTTGGCACGTTGTCCATGAGCACGCCGGGCGGCAGGCGATCATTGCTCAGATAGCCACCGCGCTTGTCGAGCAGGGTTTGCGCCGAAGTGATCAGCGCCGCCGTGGTCACGCTGCCGGTGACCACGCGCGTGGTGGGCGACACCTCGGCGGCGACTGTGCGCGCATTGGCCGCCACGTCGAAATGCGGCGGTTCATAGTCCCACCACCACATCAATGCCAGAATTCCGAGCAGATAGGTCAGCGCGACCGCGGCGAGCACGCGCCAGATCCAGGTTTTCATCACGATCGACTCCTGTTTTCGATGCCGATCAAGATACCGCGTCACGCGCGCTTCGGCGCATGTCCGCGCCCGGCTCAGCGCGCAGCAAAGGCCTGCGCGCGCTGCATCGTCGCCTGCAGCCGCGGCAGCAGTGGGGCGATGATGGCTTCGCGCCGCCGCCATTTTTCGGCACTCGGTGCCGATACCGTGTGGTTGGCGATCGGCAGGTCGCGGCCTAGAGTGCGATCCCAGCGCACGCCCGCGAAGGCGCAAAGCCGCTGCATCTGCGCCTGCGGGTCGGCAAGCAGCGCGTCATAGCGGATGGCGCATACCCGTTCGGGGGCAAGGCGTTCGAGATCGTCGAGCAGCAGGTTGGTCGCGGCCTGCCATTGCGCGGCCACGATGTCGCCCAGGGCGGCACCGTTCAGCTCACGCCACCCCGGGGTGAGCAGCAGCGACCACGGCAGTCCAGTCCATCCCGGCAGCTGCGGATAGGTGCGGAATCCTCCCGATTCCCAGGCTTCGAGCATGCTCGCCAGCACCTGCCGGGGATCGCGGTACAGGTAGACATACACGGCATCGGGGAAAATCCGCTCGAAGAATGGCAGACGCAGCGAATTCTTCGGCGTCTTTTCCAGCAGGCGGAACGCCCCTTGCGGCGGCCGCCGATCGCGGTCGAACGCGGCCATGCGGAAGCGTCCGCGCAACTGCTCGGCAATCAGCGGCGTCGCATCCTCGGCCAGCAGGCGATTGGATTCGTAGCCGCGCCGCGCCGTGTCGAGTGCCGGAATGCCCTCGACGATGCCATGGCTTTCGCCGCCGACCGTGTACAGATCCGGACTCTGCGCCAGCGTCTCGAACAGCAGGGACGACCCCGAGCGTGGCGGTGAAACGATGAATACGGGACGTTCGATGACGGCCGCCGTCGGCCGCGATGCCGGAGTGCGCGCGCCTTCCTCGCCCAGCGACTCGCGCGACTCGGAAACCTGCGCCGCACGGCGCAACAGCCCCATCATCGCCGCCGTGAAATCGGCGCCGTTGCGCAGCGAAACGCCTTTTGCGATCTGCGCCAGCCGCCCCAGAAATCCGTGCAGATGTGCGGCGTATTCGCCCATCGCCGCCGGATCCGCGCCATGGCGAAACCACAGCGTCTGCCAGTTCCCGACGAAAACGCGCGCCAGGTCGGCGATCTGCGCCAGCTGCGGCTGCGGTTCGGTTTCATGGATGAGGAATTGCACCAGATCGCGCAATTCCCAGTAGCTCATCGGCGACTGGCTGTTGACGCTTTCGAACGCCAGCGCCGGCTCGGCGCCGCCCGGCGCCACGAACCGCGGCGTCCAGCCCTGCCTGGGCAGGGTATGCGGACGACCGGCATTGACCATATTCCAGAACGCCGAGCTGCCGATCGTGTCGGCCACCAGATGGATGCGTGGCCGATCGTCATCGTTGAGCACATGGTGCAGCCGCCAGGTATCGAAGATCCAGCATTCGCCGGCAGCCATGTTGATGGTTGCGTCGCCGCTGGTGAAGCGCACCGTCGGCTGGGTCAGGATCGGCACATGCACGCGCACGCGCTCGTGCCAGTAGTAATCCGAGTCGACGTGCAGATCGACTTCGGCCCGCCCGGACAGTCGCATCAGGCGACAGCGCCCCAACACCGCATCGAGACTGCCCAGCACCCGCAGCAGATACGGACTGCGCGCCAGATGCGGCGTCGGCCGCATCGGCCCCTGCAAGGCATCGCCCTTGGTCGGATCGCCATCCACCGTGATCAGCGGCAATGCCGTGTTGCCGGGAATGCCATTGGGATGCGGTTGCCACAGCGATTCGTCGAACCCTGCGACTTCAGCTGCCAGCGCCGCCGCATCGAATTGCAGTGGCAGCTGGATGAACGGAACGGGAAGTTTCATGCGCGCACTCGAACAATCTGCTTGCGCACATCCTTCGCGCGGATTCGGAAAACCCGATACTGCCTGCACATTCCGCCCTTGCCAAGCAACGGCCTCTCCTGCGGATGGCTGCGCTATCGCGTGCGCGCCGATGGCCGGCGCGGCGGCGTCCCTTTCGGCTGCCTGGGCCTGGGCGCCGGCAATCGCTGCGCAAGCTGCAGCAACTGGCTGCGCAGGTGCTCCGCATCGTCCAGCCACTCATCCGCCAGCGCGTGCAGCTTGCTGCCGGGAAACAGCTCCTGCTGCGGCAGGGCGCACAGCAAGTCGCGGGTTTGCTCCACGCACTTGAGCAGCAGCCGGTTGTCGGCACAGAAGCCCACGACCTTGCCATCCACATACAGGGCGTACTCGCCAAACATGCGCCGCGCACTCAGGCGCTCGCCGAGCGCGGCCTGGTCGAGCACGTACTGGAGAAACCCCGCATCGGTTGCCATGGTCGGGCGCGGCGTCAGCGATAGACCTCGCCGCCCTGCTCACGAAATTCACGCGCTTTCTCGGCCATGCCCTCGCTCAGCGCCTGCGTATCGCCCACTCCATGCTCCTTGGCGTAGTCGCGCACGTCCTGGGTGATTTTCATCGAACAGAACTTGGGGCCGCACATCGAGCAGAAATGCGCACTCTTGTGCGCATCCTTGGGCAAGGTTTCGTCGTGGAATTCCTTGGCCTTTTCCGGATCGAGACCGAGGTTGAACTGATCCTCCCAGCGGAACTCGAAGCGTGCCTTGCTGAGCGCGTTGTCGCGCGCCTGCGCGCCGGGATGTCCCTTGGCCAGGTCGGCCGCATGCGCGGCGAGCTTGTAGGTGATGATGCCGTCGCGCACGTCCTGCTTGTCGGGCAGGCCCAGATGTTCCTTGGGGGTGACGTAGCACAGCATCGCCGTGCCGTACCAGCCGATCATCGCCGCGCCGATGGCCGAGGTGATGTGGTCGTAACCGGGCGCGATGTCGGTGGTCAGCGGGCCCAAGGTATAGAACGGTGCTTCGTGGCACTTTTCGAGCTGGCGCTCCATGTTTTCCTTGATCAGGTGCATCGGCACATGGCCGGGCCCTTCGATCATCACCTGCACGTCGTGCTTCCATGCAACCTGCGTCAGCTCGCCCAGCGTGTCGAGTTCGGCGAACTGCGCTTCGTCGTTGGCATCGGCGATCGACCCCGGCCGCAGGCCATCGCCGAGCGAGAAGGCGACGTCATAGGCCTTCATGATTTCGCAGATTTCCTCGAAACGCTCGTAAAGGAAGCTTTCCTTGTGGTGCGCCAGGCACCACTTGGCCATGATCGAGCCACCGCGACTGACGATGCCGGTGACGCGCTTGGCGGTCAGCGGCACGAACGGCAGGCGCACGCCGGCGTGGATGGTGAAGTAGTCCACGCCCTGCTCGGCCTGCTCGATCAGGGTGTCGCGGAACAGTTCCCAGGTGAGGTCTTCGGCGATGCCGCCGACCTTCTCCAGCGCCTGATAGATCGGCACCGTGCCGATCGGCACCGGCGAGTTGCGCAGGATCCACTCGCGCGTCTCGTGAATGTGCTTGCCGGTGGACAGATCCATCACCGTGTCCGCGCCCCAGCGGATCGCCCAGACCATCTTCTCGACTTCCTCGGCAATCGAGCTGGTCACCGCCGAGTTGCCGATGTTGGCGTTGATCTTCACCAGGAAATTGCGGCCGATGATCATCGGCTCGGATTCGGGGTGATTGATGTTGCACGGAATGATCGCGCGGCCGCGGGCAATCTCGTCACGCACGAATTCGGGCGTGATGCGCCGCGGGATGGCGGCGCCGAACGACTGGCCGGGATGCTGCTTGAGCAGATGCGCCTCGCTGACCGCCTCGATGCGCTGGTTCTCGCGGATGGCCACATACTCCATCTCGGGAGTGATGATGCCGCGTCGCGCGTAATGCATCTGCGACACGTTCATGCCCGCCTTCGCCACCCGCGGCTTGGGGATGTTCGCAAACCGCACGTCCGCCAGCGATGGCGCGTTGGCATGGCGGCGCGTGAACGGCGAGCTGAAATCGGCCAGCTGCTCGCTGTCGCCGCGCTCGGCGATCCAGGCTGCGCGCAGCGCCGGCAAGCCGGCGGTCAGATCGACGCGGTAGGCCGGATCGGTGTATGGGCCGGACGTATCGTAGGTGGTGAACGGCGCATTTTTCTCCACCCCGAACATCGACGGCGTGTCGGCCAGCGCGATCTCGCGCATCGGCACGCGCAAATCCGCGCGCGAGCCTTCGACATGCACCTTGCGCGAACCGGGAATCGGCTGGGTGACCGTTTCGGACAGCTCCGCCGTCTGGCGCAGCAATGGGGAAGGGACAGCGTTCATTTCAGCTCCTCTGCTTCGTTCCAGTCGCAGAAAGCCGCCGTGGAATGCCCGCACCCAGGTGCGCCGCACACCTGGCGCGCGCCACGGCACGCCAGGGCCACTCAAGCTCCCTACGCCGGTACCAACCGGATCAGGTTCTAAGGGACTCTCTCAGCCGGCCAGCCGGCACCCCCGCTTCAGGGCGGCATTGAAACACGTTCGCCGCCGGCAGGCCAACGCCGGCGGCGAGGCGGCTCCCATCCCGCCGAATTCCCCGACTACTGGCCGGCGGGCCCGTCGTCCTGCGACGATGTTGCGCACAACGGCGTCCTTGACACTGCCGACGCCCGAACTCCGAGGAGGTTTGCATGAACCGCTGGCTGCCATCCGCACTGGCCCTGAGCGCCGCACTGCTCACCGCCTGCGCCACCACTCCCGCGCAGGATCCGGCTGCGCTGTCCCGCGTGCGGGTGGACTGGAGCGATCCGGCACAGTTCGCCGACACGCGCACCGATCAATGCCGCACTCGCGCCAAGCCCGAGGAATGGCTCGGACAACTCGCCCGCTACGTGCAAAGCCGTGCGGCCAGTCTGCTGCCGGTCGGGCAGACGCTTGCGGTGACGATCACCGACATCCAGCGCGCCGGTCGCTGCGAACCATGGCGCGGGCCGCGCATGGACGATGTGCGTGTCATCAAGAACATCTACCCGCCGCGCATCGATCTGAGCTTCCGCCTGAGCGACGCCAATGGCCATGTCGTGGCCGAAGGCACGCGCAAACTCAGCGACATGGGCTTTCTGCAGCGTGGCGGCGTGCTCGACTCCAACGACCCGCTGCGCTACGAAAAACGCCTGCTGTCCGACTGGCTGCGCCGGGAACTGGCCGCCCCAGCAACGCACTGAGCGCCCCGCGACACCACCGCGCGGGTGCACCCACCACCCGCGTCGACCTTCACCGACCCGCCTCCCGCGCGGCACAATGGGCGCTTGCCCACACGAGCCGCCGCGATGGATACCCAGCCTCCCGACCTGCACCTCCTGTTTGCCGCCCATCTCGGCACTCTCAAGCAGAACGCCGACGCCGCGCTGGCGCGCGCCGGCCTGGATCACCTGGTCATCGCCGCGGGCGCGCCGACGCTGCGGTTTCTCGACGATGTGCCGTATCCATTCAGCGTCAATCCGCACTTCAAGCACTGGCTGCCGGTGACGCGCGCACCCGGCTCCTGGCTGGTGTACACGCCGGGACAGCGGCCGAAGCTCGTCTATCTGCAGCCCCACGATTACTGGCATGTGGTGCCCGAAGCGCCGGCCGGCTACTGGGTGGAGCATTTCGACATCGTGATCATCCGCGAGCCGGCCCAGGCGCGCGCGCATCTGCCGCAGGAGGCCGCGCGCTGCGCGGTGATCGGCGAGGCCCACGTCGGCGCACACGGACTGACTCCGAACAATCCGCCCGCCGTGCTCGACTACCTGCATTGGCAGCGTTCGTACAAGAGCGCCTACGAGCTGGCCATGCTGCGCGTGGCCAGCAAGATCGGCGCGCGCGCGCATCGCGCTGCCGAACGCGCATTCCGCGACGGCAAATCGGAATTCGACATCCACATGGCCTATCTGGCCACCGCGCGCCAGACCGACAACGAGCTGCCCTACGGCAACATCATCGGCCTCAACGAGCATGCCGCGATCCTGCACTACACCGATCTCGCGCACGCGCCGCCCGCACAGATGCACTCGTTCCTGATCGATGCCGGCGCGAGCTTTCACGGCTACGCCAGCGACATCACGCGCACCTATGCCGCGCGGGACGCGGCTCCATTCCAAGCCCTGATCGACGCGGTCGACAACGCGCAGCAGGGCTTTTGTGCCAAGGTGCGCGCCGGCCAGAGCTACCCCGAACTGCACCTGCACGCCCACCTCGTGCTCGCCGGCATCCTGCGCGAACACGGCTTCATCCGCACCAGCGCCGAAGGTGCGGTGGAAAGCGGCCTGTCCTCGACGTTCTTCCCGCATGGTCTGGGGCATCCGATCGGCCTGCAGGTGCATGACGTCAGCGGTTTCCAGGCCAGTGACGCGGGCGGCACGCTGCCACGCCCGCCGGGCCATCCCTATCTGCGCATGACGCGCACGCTCGAACCGGGCATGGTGGTGACCATCGAGCCGGGGCTGTACTTCATCGACCTGCTGCTGGCCGAATTGCGCGACAAACCGCTGGCCCGCGAGGTCGACTGGAGCCGCATCGATGCCTTCCACCGCTACGGCGGCATCCGCATCGAAGACGACGTGGTGTGCACGCAGGGCGAGCCGGAAAACCTCACCCGCGAGGCGTTTGCGCAAACGGCCTGAATCGCGTGCCGTTCGCGCGCCACGCCGCACGGGACGCGCACGCACGGTCGGCGCGGAGCTTGAATCGACTCATTTTGTGGAAGGGTGCATGTTCTCGCGTCTTTGCCTGATCGCGTTGTGCGGCGTCCTGGGCCTCTGCACGGTGGCGATGCCTGCGGCACGCGCCACCCCCACCGAACCCGCATCCGGCCCGCACCAGCGGCGCCCACCTCCGCGCGATGCGCAGGTGTACCGCTGGCTGCATGTCGCCGGACTGGGGGAAATCGCGCTGTACAAGCCGAAGGGCCCGGTGCGGGGCCTGGCCCTGTTTGCCTCGGGCGATGGTGGCTGGAACCGCGGCGTCACCGACATGGCGCACCAGGCAGCCGCGCTCGGCCTGTGGGTGGCCGGCTTCAGCACGCCGCAATTCCTGCGCACGCTCGATGCCGGCACGGCTCCGTGCAGCGATGTCGACGGTGTGCTGGCGCGCCTGGCCGCCGAACTGTCGCGCGAGGTGGCGTTGCCCGCCGACAGCCGGCCGCTGCTGCTGGGTTATTCCTCGGGCGCCACGCTGGTCTACACCGCGCTGGCCGCCGATGCCGGCCCGCGTTTCGCCGGCGGCCTGAGTCTGGGCTTCTGCCCCGATCTGCTCATCCACAAGCCGTTCTGCCCCGGCGCAGGCGGCCTCACCCGACACTGGCAGGCCAGGCCGGCCACCTGGGTGTTCGACAAGAGCACCAGCGTGGCGGTGCCCTGGATCATCCTGCAGGGCGAGCAGGACCAGGTCTGCGATCCCAAGTTCGCCCCCGAGTTCGCCGCCGGCCAGGCCGACGCCCGCGCGATCCTGCTGCCGCGCGTCGGCCATGGCTTCGGCGCGCCGAAAAATTGGATGCCGCAGTACGTGTCCAGCGTGAAGGCCCTGCTCGACGCCCTGCACTGAAAATCGGCCCACCGCGGCAACATGACGGCGGTGCCGTAGAATCCGCGCCGCTTCCGTCCGCTGCGCCGCGCTCGATGACCACCACCGAATCCCCCGCCTCTCCCGCCCGCCCGCACGGCTGGCGCGCCCATCTGCGCCATCTGGTGCCGCTGGCGTTCCTGCTCGTGGTCGGCTGGCTGGTGTGGCGCGGCGTGGACGAATTCAACCTGCCCGACCTGCAGCGCACCCTGCTCGACGTGCCGACCCTGCCGGCAATCGGCGTGGCGCTGCTGGCACTGGCCTCGGTGGCCTTCACCGGACTCATCGACGTGGTCATCGCGCGCTGGCTGGCGCTACCGATGTCGAGCGCCGACATGCTGCGCCTGTCGTTCGTCGCCAACGCACTGGCCAACGCGCTCAATCTGTACGGCACGCTGGGCTCGGGCGTGCGCCTGCTCGGCTTCGCCAGCCGCGGCGTGGAGTTGGGCCGTGGCGCGGCACTGATCGGTCTGCAGGTCCTGGCCCTGCCATTGGGTTTGTCGGTGCTCATCCTGATCACCGTCGCCCTCGGTTCCCGGCCGATCACGCCGAGCGCAACCACGCAGTGGATGGCGATGGCCGTGCTGGCCGCCGCAGCCTGCTACCTGCCGGCATTCTTCGTGCTCACCACCCGGCGCCGCCTGATGCGCTGGCTGCCCGCCGGCAGCTCGCTGCCGCCGCTGCAACTCAAAATCACGCTGACCCTGCTGTCGTTCGTCGACTGGGTGCTCAGCGCCGCAGTGCTGTACGGCTGCCTGTACCTTTCCGGCGCGCACGTCAAACCGGGGCCGCTGCTGGGCAGCTTTGCCGCCGCGCAGACGCTGGGCCTGCTCAGCCTGATCCCCGGCGGATTCGGCGTGTTCGACGGCCTCATGCTGCTGGCGCTGACCAGCGGCGGCTACGACAACGCGGCCGTGCTGTCGGGCCTGTTCCTGTTCCGCATCGCCTATTACCTGCTGCCACTGCTGTCGGGCCTGTACGTCGGCTCGGGGTTGCTGATCGCACGCCTGCCGGTCGTGGCGCAGGCCAGTGCCCGGCTGCGCGCCCATCCGCTGTTCGGCATGCTCGGCCTGCCCGGCAACCTGTTGGCTGGATTTGGCATGCGCGCACTGGCCATGCTCACCTTCGGCGCCGGCGTGCTGCTGCTGGCTTCGGCCGCGATTCCGGCGGTGCACGAGCACATCGTCGTGGTGCGCCACCTGCTGCCGCTGGCGGCGGTGGAGGGCTCGTACTGGCTGTCGATCCTCACCGGCGTGCTGTTGCTGGGCCTGAGCCGCGGCATCGATGGCCGCCTGCGCGTGGCCTATGGCCTGGCACAGCCGCTGCTGGTGATCGGCGCACTGCTGGCGGTGACCAAGGGCCTGCATTTCGGCGAAGCCTTGTTCCTGCTGGCCATTGCCGCGCTGCTGCGCGTGCGCAAGCGCGAGTTCACCCAGCGCGCCATGAGCCTGACTTCGATGACCACGCTGACCTGGCTGGCTGGCCTCATCATCGTCGTCCTCGCCTTCTTCGCCATCGGCATCTGGGCGGTGCTCGGCGACGACAGCTTCGACCTGTGGTACTTCGGCATGGGCGAGCATTCCTCGCGCATCGCACGCGGCCTGTTCGCCGCGGCGATCGGCCTGTGCACCTATCTGATCTGGCAGTCCTTCGCGGTGCGCAGGCCGCCGCTCAAGCTGCCCGACCGCAGCGAACTGGAGCGCGCGCGCGCAGTCTACGCGCAGCATGGCGGCGGCGAATTCGCGCATCTGTCGTTCATGGGCGACAAGGCGTTGTTCTGGTCGGGCGACCATGGCGCCGTGGTCGCCTATGGCGTGGTGCGCGACCGCCTCGTTGCGCTGGGCTCGCCAAGCGGGCCCGAGCAGGCGATCAAGCGCGCCATTCTCGATTTTCGCCAGTTTGCCGATGCGCAGGACCGCGTGCCGCTGTTCTACGAGGTGCTCGAACCGGATCTGTCGCTGTATCACGACCTTGGCTTCGACCTGTTCAAGCTTGGCGAGCTGGCGACGATCCGCCTGAACGAGTTCACCCTTGCCGGCAAGCGCTGGGAGGATCTGCGCCAGGCCGTCAATCGCTCGACCAAGGAAAACCTTCGCTTCGAACTCATCGAGCCGCCGTTCGACACCATGCTCATGAGTCGGATCGAGCGCGTTTCCGATGCCTGGCTGGCCGACAAGAACGCACAGGAGAAGGGGTTTTCGCTCGGTCGCTTCGATGTCGACTATCTGTCGTGGAGTCCGCTGGCGCTGGTGCGCCGCGACGATGAAATCCTGGCCTTTGCCAACGTGCTGCCTCCCTACGGCGCCAACGGCACGGCCAGCGTCGACCTCATGCGCGTGGTCGACGGTGCGCCGCGCGGCACCATGGATTTCCTGTTCGCACGCGTCATGCAGTGGGCCAAGGAGGCCGGCCACGAGCAATTCAGCCTTGGCATGGCGCCGCTGTCGGCGGTCGGCGACAACCCCTACGCCCGCATCAACGAACGCCTGGCCGCACTGGCCTTCCAATACGGTGGCCGCTTCTACAACTACCAGGGGCTGCGTCGCTACAAGGAAAAATTCCAGCCCGAATGGACGGGCGCCTATCTGGCCTATCCACGCGGCCTGTGGGTGCCGGGCCTGCTGCTCGACATTGCCGCGCTCGTCGCCGGCGGTTATCGGCGCCTGCTGCTCGGAGGCCGCTGAGGCATACGCATCGCCGCCTCAATGCGCAAGGCGATACGCGCCGGTGATGAGGTCGATCAGCGTATAGGGAGCATCCCGATCGAGCGTGCGCGCCCGTTCGGCATAGGTCTGGCCGGGGCCGAAGAAGGCGTGCGTGGACAGCAGGCGCACGCTGCGCAGGCACAACTCCTGCCGCCGCGGTTCGACCGCGCGCATCGAGAACGACACCAGTCCCCGCCGCCCCAGCTGCACCGCATGGCAGTCGAGGGTCTGCACCTCGGAATCGGGCTGCGTCCGTGCGATCACCCAGTTGGCACGTGCCGCACGTGAATCGAAGGTCGGCAGCTCGGCAAAGCCGACTGGTTCGGACGATGCGCCCCCGCCCGCCGACGCGAGCTGCCGGGCCACTTCGCGGGCACGGGCGATCAATGCATCGCCGCTGGCCTCGGCAAAGCCCGAGCTGGCGACATAACCATCGCCCAGATAGTCGACCTGCACATGCCAGGCGCGTGCGGCATTGAGATCGACGCGCTCGTGGACGAACCAGCCGACCGTGCTGTCGGCGGGCGCATCGGACGTGCCGGCAAACGCTTCGAGCAGGGCCGCGCGATCGATGAAGCGGAAATGCGTGGGCACCTGCAGCGCAATCGGCAGGTTGGGCAGCGAGACCAGGCCGCTGCGCCGCGGCAGGTTGGCGATCACCTGCGCCCGCCGCTTGCGCGCGGCAATCGCCGCCGCCGAATTTTCGTCGTTCTGATACTGCCCCCAGTCGACCACCTCGCCGCCGCCGTGCGTCGGCGCAAACAAGGCCATCAAACCGTGCACGCAGGCCCACAGCAGGAATGCCGCCAGCGACGCCAGCAGCGGCTGGCGCGGGTTGTGGGTCTTTTCGTCCCAATACTTGGCCAGCGCATAGGCGCCGATCGGCCATACCAGCAGCATGAAGATTGCGGTCAGGCGGTCCAGGCGCCACACGCGCGCCGCGCCGATGGCCAGCAGCACCAGGCCAATCAGCGGCAGAACCAGCAGCCATTGCGAAAAACTGGGCATGCCCGCTCCTCAGCGTGCGTCGATGTGACTGACTTGCTCGCGGCGCAGCGTGTAGGTGGCCGCGCCACCGCGCCGCCGCACCGACAGCGTGACCGTGTTGGCATCCGCCGCAATCACCTTGCCGCGATGCGTGCGCTCGTTGGTCGTGGTGATGCTCACCTCGCCCCCCAGATGCGCGCTCAATTCGGCGAATGTCAGGCTGTCGTCCTTCTGTTGCTCGACCACCCAATCCTCGCCCGAGGCCGCCGGCGTCGGCGCGACGGCGACGATCACCGGCGTCGCCGCCTCCTCGACGCCGGGCGCCGCAGGGGAAGCGGGAGCGGGCGCGGCGGGAAGCGCGGTCGATTCGGCGAGCATGAGCTCCTCGATGCGGGCCTCGTCTTCCTGCGGTGTGGGCGGCGCCGCCCAGGCGGCCACGGCACAGCATGCGCCAATGACAACGCCCATCGTGAATATTCGTTTGGTCACGCTGCCCTCCCCTGTGTGGGCACCGCCGCAACGCACGCCTGCGCCTTTCGGCGGTCAATCGACAACCTCGCCATGCTAGACCAAGACGCCGTCCCCATGTGCGTCACAGGCCACGCTATGGCGTTTTGGCAGCCGGCAGCGCGCGTGCGATGAGCGCACCGAGCGCCGTGTAGTCGCCGTCGTAGTGATGCCCGCCCGGCAAGCTCATCACGCGCACCCGCGCGGGCTGCGGCTGCTGGCAGAAGCTGTCGTCCTCGTCGGCGCCGTGCACGCACAACAGCGGCGTGGTGTCGCGGGCGATTTCCGGGGCGAGCGGCAGCGCCCCTTCGTGCTGGGTCGAACCAAACCAGTCGCCGACATGAATTTCGAACACCGCCTGATCGTCGGGCGAAATCATCACCCCGGCCTCGACGCGCGCGCGCAGCGCCGCCGGCAGGCGATTGAGGATGACCGGCACCAGGCTGGCCCCGAAGGAATAGCCGACCAGCACGAAACGCGCATCGGCGTCGCTCCTGCCGTAGTGCGCCATCACGCGCGCAATCGCATCGGCAGCCGCTTGCGGCGTCTGCGTATGCCAGAAAAACTTGAGGGTGGAGAAGCCGACCACGCGCACTCCCTGCGCTGCCAGCGCATCGGCAACGCCGCGATCCAGGCCGGCCCAGCCGCCATCGCCGGTGACGAGAATCGCCACGCGATGCGTGTCCGGCGCACTGGCTGGCACCTCGGTCAGCGGCAGATCGGCCACGTCATCGGGCAATGCCACCACGCCGGCATCCGCGCGTGCGCGCCAGTGCGCGTAGGCGGCGGCCAGATCATGTCGGGCTTCTCCCGCGGCCCACGGCGGCCAGAACACGCCCAGCCAGCGCCATCCCATGGCCAGCCAGGCCCCCAGTCCATCGACCCGCGCCGCGGGAGCCGCCAGCCGCGGCCACCACACCAGCGGCATCGTCGCCAGCGGCGCGATCCGGTATGCCGCCGCGCCGTCGGGTACGGTGATCGCGCCGGCATCGCCAGGGCAGATCGGCTTGGGCAGACGCAACGCGGCGCTCCAGCCCAGCGTCATCAGTCCTTCGAAGGTGCCGGCTGGCGCCTGCGCGCCCAGCGCATAGGCGAAGGTCGCGCCGGCGCCGTCGCCGATCACCAGCGGTGCGCTGTATTCGGCGATGCCTTCATGGCGCGCAACCCAGTGCGCGACTTCCTCGACATGTCCGGCCGGATACGAGCACTTGTCGCGCTGGATGCCTTCCATGCGGGCCAGATAGGCCGGCGTGTCGATACCGACCACCAGCACCCCCTGGCGGGCGACGGCGGCAGCGAGCGCATCGTCGCGCGGACGCCAGCCATCGCCGTCGGAAAACAGCAGCGCCATGTGCGCGATCGCACCTTGCGGCCGCGCCAGATGCAGCGTGCCGAACAGGCCGTAATCCAGCGGCGTGGTCGACGGCGGCGTCTCGACTGCATTCGCCCATGGCAGCGCCAGCGCCAGCATCAGCGCGACGAACCGCACGCTCCGGAGCCGCTTCATCGTGCCGCCGCCATCAGCGCCTCAATGGCGTCGGCATCCTTGGGCACGTCGTCGGAAAGGATCGATGGCGCAGCTCCGGTCACGACCACATCGTCCTCGATGCGGATGCCGATGCCACGGTACTTCGCCGGCACGCCCTTGGCATCGGGCGCGATGTACAGGCCCGGCTCGACGGTGACCACCATGCCCGGTTCGAGCACGCGGAATTCGCCATCCACGCGATAGTCGCCAGCATCGTGCACGTCCAGTCCGAGCCAGTGCCCGGTTTTGTGCATGTAGAACTCGCGGTACGTCTGCTCGCGCAGGTTCTTCTCCAGCGGCCCCGACAACAGCCCCAGCTTGATCAATCCGCGCGTGATCACGCGCACGGCTGCCTCGTGATAGGCGTCGAACGGACGGCCGCTGCGCACTTCGTCGATGGCGGCGCGCTGTGCATCGAGCACGATGTCGTACAGCGCGCGCTGCGCCGGCGTGTAGCGGCCTTTGACCGGATAGGTACGCGTGATGTCCGAGGCATAGCACTGGTATTCGGCACCGGCATCGACGAGCAGCAAATCACCATCGCGCAGCGGCGCGTTGTTGGCGCGATAGTGCAGCACGCAGCCATTGGCGCCGCCGCCGACGATCGGTTCGTAGCTCGGTACCGCGCCGTGCTTGCGGAACACGTGCAGCAGTTCGGCCTCGATCTCGTGTTCGTTGAGGCCTGGCCGCGTCGCCTGCATCGCACGCACGTGGGCGGCGGCGGCGATCCGCGCCGACTGCTTCATCAGCTGCAGCTCGGCCCGCGACTTGTACAGGCGCAGGTCGTGCAGCACATGCGACAAGGCGACGAATTCGTGGGGCGGGCGCGCGCCGTGGCGCATTTGCGCACGCACGCGATTGACCCAGGCGATCAGGCGCAGGTCGAAATCGACATCACGGCCGAAGTGGTAATAGACCCGTTCGCGGCCTTCGATGAGGCCGGGCAGGATGTCGTCGATGTCGTCGATCGGAAAGGCGTCGTGCATGCCGTGGATCTCGACCGCGCCTTCGGTGCCGGCGCGCGGGCCGTCCCAGCGCTCGCGCTCGGCATCCCGCTCGCGGCAGAACAGGATGACCTCGCCAGCCGCGCGACCGGGTACCAGGGCGAGCACGGCTTCCGGCTCGGGGAATCCGGTGAGGTAATGGAAATCGCTGTCCTGGCGGTACGGATAGTGCGCATCGTTGTTGCGCACGCGCTCGGGGGCGGCGGCGACGACGACGATGGCATCCGTACCCACCATGCGCATGAGCTGTCTGCGGCGGCGTGCGTATTCGCGGGAGTCGATCATGGATTCGTGGCGTGCGGGGGCAAGCCGAACGCGCGTCGTGCGCGTGTCCGGCACCGTCAATTTATCACTTGCGCCGACGCCCTCGCATGGCGCGCTCCGGGAGGCCTCAGTGCAGCGCCCGGGCGTCCTGCATCAGCGCATGCAGGTGCGCAACGGACATCGCCACGAAATCCAGCACCTGATCCAGGGCGCGCTCGTCACCCGCATCCACCTGCAGCGCGGTGGCGGCGATGTTGCCCAGGTCGCCGAGGATCTCCTCGGCCTGCGCCGGCAGGCGCGGCCCCGCCGCCAGACCGGCCAGACCGAATCCGCCGAGGAATCCGCGACACCACTCCACCACGGCCTGGGCACGCTGCGACAATGCGCCGCCGGATGGTGGCAGCAGCGGTTCGATGCGCTGCGCGCGACGGCGAAATTGCGCCACGGCCTGCGCATGCGCGTCGCGCAGGGCCGGATCATGGCTGGCGTCGTCGCGGCCGGGCGTCACTTCGAGCGAATCGAGCCAATGGTCGGCATCGACCGGCCCTCCCGCACACAGCCAGCCGCACAGCGAACCGTGCAGTTCGGAGGCCCGAATGCCGGCCTGGCAATGCTTGAGTGCCCGCTCCAGGGCGGTATGCGGATCGTCGGTCGACATGGCGGCTCACACCAAGGGCAATGCACAGTCTAGCCGCAGCGCAGCGCCGCAATGCGTGGCGCTGCCGGTGTGGTTTGCCTAAACTGCGCCGTCGCCAGCCAGCAGACCTCTCGTGCGCGCACCTGCTCCAGCGTCCTTTTCCAATCGCTACGGATTGCGGTGGACGCTCCGCCTGCTGCTCGGCTGCCTGCTGTCCCTGCCCGCGGCAGGGCAGCCGCCACCGCCCCAGCCCTCCGGCAGCGCCACGCTGCGCGAGTTCTACCTGCGCACCATCGGCATCGAACAAGGCCTGGCCGAGAGCACGGTCAGCGTGCTGATGCAGGATCGAGAGGGTTTTCTGTGGATCGGCTCGGACGGCATGCTGCAGAAGTACGACGGCTACGGTTTCGTCAATTACGCCGTGCCCAGCCCCCAGCCGGGCAGCAACAACGTTGCGGTGATGGCGCTGGCGCAGGACGCCGCCGACCGCATCTGGGTCGGCACCAACGGCGCCGGCCTGCTGCAATTGCTGCCGGGAGCCGACCACCTGCAGCGCGTGAGCATCGACGCCAACGGCGTGCGCGCCGTGCAGGCCGTGCTGGCCGATGCGCGCCAGGGCCTGTGGATTGCCAGCGAACGCGGCATCCAGCTGCTCGACCCCGAACGCGGCACCCCGCGACGCAGCTGGGCCTGGCCCGACACCACGGCGTCGGTCGCGGTGATGCGCATGGTGCTGATGCCCGACGGCAGCCTGCGCGTGGCCACCAGCAACGGCCTGTGGCGCATCGACACCAACAACGCCAAGCCACAGCGCGTCGCCGCCGAGCAGCTGCCCGACGTGACCACGCTGTTCGTCGATGGCGCAGGCCATCTGCGCGTGGGCACCCACGAAGGGCTCTACGACGTCGATGCGCAGGGCAGCGTCACCCGGCTGTGGCCGGCGCAGGGCACCGCCATGGTCAACGCGATCGCCGAAGACGCGCAGCGCCGACTGTGGCTGGCCATTCCCGGGCAGGGCATCGCCATCGTCGACCCCGATCATCAGCACACCCGTTGGATCCGCCCCGATCCGCTGACGCCCGGCAGCCTGATCGATGCCAATGTCACGGCGCTGCAACTGGATCGTTCGGGCCTGCTGTGGATCGGCACCCACGATCGCGGCCTGGCACACACCGACCCCGACGGCGTGCCGTTCCGCTACATCGCCGACCACAACTTCAGCAGCGATGCCGACAGCCTCAACAACGTGCGTGCGCTGGCCAGTGATGCCGCCGGCAACCTGTGGATCGGCGAGGGGCGCGGCCTCAAGCGCTTCGTGATTGACGAACAGCGCTTCGAATACATCGATCACATCACCGTGGTGGCCCATGGCAAACCGCGTGCGCAGCAGACCATGCCGGCAGTGACGGCGCTCGTGCCCACCGGCGACGGCCAGTACTGGGCGACGACGCAGCTGGGCGTGGGGCGCTTCGACCCATCGGCACGCACCTACACCCTGCTGCCGAATCTGCCCGCATCCCCCGCCGACGCACTGCCGCTGCCGCAATTCCGCTGCGTTGCCGTGGGCAGCAATCACAGCCTGTGGCTGGGTTCGATGCGTGGCGGCCTGTTGCACTACCGGCTCGACGAGCAGGCTTGGACCCAGTTCCGCCACGACCCGGCGCAGCGCAACGCCAGTCTCGGCAGCAACATGGTGCTTGCCGTGCACGAGGACCACAAGCACCGCGTCTGGGTTGCCACCACGGACGGCCTCAACCTGATCGACCCCGACAGCAACACCGTCCGCCTGTTCCGCAGCGTGCCCGGCGATGCGCGCTCGCTGTCCTCCGATCTGGTGCTGTCGCTGCACGAGAGCGCCAACGGCGACCTGTGGATCGGCACGCAGGATGGCGTCAACCGCCTCGACTCGCTCGACGAGCGCGGCGCCCGGTTCTCGCGCTATCCGCAAGGCGCGCACTCCAGCCTCGCGGTGTACGCCATCCAGGACGATGCCCGCGGCCATCTGTGGCTGGGCACCAACCGCGGCATTGCCGCGCTCGACACCACCAGCAACAACCTGCAGACCTTTTCCAGCGCGCACGGACTGCAGGGCCTGAAATACAACATCGGCGCCAGCACCGCCCTGCCCAATGGCGAGCTGGCCTTCGGCGGCACCGACGGCATCAACGTGTTCCGCCCGCAGACCATCTTCGGCAGCCGCTTCGCCGCGCCGGTCGCCATCACCAGCGCGCGCGTCGGCGCCAATGCAGACGTCCGCACGCCCGGCACCTCGCCACTGCGCATGCAGGCCAGCGACGGCGTGGTGCGCTTCGAATTTGCCGTGCTCGACTTTTCCGCGCCCGAGCGCAACCGCTTCGCCTACCAGCTCGAAGGCTTCGATTCACGCTGGATCGAGGCCGGCACACGGCATGACGCCACCTACACCAACCTGGCGCCCGGCCACTACGTGTTCCGTGTCCGCGGCACCAATCACGATGGCTTCTGGAGCCCGCAGGTCGCCTCCGTCGCGCTGGACGTCATCCCGCCATGGTGGGCCAGCCTGCCAGCCAAGGCCGTCTACACCCTGCTCGCCCTGACCGCCCTGTTCGTCTGGTGGCGCGCGCGGCGCAGGCAACGCCGTGCGGAACTGCGCCATCACCGCGACCTGCGCGACCGCGAGGATCGCCTGCGCCTTGCGCTGTGGGGATCCGGTGACGATTTCTGGGACTGGGACATGGCCGGCGACCGCATGGTCATGACCGGATCCAGCCAGCTCTACATGGGTGACGAATCCCGGCCCAACACGCGCTTCACCCGTTGGTTCCGCGAGCACGTGCATGCCGCCGACCTGCCGCGCGTCGAGCAGCGCATCGACGCGCATGTACGCGGCAAGACCGAAAACTACGAGGCCGAATACCGGCTGCGCACCGCCAAGGGCCACTGGGCGTGGATCCTCGCCCGCGGCAAGATCGTCGAACGCGACGTATACGGACAACCGCTGCGCATGTGCGGCACGACGCGCGACATCACCGTCGAGCGCGCCGCCGAGCAGGAACGCCGCATTGCCCACGAAGTGCTGCGCAGCATGGGCGAGGCGGTGGTCGTCAACGACCTGGACTTCCGCTTCACCACGGTCAATGCCGCCTTCACCCGCATCACCGGCTGGACCCAGGCCGAGGTCGAAGGCCGCTCGCTGTCGCTGCTCGATTGCGCGCGTCATCCGGCCGAGATCTACAGCGAACTGCGCCAAACGCTGACCACCCACGGCCAGTGGCGCGGCGAGCTGTGGCAGCGGCGCAAGAACGGCGAGGAATTCCTCAGCTGGTGCGAGGTGCTCGAAGTGTGCGATGCCAACGGCGTGCGCACGCACTTCGTCGGCGTCATCAGCGACATCACCGACCGCAAGCGCGCCGAGCAGGAACTGCGCTACCTCGCCAACTACGATGCGCTGACCGGGCTGCCCAATCGTTCGCTGCTGCTCGAACGCATCAATCAGGGCATCCAGCGCGCCGAACGCGGCAACCGCAGGCTGGCGGTGCTGTTCCTCGACCTGGATCGCTTCAAGCACATCAACGATTCGATGGGCCACGCCGCCGGCGATTCGCTGCTGCGCGCGGCCGGCTCGCGCCTGCGCCACATCGTGCGCGGCAACGATTCGGTGGCGCGCATCGGCGGCGACGAATTCACCATCGTGCTCGAGGACATCGAGAAAAGCGCCGACGCGGAATCGATCGCCAGCAAGATCCTCATCGCCTTCGAGGAGCCGCTGGAACTCGAAAACGGCCAGGAAGTGGTCATCTCGCCATCGATCGGCATCAGCATCTATCCCGACCACGGCACGACGGCCAGCGATCTGCTCAAGTTTGCCGACACCGCGATGTATCAGGCCAAGGAACACGGCCGCCGCACCTGGATGATCTACGTCGAGGCCATGGACGCCGCCGCGCGGCTGCGCGCGATGACCGTGGCTGCCATGCGCAAGGCACTGGAACGCAAGGAATTCCACCTGCGCTTTCAACCCAAGATGTCGCTGCGCAACGAGCGCATCACCGGATTCGAGGCCCTGCTGCGCTGGCGCAGCGCCGAGATGGGCGACATCGCGCCGGGCGTCTTCATTCCGATCGCCGAAGAAAGCGGCATGATCATCGAGATCGGCAACTGGGTGATCGACCAGGCCTGCCACCAGCTTGCGCAGTGGCGCAGCCAGGGTTTCACCGACATCGCGCTGTCCATCAATGTCTCGGTCGCGCAGCTCATGGATGCCGATCTCATCCGCCATCTGTGCGACGCGCTGGCCGCGCACGACATTCCGCCGGCACAGCTCGAACTGGAGCTGACCGAAAGCATGGTCATGGCCAATGCCGAGCAGTCGATCACCACCCTGCAGCGCCTCAAGGGCATCGGCGTCACGCTCGCCATCGACGATTTCGGCACCGGCTATTCATCGCTGAGCTACCTCAAGCGCCTGCCGATCGACACCCTCAAAATCGACAAGGAGTTCGTCGGCGACCTGACCACCGATCCCGACGACGAGGCGATCACCGCCACGGTCATCGCCATGGCGCATTCGCTGAGCCTCAACGTGGTCGCCGAAGGCGTGGAAACGGCCGAGCAGCTGGCCTATCTGCGCGAGCGCTCCTGCGACGAAATCCAGGGACACTGGCTGTCGGTGCCGCTGCTGTCGGAGGAGTGCCTGCCCTTCGTGCGCGCACATGCGCAGCCCCCGCACTCGACACCCGTCATCTCCTGACCGACGGGCTCCGGGCCGCGTTGTTGCCCCCCGTGGAATCGGGCTATATTGCCCGGCATGTCCACGCTCGACCAAACCCTGGCCACCATCGACGATCGCGTCGACCGCCTGCTTGCGCTGTGCCGCAGCCTGCAGGAGGAAAACCGCAGCTTGCGCGCGAGCCAGGAACAACTCGCCGGTGAGCGGGCGCAGCTCCTTGCTCGCAACGAGCAGGCGCGCACCCGCGTCGAAGCGATGATCGCGCGACTCAAATCGCTGGAGCAGAATCAGGCATGAGCAGCCCGCCGGGCGACAACGCCCCCGTCAAGGTCGTCATCCTCGACCGCGAGTTCCATGTCGGCTGCACCCCTGAGGAGCGCCCGGGCCTGCTTGCCGCAGCGCGACATCTCGATGAGCGCATGCGCGAAATGCGTGCCAACGCCCGCACCGCTGGCATCGACCACATCGCAATCCTTGCCGCACTCAACTTTTGCCATGAACTGCTCGAATTACGCCGTCAGGGCTCGGGCGTAGAACAGTCGTTGGCAGAGAAACTGCAAGCGCTCAATCTCAAGCTTGAACGCGCATTTGCCCCGTCACTACAATAGCCACGGGTGTCCTCTACGGTGCCCGGCAGCGCACTCTTACATATTGCCTTGTTCCTATAAACGACCCCGGGATGGCTCCACTTCGCCGTTGTGCATGTCCGCCCTGAGCGGAAAGCCTCAAGGCGATGTCGGCCCTCCCACCTGATCCTCGGGATCAAGGTCGTTCGATGCGCACCGGCACAGGTGGAGGACATCTTTCTTGCATCCGCCTTCATTCGTCATCTCCCTGCCTGCATTCGCGGCGCATCGCCCGTCGATGACGCGAAGGCGCGCCCCCTGCCGGCACGCAAGTCAGACATGAGCTCTCCGCCTCCGCCTCCGCTGCCCGCCACAGCCGACCGTGGCACATTGCGGCGCATGCTGCGCGAGCGGCGCGCGGCACTGACCGCGACACAACGCGTTGCGGCGGCGCAGTCCCTGCTGGCGCAGGTCGAACAGATCCCCGAATTCCTGACCGACCCGCGCATCGCCGGCTACTGGGCGACCGCGGGCGAGCTGCCACTGGCTGCGCTCATGCCGGGCGTCATGGCACGCCACCAGCATTGGCACCTGCCGCTGGTGTGCGCCGACCGCACTCTGCGCTTTGCGCCATGGCGCGTCGGCGACGCCTTGACCGCCAATCGCTACGGCATTCCCGAACCAGCCTGCGCTCCCGGGCAGGCACTCGCCGCCACCGCGCTCGACGTGGTGCTGGTTCCCCTGCTCGGCTTCGACCGCCAGGGCCATCGCCTGGGGTTTGGCGGGGGCTACTACGATCGCAGCTTCGCCTTCCTGCGCGAGCGCACCACCGTCGGCAAGCCGGTGCTGGTCGGCATCGGCTACGCCCTGCAGGAAGTCGAGATTCTGGCCGCGCAGCCATGGGACGTGCGTCTGGATTACATCGCCACCGAACGCGAGCTGATCGACCTGACGCCGCCAGCATGATGCACGCCGCCGCCCGCTTCCTTCCCGGAGATTACCCATGCGCCATTGGCTCATGAAAAGCGAACCCGACGTGTTCTCCATCGACGACCTCGCGCGCGTCGGTGTCGAGCCGTGGTCGGGGGTGCGCAACTACCAGGCGCGCAACTTCATGCGCGACCTGATGCGCGAAGGCGACGGCGTGCTGTTCTACCACTCCAGCTGCGACGTGCCCGGCGTGGCCGGCATTGCACGGGTTGCCAGCGCCGCATATCCCGATCCCACGCAGTTCGATCGCAAGGGCGAATATTTCGACCCCAAGAGCACGCCGCAATCACCACGCTGGATGCTGGTCGACGTGCGCTTCGAGCGCAAACTCGCGCGCGTCATTCCGCTCGCCGAACTCAAGGCCCAGCCCCGGCTGGAAGGCTGCGCGCTGTTGCAGCGGGGCAACCGGCTGTCGATCCTTCCGCTCACTCAATCGCAGTGGAACGGCATACTTGACCTGGAATAGCCACTTCGTGGCTGGAGAATGTTTCCACATGAATCAGGATGAACAAAAACGCCTGGCGGCACGCGCGGCCCTGCGCTACGTCGAACCCGGCATGATCGTCGGCGTCGGCACCGGCTCGACCGTGGCGCATTTCATCGACGCGCTCGCCGAGCGGCGCCACGACATCGCCGGCGCAGTATCGAGCTCGGAGTGGTCGACCCGACGCCTGCGTGAACGCGGCATCGAGGTGCTCGACCTCAACGCCACCGGCGAGTTGCCGCTGTACGTGGACGGAGCCGATGAGTGCGACGGCCAACGTTGCCTGATCAAGGGCGGTGGTGCCGCGCTCACCCGCGAAAAGATCGTCGCCGCCGCATCGCGCCGCTTCGTCTGCGTCATCGATCCCAGCAAGCGCGTCGACGTGCTCGGCCGCTTCCCGCTGCCGATCGAGGTGATTCCGATGGCACGCAGCCACGTGGCCCGCGAAATCGTCAAACGCGGCGGCCAACCGGTCTGGCGCGACGGCGTGGTCACGGACAACGGCAACTGGATTCTCGACGTGCACCATCTGCGCATCACCCAGCCGCAGGTGCTGGAGAGCGATCTCAACCAGATCGCCGGCGTGGTCACGGTTGGGCTGTTTGCCGCGCGCCGCGCCGATGTGGTGCTGATCGGCGAGCAGGAAATGGCCTGAGCCTTCGCCCGCGTCCGCCTCGACCATGCCGCCCCGTCCGGTTCCTCGCATACGCTGCCTCGCCGGCGCCCTGGCCTGCGCGCTCGCCGGTGCCCAGACGCTGGCCGCGGCGGCGCCGCCGCGCGACACGAGCTGGATTCGCCTGCGCAACGATCCGGCGCACCGCCTGTTCGCCACCCTGCCGGCGCCGCGCAAGATTCCACGCGAACTTGCGCTCCATCGTCCGCATGCCCTGCTGCCGGTCTCCAACTGCAATGACGACGGCCCCGGCAGCCTGCGCGCCGCGGTCGATGCCGCCGGCAATGGCGACACCGTCGACCTGAGCCAGCTGCAATGTTCGACGATCACGCTCGACACCGGTGCGATCGGTGTCGCGCTCGACGATCTGAACATCGTCGGGCCGGGAGCCCGCCAGCTCGCCATCGACGGGCGCGGCGCCGACCGCATCTTCGTGCATCCCTACGGCGGCACGCTGAGCCTGCGCGGCCTCACCCTGCGCAACGGCAGCGCACGGGCCAACGGCTTTCACGTCACCGGCGGTGGCTGCATCGCCTCGGCCGGCTATGTGCAGCTGTACGCCTCCAGCGTGCACGACTGCTACGCCCGCGCCATCGGCAGCTACGGCGGCGCACTGTATGCCTATGCGCTGACCATGGCCGACAGCACGATGCGCGACAACCGCGCCTACGCCGCGCATCCCGACGCCGGCACCGCGGCCTTTGGCGGCGCGGTCTTCGTCTATTCGCTGCAAGTGGTCAACAGCACGATCAGTGGCAACCGCGCCGACCACCGCGACAACCCTGGCCACTCCAGCTATGACATCGGCGGCGCCTTCGCCCTGGTCAACGGCGGCAGCTTCGTCGCCTCGACGATCAGCGCCAACGTCAGCGGCGGCCGCGGCGGCGGCGTGGCCACCTTCAGCCCGCTGAGCATCAGCAACAGCACGATCTCGGGCAATTTCGCGCGCCGCGACATCGCCGGCGGCCTGTTCCTGCGCTGGCCGGCGACGCTGGAACTCACCAACAGCACCGTGACAGCCAATCGCGCCGCGCTCGACGGCGGCGGCATCTGGCTCAACGCCAACGGCAGCGGCCTGCGCAGCAGCATCGTCTTCGGCAATTCCACCGACATCGGCAACCGCAACGATTACCACGGCGTGCCACACCCGGCGGTCATCGCCGGATCCAACAATCTGGTCGGCAATGCCGCGCCCGACCTGTCGCTGCCTGCCGACACACTGCACACCGACCCACTGCTGCGGCCACTGGCCAACAACGGCGGCCTCACCCTCACCCACGCCCTGGCTTCCGCCAGTCCCGCCATCGACCGTGGCAGCAACCCGCTGAACCTGCCTTCCGACCAGCGCGGCAGCGGCTTTATCCGCAGCTACGGCAGCGCGCCGGACATCGGGGCTTACGAATTCGATCCCCGCACGCAGCCGTCGGGCTCTCCACTCGGTATCCCCGCCACATCACGCCCTGCTCTGCTGTGGCTGGGCGCAGGACTGGCCGCCATCGCCGCCGCCGTCCTGCGCCGCTCATCCCACCTCCGCAGCGCACGCAACCCCGCCCGCGGCAACAGCCCGCGCCGACGCCGCGATTGATCCCGGCGCTCCGGCTCGCCTGACGGATTTCCGGACAGCGGCCAGACGGAGCCTTTGCAACCATTCCCGCGAACAAAGGCCGACATAGGCTGTTGCGAACGGCCCACCTGGCACAGGTCGCCTGATGACGCGCCAACTGCTGGCATGCCGAGCACGCCAGCACACTCCTGAACCCGACAGGCACAAAAAAACCCCGCGTTTCCGCGGGGTCAGGTGGTGCTGCGGGCTTCCTGGCAAGGTGCCGGAAGCCGGATTGGCTGGGGGACTAGGATTCGAACCTAGATAAACGGAGTCAGAGTCCGTTGTCCTACCATTAGACGATCCCCCAATTTGAACGGATGTGATGGAAACTGCGGCCGGGCCGTCTGAACCAGTTTCCCATCCCTGCGAACCCGAGGATTCGCCCGCTGCCATCGGCGACGGCAGCGGAAAGATCGATCAGCGCTTGGAGTACTGCGTCGCGCGGCGGGCCTTGTGCAGGCCGACCTTCTTGCGCTCGACTTCGCGCGCGTCACGCGTCATGAAGCCGGCCTTGCGCAGCGGAGACTTGAGCGTTTCGTCGTATTCGACGAGGGCGCGGGCAATGCCGAGGCGGATCGCGCCGGCCTGACCGGTCATGCCACCGCCTTCGACCGTGACGAGCACGTCGAACTTGTCCTGGTTCTGGGTCAGCTCCAGCGGCTGGCGCACGATCATGCGCGAGGTTTCGCGGCCGAAGAATTCGTCGAGCGCCTTGCCGTTGACCGTGATGGCACCGCTGCCCTTGCGCAGGAACACGCGTGCTGCGGAGGACTTGCGACGGCCGGTGCCGTAGTTCTGCTGAGTAGCCATGTGAGTTCTATGCTTGTCGTTGGGAAATCCACCCGCGGACGGGTGGACAGATGCACGAAGCCGGCGTTACGCCCGGATTTCCAGCGTCTGCGGCTGCTGTGCCGCATGCGGGTGGTTCGGGCCGGCGTAGACCTTGAGCTTGCGGTACATCGCGCGGCCGAGCGGGTTCTTCGGCAGCATGCCCTTGACGCCGATCTCGATGACGCGCTCGGGATGCCGAGCCAGCATGTCCTTGAGCGAGGTCGTCTTGAGGTTGCCGACGTAGCCGGTGAAACGGTGGTAGTTCTTGTCTTCCAGCTTGTTGCCGGTGACCGCCACCTTCTCCGCATTGACCACGACGAGATAGTCGCCGGTGTCCACGTGCGGGGTGTAGATCGTCTTGTGCTTGCCGCGCAGACGATGAGCAAGTTCGGCGCACAGGCGACCGAGCGTCTTGCCCGTGGCGTCGACCACGTACCAATCGCGTTTGACGCCGTCTGCCTTGGCGCTGATCGTGTTCATATCCGTAATACTCTGGCTGAGCCCCGGAAATCCGGAGCCGTCGAAATTGAGGGCGCGGGAGGATAGCCGATGTGCCCACGCGTGGCAACAGGCAATCTGCGCGCTGTGAACTGCCAATGATAGCATGAACGGCGTGCCCGCTCACCCCCCTGCCAACCCGGACGACGCCAGCCTGCGCCAGAAGATCGACGCCTGCGTGCAGTGCGGGCTGTGCCTGCCGCACTGCCCAACCTATCGCCTGGCCGGCAGCGAAGCCGAATCCCCGCGCGGACGCATCGCGCTGGCCGCGGCCCTGATCGATGGCCGCATCGATGCCGAGGCCAGCGTCCTGACCCACCTGGATCATTGCCTCACCTGCCTGTCCTGCCAGGCGGTGTGTCCATCGCAGGTTCGCTACGAAGACATTCTGGTCGGCATCCGCGCCCGCAGCCGCACGGCCCGCCCGGGGCATTTCCGACATCGCTGGCTGCATCGGCCACGCTGGCTGGCCCGCGCCGCGCGCCTGGCCATGCTGACGCATGCCGCGGCATGGCTGCCGCCGCTGGCCCGACTGCTGCCCCGCCGCTCGCTCCTGCGCCGCCTGCTGCACACCCAGCCCGTCGTGCCGCCACGCCTGCCCCTGCCGGATGTGCCACCACAGCGCCTCGCGCGCGGTCGCATTGCGCTGTTCCGCGGCTGCGTCGCCAGCGTCTGCGAGCGCGACACCTTGCAGGCAGCGCGGTATCTGCTCGAAGCACTGGGTTACTGCGTCGTGGAAACCACTTCGGCCCACTGCTGCGGCGCCTTGCCGCGACATGCCGGCGACGTGACCGAAGCGGCGCACGTCGCGCAGACCACGCGCGAAGCACTGCTGGCCAGCGGCGCCGATACCGTCGTCACCTGCTCCAGCGGCTGTCATGGCGACCTGCGTGAAGCGCTGCGCTCCAGCGGCCTGCGCCTCGTCGACGCGCTGGTTTTCCTGAGCGAGGACGCGCGCTGGCCCGACCTGCGCTTTCGCGCGCTGCCGCGCCGCGCCGCACTGCACCTGCCTTGCACGCAGCTCAATGTCGTCGGCGGCGCCGAGCGCATCCGCGATGCGCTGATGCGCATCCCCGGATTGATCCTGGCCGACCTGCCCCTGCAACCCCGCTGCTGCGGCGCTGCGGGCAGCTATTTCATCGAGCAGGCCGATCTCGCCGATCGCCTGCGCGACGAAAAGCTCGCGCAGGCGCGGACGCTCCAACCCGATCTGCTGCTGACCACCAATGTCGGCTGCCGCCTGCATCTGGATCATGGCCTGCGCCAGGCGGGCACGGCCCTGCCGGTGCTGCATCCGCTGGCGCTGCTGGCGCAGCAGCTGGACAATGCCTTCCCATGACTCTTCGCACCTATTCGCCGCTCGACCGTCTACTGATGGAAGCCGAGCGCGCGCTCGACACCGTATCCATCGCCAGTCCGGCCGTGCGCGAGGCTTCGCCCGCCGGCGACCTGGCCGATCCGCCGTTCGATGACGCGCAGCGGCGCCACGCCGCCGGCCTCATGCGCATCAACCACGTGGGTGAGGTCTGCGCGCAGGCCCTGTATTTCGGCCAGGCCGCAGTCGCACGCGATCCGGCGCTGCGCCGCCACCTGCTCGCGGCGGCGGCCGAGGAAACCGATCATCTGGGCTGGTGCGGCCAGCGGCTGGACGAACTGGGCAGCCGGCCAAGCCTGTTCAATCCGCTGTGGTATGCCGGCGCCTACGCGATCGGCGCTGCAGCCGGCCTGATCGGCGATCGCCTGAGCCTGGGTTTCGTGGTCGAGACCGAACGCCAGGTCGAAGCCCACCTGGGCGAGCACCTGCACCGGCTGCCCGACGGCGACGAGCGCAGCCGTGCGGTCGTGCGGCGCATGCAGGCCGACGAGGCGCGGCATGCCGACCAGGCCTTGGCCGCCGGCGCCGCCACGCTGCCGCCGCCAATTCCGCGCCTGATGCACTGGGCCTCGCAGCTGATGAAGGCCGTGGCCTACCGCTGGTGATCTGCGCCGCCGAGGGGCGCGATCGCCCTCAGCTCAGGTTGCGGCCGTGGAACAGTTCCTCGATCTCGCGCTTGAGCAGCTGCTCGATGCGCTGGCGCTCCTTGAACGACAGATCGTCGGCCTGCGCTTCGAACAGGTAGGTGTCGAGATCGAAGTCCTTCACGTGCATCTTGGTGTGGAAGATGTTTTCCTGATACACGTTGACGTCGAACATCTCGTACTTGGTACGGATGTGCTTGGCCAGATAGTCCTGGATCGAATTGATCTTGTGGTCGATGTAGTGCTTGCGGCCCTTCACGTCACGCGTGAAACCGCGCACGCGGTAGTCCATCGTGACGATGTCCGACTCGAAGCTGTCGATCAGGTAGTTGAGCGCCTTCAGCGGCGAAATGACGCCACAGGTGGCCACATCGATGTCGGCCCGGAAGGTGGCGATGCCGTTGTGCGGGTGCGTCTCCGGATAGGTGTGCACCGTGATGTGGCTCTTGTCCAGGTGCGCCACGACCGCATCGGAAATCACGTCCTTGCCGAGCTTGTCGACCACCGGATGCTCGGAAATGAGGATCGTCACCGACGCCCCCTGTGGATCGTAGTCCTGACGGGCGATGTTGAGGATGTTGGCGCCGATGATCTCGGCGACATCGGTAAGGATCTGCGTCAGGCGGTCGGCATCGTAGGCTTCATCGATGTACTCGATGTAGCGCTGGCGCTGATCCTCCGACACCGCGTAGCAGATGTCGTAGATGTTGAAGCTGAGCGCCTTGGTGAGATTGTTGAAGCCTTGCAGCTGCAGACGGGGAATCGGCTTGACCACGGCGGGTACCTCACAAACGGAATTCGGGCGGCCGGCCCGCGGGCGGCGGATTATGGGGCAAGCGTCCGCGCGATGAAACCGCGGCCCTGCGGTGGCCTGCGCCAAATGCCGCTGCGACCCCCGTCACATTTTGCAATACTATCGGCGACTCGGCCGCCGCGGGCTCGCCACACCTGGGTCCTCCATGTGTTCCGCCGCAGCCATTGCATCCGCGCACGACGCGGGAGGGGTGTTTGTGGAAGCGCAAGGGAAAATCGCCGATTTCCGTTACAACCTGCAGCGCGAGATCAACCGCGTGCAGGCTCCCTCCATGCTCGTGCCCGACCGCGCCTCGATGGAGCGCTTCCTCGGCGCCTGCCACCGCCGGCGCTACGCGAGCAAGACCGCGATCATCCGCCCCGGCGATTCGGCCAACATCCTGTATTACGTCATCGACGGCTCGCTGACCGTCTCCTCGGAGGACGAAGAAGGCAACGAGCTCATCCTCGCCTACATCAACCGCGGCGAATTCATCGGCGAGATGGGCCTGTTCGTCGAGACGCCGCGCCGCGAGGTCATGGTGCGCACGCGCACCCCCTGCGAGCTGGCCGAAATCAACTACGAGCGCATGTTCGCGCTGTTCGAAGGCCCGCTGCGCGAGGAATGCCCCAAGGTGCTGTTCGCCATCGGCTCGCAGCTCACCAACCGCCTGCTGCACACCTCGCGCAAGGTCAGCCGCCTGGCCTTCATGGATGTCACCGGGCGCGTCGCCAAGACCCTGCTCGACCTCATCGAGGAACCCGACGCGATGACCCATCCGCGCGGCAAGCAGATCCGCATTTCGCGGCAGGAAATCAGCCGCATCGTCGGCTGCTCGCGCGAGATGGTCGGCCGCGTCCTCAAGCAGCTCGAAGAGCAGGGCATGATCACCGTCAGCGGCAAGACCATCGTCGTGCTCGGCACGCTGTGACTCCACCCTCCCGCCTTCACCGGGCCTTGCAATGAGTCGCCACGTTCCCGCCCACCCTGCCGGGAATGACGACTCCAGCGCCTCCGGCGAGCGCCTCACCCGCATCCTGCTCGACATCGTCGGACGCATCCCGTCGACCGACGAGACGCACGCGCGCACCCCGCGCGAGCGGGCCCGCGCGATCGCCGCCGCCGCAGCCAACAAGGCGGCACTCGCCGCCGGCACGCTGGCGCTGCCGCCCGGGCCGCTGGGCTGGCTGACCCTGCTGCCCGAGCTGGCCACCATCTGGCGCATCCAGCGGCAGATGGTCGCCGACATCGCCGGCGCCTATGGCGTCAGTGCCGAACTGACGCGCTCGCACATGTTGTACTGCCTGTTCCGGCACGCCGCGGCGCAGGTGCTGCGCGACGTCACCGCCCAGGTCGGCGCACGCCTGCTGATCCAGGAGGTGCCGTTGCGCACGCTGGAGAAGATCGCAGCCAGGATCGGCCTTCAACTGTCCAAACGCATGGCCGGCCGCGGCATCGCCCGCTGGCTGCCGGTGGTCGGCGCACTCGGCGTCGCCGGCTACGCGTACTACGACACGGCGCAGGTGGCCAACACCGCCATCGCCCTGTTCTCGGGCGAGCCGGCGGCTTCGCCGCGCCGGGCCGGGCGGCTGCGGCGCACGGATCCGGCCTCGTCATGACACCGGCTGGCGCTGGCCAGCCCTGACCGCGCCACTGGCTTGCCAATAAATCAATGAGTTACGGCCGAATTCCTTTCCTGGCCGCCACCCACCAGCGGCAAACGCCGGCCTGCTAAAGTAACCGGCATGTATCTGGATTATTACGGGCTGCGCGAAGCGCCGTTCTCGATCACGCCCGACCCACGCTACGTCTTTCTCTCTGATCGCCATCGGGATGCCCTCGCGCACCTGCTTTACGGCATCGGCAAGGGCGGCAGCGGCGGCTTCGTGCAGCTCACCGGCGAGGTGGGCACCGGCAAGACCACCCTGTGCCGGCTGCTGCTCGAACAGCTGCCCGAAAACACCCGCGTCGCGCTGGTGCTCAACCCCAAGCTCTCCCCGGTGGAACTGGTCGAGGCGATCTGCGAGGAACTCAAGCTCGACATCGAAGGCAGGCGCGGCAGCCTCAAGGCGCTCACCGACACGCTCAATGCCTTCCTGCTCGACGCCTATGCCCAGGGCCTACGCGTGGTGCTGATCGTCGACGAGGCACAGAACCTGTCGACCGATTCGCTCGAACAGGTGCGCCTGCTCACCAACCTGGAGACGCCGACGCAAAAGCTGCTGCAGATCATCCTGCTCGGCCAGCCCGAACTGCGCGAGCTGCTGGAAAAGCCCGAACTGCGCCAGCTCGCCCAGCGCATCACCGCGCGCTATCACCTGACTCCCCTGGACGCCGCCGAGGCCGAAGCCTATGTGCGGCACCGCATGGCGGTGGCCGGCTGCACCCGCATGCCGTTTTCGCGGCTCGGCCTGAAAGCCCTGTTCCGCCGCTCGGGCGGCGTGCCGCGCCTGATCAACGTGATTGCCGACCGTGCTCTCATGGCCGGCTTCGCCCGCGACCAATCGAGCCTGGGCGAGCGCCTGGTCGATCGCGCCGCCGACGAAACCCTGCCCGGCCACGCGCGCTACTGGCTGCGCCGCCACGGCCTTTGGGCCGCGCTGATCGTGCTCACCGTGGCGGCCGCCGCCGGCACCTGGGCATGGCAGCACCGCGAGCCGCCCTCGCGCTTCGTGGTCGAGCCGACCCCACCCATCACGCCTGCGGCCGCCCCGGATGCCGGAGCCGAACGCCTGCGCGCGGCGCTCGATTCCGCGCCCGACACCGCATTGACCGCGTTCACGCAGCTGCTGGCGCGCTGGCAGGTGGATGCCGACAGCGTCTCGGTGCGCGAAGCCGCGCGTTGTCCGCCACTCATCGCACCAGGCCTGGCCTGCCTGCGTGGTCGCGCCTCCCTCGACCAGCTGGCCCGCTTCGACCGCCCGCTGATCCTGCGTCTGGGCAAGGCACCGCACGAATCCCTGGCGCTCCTGCTGGGCGTCGGCAAGCAGCAGGTTCGCCTGGACTTGGCGGGCGAACGCTACGAGCTCGCTCGCAGTGCGCTGGCCGAGCTGTGGTCGGGCGACTTCACCACCCTGTGGCGCGTCCCCCCCGAGCTGCCAGCCCGCCTGGAACGTGGCGCCAGCGGGCCCGGCGTGGCTTGGGTGCTCGACCGCCTGAAAACCTTCGACGGTGGCGACGGCGCCAAGCCGGGGGCGGTTTTCGACGCCGCCCTGCAGGCGCGCGTGGAAAAACTGCAGCAAACCTACGGCATTCGCGCCGATGGCATCATCGGCCCGGAAACGCTGTTTGCGCTGTCGGCCCTCGACGATGCCGGGCCCCACCTGTCGCGCACCATGGACTGACCCTCTTCCGATCCGGACTTTTTCATGTCGTTGATCCTCGAAGCTCTGAAGAAATCCGAGCAGCAGCGTCGCCTTGGCGAAGCGCCCAACCTCGGCACGCCGATCGTGCTGACGCGGCGGCGCAGCCGCCTGCTGCCGCTGCTAGCCGGCGCCATCGCGCTCGCACTCGGCCTGGCCTGGTGGCTGCAGCGCGACCAAGTCACGGTTCCGGCCGCGCAGCCGTCCACCGCCGCGGTCAAGCCGGCGGCGAACACCGCCCCGCCGCCGACAGCGAATCCGCCGTCCAGAACCGCACCGCCCCATCCGCAAGCTGCGCCTCAGCGCCCCGCCGCGCCGCATGCCGTGCCACCCAAAACCGCTCCGGTCGTCGCCGCCCCCGTGTTGCCCGCCCCTTCGCCGCTCGATCGTCCCGGTTCGGTGACTCCGCCCCCCGCCATGGCCGCCGGCGCCCACGCCGTGGCCGCAGGTGCCGGTCAGGCACATCAACGCCCCGAGCCCGACGGCCCGGCCTCGCCGCTGGAGCAGGCCGCCCAGGAAGCCGCCGCCGGCAAGGCGCGCCCCGCGCCCGCACCGCCGCCTGCCGCCCCCGCTCCGGCCTCGTCCCCCGCGACGGCGGCACGGCCCGCCCTGCCCTCGGTGTGGGAGCTGCCCTATGCCACGCGCAAGGATCTGCCGCCGATCGAACTGACCATGCACGTCTATGCCAGCAATGCCGCCGACCGTTTCGTGGTGGTCAAGGGCGAACGGCATGTCGAAGGCGATCAGATCGCCGACGGCGTCACCCTCCGCCAGATCACCGCTGACGGCATGGTGCTCGAATTCAAGGGGCAGTCGTTCACGTTTCCGCGCGACAGCCGCTGAGATCGCACGCGCATGTTCGTGCACCTGCCCAGCCGTCGCCGCAACGGGCCGCCATGGGCAACCCTGCTCGTCGTCGCCACCTGCGTCATCGCCTTTCTCTGGCTGACGACCCTGCCGGCGAACGATCGCGCCGCGACGATCACCCACTGGGGCACGGTGCCGACCACCTTGCTCGACAGCAACGCGCCATGGGTGCAGCAATTGCTCGAATTGCGCGCGGCACGGCTGGTCAGCGCGCTGTTCATCCACGCCGACTGGCTGCATCTGACCGGCAACCTGCTGTTCCTCATCGTGTTCGGCGTCGCCGCCGAACGCATGCTCGGTTCGCTGCGCTTTCTGGTGCTGTTCGTGTTCGGCGGCGCGCTGGCCAATCTTGCCGGCGCATGGATGCTGGCGGACACCAGCGCACCCATCATCGGTTCGAGCGGCGCCGTGTCGACCGTGGTCGGCGCCTATCTGGCGCTGTTCCCACGGGCCCGCCTCGGCCTGGTGCTGCCGCTGGGGGTGTTTCTCGAATTCGTGCGCATCCCGGCGGTGCTGCTGATCGGTTTCTGGGCCGCATTGCAGCTGCTGTTCACCTACGTCGGCCCCGCCTTCGGCGCAGTGGCGTGGTGGACGCACGTGGCCGGTTTTCTCATCGGCATCGTGTTCGCCCTGTTGTCCAGGCCGGCGATCGCACGCCGCCTGCGCCACTGAACCGCTCGCCGTCGACCACCGCGCGCGGCACACTACACCCCATGCGCAAACAGAAACTCTACAAGGTCACCTTCCTCTCGCATGGCCGCAGCATCGAGCTGCATGCACGCCACGTCGCATCGAGCTCGCTGTGGGGATTCACCGAAGTCGGCGAGCTGGTGTTCGACGCCCCCACCGAAGGCGGGCTCATCGACCCCACCGAGGAACGCCTGCGCGAGGAATTCAAGGACACCCATGTGCTTCATCTGCCGATGCAGGCCATCGTGCGCATCGAGGAAGTCACGCGCCGCGGCACATTGCGCGTGCGCGATGCCGGCAGCGGTGAAAAGATCATGCCGTTCCCGCTGGCTCCGCCGCGCGACGGCTGAGCGCACCGCGCGGGCTGCCGGTGAATATGCCCCGCGTTTTCATGCATATGCCCGCACGGCGCGGCGGTGCGCGCCCGATGCGCCGATACTTGCGCGCCGCCGAACCGCCCGGCATCGCGGACAGCGGCACGACGCAGCGCCACCGACACGGATCGCATTTCCCGTGCACGGCGCGGCGCACCCAGCCCCCGTCTGACGGAGTTTGCATGTTTCCACTGCCCGACCTTGCTCCGGAACAATGGCTGGCCCTCGTTCCGTTCATCCTGATCGGCTTTTGCGCGCAACTGGTCGACGGGGCGCTGGGCATGGCCTTCGGCGTGATCACCAACACCTTGCTTGTCAGTGTGATGGGGGTGCCGCCGGCACGCGCCTCGGCCAGCGTGCATCTGGTGGAAACCTTCACCACCGGCGCCTCGGGCCTGAGCCACATCTTCCACCGCAACGTCAATTGGCCCCTGTTCGCGCGGCTGGCCGTTCCCGGCATCGTCGGCGGCATGGCGGGCGCGCACCTGCTTTCCCACATCGACGGCGGCACGGCGCGGCCCTTGGTCATGGCCTACCTGATCCTCACCGGGTTCTATCTGCTGTGGCGTGCATTGACGATGTCGCCGCAACACACGCACCGCTCGCCGCGGCTGGTTGCTCCACTGGGACTGATCGGCGGCTTCATGGATGCCGCCGGCGGTGGTGGCTGGGGGTCGATCGTGACCTCCAACCTGCTCGTGCAAGGCGCCGAGCCACGCACCGTCATCGGCACCGTGATCGCCGCCGAATTCCTCGTGACGCTGACCGTCACGCTCACCTTCGTCGGCACGATCGGCTTCGCCGCCTTCACCATCGCGGCCGTGGGACTGATCATCGGCGGCCTGCTGGCCGCGCCGCTTGGCGCCCTGCTCACCAAGCGCATCGCGCCACGCAGGCTCCTGTTCGCGGTCGCCGTCATCATCATCGCCACCAGCGGTTTCGGCCTGTATCGGGCCCTGCTGCCGGCTGCCTGATGCGTGGCGCCGTTCAGTCCTTCTTGCCGCCGGCTTCGGCCGGCACGGCGCGCTGCAGGGCCAGCACCTTGAGCGCATTGAGGGCTTCGCTGAGCGCGTAGTCATGCGGCGCGGCCGTCGACGCCGGCGCCGGCTCGGCGGCACCGGCCTCACTCTCGTTGCTGCCCTTGAGGTGGTTGCGCAGATCGCGCTCGCCAAACGAGATGTCCTCGTCGCTGCGCACGCTGAGGGTGAGGTCGGCCAGCGCGATGTCGGGCTCGATGCCGGAAGCCTGGATCGATGCGCCGCTCGGCGTGTAGTAGCGCGCCGTGGTCAGCTTGACCGCGTGGTCGGCATCGATCGGCAGGATCGTCTGCACCGATCCCTTGCCAAAGGTGCGCCGCCCCATGAGCAGGGCGCGATGATTGTCCTTGAGCGCGCCGGCGACGATTTCGGCGGCCGACGCGCTGCCGTTGTCGACCAGCACCACCAGCGGTGCGCCGCCGAGCAGGTCGCCCGGGGTTGCGCTGAACGAGGTGTCGGACTGCTTGAGCCGCCCACGCGTGCTGACGACGACGCCGCGCTCGAGAAAATCGTCGGCCACTTCCACCGCGGCGGTGACGAGGCCGCCGGGATTGCTGCGCAGATCGAGCACGGCGCCGCGCAGCGCGCCCTTGTTGGATTCGACCAGGCGCGCGAATTGCTTGCGCAGCTGTGCGGCGGTTTCCTCCTGGAACTGGCTCACCCGCAGATAGCCGAAGCCCGCTTCGAGCAATCGCCCGCGCACGCTGGAAACGCGGATCACCTCGCGCGTGAGCTTGATGTCGACCGGCACGGTCTGCTTTTCGTGCACCACGCTGAGCGTGATCGTCGTGCCGGGCTTGCCGCGCAGGCGTGCGACCGCGCTGTCCAGATCGTCCGCCTGCACCGGCTTGCCGTCGATGCGCACGATGATGTCGCCGGGACGAATGCCGCCGCGCTGCGCCGGCGTGTCGTCGATCGGCGCGATCACCCGCAGGCTGCCTTCCACCTGCACCACCTGCAGGCCCAGGCCGTCATAGCTGCCGGTGGTGTCTTCGGTGAGACCTTCGAGCGCCGCCTTGTCGAGATATTCGCTGTGCGGATCGAGGTTGGAGAGCAGGCCGCGGATCGCCGCCTGCATCAGGCGCTGGTCGCTGACATCGTCGACATAGGCCTGCTGGATCAGGCTGTACACCGCGGTGAAGGTGCGGATATCGGCCATGTCGACCGTCCGCTTGGGCGCCTTGCCGCCAGATACCGACGGTTCGGATGCCGCGCCTCCTTTCGCCGCGGGGGCCGTCCCGGCGGGCGCCTGCCCGTCCGTGCCCGCAGGCGAAGCGTGCGGCGGGTCGGCAAACGCCACCGCACTGGTCAAGGCGAGAGTCACGGCAAGGGCGAGCACGCTGCGCATGGACATTCCGGCATCTGCAATGGATGCCGCGAGTGTACGGCAGCCGCGCGCGACACTTCGAGCGTGCCGTCATCGCCCGCGCGATGGCCTCAGCGCATCCAGCCCCGCGGGTCGAGCGGCTTGCCATTGGCCCGCAACTCGAAATACAGCCCGGGAGTTTTCTGTCCACCGCTGGCTCCGCTGGTGGCGATGACTTCGTCGCCATCGACCCAGTCGCCGACATCCTTGAGCAGGGTTTCGTTGCAGCCGTACAGGCTCAGATAGCCATCGCCATGATCGACGATGATGACCAAGCCGTAGCCACGCAGCCAGTCGGCGAACGCCACGCGCCCATGCGACACCGCGCGCACCGGCGTGCCGGCCTTCGCCGCAAGCAGCACGCCGCTGCTGCGCCGCCCGCCTTCGCCGGCCGCGCCGAAGGCCTCGGCAATGCGTCCCTTGAGCGGCCACGACAGGCGGCCGCGCAAGGCATCGAAGGATTCCTCGCCCTTGATCTGCCGCGGAATGTCGGCAAACACGTCGCGCAGACGTTCGAGCAGTTGCTGCAGTTCGCTCTCGTCGCGTCCCAGGCTGGCGATCTGCGCGCCCTGGGCCTGGAACCGGGCCTCGATCTCGGCAACGAGCTTTGCCCGCTCGGCACGTTCGGTTTCGAGGTGCGCGCTTTCGGTCTTGCGCCTCTCGCGCGTGGCGAACTGCTCGGCATTGGCGCTGCGAATCTCCGCCTGCACGTCGGCCAGCTGCTGCATGGCACCGCGCAACGTGTCGATGTGCGCAAGCTGCGCGCGCTGGAAGTAGCGGTGATAGGCCAGCACGCGCGCGATCGCGGCGACATCGTCCTGCTGCAGCAGCAGCTTGAGTTCTTCGTGATTGCCCAGCGCATACGCCGAGCGCAGCAGCTGCGCGAGCTCGCCCTTGCGCGCCGCCAACTGCGTCTCCAGCGCGGCCTTTTCGCGGTCGAGCTCACCCAGTCGCTGCTCCTGCGCCTGCAGCTGCTCGTCCAGCGCATGCACCTGGCGGGCGACCTCGGCCAGCGCCAGCTCCTTTTCGCGCAGCGCCCGCGTGGCCGCATCCCGTTCGTCGCCGGTGGCACGCTGCTGTTCGCCGAGCGCCTTGAGCCGGGCCCGGATCGCATCGAGCCTGACTTGCGCCTGGGCTTCCTGCGCCTTGCGCTGCGCCTCGCCGGCATCCTGCGCCTGCGCGGCCCAGGTCAATGTCGCGCAGGCCAGCGCGGCAAGCCATCGACGGCGCGGATGGCGCGGCATTCAGACGAATTCGATCAGGCTGCGACCGCTCATTTCCGCCGGTTGCGGCAGTCCCATGAGGGCCAGCACGGTGGGCGCCAGATCGCGCAGCGCTCCGTGCGAGAGCCGCGCGCGGCGTCCGACGTAGACCAGCGGCACCGGGCCGACCGTGTGCTGGGTGTGCGGCACGCCGTTGTCGTCGACCATCTGTTCGAGATTGCCGTGGTCGGCGCTGATCAGCATTTCACCGCCGGCGGCGCGGATGGCCGCTTCGAGGCGGCCAAGCGCGGCATCGACCGCCTCGGCGGCGGCAATGGCCGCCGATTCGACGCCGGTATGTCCCACCATGTCCGGATTGGCGATGTTGCAGGCGATGAAGTCGAATCGGCCCGAAGCGATCGCCGCCACCAGCCGGTCGGTGAGTTCGGGACAGCTCATTTCCGGCTTGAGATCGTAGGTGGCGACCTTCGGACTTGGCACCAGGATGCGCTCCTCACCGACGAATGGAGCTTCGCGGCCGCCGGAGAAGAAGAACGTGACATGTGCGTATTTTTCGGTTTCGGCAATGCGCAGCTGGTGCAGTCCACGCTCGGCCAGGTATTCGCCCAAGGTGTTGTGCATCGACTGCGGCGGCCAGGCGATCGCCGCGTCGGCGACCAGTCCTTGTTCGTACTCGGTGAGGGTGACGAAGGCCGACAGCGCGATCGGGCGCGGGCGAACGAAGCCGGAGAAATCGGCGTCGACGAAGGCATGGGTGATCTCGCGCGCACGGTCGGCGCGGAAATTCATGAACACCACCGCATCGCCATCCTGCATGCGCCAATCGCGCGCCACCACGGCCGGCTTGACGAATTCGTCATTTTCGCCGCGCGCGTAGGCCGCATCGAGCGCATCCAGCGCGCTGGCGAAGCCCGGCGCGTCTCCCTCGGCAATGGCCGCATACGCCTGCTGCACGCGATCCCAGCGCTGATCCCGATCCATGGCGAAATAACGTCCGCCGAGGGTGGCGATGAAGGCACCAGGCACGGCAGCGCAGCGCGCCTCCAGCCGCTCCAGCGACGCCCGCGCGCTGCGTGGTGGCGTATCACGACCATCCAAAAATGCATGCACGGCGATGCGCGGCACGCCGCGTCGTGCCGCGAGGTCGAGCAGGGCGAAGATATGATCCTCGTGGCTGTGCACGCCGCCCGGCGAAAGCAGGCCGAACACGTTGAGCGTGCCACTGCCGGCCCTGGCCGCATCGCATGCGCGGATCAGCGCGGCATTGTCGAAGAAGCTGCCGTCGGCAATGGCTGCATCGATGCGCGTCAGATCCTGGTACACGATGCGTCCCGAGCCGATGTTCATGTGCCCGACTTCGGAATTGCCCATCTGCCCATGCGGCAGACCGACATGCTCGCCATGCGTATCGATCAGCGTGTGCGGATATTCGCGCAGCATGCGCCGCCAGTTCGGCACCTGGGCAAGCGCAATCGCATTGTGCGTGCTGTCTTCACGATGACCCCAGCCATCGAGAATGAGCAGCAGGACAGGCTTGGGTCTGGTCACGGCAACATCCACGGCATCGAAAACGCAATCCTAGCCCAAGCCCCGGCACGAAGCGTGACGACTGCGCGCACCGATGCCGGCCGCGCAGTCGTGGACGATCGCGCATCCTGTCTGCATGCCGATGCGTCGGGCGATCCTCACTTTTCCGGCTTGTCCAGCACCTTTTCGATGCTTGCCTGCGTCATCGGGTGATAGCCCGGCTTGGCCTTGGCGTAGACCTTGCGCGCAAAGGCCAGCCCTTCTGGCGTCTTCGCCAGCGCCTCGTACAGCGGCACGACCAGATAGCGCCGCCCGATGCGCGTCATGTACTTGGCCATTTCGGTGCGGGCAGGGCGATAGTCACCCTGGATCGCGGCCAGATACCAGCGCCGCGCGATCTCGGCATTGGGCGAGCCGTTGAGGTGCCAGGCGGCATCCAGACTGGCCAGTTGCTTGGCGGTGAGCCGCGGCGGCAGGCCATCGAGGAAATACATCCACTCGTGGGTGTTCCAGTGCTTGGCATCGAGATCGATGGCCTTGCGCTGCCCGTCGAGCCATGCCGCGCGCGCGCTGGCAATGGCAGCCAGCTGCGGTGATGCCGGCAGCGGCGCATTGGCGGGAATGCCGGGGCCGTAGATCCAGGCCTTGACTTCGTCCAGGCTCATCTTGCCCGGATACTTGTCCAGCAGATGCGGCTTGAGCCAGGCCAGCATCTGCTCGGTGGTGATGCTCTGGAACGCAAAATGATCGAAATAGCCGCGCAGATAGGCATCGAACGCCTCGCGGCCGAAGCGCGCCTCGAGCGTGCGCAGCAGCCATGCCCCCTTGACGTAGGCGAAGTCCGAAGCCGCATCGTCGGCATCCTCGACTTCGGGCACCAGCCATTGCGTGGCCGGTGGCGTGCTGGCGATTTCGCGGCGCAGCTCATCGGCACCGATGATGAATTCCTCATCGGCCTGCACCTTGCCGTACACCGCCTCGACGATGCGGTTCTCGACGTAGCTGGTGAAGCCCTCGTTGAGCCACATGTGCTTCCAGCCGGCGTTGGTGACGAGATTGCCCGACCACGAATGGGCCAGCTCATGCGCAACCAGCGACACCAGGCTCTTGTCACCGACCAGCACGGTCGGCGTGGCGAAGGTCAGGCGCGGATTTTCCATGCCACCAAACGGAAAGCTCGGCGGCAGCACGAGGATGTCGTAGCGCCCCCAGCGGTACGGCCCGTACATCTTCTCGGTGGTTTCGATCATCTTTTCGGTATCGGCGAATTCGCGTGCCGCCTTGTCCACCACCGAAGGCTCGGCATACACCGCGCTGCGTGGCCCGGTCTCGCGCACCTCCAGATCGCCGACCGCAATCGCCAGCAGATAGGATGGTATCGGCTGCGGCATCGAAAACCGGAAATCACCATTGAGCGCGTGTCCGGCTGCGTTGTCGGCACTCATCACCACGCGCAGCGCCTTGGGACTGGTGACGTGCGCGGTGTAGGTGAAGCGCACAGCCGGCGTGTCCTGCAGCGGCACCCAGCTGCGCGCATGGATCGACTGCGACTGCGAATACATGAACGGATGCTTCTTGTCGGCCGTCTGCGCCGGCGTCATCCACTGCAGACCCGACGCCGTGGGCGCGGTGTGATAGCGCACGCGCACCTTGGGCACCTGTGCATCGAGCGCAATGTGCAGGGCGGAGCCGAGAATCGGATGGCGCGCATCGAGCTTCCACTTTGCCGTCCGCGCCCGGCCGTCGGCGCCGATCGCATCGACCCCCTCGATGGTCAGGTCGCGCGTATCGAGCACCAGCTCGCGCGCCGCCGCATCGTGCCAGTCGAGCGCCAGTTCGGCGCTGCCGGTCAGCTCGCGGCGGTCGAAGTCGACCGCCAGATCGAGCGCCAGCGCGGTCTGCGTGACCTTGCCCGGCTCGGCATAGCTGTGCGGATCGTGCTCGGCGGCAGCCGAGGCGGAACAGAAGATCAAGGTGGCGGCGGCAAGGCGCGGCAGCATGGGGACTCCTCGACGATCAGGCGAAACCCGCATTGTCGCCGATCAGCCGCCCGGCCGCGTGTGCCGTCGGTGGGTGTCAGACGCGATAGCCGCGATGGATGGCGACGATGCCGGCCGACAGATTGCGCACGTCCACGCGCGCCAGCCCGGCCGCTTCCATCATCGCCTTGAGCGTGGCCTGGTCGGGATGCTTGCGGATCGATTCGGCCAGATAGCGGTAGCTGGCCTCGTCATTGGCGACCAGATGGCCGATGCGCGGCAACACCTGGAAGGAGTGGAAATCGTAGAGCGGCCTGAGCCACGCGGCGCGCAGCGCGGAAAATTCCAGCACCAGCGCGCGACCGCCGATCTTGAGCACGCGATGGATCTCGGCCAGCGCCTTCTCCTTGCGCGTCACATTGCGCAGGCCGAAGGCCATGGTCACGCAATCGAAGGTGCGATCGGCGAATGGCAGGGCTTCGGCGTCCATCTGCGACCAGTCCAGCCCCCGCACCTGCCCGCGGTCGAGCAGCCGGTCGCGGCCCACGCGCAGCATGTCGCCATTGATGTCGCCCACGCATACCCGGCCCCTGGCCCCCACGCGCGGCAACAGCAGCGCGGCGATGTCGCCCGTGCCGCCCGCCAGATCGAGCACGTGATCGCCCTCGCGCACGCCGCTGGTGGCAACGAAATGCCGCTTCCACAGCCGATGCACGCCAAACGACATCAGATCGTTCATGACGTCGTACTTGCGCGCGACCGAAGTGAAAACCTCGCCAACCAGGCGCGCCTTGTCGGCTTCGGGCACGTCGCGGTAGCCGAAATGGGTGGTGGCGCCGTCTTGCGTGTCTATTGCCATGGCTCGAAATCACCAACGAAAATCTCGTCGAGTATCTTGAATCCGGCTCGCAAAGGCCAGCCCGGATTGCCACTGGGGTCCGCACGATAGGCACCGATGTCGGCCTGCGCATTGCGCGGACGCGCATAAAAATCATCGCTTGGCAGGTAGGTCGTGCTGCCGCCGCCGACCAGCAGGCCACCTCGCGGCATCAGGTTTTGCGGCGGCGTGCCGCCGAGGTTGGCGCCGAAAAAATCCGCCATCAGATTGCCGGAGGCGGAAAACCCCGTGCTGACGCCGCTGAGCGCCCCCTGGCCTGCATTGGCGGTCGAGGTGATGCCCGCCAGCGTGCCATTCGCGCTGATTGCGTATCCGTTCGGTGCGTAGATCGCGTTGTTGGCGATCACCACGCTGCCGCTGACCGAATTGAGCTTGATGCCATTGCCATTGGCCATCAGCAAAGTGTTGTTGACGATCACGAGGTTGGCGGGCGTGGCGCCCTGCACGTTGTTCGCGGCGAACGCGCTGGCAGCGGCGCCGAGCACGATGTTGTTGCGCACGATCGCATCAGCCGTGACCTGAATGCCGTTGTCGCCCGAATTCCAGACGAGGTTGCGTTCGATCACGTTCGGCGCGCCATTGCCGGCGACGTCGTAGATCGTGATGCCGGGATAGGCGGTGTCGTGGATCACGTTGTCGCGGATCACATTGGCGTAGCTGCCCCGCTTGATCTCGATGCCATCGCCCTGGCTGACCGTGGGCCCGCCCAGATCGTGGATGTAGTTGTTCGCAACCAACGAATCGTGGAACTGGCAGGCATTGTTGTTGCAACCCAGATAAAACGCCTCACCCGTGCCGCCGGTGTGGTCGATCTCGTTGTGTTCGAAGGTGAAGCGTGCGTAATCCACGCCGGCGTCGTTGGCCGAGATCGCGTTGTCGCCGGTGTCGTGCACATGGCAATTGCGCACCGTGATGTCGGAGGTTCCGGGCCCGAAGCGCAAGCCGCGCGAGCCGCCGGTGAACTCGATGCCGTCGAGCGTGAGGAACGTCGTGTTGCTGAAGTTGATGATGTTCTGCGAATCATTGGCGTACACGATCACCGGCTGTTCTCCAGCCTTGGCGCGGATGATGATCGGCTGCGCGGGGGTTCCGGCGAGGCTCAGCGAGAAATAGCTGGACAGCACGTAGGCGCCGCCGCCCATGAGCAAGGTGTCGCCGGGCTGCAGGCCCTGCATGACACTGCGAAAATCATCCGCCGGCGTGATTTCGATCGTTGCGGCATGCGCCGGCGCAGTCGCCAATGCGAGCCAGAGGATGCCAAGCCCCGCAGCACGGCTCGATGCGGCCCGGATGGCCTCCATTAGAGAACTGTCCAGCATGGCAGAGATCTCCTTGGATGATCGCCGCATTGTCGCGCATTTGGGAAACGCCGGCGGCAAGCCTCCGGCCAGCGCACAGGTTCGACACCACGGCCGGTGATGCGCGGCTTCCCGACGGCTTCGCTCCGGCATTCGCGCCGCGCCGGCGCGTCCGCGGAGCCGCCAAGGTCATGCTTCGCGGGTCAGACCCGCGGCGTCGAGCGCAGCAAGATACGCACGCCAGTTCGCATCGTGGTGCACGCCCAGCGCGTACAGCGTGTCCCAGCCATAGATGCCGCTGGCATGCCCGTCGGAAAAGCGCAGCAGCAGCGCGTAGTGGCCGACCGGCTCGATGGCGTCGATGGCGACCTCGCGCTTGCCGGCCACCAGCACCTTCTGCCCCGGGCCATGCCCCTGCACCTCGGCGCTGGGCGAATGCACACGCAGGTATTCGGCTGGCAGCCGGAATCGCGCGCCGTCGTCAAACGTCACTTCGAGCTGGCGCGAAACGCGATGCAGGGTGACGCCCACTGGCAGCGGCGTGCTCATTGCACCGGGCCCGCAATCCCGATCCGCCGCCGACCGCGCCGGGTGGGTGGCTCAGGAAGGATCGCCAAGATGGCTTGCCCGCGGCCGCTGCGGGTCGCCCGGCGGGCCGGCCACCTGCCACAGCGCATCCAGATAGCCGGTGCCGAATGCAATCGAACCCAGCGCCTCGAATTCGTAGCCTCCGGTGTCGGGATACCACTGTGCATTCGGATCGAGCTCGCGCATCACCAGGCCTTCGGGTTCAACGCCGACCAACTGGCCGACGTAGCTGATTTCGCCCTCGTCATCCTCGACCATGTTGAGCGAGATCAGCGGCGCATGCGTCATCGCCGAGCGGGCAATCGAAACCCAGTCGCCGAGATAGAACGGTTGCGGCACATGCAGGGCTTCGCCACGCAGCGCCAGCGCCTTTTCGACGAAGGCCTGTGCCGGATCGATCTCGATCGCGCTGACATCGGCGATGGCGATGACGACATAGCCGTCAAAGCGCAGCGTGTCGCCGATTTCTGCCACCAGACAGAACTCGCGCGACATGTCGATGATGTAGCCGTGAATGGCACCCGGCTGCAGGCGATCGCGGCGGATGCGCAAAGGCTGGCGACGCTCGAACGCCTCGCGCAGCTCGGCGCGCAGCCCGCGCGCCTTGAAGGGAACAACCTTGGTCATGTGCGTATGGTCGGCCAGCGCGGCCACCGGCGCAAGTTTCCGGCAACCGCCGTGGTTGGATTTTCGATCCGGATCAACGTCTTGCCGCGTCGATCCACGAGCAGCGCATCCTTTCGTCACAGGATGTAGCGCGACAAGTCCTCGTTCTGCACCAGATTGGCCAGATGCGCATCGACATAGGCCGCGTCGATGCGGTACTGGTGACCGCTGCGATCGGACGCCTCGTATGAAATTTCATCGAGCAGGCGTTCGAGCACGGTATGCAGGCGACGCGCGCCGATGTTCTCGGTGCGCTCGTTGACCTGGAACGCGATCTCGGCCAGCCGCGTGATGCCATCGTCAGTGAACTCGACGCCCACGCCCTCGGTGCCCAGCAGCGCGGTGTACTGCTTGGTCAGGGCGTGATGCGGCTCGGACAGGATGCGGCGGAAATCGTCGGCGCTGAGCGCCGCCAGCTCGACGCGGATCGGAAAGCGTCCCTGCAGCTCGGGCACCAGATCGGAGGGCTTGGCCAGCGAGAACGCGCCCGAGGCGATGAACAGGATGTGGTCGGTCTTGACGATGCCGTACTTGGTCGACACCGCCGAACCCTCGACCAGCGGCAGCAGGTCGCGCTGCACGCCTTCGCGCGACACGCCGGCGCCGCTGAATTCGCCGCGCTGGGCGATCTTGTCGATCTCGTCGATGAAGACGATGCCGTTCTGCTCGCAGTTGATCAGCGCGCCGGCCTTGATTTCCTCGTCGTTGACCAGCTTGGCCGCCTCCTCCTCGATCAGCAGCGGCCGCGCCTGCGCCACACTGAGCTTGCGCGTCTGCGTCTTGCCGCCCTGCAACGACTGGAACATGCCGCGCAGCTGATTGGTCATCTCCTCCATGCCGGGCGGCGCCATGATCTCGACGCCGACGTTGAGCGCGACTTCGAGTTCGATTTCGCGCGCGTCGAGCGCGCCTTCGCGCAATTGCTTGCGCAGCTTCTGCCGCGTATCGGCATCGCGCGCATCGGATTGAACCGGTTCGTTGGCGAAGCCCACGCCATGGCGGCGCGGCAGCAGCGTATCGAGGATGCGCTCCTCGGCACGATCCTCGGCCTGCGAGCGCACGCGCGCCTTGGCCTGCTCGCGCGCCATCTTGACCGCGGCATCGGCAAGGTCGCGGATGATCTGCTCGACATCCTTGCCGACATAGCCCACCTCGGTGAACTTGGTCGCCTCGACCTTGATGAACGGCGCATTGGCCAGCGCCGCCAGGCGGCGTGCGATCTCGGTCTTGCCCACGCCGGTCGGGCCGATCATGAGGATGTTCTTGGGCGTGACTTCCTCGCGCAGCGAAGGATCGAGCTGCATGCGCCGCCAGCGGTTGCGCAGCGCGATGGCCACCGCGCGCTTGGCGGCGTTCTGGCCGATGATGTAGCGGTCGAGTTCGTTGACGATTTCGCGGGGCGTGAGTTCGGACATGACGGGAATCGGAAAGGAATTCGGGAACGACGATGCGGGAAGCGGCAGTCCGGTGCGGCGCTAGGCGTCCGCAGCCACCGCCAGCTCTTCGATCGTGGTGTTGTGATTGGTGTAGATGCAGATGTCGCCGGCGATCTTCAACGCCCGCTCGACGATGGCCCGCGCGTCGAGTTCGCTGTTTTCGAGCAGCGCCTTGGCGGCGGCGAGCGCAAACGGCCCACCCGAACCGATGGCGATCAGGCCGTGCTCGGGTTCGAGCACATCGCCATTGCCGGAGATGAGCAGGGACGCCTCCTTGTCGGCAACCGCGAGCATCGCTTCGAGCCGTCCCAGGCGGCGATCGGTGCGCCATTCCTTGGCCAGCTCCACCGCCGAGCGCGTGAGATTGCCGCCATGCTTGTCGAGCTTGGCTTCGAACAGCTCGAATAGGGTGAAGGCGTCGGCGGTGGCGCCGGCAAAGCCGGCCAGCACGTCACCCTTGCCGAGACGCCGGATCTTGCGCGCATTGGCCTTCATCACGGTGTTGCCGAGCGTGACCTGGCCGTCTCCGCCGATGACGACATGCCCCTTGCGGCGCACGCAGACGATGGTGGTGGCGTGGAACGATTCCATGGCGGACCTTGCAGACGAGGGCAGATCCACGTGGGGCCGCCGCCGCCGCTTTGCAAGTCTCAGTCGCCGCGTCGCCGCGCGCGCGGATGCGCGGCATCGTAAACCCTGGCCAGATGCTGGAAATCCAGATGCGTGTAGATCTGCGTCGTTGCGATGTCGGCATGCCCGAGCAGCTCCTGCACGGCACGCAGATCGCCCGAGGATTCGAGCAGATGGCTGGCGCAGGAATGGCGCAGCAGGTGCGGATAGACACGCTTCCAGATGCCCTGCTCCTGGGCACGGCGCTTGAGCCGCGCGCGCACGCCGTTGGGCGTGATCGGCTGGCCGCGCGCGCCGCGCAGCAGCGGATCCTCGCCGCCGCAGCCATCCTGTTCACGCAAGGCGGCGAGCGCGGCCAGTGCCTGCCGGCCCACCGGCACGATGCGCGTCTTGCTGCCCTTGCCGGTGACGCGCAGAGTGCCTTCGCCCGGATCCAGGTCGCGCCAGCGCACGCCGCACAGTTCCGACACGCGCAAGCCGCTGGAGTACAGCAGTTCGAGCAGGGCACGATCGCGCACCGCCTCGGCATCGCTGGCCGGCACCTCGACCAGCTGGGTCATCTCGTCGGCATCCAGCACTTCGGGCAGCTTGCGGCGCAGCCGGGGCGTGCGCAGGCCGCGCGCCGGATTGACCGCCACCTCACCCTCGCCAGCCAGGAACTTGAAGAATCCGCGCCACGCCGAGGCCGTGTGCCGCAGGGTACCCGCCGCCAGCGCCTGGCGATGCAGATCGGCCAGCAGGGTCTGTGCCTGCTCACTGCGCAGCTGCGACCACGCACTCAGGCCCAGCTGTTCGGCCCGCTGCAGCAGGCGCTGCAGCGAACGCGCATAGTTGTCGAGCGTGCCCGCGGAATAGCCACGCTCGATGCGCAGCTTCTGCAGATAGCGATCGATCGCCGCGGACAGTGGCGCGGACACGTCAACTCACCGGAAACCGCGCAACCGCCGTGGAGATCGCCTCGCCGATGAGCTTGAGGAATACCGTACCCATGCCGGGATGGAAGCGATTGGCATCGCTGCTGCCGATGGCGAGCATGCCGGCGCCGATCGGCAGCAACACGGTCGACTGCACATCGCCGGCACGCGCCCCGAACAAGGCGTCGAGCTTGTCCTGCTGCACGCGGCCACACAGCGGCTCGCCGCGCTTGAAGAATTCGGCAAATGCCGGAAACGCCGGCACCCCGGCCGGCTCGGCGATCAGCCATTCCGCTGCCGGCAGATCGGGGTCGGCGCGGAACAGCACCAGCCGCACCAGGAGCGGCGCGCCCGCCGGCGCGGCGGCATCACGAAAATCCTCGGCCAGCGCCGCCACCACCGCATTGGCGGTCTCCGGCAACGTCCGCGCCCGCATCAGCGCCAGGGTGAGCGTGTGCACGCGCACCATCAGCGCTTCGTTTTCGTGGGCAATCTCGATCAGCTCGTGCAGGCGACGATTGAGCTCACGGTTCTTGTCGCGCAGCACGTCGAGCTGGTAGCTGGCCAGCGAGGCCGCCTTGCCCTGCTCGCGCGGCAGCTGCAGCGCCATCGCAATGTCGGGAAACTCGCCGAGAAATTCCGGATGCCGGCGCAGATAGCTGGCCACATCCATCGCATTGAGACCGTCCTTGACGCTGAGTTCGCTCATGAGTTCCTCGATTGCGCTGCGCAATGCCGGCCATCATAGGCGATGCGCCGCAGAGCGTGCGCAGTCGTCACGCCGCGACAAGACCGGCCGTATCGCACTCACCCTCGAACACGAAGCTCGCCGGCCCGGTCATGCGCAGCGGCGCGCCTTCGCCCGGCCACTGGATGTCGAGCGCACCACCCGGCAGCTGCACGCGCACCGCGGCATCGACGCGACCACGCCGCCGCAGGATCGCCATCGCCGCACTGGCGCCGCTGCCGCAGGCCAGCGTCTCGCCGACACCCCGCTCCCACACGCGCAAGGCAATCGCATCGCGCGCCAGGATCTGCGCGAAGCCGACATTGCAGCCCTGCGGAAAGGCCGCGGAATGCTCGACCTGCGGGCCAAGCACGGCCACCGGCGCCGCGGCCACGTCGTCGACCTCGATCAACGCATGCGGATTGCCCATCGACACCGCACCGATCTCGACGTGCCGGCCGGCAACCTCGATCTGATAGCGATCGCCGCTCGCGCCCACTGCCGCAATCCCGATCGGCACCTGCTCGGGGGCGAAGCGTGGCACGCCCATGTCGGCACTGACGCGGCCATCGGCCAGCACCTCGACCGCCACCCGCCCCGACGGGCTCATCAGCTGGCTCACTCCGACGCCGATCAAGCCGGCGCGTTCAAGCCAGCGCGCCACGCAGCGCAAGCCATTGCCGCACTGCCCCGAAGGCGAGCCATCGGCATTCCAGATGCCATACGCAAAGACGCAATCGGCGACCGGCGCAGGCTCGATGGTCAGCAGCTGGTCGAAGCCGATGCCGAAGTGCCGGTCAGCCAGATGCCGCATCTGCGCCGGCCCGAACGGCAATGGCCGCTCGCGGCAATCGACCACGACGAAGTCGTTGCCCAGCCCGTGCATCTTGGAAAACCGCAGCCGCATGCGCACGCTCAATGCTGCGCTGCATCCGCTGCAGCCGTCGCGGCTGCCGGCGCCTGCGGCCGCTGCAGCGGCCCCTTGTTGCCACACCCGGCGAGCAGGGACAGTACCAGGCACGCGACCATCAGACGGCAGGCTTTGGACAGCGACATGAGGAGATTTCCCGATCCCGAACCCACGCAGTATAGCGAGCGTTCACGGCGCGAACCGGTATGCTGGCGGCATGCCGCTGACCTCCCTGCTCATCGCCTTGTACGTCATTGCCGCGCTGTTTGTGCTGGCGATGCTGGCGCAGCTGGGCGCCGTGCGCGCGCGCTGGCGCGAACGCCGCCACCTTGCCGCCGGCCACCGCTTGCTGTGGGCGCTGCTGTGCCTGTCCACCGGCCTGCTCACGGCCCTGTTGGCCACCGCCCTGCTCGGCTATCGGCGGCTGAGCGCGGAGACGCCGATAGCCCGCCTTCAGGCACAGCAGCTCGGTGCGCAGCGTTTCGCCATCGTCCTGACCACCGCCGATGGCACCCGGCTGCCGTTTGAACTGAATGGCGATCAATGGCAGCTCGACGCGCGCGTCATCAAGTGGACTGCCGGCGCGGTGATCGGCGGTGCGCCGCCGCTGTACCAGCTCGATCGCATCAGTGGCCGCTACATCGATGTCTCCCGGGAACGCGAGGCCGGCAAGAGCGCCTTCGCGCTGTCCACGCCGCAACCGTTCGACCTGTGGCATCTCAAGCGGCAGTTTCCGCGCTACCTGCCCTGGATCGACGCCGACTTCGGCAGCAGCGCCTATCTGCCGCTGGTCGATGGCGGTGCCTACGACGTCACCCTCGCCGCCGCCGGTGGCCTGATCGCACGTCCCGCCGATGCCGCCACCGCCACCGCCCTGCACGCCACCGCATGGCCGCCGCCCTGACTCCGCAACGCAAACCGATGCATCCGCTGGCACGCTGGGCCTGGTGGCTGCTGGCCTGGCTGGCCCTGGTCATGGCCGTGATCGGCGCCCTGCTGCCGGTGATTCCGAGCGTGCCGTTCCTGCTGCTGGCCGCATTCGCCGCGGCACGGGGCTCCGCGCGACTGCATGCCCGCCTGCTGGCCCACCCACGACTGGGCCCGCCGATCCGTGACTGGCAGGCGCATGGCGCGGTCAGTCGCCGCGCAAAATGGCTGGCCTTGACGATGATGAGTCTGAGCGGGGCGAGCCTGGCGCTGTTCGCACCGGCCTGGATCGCCGGTCTCGGCATCGCCTGCATGGGTGGCGTGGGCCTGTGGCTGTGGCGACGCCCGGAACCCGATCACCCCAGGAGCTTTTGATAGCGCAGCGCGTCGGCGCCGTCCTCGTAGTAAGCGTGGCGCTCGCCATGCCGCTGGTAGCCGTTGCGTTCGTACAGCCGCTGCGCCGCGGCATTGTCGGTGCGCACTTCCAGCCGCAGCGCACGGCATTCGCGGCGCCGGGCGGCAAGCTCGGCGGCCAGCAGCAGACGTTCGCCGATGCGCCGACCGCGCTGCTCGGCGGCAATGGCGATCGAGTACAGGCGTGCGATGCGATGGCGGCGGTTGAACAGCAGCAACGCCGCGCCGACGACACGGCGTTCGCGGATCGCCAGCAGCACGCCGGCGCTGAGGCTTTCCAGATGATGCCGCCACTGCCGCGCACTGATGCGATCGCCACGGAAGGCGGCATTTTCGAGTGCGATGATGTCGCCCAGGTCGTTGATCGTCGCGCGACGAATGCTCACCCCGTCAGAGGCGCTGTCAGCGGCAAAAATGGACGAGACCGGGGCGAGCACGGCGCGCAGCCTAATCATCGCGGCGAACGGTCGCAATCGGCGCGCGGTCATCGTTCATGCTTGCTTCATCGGCGTCCCCCCGCGCTTGTGTCACACTGCGCGCCGCGCCGCCGGCGCCCCAACCTCCCGGCCATCCACCCCCTGTCTGCTGATCGCATGAGCCGGCTCGTCATCGTTGTCGAAAAAGCCTCGGACTGGGGCTCGTACTACCCTTCCGACAACGTCGTCACCGCCCAGGACTACCTCAAGGATCCGTCGGGCGGCGACGACGAGCGCACCCAGGTAATCAACCTGTGCCGCAGCTACAAGTACCTCGGCACCGGCTACTACGTGTCGCTGCTGGCCGAGGCGCGCGGCCACAAGGTGATCCCGTCGGTACGGGCCATCAACGACCTGCGCCGGCGCTCGCTGTATGGCCTGGACATCGAGGATCTCAACGCCAAGCTCGGCAAGTTCCTGCCGGCCGGCGGACGCGACACCACCGATCTGGGCATCCTCGTCTACTTCGGCGAGACCTCGTATCCGGCGCTGGAGGACCTGGCCCGCCAGGTGTTCGAACTGTTTCCCTGCCCGATCCTGCGCATCGAGTTCGAGCGTAACCGGGTCTGGCAGATCGCCGCGATCAAGCCGACCGGCCTGCACACGCTGTCGGACGAGCAGGAGGACGCCTTCGCGCAGGCGCTGGACCAGTTTTCGAAGAAGCTCTGGCGCAAGCCGCGCGCACGGCGCAAGTTCCGCTATGACCTGGCGATGCTGGCCGACCCGAACGAGGCCATGCCGCCCTCGAACAGGCGCGCGCTCAAGGCCTTCGCCGAAGCGGGCGCCGAGCTCGGCATCGACGTCGACACGATCTCGCGCAACGACTACGCACGGCTGGCCGAGTACGACGGCCTGTTCATCCGCGAAACCACCGCGCTGGACAATCACACCTACCGCTTTGCGCACAAGGCGGAGAAGGAGGACATGGTCGTCATCGACGACCCGGGCTCGATCCTCAAGTGCACCAACAAGATCTACCTGCACGACCTGCTGCGCCTGCGCAAACTGGCCACGCCGCGCACCGAGATCCTGTATCGGGACGAACCGAAGAAGCTGGCCGAACTGCCCGACCTGCTCGGTTTTCCGATCGTGCTGAAGATTCCCGACGGCTCGTTTTCGCGTGGCATCGTCAAGGTCGAGAACGCCGAGCAGCTCAAGAAGGCCGTCGACGACCTGTTCCAGCACACCGCCCTCGTGCTCGCGCAGGAATTCATGTTCACCGAATTCGACTGGCGCATCGGCGTACTCAACCGCGAGCCGCTGTATGCCTGCAAATACTTCATGTCGCGTGGCCACTGGCAGATCTACAACCACGGCGCCAAGGGCACGGCCAAATCCGGCGGCTTCGAGACGCTGCCGGTGCGCAGCGTGCCGTCCGAAGTGCTCAAGCTGGCGCAGAAGGCCACCGCGCCGATCGGCGATGGCCTGTATGGCGTCGATCTCAAGCAGGCCGGCGAGCGCCTGGTGGTGATCGAGGTCAACGACAATCCATCGATCGATGCCGGTGTCGAGGACGCCTACCTGGGTGACGACCTGTATCGCCGCATCATGGACGAGTTCCTGCGCCGCATGGAGCGCAAGCGCATGGGCCTGCGCGGCTGAGCACGCATCACCGCGCGCTCACGCGCCTTCGCTGCGGTGGATGTCGTGCGTGACCACGCCCGTTTCGCGGGATGGGCGTTGGAAGAAATCCGGCCGCTGCAGCGTGTGCCGCATGTCGCTCAAGCCGCTATCCCAGTGCGCGCGCATGGTGACCGCGCCGAAGGCGTAGTCCTTGTACTGCTCCTCGTAGGCCTTGGCGCGGTAGATCAGATGCACGATGTTGAACACCCGGTCGCACAGCCATGGCTGCAGGTCGGCGAGCAATTCGCGCGGCAATCCCTGGCTGCCCTTGACCTGCAGCAGATGCGTCAGCGCGTTGCGCAACCTGTGCCGCGCCGCGCTGCTGTCGGTGCCGCGCCGCGTGCGGCTGGAAAACTCGATGTCCTTGGTGCGTTCGAGCACATCCGGAATCGTCCTGGGCAGGGCGCCGCGCGCGCTCCACAGATCCACCTGCATCACCAACGTGTCGCGGCGCGGTACGGATTCGAGCACGTATTCGAGCGGCGTATTGGACACCAGTCCGCCATCCCAGTATGCCTCGCCATCCACCTCCACCGCCGGAAACGCCGGCGGCAGCGCCCCAGAGGCCATGATGTGCTCGGGGCGGATCACCTCGCGTGCCGAATCGAAATAGCGGAAGTTTCCGCTGCGCACCTGCGTGGCACCCACCGACAGCCGCACGCTGCGGTGATTGATGCGATCGAAGTCGACCAGCCGCTCCAGCGTCGCGCGCAGGGGCGTGGTGTCGTAGAAGCTCGTCGCCGCCGCGCTGCCGTCGGCCAGTAGCCACGGCGACGGCGTGCGCACTTCGAAGAATCCGCGCTGACCGAACGCCAGCGCACCCAGCGCGCCCAGCGCATTGGCCCAGGCATCGAGCAGATGGTGCGGCGGCAGCCATTGCAGGGCGGCACGCACCGAGGCCGCCAGCAGCGCGGCACCGCCGCTGGGTTCGCAGACCGTGTTCCAGAACTCGCGCAGCCGATCCACGCGCTGCTCCGGCGCATTGCCGGCGATCAGCGCGGCATTGATCGCGCCGATCGAAGTGCCGGCAAACCAGGTGGGCCGCAACCCTGCCTCGTGCAAGGCTTCGTACACGCCGCACTGATATGCGCCCAGCGCGCCACCGCCCTGCAGGACGAGCGCGACCTGCTCGTACTCGCCGGCCGCCTGCGCCGGCGATTGCGCGGCGCGGGCATTCGCCGCGCGGCGTACCGTCGCCCGGGGATTCACTGCATGAACCAGCCGTGGCTCACCACGATGCTCTGTCCAGTCAGCGCGTTGGTTTCGAATCCGGCAAAAAACAGCGCGCAGGCCGCCACGTCATCGACCGTGGTGAATTCGCCATCGACCGTGTCCTTGAGCATGACCTTCTTCACCACGTCCTCCTCGGAGATGCCCAGCTCCTTGGCCTGCTCGGGAATCTGCTTCTCGACCAGCGGCGTGCGCACGAAGCCGGGGCAGATCACGTTGGCGCGCACGCCGTGCGCGGCGCCTTCCTTGGCCACCACCTTGGCCAGGCCGATCAGGCCGTGCTTGGCGGTCACATAGGGCGCCTTGAGCTTGGAGGCTTCCTTGGAATGCACCGAACCCATGTAGATGATCGCACCGCCCTTGCCGCGCGCGTACATGTGCCGCAGGCAGGCTCGCGTGGTCAGGAACGCGCCGTCGACATGGATCGCCATGAGCTTCTTCCAGTCGGCATAGGAAAAGCTTTCGACCGGATTGACGATCTGGATGCCGGCGTTGGAAACCAGGATGTCGACGCTGCCCAACTGCCTGACCACCTCGTCCACGCCGGCATCGACCTGCTGCTCGTTGGTCACGTCCATCGCCACGCCGATCGCCTTGGCGCCCTTGGCCGCCAGTTCCTGCGCGGTTGCCTGCGCACCGGCGAGGTTGAGGTCGGCGATCGCCACCGCCGCGCCCTGCTGGGCGTACACCTCGGCAATGCGCTTGCCGATGCCGCTGGCTGCGCCGGTGACGATGGCTGTCTTGCCGTCGAGTCTCATGCTGATTCCTCCTTCAATCTGCGCGGCCACGCCGCTGGAAAGATGCCCTGCCCACGCCCCCGTGCCGTGGCCGCGTCGGGCCGGCAAAAAAAATGGCGCCGCGCGTTGCTGGGCGGCGCCAATGAGGAGTGTGAGATGAAACTGCGGACTTGGATCGCATTGTCGCGCGTTGGTTCCGCAGCGCAACAAACGGCAGCTGAACGGCCCCTCGGCACCTGGCCGAACGCATCGCCATGCCGCGCGGCTGCGCGTCACGTCTCCTCGCCGCCCTTGCCGCCGCGCGGATCGATGTCCAGATCCTTGAGCTTGCGATACAGATGCGTGCGTTCCATGCCGACCGCCTTGGCCAGCTTGCCGACGCTGCCGCTGGCCAGGGTCAGCTGATGCAGCAGATAGGCGCGCTCGAACTGCTCGCGCGCCTCGCGCAGCGGCAGCGCAAAATCGATCGTCGCCGTGCCGCCATTGGCCGGTGCCGGCGGCACCGTCTCGCCGCCGAGCGCAGCCTCGACTTCGTCGAGACCGACATCGCTGCCGCCGCCCAGCACCAGCAGTCGCTGCACGAGATTGCGCAGTTCGCGCAGATTGCCGGGCCACGGATGATTGCGCAGGCGATTCTGTGCCGCGACCGAGAATTTGCGATACGGCAGCTGATCGCGGTTGGCAAACCAGTCGGCGTGATAGCGCAGCAGCTCGGGCACGTCATCGGCACGCTCGCGTAGCGGCGGTACGGTCAGTGGCACGATGCGCAGCTGGTAATACAGTTCCTCGCGGAAACGACCAGCCGCCACCAGGGCGGCCAGATCCTGTGCACTGGCCGCGATCACGCGCACATCGAGCGGCACCGCTTCGTGGCCACCGCAGCGGATCAGCGTGCGGCGTTCGAGCACGCTCGACAGGCGCAACTGCGAATCGGCGTCGAGATCGGCCACTTCGTCGAGAAACAGCGTGCCGCCATTGGCCTGCTCGATCAGGCCATGCTGCACATTGCCGCCGTCCTCGGCGCCGAACAGCGCAATCGCCGCGCTGCCCTGGCTGATCGCTCCGGCGGCCACGGTGACGAATGGTGCCGCGCGCCGTGCGCCGCGCTCGTGCAGCGCGCGGGCAATGGCTTCCTTGCCGGTGCCGGTTTCGCCGATCACCAGCACGCCGGTATCGTGCGCGGCGATCTTGTCGATTTGCGCGCGCAGCGCCTGCATGGCCTTGCCGCTGCCGACCAGATCCCCCGGCGCGGCCGGCAGCTGCCGACGCAGGCCCTCGTTCTCGCGGCGCAGCTGGCCGGCTTCGATGGCATGGCCGACGACCAGCAGCAGCTTGGCCAGTGACAGCGGCTTTTCGATGAAATCCCAGGCGCCCAGGCGCGTCGCCTCGACCGCGGTTTCGATGTTGCCGTGGCCCGAAATCATGATCACCGGGCAAGGCAGACCGCCGCGCTCGCTCCACTCGCGCAGCAGGCTGATGCCATCCAGGTCGGGCATCCAGATGTCGAGCAGGATCACGTCGGGGCGCTGCCGGCGCCGCGCCTCGCGCGCCGCCGCCGCCGACTCGGCAACCTCGACCAGATATCCCTCGTCCTCGAGGATGTCCTTGATCGTGCCGCGGATATCGGGTTCGTCATCGACCACGAGAATGCGCGCCGCCGCCGCCATATCGGTTTCCGCGTTGCAAAAAGGAGACAGCGAGCATAGCGCAGCACAAGCCCCGCCGACGACGCCCGTCGCGGTACCGCAGCCAGCACCGATCCGGCTACGCTTGTCACCTCTCCTGCAGCCTCACGCCATGTCCGATTCCAGCCCGCGGCCGCCGCTTTCGGCCTGCATCATCACGCTCAACGAGGCCGATCGCATCGAAGCCTGCCTCGATTCGCTCGCCTTCTGTGACGACATCGTGGTGGTCGATTCCGGCTCGACCGACGGCACCCGCGAACGCGCTGCCGCGCGAGGTGCGCGCGTGCTGCAGCGCGCCTTCGACGGTTACCGGGCGCAGAAGGATTTTGCCGTGCAGTCGGCGCGTCACGACTGGGTACTGTGCCTGGACGCCGACGAACGCGTGACACCGGCACTGCGCGCAGCCATCGAGGCCGCCCGCGATGGCGGCTTCGCCACGGCGGCCGCCTACCGCTTCGCGCGCTGCACCCACTACTTCGGCGCACCACTGCGGCATGGCAATGCCTATCCCGATCGCGTGCTGCGCCTGTTCGACCGCCGCCGCGCCGGCTGGCGCGGTGAGCGCGAAATCCACGAGCAGGTCGGCGTGGATGGCGCGATCGCGCGCCTGGCCGGCGACCTGGATCATCAGGCTTACCGCTCGCTGTCCGACCAGCTGCAGCGGCTCGACCGCTATTCGACCCTGATGGCACAGCACCTGCATGCGCGCGGCAAGCGCGCGCGCCTGGCCGCCATCGCGGTCAGTCCGCTGTGGCGCTTCGTGCGCGGCTACGTGCTGCGCGCAGGTTTTCTCGATGGCTGGCGCGGACTGGTGTTTGCGCTGGTCGAGGCCGACTACGTGCGTCGCAAGGCGATCAAGCACTACCTGCTGGCGCGCGGCGCGGCGATCTGAAACCGCCAGCGCGCAACGGATTCAGTCGGCGTGATTGTTCTCGTGCAGATGCAGGTCGATGCCGTGCGCCGTCCATGCCGCGCGGTTGCGACGTGTTTCGGCGCGGATCGCATCGTTCTTCTGACGCATCTCCGGCTTCATGTAGCCGCGCTTGTGTTCCAGGTGCACGCAGATCGCCGAATAGCGAATGGTCTTGCCGCGCACGCCCGCATTGACCAGCCGCTCGCCCAGTTCGAGATCCTGGCCACCGTACTGCATGCGCTCGTCCCAGCCGTTGACGCGCACCACGTCGTCCTTCCACGCCGAGGCGTTGTGGCCATGCAGGCGCGGCTTGACCGGCGTGAGCCTGTTGAGCGCGCTGCGCAGCCATTCATTTTTCGCCCGCAGCTTGAGCGTGTGGCGCTGCAGGCCGTTGGCCGCCAGCCACGCATAGTCGGTGGCGCGGCCGGCGAGGATGTCCTCGCGGGTGATCTGCTGCGACAGCGCCAGCGGCAGCTTGCAGTAACCGCCGGTGAGAAAGCGGCCGCGCTCGCGCAGCGCGAGATGGCGCGCGATGAATTCACGATGCGGAATGCAGTCGCCGTCGGTGAAGATCAGGTAATCGCTATCGGCCAGCAGGATGCCGCGATTCATGCCCTTGCATTTCTGATAGCCCTCGTCGGGCTGCCAGAAATGACGCAGCGGATAATTCATCTGCGGGCGCAAGCGGTCGATCACCGCGCGGGTATCCTCGCGCGAGCCGTCGTCGACCACGAGCACCTCGAAATCCCGCACGGTCTGCGTGGTGTAGCCCCACAGCACCCATTCCAGCCAGCGCGGTTCGTTGTAGGTCGCAAACAGGACGGTGACGGCAGGCATCGCGGCGTGAATCCGGTGGAAAGGCCGCGCATTTTACGCGACGCCACCCATGGCGACGACGCCGGCCGCACCACCTCGGCTATCCTTTGCGCCCACCTGCCTTCCGACGCCATGTCCGCCACTCCCGCTCCCCGCGTCACCCTGCTCGTGATCGCCTACCGCATGGCGGAGACGATCGAAGCGGCGCTGCGCGCGGCGCTTGCGCAGAGCGTGCCGTGCGAGATCATCGTTTCCGACGACGCCTCGGGCGACGACAGCGTGGCCATCGCGCAGCGCGTCGTCGACGGCTACCGCGGGCCGCATCGCGTGCAGGTGCGCAGCACGGCGCGCAACCTCGGCCTGTGCGCGCACCTGAACGAGCTGGCGGCGCTGGCCAGCGGCGAGGTGCTGGTGTGCTGCTCGGGAGACGATGTGTCCTACCCGCAGCGCGTGGCACGCCTGCTCGAAGTGCTCGATGCCGATCCCGCGGTGCAGCTGGTCGGCTCGGCGGTGGATGACGTGGATGCCGATGGCCGCCTGCTCGCCGCCGGCGTGCGCGGCCTGCCGGCGCGCATCGACCAGGCCTGGCTGCTGCGGCGAGGCAAGCTGGCCAGCGTGCTCGGCGCCTCGCTGGCATTCCGCCGCGAGCTGATCACCGGACTGCCGCCGCTGGTCGGTCGCGTCGAGGACAACATGCTCACCCTGCGCGCGGCGCTGCTTGGCGTGTGCGCCTGCGTGCCCGAGCCTCTGCTCGCCTATCGCCGCCATGCCAACAACCTCGGCGACTGGGTGTTCGACCGCAGCGGCCGCGACTACGCCGGTTTCGAACGTCGCCAGCGCCGCGTGCTGGCCATGTACCGCGAAATCGCCGCCGACCAGCAGCGCTGCCTGGCGGCACGCAGCGACCTGCCCCACGAGCGGCTGGCGCTGGGACGGCAGCTGGCGTCGATGTACGCGCTCGAAGCGGACATGCGCGAGGCGATCCTCGATCGTCCGCGGCGTGCCTGGCTGGCGCCGCTATGGCGCGGCCTGCGCCATCCCGGCCTGCGTCGCAAGAGCGCCGAGCGCGCCCTCAAGCTGCTGCTGCCGCGCCGCTGGTTCGGCCGCGGCTGAGCGCGTTCACGCCGTCGCGTCGCACGGCAGGCACAGCGTGAATTCGGCACCGCCCTGTTCGCGGTTGGTCGCACGCACGCTGCCGCCATGTTCCTCGGCGATTTTCTTGACCACGGCCAGGCCCAGGCCGGTGCCGCGCGCCTTGCTCGTGGTGTATGGCTCGTACCAGCGATCGCCGAAGTCGGCCGGCAAGCCGGGGCCGTTGTCGGCCACCGCCAGCTCCACCCAGGCCTCGCCATCGCGCGCCAGCGCACGCGTGCTCACCAGCAGCTGCGGCTTGTTGGCGTCGCCGATCGCCTCCAGCGCGTTCTTGATCAGGTTGTGCAGCGCCTGGCGCACGCGCACGGCGTCCACGCGCACGCGCGGATCGCTGGCGGCAAGCTGGCGCGTCAAACCCAGTCGCTGGTCGTTCTCGTACAGATCGAGCACTTCGCCGACCAACGCGTTGAGCGACACCGGCCGCGTCACCAGCGCCGGTGGACGCGCATAGTCGCCAAAGGCGTTGACCATCGTCTTGAGCGCCTCGACCTGGCTGACGATGGTGTGGGTGGCGCGATCGATCAGTTCGCCCTCGTCGGGCGGCAAGCGGCCAAGAAAGCGCCGGCGCAGGCGCTCGGCCGCGAGCTGGATCGGCGTGAGCGGATTCTTGACCTCGTGGGCGAGTCGCCGCGCCACCTCGCCCCACGCCGCGTCGCGCTGCGCGCGATTGAGCACGGTGAGGTCGTCGAACACCGCCACGTAACCGGCATGCTCGGGCAGCGCCGCGCCGCGCACCATCAGCGTGCGCGGCCCCTGCGGAGTGTCAAAGGTGACTTCCTCGCGCCACTCGCGTGCCTCCTCGCGCAGATGCCGCGCCAGCGGATCGAGCAGCGGGGCGAGACCGCCATGCACACGGGCGATCTCGGCCGCGCTGGCGCCCTGATGCCGCGCCAGCTCGACGCCAAGAATCGCCTCGGCGGCGCGGTTGGCGCTGCGCAGGCGTGCCTCGCGGTCAAAGCCGAGCACGCCGGCGGACAGCCGTTCGAGCACCGCTTCGAGCCAGGCGCGCTGCTGCTCGGTTTCGCGCGCGCTCTTCTGTGCACGGGCGCCGGCCAGCTCCAGATCGCGCGTCATCTGCGCGAACGAGTCGACCAGAAAACCCAGCTCGTCGTTGCTGGCCCTGGGCAGCGGCGTGTCGAAGCGGCCCGCCGCCACCGCGCGCGTCGCCGCCGACAGGCGACTGATCGGCGCCACCAACCGCCGCGCCAGCACAAAGGCGACCAGCACCACGACCAGAGCCAGCAGCAGCAGCACGAAGGTGAGGATCAGTGCAAAAGTGAGCTTGAGCGATCCGCGCAGGAATTTCAGGCGCTGGAAATCGAAGCTTGCGCGCTCGATGCCGCGGGTCAGCGGCTGGATGCGCGCCGGCAGCGGGAACAGCGCCTGCAGCAGCCGCTGGCGGTCGGGCATGACGCGCGCATCGTCGATCGGCAGCACGATGCGCAACGCCGTGCCCTCGCCGAGCGGCTCGGCGGCGGCGTAGCGGTGATCACCGCGCACGCGCAGCAGCACCGTGCTGTCGGGCAGTGGCGGATCGAGCCAGTTCGGATCGGAGCTGGCCACCGCCTCCACGCGCGAATCGGCACCGAGCACGGCCAGCTGGATTGCGCCCAGCCCGTCGATCGCCGCATCGAGCGTGCGCTGTGCGGCGCCCTCGGGAGCTGCGGCCAATTGCCGCGCCAATCCCGCGCTGGCGGTTTCCGCCGCGTGCAGATGCTCGTCGACGACGATGCGCCCCAGCTCCAGCGCATCGTCGAGCGCCTGCTCCAGACGCACGTTGAACCAATTGTCGATGGTCGCGTCGAGAAAGCGCAGCGCAAATCCATAGACGATCACGCTGGCCGGCAGCGCCAATGCGATCAGCAGGGCGAGCAGGCGACGATTCAGTCGCGCTCCCGGCACACCGCGCCGCACCTCGGCGCGCAATCGCCACAAGCGCAGGCCGATGATGACGATCAGCAGCGCCAGCGCGATCAGCGCAGCGCCCAGCACGAGGCGGTAGTGCGCGGCAAAACGCACCGTGTCGGCGGCGGCATCCTCGGCCAGCTTGAGCGACGCGATCAGCAGCGCGGCAACCGCGAGCGCCGGCAGCAGCCGCCGCAGCAGCAGGTTCAGGGCGTCGCGGCCGGCCATGTCGTCTCCGCGGAAGCCAATTGCCAGGCCGGCTCGAACAGGGCCGGCAAGCGCAGCGCCCCCGGCAGCGCGGCGCTGTCGAGCGCCACCGAAACCCGCAGCAGCGTGTGCGCCGGCAGGTGCGCGAAGGACGCCGGCAGGTTCAGGCGCAGCGAACCGAGCGCGGCCAGCAGATGTCCGTGAGTGGCGAATCCACGCTCGTCATCGCGGCCGTTGTCGTCCAGCTGATAGCGTCGCGTGAGCGGAAAATAGCGCAGCTCCACGCGCGGCTGCGCGTGCGCGCCGCCGGCGGCGCGCACGTCGACGACCAGGCTGATCGGTATGCCGTGATCGAGCGCATCCTGCATCGGCCCGCTGAGGCGGCAGTCGAGCGCCAGTTCGAGCCGCGCTGCGCCGTCCTGCACCAGCAACTGCGCCTGGCGCACTTCGATCGCACCGGGCTGCTGATGCGCCAGCGCGCCGCAGGCCGACAGCCCGGCCAACAGGAGCGCGGCGATCACGCCGCGCACGGCACGCCCGATGTCAGACGCACTTTTCGAGCAGGCCATAGAAAAATCCGTCCATGCCGTCCTCGCCCGGCAAACGTTGCCGCCCCACCCCGGCCACGTGTCCGAAGCGCTCGGGCAGCGGCACGGCCCGCGCATCATCGTGGTCGGCGAGAAAGGCGGCAAGCACGGCCTGATTCTCCGCGCGCAGGATCGAGCAGGTGGCGTAGAGCAGGCGGCCGCCGGCAGCCAGCAGCGGCCACAGCGCATCGAGAATGCGGCGCTGTCCGGCCGCCAGCACGGCGATGTCGCTGCTGCGCCGATGCAGCTTGATGTCGGGCTGGCGGCGCACGATGCCGGTCGCCGAGCACGGCGCATCGACGAGGATGCGATCGAAGGCACGGCCATCCCACCAGCCTTCCGGCGCGGCGGCATCACCGCTGCGGATCTCGCCGTGCACGCCCAGACGCGCGAAATTCTCGCGCACGCGCGCCAGACGTGCCGGATCGCTGTCGAGCGCGAGCAGGTCGATGTCGGCGCGTTCGAGCAGGTGCGCCGCCTTGCCGCCCGGCGCGGCGCAGGCATCGAGCACACGCTGGCCGGCATGTACGTCGATGAGGTCGGCCACGCATTGCGCGGCGCCATCCTGCACCGCGAACGCGCCTTCGGCGTAGCCGGGCAGGCGCGTCACGTCGCCGCTTTCGGCCAACACGATCGCGTCGGGCAGCCAGACGTGCGCCGTGGCGTCCACTCCGGCTTCGGCCAGCTGCGCCAGCAGCACTTCGCGGCGGCTACGACGACGATTCACGCGCAGGGTCAGCGGTGCTTCGCCGTGATTGGCGGCAAGGATCGCCGCGGCGGCGTCGGGCCAGTCGCGCGCGATGGCATCGAGCAGCCAGCGCGGATGCGCGTGGCGCGTCACGGCATCCGCATCGAGGATCGGCGCCAGCGACTCGCGCTCGCGCAGGTAGCGGCGCAGCACGGCATTGGCTAGACCGGCCATTTGCGGCTGGCCGAGCGCACGCGTGGCGTCGACACAGGCGGCGACCACCGCATAGCCGGGCAGTTCGAGCACGTCGATCTGCGCGCAGCCGAGTACCAGCAGCGCGCGCACCTCGCGCGCGCGCGCCGGCAGCGGCTTGGCCAGCAGGTGATCGAGCGCCGCCGACAGGCGCAGCCACCAGCGCGTGGCCGCCAGCACGCTGGCCACCAGCAGCGCGCGGTCGCGCGCGTCGGCCAGCTGCGTGTGCGCGTCGGCCAGCGCGACACGCAGCGAAAGACCATCGAAGACGATGCGCGCCAGCGCACGCGCCGCGATCACGCGCAGCGCAACCCCGGGGCCCTGGGCCATCGCCGGCCGCGTCGCGGGGCGCGCCGGCTTCATCGCGCCGTCCGCTCGCGGCGCGCATTGAGCCAGTCGCGCGCACTGATGCGCCGGCCGCCATCGCGTTGCAGTTCGAGAATGCGCAGCACGCCCGCGCCGGTGGCCACGTCGATGCCGTCGGCTGCCGCTGCAACGATCTGTCCGGGAGGCGCCGCGCCGTCCGCCGCGAGCGCCCGCGCCGACCAGATGCGCACGCGTTCGCCGTCGAGCAGGGCTTCGGCCACCGGCCACGGGTCGAATGCACGCACCTTGCGTTCGAGCACGTCGGCCGCGGTATTCCAGTCCAGCCTTGCCTCGCTCTTATCGAGCTTGTGCGCATACTCGATGCCCGCGGCAGGCTGCGGCGTCGCCGGCATGGCCGCACCGCGCAGCACGCGCGCCAGGCCATCGGCCAGCAACTGCGCGCCGAGCGTGGCGAGGCGGTCGTGCAGCCGTCCGCCGGTATCGTCGGGCAGGATCGGCGTGCGCGCCTGGAGCAGCACCGGGCCGGTGTCGAGCCCCGCCTCCATCTGCATCAGATCGACCCCGGTTTCGGCATCGCCGGCGAGAATCGCCCGCTGGATCGGCGCCGCGCCGCGCCAGCGCGGCAGCAGCGAGGCGTGCACGTTCCAGCAGCCCAGTCGCGGCAGCGCGAGCACCGCCTTGGGCAGGATCAGGCCGTAGGCCACGACCACGATGAGATCGGGCGCATACGCCGCCAGCCGCGCACGCGCCGCAGCGTCACGCAGGGTTTCCGGCTGCTCGACGGCAATCCCCGCCGCCAGCGCCGCCTGCTTGACCGGACTGGCCGCCAGCTGGCGCCCGCGCCCGGCCGGCCGGTCGGGCTGGGTGTACACCGCCGCCACCTGCGCCCCGCTGGCAAGGCAGGCCTGCAGCGAGGGCACGGAAAACTCGGGCGTGCCGGCAAAGACAAGACGAAGCGGTGGTGACATGGATACGACGGGACGAGGTGCGGAACGCGATTGTAGGCCGCACCGGGCGGATCCTGCGCAACCGGCCGGCATTCCCCCGTCCGTGGCGGCACGCACAAGAACGCGCACCGGCCACCCCGCCGCACAACCCCCGGTGACAGTTCTTTGCGCATCAGCGTTCGCAGTTCATCACCCCCGTGATCTCAGCACCCGAGACGACGCGTTGCAGCCCGCACTCATCCTCGCGCGGTGCGGCGGGAAGCCCGGCCTGGCTTGCCGGTCGCGCCCGGGGATCGCTGCGCAGCCGGCGCAGCCAGTGCACGGGATGGCACCGGCGAGGACAGCACGATCGAGGTCGAGGTGGTGCCGAATGGCGTGAGCCGGTCGATCAGGTGTTCGAGATCCTCGATCGACGTCACGGCCACCTTGATCGTGAACGAATCGGCACCGGTGCCGCGATGGCATTCGAGCACTTCGGGCGATTCCCGGATCGCCGCGGTGACGCGCGTGAACACGTCGCCGACCACGCTCATGCGCACGATCGCAAGCACCGGCCGGCCGACGCGCGCGAGATCGATCTCGGCGCGGTAGCCACGGATCACGCCCGCCGCCTCGAGCTGGCGCACGCGCTCGGCGGCGGCCGGCGTGGACAGGCCGATACGGCGCCCCAGCTCGGTGAAGCTGGTGCGCGCCTCCGCCTGCAGCACTTCGAGGATCTGCCAATCGACGGCATCGAGCGCACTGATACTTTCTGAAGTTATCTTGACCATATCTTGAAAATATTTAATTTAAGTTGCGATCATACATAAACAATTGCATTCATTGATTCTTGTCGCCTAACTAAAATGTTCCGGGTTGGCGCCGCGCCCGTGCCTTGCGCCTTCCCAGCCCACCCGGAGCCCACCATGACGACGCCTGTTCCCGTCCACGAGCCGCACAAGGTCAAGACCGTACGCCCGATCACCTTCGCCACGCTGGACGAGCGCAAGCGCAACCTCGCCGCGGCCCACTTCAACGTGTTCAACCTCACGCCG
>WBZO01000420.1_pt1 | contig 92333 bp, 99 predicted proteins | sample 5204261 | NCBI WGS metagenome assembly WBZO01 (sample SAMN12412400, study PRJNA552823) | activated sludge metagenome | isolation source: activated sludge from anammox sidestream of wastewater treatment plant... | place: USA: North Carolina | collected 2017-09 | reverse complement strand
TTTGGATGATCTTGCAGGGTTTACAAGTCATCGCCAACAACAACGCCGCATGGATCGACCGTACGGAACGCCAGGATAAGAGTCTTTTTCGCTTAGGCATGGATTGGCTCCGTCATTGTCTGAAACGGAATTGGAATTTTGAACCCCTATTTTGGTTTCAGCCTGGACCTGAGGTTATTAATGTACGGTAGAGAAAAATTATTAGAATAGCTACTAGCCACCTGACACTTTAACAAAAGAATAGTTGATCGGCGAGATCAAACCGGTTAAAGTAGTTCTTTCCACAGAATACACCAACCGGAGATGACCAATGCCGATCAACAAGCTCTATCATACATGGTTTCAGCGGATTCAGGAATTGCGCCCTGGACAACGGATTACCCAAATTCGGAACATTGTCTGGCTGATGGTGGGTATCTATCAAAGCCGCTCGGTTTGTCTGAGCCGCATCGCTGGGAAGATCCCTGGAAGGGCGAAGCTGCTGAGTACAACCCGGCGCTTGAGCAGATGGTTGGATAACCCGGCTATTCGCGTGCGGGAATGGTACGCACCGATTGCTTGTGAATGGTTGGACCGGCAGTATCGGAACCTGGGAGAAATCCGTTTGATAGTGGATGGCACCAAGATTGGTTTCGGGCACCAATTGTTGATTGTGTGCCTGGCTTATCGGAAAAGAGCTATTCCCATCGCCTGGACCTGGGTCAAGCACGTCAAGGGGCACAGCACAGCCAGCAAGCAGTTGGCTTTGTTGGCCTATGTTCGCAGCCTGATCCCTCAAAAAGCAGCCGTTTTTCTGGTCGGTGACTGCGAATTTGGCTCGATCGCTGTCTTGCGACAGTTGGATCGCTGGCATTGGTTCTATATCTTGCACCAGAAAACCGATACTCTGCTCTGGTTCGATGAAACCAGAGGTTGGCAACCATTCGGCAGCTTCATCCAAAGACCCGGTCAAAGTATCTGGCTCGGAAATGGTTGCTTGACTGCTAAGGAGATTTATCCGGTCAATTTGCTGATCCATTGGAAAGTCGGCGAGAAAGACCCCTGGTGCCTGGCTACCAATCTGCCAGATCGGGACATCGCCTTGCGTTTCTATCGCTACAGAATGTGGATCGATGAGATGTTTGGCGATTTGAAAAAGCATGGTTTTGACCTGGAGTGTACGCTGTTACGTCACTTTGATCGCTTGTCTCGACTGACTTTAGCGGTGGCCTTGCTGTATGTTTGGCTGATCTCGATCGGAACTCGAACCATTCGCAATGGCCTGCGCCATTTGGTCGATCGTGCAGAGCGCCGCGATCTCTGCATCTTCCAAATCGGCTTGCGTTTTATTGAGAGGTGTTTGACCAATGCACTTCATTTTCAAGTTATCCTATGTTCTTACCGCTAAGTCCAAACTGTCAGGTGGCTAGTTTGGAATCTCAGGCTGTAATAGTCAATCAGTTTGTCGTAAGGCAGTTCCAAATCGCTGGAAAACAGGATCACATTGGCCCAGGCTTTGGATGCCAGGTTGGTTCTGAGCAAAATGACCACGTTCAAAGGGTCTGGGAAATCCTTGTGGAGCAGCTACACCTGGTAAGTGCGGGTGTCGAAGCCATCTTCGATCTGGGTTTCCTTCAGGTACTGGTCCGGGATCTTGCGCACATCCACCGGCTCGCCCAGTCTGGGTGTTGGACCACGTTTGGGAGATGGACCCGAATAGGCGAAGTGTAAAGCAGCATCGTAGCGCAGCTTGGAAACCAGGTGCAAATCGCATTGGCGAACCATGTGAAAAGCTGGATGATTGCCAAAATGGCCGTCCAGCACCAGATAGGTCAGGTGGATTGTGCCCTGGGTGGTCGCCAGAAAGCTTCGCAGCATTTTCTGGATACGCTGCAACTCTGGATTAAGCGTCACATCAGCCTTGTTCTTGTTACGACTGCCCTTGGGTCGTCCGGGTTTCCGCTTTGGTTGGGCGGGTTTGGTTCTCTTAGCCTGCTTTTTGGCCAGGCTTTCAGCTTTTTCTTCTTCGGTGCGCATCATCTGTTCCACACGGATTGGATAGGAGCGCCGCTGTTTGGTGCTCACCAAAGACAAGGTGAAAAAGGACAAACCCGGAACCGCTTTTTGCCGCAGACTGGAGAAGAAGTAATCCAAACCGTAGGTCTGCTTGCCTGCTTTGGTCACCACACATTCATCTCCTGCCAGCAGATAGGTGTCCTGGCGATCTAGCAGATGCTCACGAAAGAATGCCCAGAACACCTGTGCCCAGGGTATGATCGTGTAAAAGAAACGCTGCATGGTCCGGTAGCTGCCACCTTTCTCTGTCCAGCGGGATAAACCCAGCATGGTTACTCGGCCCGTCATGGCGATCATCGCAAAGATGATCCGGCTCAATTGCCGCAAAGTCGTTTTGGAAACGCTATTTTGGATCGGTTGTAAAAGTGCTAAAATGTCTGTCATGGGCTTTTTGGGTGAGTTTTGGTCTTGGCGGACTTAAACTCTACTACAAAAAGCCCTATCTGCTTACGTTATTTTTGGCGAAGGTATTGTATAAGGTTAGCGTGGATTGTTGGGTCGAATGGATGATAATTCGTTCCGGCGAAATGTTCTCTTGATGGATTCCAGGATTCTCCCTGATGTTGGGATAAAAATGGCGACATCGTGTTCGGTTCCTAGGATCTTTCGATCGACCAGGTGGATTTCATCGCGGTCAATCAGCAGTGCCCCGTCCAAATCGAAGCAGATGATCGATTTCCCTTGGTTTAACTTCTGAAATAAAAGATTGTGCATTGCCATGTCCGATATCGGGGTTTATTCTAAGAACATTTTTGGATTTTTGTTTGTTATGTTGTTATTAACTTCCTGTTCTGGAGGAGGTGAGGAGAAGACTCTCAATTTGCAGACATATCCATTTGAGACTGACATACCGATAACAATTCATGCAAGGAACGGCCGAATTAACATTTCAAATGGTACAAGCGGAAAAGTTACCTTGAGCGGTTCGGTAAGGTCATTGAATCCGGAACAGCCCTTAACTGCGCTTAAATCTGGAGGATTATACATTGATGCAGACAACCCTTCAAGCGTGATCAATATTGAGTTGAAGGTTCCTTCCGGTTCTCAGATCATCCTTAATACGTATGGAGCAGAATTGGTTGTTAAGGACTTCTCAGGTAGCCTGGATGTCACTTCCGCGGCAGGGAATATCAAGATTGAAAACATGCAAGGCCAGGCTGTCGTGAGAGCCAATCGCGGCGATGTCCTTATCGAATCCAGCACGGGTGAATTTCACCTCCCGGGTAATTACGGTTTAATAAACCTAAACGATGTTTCCGGTGAGGTCATCGCGTCCACGATCATGGGAACTATCTGCTATGAGGGTCTTTTGGACGCCTTTGATAAGATTGAGTTTGAAACGGATCATGGTCCCGTTGAGATCCGGCTGGATCCGGCATCAAACGTCGATGTGTTGGTTAAGACTACCACCGGAGTCGTCGATTGCGTTGTACCAGGTTTGATCCAGGACGGGGCAGGATGCACAGGGCAATTAGGGAATGGGGATGGTCTGCTCCAAGTCTATACCGTCAGCGGTGAAGTCGATTTGAAACTGACTCCTTAATCTCTTTTACCATTCGGAATATATCGGCGGATCTGAACAATGCCGTTCCCATGATCAGGACATCCGTCCCTGTGCTGATCAGTTCAGAGGCATTATGTGCGTTTATCCCTCCACCTACCGCGATTGCTACTGATAAACCTAACCGGTCTCGCATGCAGGCTGCTCCAGCGACACGCTTCGCGGTACCCGCCAGAATCGGTTATCCTCCGAAACCCGAATGGACTCCCCGTAAAATGAGCATATCGATTGACGGTAGCACGTCCCTCACCTGCAATAGTTGGTCACCGGGGTTGATGCTGATGCCAACCAGTGCTCCCCTCTTGCGGATGCGGGCAATGGTCATGACTGGGTCGGGCAGAGTGTCCAAACAGACAGTGATCAAATCCGCGTTTATTAGGAGGAAATTCTCCAACATTAAGTCCGGATTATCAAGTTCGAGGTGCACAATAAAAGGCAGGGATGTGTAAGCTCACAGTATAGCAAGATAGTCCGGCGAGAAAGCCAAGTTAAAGACATAATGTCCATCCATCAGATCGATATGGAAAGAATCGACTCCGGCTTGATCCGCTCGCCGGACTTTCTCTCCCAGGCAAGCCAGATCAGACGCCAACAAGGAGGCGCTAATCTGTATCATTTCTATCCGGGTAAAGGTCCCTGAGCCATTCGAAAACAGCTTTAGCTGCTTGTGCGGGATCCGGCTGACTGGTGATACCGCGACTGATGACCAAACCGTTATTGGAATCCCAGCCAGTTTATTAAGCAGCGCGAAGGTGAGTCCGCCAGCGACAGCCACACCAACGCCCGGCGCGCACATCTCGCGGACAGTCTGGCATGCATTATCGTCCCACAATGCACCTTCTCGCAGCCCCTGGTCGATGCTGCGGTTAGAGCACCAGGTTGATGCCAAATACTGTTATTTCACGCAGGCCGTCCACCGGGCAATCCACCTCCACCCTGCGTTTCCATTTGTCAGCTTCTCGTTGCACTTCAGCGATGGTAGCCAGTGTGGTGATGCCCTGCGTGGTGACGATGTCTGCACCAGCAGCAAAAGCCACCCCGGCTTCATAAGTCCCGACATCGCTCGACTTCGGGTCACCCAGTACAAGCTTATTCAGGTGGGGGATTTTGAGGCGAGAAACAATGCCAATGCCTGCGCTTTCTATCAGAGGTGTGCCGGCTTCGAGGATATCCACATAGGGGGTTACTATCCGGGCAAGCTCAAGCGCTGTCTCCGCGCTAAGAGTGTCCAGGGCGAGCTGAATTTTTGGCATGACTTATTCATGTTCACATATGCGAGTATAATATCACTTATGTGAAAATTGTATCTCTGGCAAGGCGCTCATTCAATCACGTATTGTCCGAAGGGATTCCCTGTGCCGATAAATAAAATGCGTTCCTTTGTATACCTTGGACCCGAACAGATTGAATTACGCCAGGTGCCTGTCCCTCGACCAGGCAGGGGGGAGTTGCTCGTCAAGGTCAAGGCGGCAGTTACCTGCGGGACTGACCTGAAAACTTTCCGACGAGGGCATCCGAAATTTCCGCCGCCATTTGCGTTCGGGCATGAATTTGGCGGCGACGTGATCGAGGCAGGTGATGGGGTGGAGGCTTTTCGCCCCGGGATGCGCGTTACGGCAAATGTGTTCGCAGAATGCGGTCAGTGCTTCTTCTGCAGCCGCGGACAGGGAAACTTGTGCGAAAACCTGATTTATAATTTTGGCGCTTTCTCCGATTACATGATCGTTCCAGAGCCGATCGTTCGCCGGACAACTTTTGAAATATCCCCCGAAATATCGTACGAAGAAGCCGCACTGGTTGAACCGTTAACCACCGTGGTCCACGGACAGCGGCGCATTGGGATTCAACCTGGTGAAAGGGTGGCGATCCTCGGCGCAGGCGGACCAGTTGGATTGATGCATCAGCAGCTGGCGCTTCGAGCCGGAGCAGCGCAGGTTATTGCCGCAGGTCATAGCGACATGCGACTTGAGATTGCTCGCCAATTGGGCGCAACGACGGTGATCAATACACGCTCAAGGGATTTTATCCAGGCAGTGCGAGACCTCACCGATGGGCATGGCGCGGATGTGGTCATTGAATGCGCAGGGACCAAATCCGCCTGGGAGACGTCCATCGAGGCAGTTCGCAAGGGCGGGAGAGTGTTATGGTTTGGTGGGCTGCCTGGCGGGACGACAGTCGAAGTGAACGCCGCCAGAGTCCATTACGGAGAAATCACTCTTTTCAATCTGCACGGCGGTACAACCCTGGATTCCAAAGAAGCGTTTGACCTGATTACGAACCGGGTAATTCAAGTACGACCCTTGATTTCAGACCGGCTGCCGCTTGAGATGCTCCAGGAAGCCTTTAGGCTTATGGCGGCAGGCGACGCCATCAAAATTGCCATCCTTCCGGAATTATCCGCTGAATAGACTGAAAATCGCGCAACCTTCTTCCGGCTGAGTGTTAACATTTATGAGTAAATGTTGACAAACGTGAGGAATTTCTCTATAATTCACAATTATGAACATCGACCATAATCGTGAGTACCGGAGGAAGTCTGATTATGCCCGAGTCCATGACTCCACGCCAGAGAGTCGAAGCAACCCTGAATCACAGAGAGCCGGATCGTGTCCCCGTGACCCTCGGTGGTTCGGCTAATCATCTAACAGAACAACGTTATCAACTGCTCCGAGACCACTTTGGCTTCAAGGATGTGCCTCGCCGGACTCTGGTTGGTTTCTATACAACCCCCGATTACAACCCTCTGCTCGAACAACTCAAAACAGATTTCCGCTTTATTCATATTCGCCCCCCTAGGAGCTACATCGCCAACCCGGTGGATCCCGGCTTCCAAGAATTTGTGGACGAATGGGGGCTGAAGCATCGTTTGATGTCAGGCTATTACGATCTGGCGGGCGCGCCGCTTGGTCGGGATCTGAGCATCGAATCGATTGAGAAATTCCCCTGGCCAGACCCCTACGACCCGGACCGGTTGGTGGGACTCAAAGAAGAAGTGGAGCATCTCTACAGCAGCACCGACTTTGCCCTCGCTGCCCATCGGCCCGTATATGGCAACCTGTGGGAGATGACTCGCCTCATGGTAGGCATGGAGAACGCCTTACTATTGACCGTATCCGATACACACCTATTCGACCACCTGGTGGGTAAACTGGCTGAAGTCCTGGACGGTTTCTACGACGCCTTTCTGGGTGTGGTCGGGCCTTATGTCCAGATTGTGGAAATTGCTGACGATTACGGCACCAATGTGGGCCCGATGTTCAATCCGGAGATCTACCGAAAATTCCTCAAACCACGCTATCGCAGGACCATCGACCTGATCAAACGCAAAGCGCCGAAAGCCAGAGTATTGCTGCACTGCGACGGCGCCATTCGCAAGTTCATACCCGACCTGATCGAATCAGGGTTCGAAGTGCTTAACCCGATTGAGGCACACCTGCCCGGAATGGATCCGGTCGGACTGAAGAAGGACTTCGGTAACGACATGACCTTCCAGGGCGGAGTGGATGTGAAGAAGGTGCTCACCCAGGGGTCGATTGAGGATGTCAGGCGGGAAGTCCGGCTTCGTATCGAGCAGATGGGTGAGGGTGGCGGGTACATCCTGGCGCCGGCGCATAACTTTAGCAACGACATCCCGCCTGAGAACATGCTGGCTTTCTTCCAGGCCGGCCAGGAACTTGGATTTTACCCCCTATAAGCCATGCAACTCGAACTCTTGCGCACGGAAGTCCTTAGAACTGCCAATCTTCTATCTCAATACGGGCTGGTCTGGATGGCTGGTGGAACGGTCTGTGCCCGCGACTCTCAAACGGGATACGTGGTAGTCACGCCCAGCGGACTCCCCTATGAAAAATTATCGCCTGAAGACATGGTTGTCACAGATATCGACATGAAGCCTGTGGAAGGGAAATATCGCCCGTCGGTCGCATTGAACCTGTGGACTAGTCTTTTGCGTGCCCGCCCGGACTTGCAAGCTGTGGTCCACACCCATTCACCCTATGCGACTGCCTTCGCAGTAGCTGGTCAGCCCATTCCTGTGGTGACCGAGACCATGGCTGACTGGTTCGGCAGGTCAGTATCGGTGACTCCTTATCGTTCTGTAGATGATCCCGAGTTTGCCTCCCTTCCCGTTGAGATCCTGGGTGAGGGGTTTGCAGTTCTGCTTGGCAATCATGGTGTTATCACTGTTGGCGCATCACTGGCGCATGCTCTCGAGCGCGCAGTAACCCTCGAGGAAGCTGCTCACACATATGTCATTTCAAAATCTATTGGGACACCTTGTTACCTAAACGACGCTCAAGCCATGGCGTCTTTTGTTTATTACTTCAACCAATATGGGCAGCGCACCACCCAATCGCAGGAGTGACTCAATGCTGGTTGTTAGCGAGACCCTTGTCATCTTAGATTGTGTCACCGAAGACTCCATGGCTGTGATCAATCTCCTGGCTGGAAAACTTTTCGAGCAGGGATTGGTCACAGTGGACTATGGTAAACGGACCTGCGAGCGTGAACTGCATCATCCCACCGGGCTGCCGACCAAACCATTTTGCATAGCATTTCCCCATGCCGACGCGGTAGACGTGCGTCAATCCGCCTTGGCGCTGGCTATTTTGAAGACCCCGGTCACCTTCAAGAATATGGGTGATCCAGATGAGAATCTTCAAGTTCACATTGTCATCATGCTAGCTAACCGCGAGCCTGTTGAACAGGTAGAAACCCTGCGAAACCTGGCCAGCCTCTTCGGAAAACAGGAAAAACTTCAGAGCCTTAGAGACCAATCTACCCCCGAAGCAGTTGTAGCCTGGCTCGGGCGAGAGCTCCGCCTGAATGAGGCAGCTTAGGGATGAGAAAGGTCTTAGGAAGGAGGAGCAAGAAGAGAACAACCGCTGAACACCTCATTCGTACGCAAGATAGTCGACTATCGTATTTCCAGAAAGGTGGTGTCTAATAAGCATGGGAAAACTCATCATAGTAGCCTGTGGCGCTGGAATTAATACATCCGCCATCGCCGAAGATTCAATCAAGGAAAGAATGGCGAAGGAAGGATTCGCGGACGTTGAGGTAAAACGGATCCTGATGGCCGATCTTGATGGCTACCTGACCCGCTCTGATCTCATCATAATCGTTTCCATGATGAAAATATTCCGTACTTTTAATCTCCCTGTATTCCAGGGTATGCCTTTCCTGATCGGAACCCAGGAGGAAAAGGATGCCCTCCTGGATAAAATCGTGGAACAGGTGAAGAAGGTGGAGTAAATAATCCATTAATCTTTTCTAAGAGGAGAATATCCAATGTCATTTATTTCAGATGGAATTGCGTGGTTTCTCGGACTTGGCTCAACCGTCATCGTGCCGATCATTCTAATCATTCTCGGTCTGGTGTTCCGTGTTGGGTTTGCCAAGGCGGTGCGTGGCGGTCTCACCACAGGCGTCGGTCTCGCCGGTCTCTTCCTGGTAGTCGATCTGATAGTCGGCGCCCTACAGCCGGCTGTACAGGCACTGGCTGATCGGATGGGAATTGCCAAGGCTATCGTTGATGTGAACTGGTCGGACGCAGGCATCGCCTGGGGTTGGCCTGGTGTTGCGGGTGTGATCCTGGCGATCATCCTTGTCAACGTGATCATGGTCGTGCTCAAACTCACCAAGACCATCTGGACCGATGTATGGTCCTACTGGCATGGCTCTGCGCTGGGTGGTTTCGTCTGGGCGCTGACCGGCAACGTGGCTCTGGGCGTTCTTGCCGCTGTCATCTACCTCGCTCTGGGCAGTTTGATGAGCGACCTGACAGCTAAGAGGTACCAGGAATTCAACGATATGCCAGGCATCGGCGTACCCTGTGGCACGACCGTCCAAGCCAGTCTGATCGCCATACCGATCGTATGGCTGCTCGATCGAATCCCCGGTTTGAAGGACTGGGACGCCTCTCCTGAAGGCATCAAGAAGCGCATGGGGTTGATTGGAGAACCGGTTGTATTAGGCTTCGTGCTCGGTTTCATAATCGGCATCTTTGCCTATGGCACGACCACGCCTGATTTCGGCCTCACCAAGATCCTCGGCCTGAGCATGAGCACCGCGACCATGATGGTCATTCTGCCCCGCATGGTCTCGATCATCTCGGAAGGCTTGATTCCGATTACAATGTCTATCGTCCAGTTCATGAAGACCCGTTTCAAGGACCGCGAGATCTTCGTGGCTGTGGATTGCGCCGTACTACTGGGTCACCCGGCTGTGATGGCGTCATCCATCATTTTCTTCCCGCTGGCTGTTTTGATTGCTGCTGCCATTCCCGGGGTGAAGATGCTGCCAATTGCCAGTCTTGCCGTTGTCCCATTTTGGGCTGGCGCGATCGTGCCCTATACCAAAGGCAATGTGATCAAGACCTTGATCGTCCTGCTGATCTACAGCATTCCCTTCATGTTCTTCTCAACCCTAATGGTAGAGAACCACACCAAAACCTACCAAATGATGGGTTTATACAGCGATCAAATCGCCCAGGGACTCCAGTTGAGCAGTTGGGACATGGGCGGCGATATCCTCGGGACCATTATCCAACATGTATTTATGCTGTTTGGCTTCGGCAGATAGAATGCAACGAATAGTTTAATTGTCAAGGGAGCTCCCATCGCTGTGAAAGAAAGGGAGCTCCCCTCTAACGCAAGAAGATGAAGACTGGAATGACAAATTATCATGTGTGCGTGGTGGGAGGCTGGTGCGGCAACCGGATGGTGATGGTAGCCGAATATCTGACTGAAAGATTGTCTGCTGCTGGGTACCCTTGCCATGTGACTACCCACAGCGTCTGGGATAACTTCAACCAACCACCGGCTGCCAATCTCATCCTTCAACTGCTGCCCGCCTTCACGGAATCTGAGGTGGAATGCCCGGTGCTGACCATCAAGCTTTTGTTGGCGGATATAAATCATGCGGAAACCATCGAGAGAATCTTGAGGCAAGTTCGGGCTGATTACCATTTGTAAGCAGCCGGCACGTGCCAGGGACTTCCCGTGGATAACCCTGTGAACCAACGATTTTATCTGGATTACTGCGCCACAACGCCAGTCCACCCCGATGTCCGCTTGGCTATGAAAGCGACGCTGGATGATGATTTTGGTAATCCATCCAGCATGCACTGGGCAGGTCGCCGTGCAGCAGAATTGATCCAGATTTCACGGCAGAATACAGCTTCCGGAATTGGTTGCCAGTCTGACGAGGTACATTTCACGAGTGGCGCTACCGAATCTAACAACCTGGCGTTGTTCGGAATACTTCACCAGTTCGCCCCGAAGAACGCCCACCTGATCACTTCAGCGGTTGAGCATCATGCCATTCTGCATGCTGCTGAGAAACTTGCGCAAGAAGGTTACTCAGTGACCCTGCTGCCAGTGGATCGCACGGGAAGAGTCGATCCTGAACAGGTCCGGAAAGCCATCCGTCCAGATACAAAACTCGTGTCAATTATGCTGGTGAACAATGAGGTAGGCGCCATTCAGCCGGTGGCTGAAATCGGGCGGATGGCTCATGAGACTGGTGTGCTCATGCACACGGACGCTGTTCAAGGGATGGGCTTGCCGGGATGGAATGTAGACAGCTTGAACGTGGACTTGCTTTCGTTGTCCGGACATAAGATTTATGGACCCAAAGGAATTGGGGTGCTCTACGTTCGGTCTGGAATCGAGTTACAACCACAGATCTACGGCGGACCGCAGGAGGGCTCTATAAGGGCGGGAACCGAAAATGTGCCTGGCATCGCTGGTATGGGCGCAGCAATGCAACTGGTTTGTGAACATCGGCAGGAACAACAGATGCGCCTTGCCTCCCTGCGCGCCCAGGTGATTGATCAACTTGCCCAGAGAATACCAGGCATGATTGTTAATGGACCTGAGAAACAGGTCGCCCCGCATGTGCTTTCAATCAGCTTTCCTGGCGCAGACGGGGAGATGATGCTGCTCCGTTTGAACAACAAGGGTATCGCGGTTTCACTTGGATCGGCTTGTACGACCAAGTCTATTGAACCGTCTCATGTGCTGTCTGCGATGGGTCTACCTATCGAGCAGGTCGAAGGGACACTGCGCATTTCCATGGGATTTCCCACGATTCAAGACGATCTAGACTGGCTAATCGCAGTGCTTCCAGAAGTGGTGAAGTTGTCAAGAAGGTAACTCAAACAACTACAAATAAAAAGGTCAGTCATGGAAGAAATAATCCAAGATATTTACGATGCTATCCTGACTGGTGAAGCGGACGCGGTAAAAGAGAACATTCAGGTTGCCTTAGGCGCCGGGCTGGACCCCAACCAGATTTTCAATGAAGGCATGATTGATGCGGTGCGCAAAATCGGCTAGCGCTTTGAGGCTGGGGATTTCTACGCGCCTGAGATGCTCATCTCTGCTCGCGCGAAGCAGGACGGGATGGCGCTGCTCAAACCGCATCTGCAACAGGGGAATGCTCAATCAAGCGGTAAGGTGGTCATTGGCACAATCAAAGGAGACTTGCACAACATCGGCAAGAACCTGGTGGCTTTAATGCTGGAAGGCGCCGGCTATGAAATCAAAGATCTTGGGACCGACATCTCCTCGGAGACTTTCATCGTTGTTATCAAATCGGATAAGCCTGATATCTTGGCGCTCTCTGCTTTGCTCACGACAACCACGCCTTCCATGAAGCAGACGATCGAAGCAGCAAAGGAAGCGGGGCTGCGGGATCAGGTCAAAATTTGGGTAATTCGTTGTCCAGGGCGCAATTCCTGAATCCGCTGAAACCATGTATGATAGAGCTTGTTGGTCGGCATTGGTCATCTCCGGTTTGTGCATTCTGTGGAAAGAACTACTTTAACCGATTTGATCTCGCCGATCAACTATGCTTTTGTTAAAGTGTCAGGTGGCTAGAGGATGATCATGGCAGAAGAAAAGTTGATCGTCACGCATGAAGCGGGTCTGCACGCCCGACCCGCGTCTGTCTTTGTGCGAGCCGCCAATAAATTCGAATCGGAGATCACCGTGCGCAACATAACCGAGGGCGGTAACGCGGTGGATGCCAAGAGCATCATAATGATATTGACTCCAGGCGTGGTCAAAAGCCATGAGATCCAGATTCGCGCCGAGGGATCAGATGCCGGGCAAGCGATCCAATGCCTGACCGATTTGGTGCAGTCTAACTTTGGTGAAGCATAACCATGGGACTGGTCGCGAATGAAAGTCAGCTTCGAGGCGTGGCTGCTAGCGACGGAATTGCCATTGGATCAGCTTATTGTTATGTTCCTCCCGATCTAACAGTTCCCAAGAGAAAACCTGAAACGAATGAATTGGAACTTGCGCTGTTCAACGCCGCACTTGTTCAGGCGCGAAATGAACTAAGAAATCTGATGGTCGAGCGAATTGGCGAAAAGGAAGCCGCTATCTTCGATGCACATCTAATGATCCTGGACGATCCAGCTTTTCTGAAAAGAATCCGTAAAGAGGTGGAAGGTGGGCAGATCGTTGAGCAGGCAGTGATAAATGCTGCCAAGGATCTGGCAAACATGCTAGCCGGCATGACGAATGAGATGTTCGCTGCACGTGCCATGGATATGAGGGATGTTGGACGACGCATTTTGCGCATTCTTCTTAGCCTGCCTGATTGTGCGCTGAGCAGCATGGATACTCCCTCAATTGTCATTGCTCACGACCTGACCCCATCGGACACTGCTAGTCTTAATCCTGAACTGACCCAGGGATTCTGCACAGTTGCAGGCGGACTCACTTCTCACAGCGCTATCCTTGCGCGCAACCTCGGGTTTCCAGCCATTGTTGCCCTTGGTGACGACTTGGTGGAGTCCATACCTGCCGGAACGCCTCTTGTCCTCGATGGACAGGCAGGAATTCTGTTTATTAATCCTTCAGCCTCCACAGTTGAGATTTATCGTAAAAAGAAGGACGAACGAGAGAATCGTATACAGCAAATTCGTTCGATTGCCACGAAACCCGCTGAAACTGCTGATGATATACGCGTGGAGGTTGCAGCCAACATCGGCGACCTCGCTTCTGCACACGACGCTGTTAAATACGGCGCGGAGGGTGTGGGGCTGCTGCGGACGGAGTTTCTCTACCTCGACGAAACGCAGCCTCCTACTGAAGAGAAGCAGTACAACATCTACCGTCAAATCTTCGAGGTTTTGGGGCACCGACCGGTCATCGTGCGTACCCTGGATATCGGCGGGGATAAACCGCCCTCCTACATGCTGTTTCCAACTGAAATGAACCCTTTCCTTGGCTGGCGCGCCATTCGTATCAGTTTGGATAGGCTGGAGTTGTTCAAGACCCAATTACGCGCTATCCTACGTGCGACAGAGGGTTACCAGGCACGTATTATGTTCCCGATGATCGTTGACCTCGACGAACCTCGCCAGGCACGAAAGGTGGTTGAGGAAGTGGAAAAAGAGCTGGAAGCTGAGCACCGTCCTTTCGCCCAGGATGTACCAATCGGTATCATGGTGGAAACACCTGCCGCTGCTGTGCTGATAGATGTGCTCGCGGAGGCATCTGATTTCTTCAGCCTCGGCACGAATGACCTGACCCAATACACGCTAGCAGTGGACCGTGGCAATGCAGCGATTTTCGCGCTATATCAACCCCTGCATCCCTCTTTACTTAGACTGATCAAACAGACCATCGACTTGGCGCATAGCAAGGGCAAATGGGTAGGGATGTGTGGAGAATTAGCCGGTATGCCAAAAGCCATCCCGGTCTTGCTTGGCATGGGGCTGGATGAATTCAGCATGGGTCCGCGTGCGATCCCAGAGGCCAAGTTTCTCATTGGCAAACTGGATGCTGAAAAATCGTGCCAAATTACAGAAAAGGCTTTAAGCTTTGGGACGGCTGCTGAGATTGAATCATTTATGCAGTTAATCCTTGATGAAATCCGGTGATTTCATATCTGCTCTATAGAATTGATTTTTATGCAATGTGACGAATGTGCTAAGAATCCCTTACTGCAGTAGAGCAATTTACTCTGCCTTTGAGGATAGCCTATGCAGGAAATGCGAAAAAGCAATGATCGTGTCAGCCTTCTAGCCGAAGTGGCTGAACTGTATTACGTTGTAGGGAAGGACCAGACCGAGATAGCCCGGGTCATCGGAGTGACACGCTCAATGATTTCACGTATGTTGAAGGAAGCTCGTGAAAGCGGGATTGTCGAAATACGTATCCATCGGGATTCGCGTTCGGATCCAACTTTGGAGAAGCAATTGGTTGAGGTCTTCGGCTTAAAGAAGGCAGTCGTGACACAAGATCAGGCTTTCTCAAACCACAATCTTCAAGAACACTTGGGGATGGCAGGTGCAAGGGCGCTTAAGGAGTTCCTTGAGCCAAACATGATTATTGGTCTTGCATGGGGAACGGCGATTAGCGCCGTTGTGGATGCCTTTGAAATACCACGACAAATACCAGCCAAAGTCGTGCAATTAGTCGGTGCGCTCAGTGCGACGTATACAGAATTTGACGGACACAGTCTGACCATGCGCTTGGCGCAGAAGCTTGGCGGTACTGCCTATTATATGAGCGCTCCCTGTTACTGCCAATCGAGCGAGACGGTTCAAACCATCATGGAAACCCCCGCGCTTCAAGAAACTGTGGATCTGAGCCGTCATGTAAAAGTAGCACTGCTAGGGATCGGCAGCACTGAGAGATGGTATTCCAGCTTCCTTCGATCGGGGTACATTCCGAACGAGGCGTTAGAACGGCTTCACGAGTGTGGCGCAGTAGGGAATGTCGCTGGTACTCATTTCAACATCCTGGGCAAGGTTGTTTGTCGCGATTTCAGCGATCATCTCGTAGTAATTCACGAAAAGGATTTACTCAACATCCCGGTAAGGATTGGCGTGGCTGGTGGGCTGGGAAAAGCAAATCCTGTCCTTGGGGCTTTGCGCGGTGGCATTGTTAATGTGTTGGTTACTGACGCCTCAACAGCTTCACAAGTTCTTGAACAGAATTCAAAATCGTAGACATAAACACATAATTACAGGACCTTGGAATGGCATCCAAAAAGAAGAAAAACAAGGTGTCCGAGACAAATCTTGATAAAGATGCGAATAAGCTTGTTAATCCATTTGGCAAATGGAAACCAACTTGGTATGTCTTATGGGGTTTTCTGACAGTTGCAGGTGAATTGGTGCTCATATTTATTATAAAAAATAAAGCAGCCAGTCCGAATGCTGTTCAAACCATAGTTATTTTTATTAGCATCCCTTTTATTACCCATTTGCTTGTTTCAGGTCTCCGAAAATTCCTGTATCTAAGTTTGCCAGAAAAGCCGACTAAGAAAGCAAATTAGGGCTTACGCAAAGGTCATTTGAATTGCAGATGATTTGAGTTGTTGGCGCAAGTAATCGTCCAATAAACCATGCTTGAGTAGATAGACCGTTTTGTTGGTTTCATTGGCGACCTGTTTCAGACGTACCCAAACCAGAATGGCACAGGCGACATGATTGCGGACAATTCTGGCTTTTCGATACTGGCAATCTTTCAATCCAGTCAATTGCTTGGTTTCGCGATGAAACCGCTCGACGTTCCAACGGAAGCCATACGCATCTTGTACAGCTTGTGTGTTGTCTTGCGCTATATCGTTCGTTGCGATATAGTCTGTGCGCTCGGTGGAAAGCACAACCCGGTTAAAGTTTCACCTTGTGGTTACCAGAAAAGCTCTTGATCTTGATCACTTTACTGTGTTGTTATTCGGTGCCTGACCATTCCAGCGCATCCACGCGCCGATAAGGCTGAGTGTTGCCCGAATCGTCAACTTGGCGATTATCTTTGAATGGACAGTAGTAGATCTTCTGGTACTTTTCAATAGTCAACATGATTTCTTTAGTGACATACCAACTATCCGTCAATACAGCCCAAAATTGGAACTGCTTTTGGTAAACACCGTTCAGGAGCATGTCTACCACGTGATCGATTTTGCTCCTCCCATTCGAAGGAAGAGTGGGCGAGACAGAAGGTCGAGCGACCCGCCTGGTAGCAGAGACGGGGTTTATCATCGGCGTCTTGCTCCTTGTTATCATACCGATTTACACTCTTTGGTAAACCATCCGAAAACCAACCGACTAATGCTTTGTCAAAAAAGAACGCCGTTGTGAGTATGATCCTGGCTGAAGTCATAACCCCAAACATGTCTGGAAAACTCCGACCGTAATCGTACGATAGAACCGTCATTGAGCTATAAACAGCTTTTTCCAGTTGTTCCTTGGGTTCTTTCAGCTTTTCCTGAGGTCAAATCCGCTAAATTCGCTTGTGATAAACCAACCATTATTACCCAGCTTCGAGCGCCCCGGTTGGTAGATTTCTCACGCCGCAGACAACCTCGAACCCGGCCAGCGCGACAATTCCCCTGAAAATATCAATCACGTGTCTGTAACATAGGAGGTAGGTTTTGACAAAAAGAGCAAGCTCCGAGTAAGATGGGAGTTTCCACACCGCCATCGAAACGGAGCTTGCCATGTCAATTGTCGTCCTAAGACTGCCAGAAGTCAAGCGGAAAACGGTAAATCGGCCACAGAGATATCGCTATTGTCAGGGAGAGACCTTTCAGCGCTGGGGGAAAGTGAGCAAACCGGTGCGAGACAACCGGCATCGCACGGTGAGTGTTTATCGATATCGCTGTTGTCAGTGTCGGCGTACCTTTCGTCATTATCCCCAGGGAGTGGACCAGGCGGATCAGACCCAGCGCATGCGCAAGCTGGCAGCGATCTTGTGGGTCTTAGGGCTGAGTTTGCGGGGCACGTGTGTGGCGCTGGCAGCATTTGGGGTTCGGCTAAGCCATATGAGCATCTGGCGCGATTTGCAAGAACAGGCAAAACTGTGGGAGCAGCGGCGGCGCTGGCAGGGCGTGCGCGTTCTGGGGATGGACGGGCTATACCCATTGGGTTGGGGCAAGAAACAGCCGGTGTTGGTGGCAGTTGACCTGGGGAATGGTCAACCGGTAGCCGTGGGTCATTTGGATGAAGCCAACCCCCAAGCCGTGCGCCGCTTTCTGGAGCCCCTCGTCCAGCGTCTGGGGGTGAGCGTAATCGCCACCGATGACCTGGTCACCTATCGCAAGGTGGCTGAGAAACTGGGACTGGAGCATCAGGTGTGTCAGTTCCATATGCGCCGCTGGGTGGGGCGAGCCTTACGCGAGTTGAGTGAAACCGTCCCCAAAGACTGGCTGTGGGTGCTGGAAGAGATCAAAGCCTTGCTGGCGGACTTGCCCCCCGAAGGCAGCCGCCGGTTGTTTGAGTTGTGGAAGCAAATCCCTGAACGCCGAACCGGTAGAGACGGCGAGCTTTCCCCCTTGGATCAACTCCGCCTGTTGCTCATCCGTTTGAGCGAGCACTGGAACAGCTATCGGCTATTCGATTGGCAAGCCGACGTGCCCTGGACCAACAACGGCACGGAGCAGGCTATTGGACGCATGAAAATGCGCGCTCGCACGATGCGGGGATACAAATCCTGGCAAGGTATGCAGGCTGGATTGTTATTGAGTGGCGCAGGCTTGGCCTTCTAAGCCTGGTCCGTGACAGGGATGGATTGTATCTCCAGCTATTTTCAACTTTCGCCTACCGCTTATGTTACAAACACTCAATCACGACCCGATTGACACGCGCAATATTTTTCTGTATAGTATAAATTATGAGTGGGTGATTAATGTCCCTCAAAGCCGCTTTTTGTCCACCGGTCAGACTGCAGTGACTATGGAGAAATGGGGAGGAGCACACCGGCGGTCCATTGCTTTGCGCAGCTATGGTCAGATCCGTAACTTTCAAAGGTAAAAAATATTAAACTTGTGGATAAGGATGCTGGTTGTATTTGGCATAGGTTTGCATACAGGCTGCAAACCTGCCCGCCAGCGCGGCTAGGAGGAGCCATGTTCATCAAAAAGCTATCTTGTGTCCTGATTATTTTGGCTGCGGGTGTCGCGCCCTTCTTGGTTGCTGCCCCGACAGTGACAGCCAATGCCGGCATGTTCGCTGATCGAGTGGAGGCGTCAGCCCTGCTCCAGCCGGCAGCCAGCCCTCCAGTTTCCGACCCAATTTTCCCGATCTTCGTAAACCCATCCTACGAATACAGCCCGGTGATCGCCTACAATTCGGTCCACAACGAATATCTGGTCGTCTGGGAAAGCGTCTTACCAGGCAATGTCCACAAAATCTATGCCCGGCGTATCGCCAGCGATGGACGGCAGTTGATTTCGTTCACCGTGTCGAGCAATGCTAACAACCAGATGAACCCGTCAGTCGCCTATGACCCAACCCACGACCGTTATCTGGTGGTGTTCGTTTATGATTTAAATGGCGATGCCAGCAACTGGGATGTCCATGGGCGTTTCATCCCCTGGAGCGGTCCTTCTGCCAGCCTGCTCGATTTCTCGATCTGCAATTTCTCCAGCAACCAGGGGCACCCGGTGACAGTTTTTGCATCTACCCAACAAGAATTCCTGGTGGTATGGGTGAACTTTCAGACGAGTGTAGCCAGCTATATCAGCGCCCGGCGGGTGTGGGCGGATGGCAGCGGCTTCCCTTATAGCCCCTTTGTGGTTTCGAGCGGGACGGAAAACCGCGACTACCCGGACGTGGCTTACAACCCGAGCCGCAACGAATACCTGGTCGTTTGGGATGTCGTCAAGACGGGCAGCGCGGTGGACATCTACGGCATCCGCCTCTCAGGTGAAGGCACACCATTGACCGGTGGAACGCCGTCCGTCACAGGGGAGTTCTCCATCGCCGGCTGGTCAGCAATTGAAGAGAAGCCAGCCGTAGCCGCCTGCGCCCAGGCGGACCAATTTCTGGTCGCCTGGCAGTCCGATCAGAGCAAAGGCGATTATGCCATCTATGCCCGCTATCTCAGCGGTACGGCGGCGCTGGGAAACGTCTATCAAATCGTGGATACGACCAGCGATCAGTTCAACGCCGATATGACTTGCGGACCTGGGGGGCGTTACCTGGTGGTCTGGCAGGACGAATATACCACCGGGGAATTTGGCGTTTGGGGACGCCTGGCATCCCCGTCGGAGTCGTTCGATGATGAATTCCTGATCTGCGGTCCACATCAAAACGCAGATCGTGAATACCCGGCTGTGAACGGCGGCTCTATCAGTTACCTGGTAGCCTGGGAGCACGACATCGACGGCGGCGCCAGCGCCGACATCTACGGACGGTTGCTGCGCCACACCATTTACATGCCGTTGATCAGGCGATAGAAATTTTCGGGGTACCCACACAACGCGCGCAGCCTCTCACCTGGCAAGGAAATGCTGTTTGAGACGGTTTTCAGATAACTTTATTCCGGCAGGGGCGTTCGCGCGCAGATAACGAAGGAGTCCACGAAGGCAGGTACGATTCCCTGCTGACTAAAGCCAGCCGTGCTCAGGCGCGCCGGCGTAACCGGGCTGTAAAGGAGCCCGCGTTCATCTGGCGAGATACCACAACGCCAGACCGCCGCCCAACACCCCCGCAAAGGCGACTACCAGCAGCGCCGCAACCATCTTGGAAAACTGCCGCTGGTCCACCAGCCCGACCACGTACGGGATCGTACCCACATCGCTGGTGATCGCCGCGATCAGCGCGCACACCGCCGCCACCTGGCTGGTGATATTCCCGCGGCTGGCAAGCGTCGCCACCGCCACCACCGTGCTGGCGCTCGAAAACAGGCTGCCGACAAAACTGGTCATATACATCCCTGCCGACCCAGCTAACCGTTCGGCGATCACACCTGCCACCTGCACGATCAGCATCACCATCCCGAAGACCAGCACATATCTCAGCGAAAAGGGCGAGTTCATCGCCGTGATTGGGTTCTCAGGTAGATTTTCAGGTTTGGCGGCAGGCTTCTGACCCATAAAAGCCACCGCCGCCGTCGCCGCCAGCATCAAACCAAAACCCGGCAGCGCGATAAACAGCGCCGGCAAATTGAAGATCGCCAACAGCACCGCATTACGAATGATCATCCCGGCGTTGGTCAGCAGAATGCCGCGATAGGCTGAATCAGACAATTGCCCATGCATCTCGTGCGAGCGCTGCGCCAGTTCGCGCGCCGCCACGTCGCTGTTGACAAACCCGCCCAAAAAACCGGACAACTCGATCCCGCGGTCGCCATAGGCTTTGAGCAGGATGTAGTTGATAAACCCGATCCCGGCGATCAAGATCACGCTGATCCAGGCGGCTTGCAGATCGATCGTCCTCCACGGGTCAACCGTCCCCTTTGGCAGGATCGGGTAGATCACAAACGCCAGGATCCCCAGTAGGATCGCCGAGCGGATCTCCGCTTCGGTCAACTTGATGCTGAAATTCGCCAGCGGTTCCTTCCACGCCAGCAGCGCCGCGGTCACCACCCCGATTGCCACCGGTGTAAAGGTGTGCCCCAGCCCGCACAGCACGCCGATAAAAACCGTCGTCGCCAGCGCGGTAGAAGTGGTCAGCACCGCCTCGCGGTTCGTCCGCAGCAGTTCGATGTTCATGATCACAATGATCAGCCCGATCAGCGCGATGCTGGCGATCGCATATGCCTCCCCCAGCAGCCCGCCAATGGCACCCAGGATCGCCGCAAAGCTGAACGTGCGCACCCCGGCTTCTTTTTCCCGCCGCTGGCGCTCAAAGCCGATAAACAACCCTAGCGCCAGCGCCAAAATCAGGCGTTCAAAGATGATGCGATAGGGCCACTGGACATCCGCAATGTTCATCCACTAAATCCCAAACCGAGAAAGCCCAAAAGGGAATACCCATCAAACGGGATGGCTGCCATCCTGTTTCCAAAGAGAACTGATCCAAAGGCGCAGTTCTAGTATACACCTAATGACCAATTGAAGAGATGGACCCCATCACTATGTGTCAATCCCAACCAGCACTAGCGGAACCGCCGGAACGCCGCGCCCCTGCCGCACCACGTTATAGACCTCCCCCTCGTAATAAGGGACCCCAGAGCTCATCTGGCTCTGGAGCGACTTCATTTGATCTTCCTCTTCTGTTCGTCGGCTGATAACATCAAGGTTTTCCGTATCAGCTTCTCATTCTTTGTTACCCAATAGCTCACTCGGCTCTCGGTCCACGACCGGCTTCTGAATAATTTGTTGAAGGTCGAATTGAGTTCGACCGGACTAAACAACAACTTACCCATCATGGTCTTTTCTTTGGAGACCTTTGTTCGGCAAAGGTCTGCATCTACTGTCTCGATCACAATTCGAATTTCTTCCCAGAGAGACGGCTTATGAACGAGCAGAAATTCAAGCCCATTGAGGTGAGAATACGTCTCAGTGATCTTCATGGGCGTCGCTCTCGTACGGTGAACGATCTTCGAGTAAGGTCATCTGTTCGTTTTCTTGTTGATACCAGGGTGCAACGGTTAGGCTGTTGCCCGCTTCAAAGGGGTCGTATACGGGTTTGCCCATCGGACGGGTGCGCAATGTGCCTGCCAGTTCTTGCTGTATTCTTTGATGGGCGAGTTCGATATATTTTGGGAGGATCTCCGCTCCCGCGCCGCGCCGCCCATGACGGAGCGCGGCGATGATCGTCGTGCCTGTTCCAAGAAATGGGTCAAAAACCCAATCGCCTTCATTCGTCATTGAGAGCACCAGTCTCTCAATCAGTTCGACTGGAAATTGACACGGGTGCTCGGTTTTTTCAACATGATTGCTTTTGACATTTGGGATCACCCATAAATCACCCGGGTTTTTACCCAGCGGATTTGATGAATACTGACCCGCTTTTGGACCCTTAAAATGTTTCTTCCCTGGATATTTCTGCGGGACGCGCACCGGATCGAGATTGAAAATATAATCTTCAGTCTTGGTAAACCAGATGATCGTTTCGTAACGACCCGAGAATCGCTTGCTGCAGTGCAGTCCATGTTCGAAATGCCAAATAATTCGGTTGCGCATTTTAAGCCCGAGATTGGAGAGGACCGGATACAGGACTGTATCTAAGGGAATAATCGCCCCCTTATCGACGTAATTCCCGACCTGCCAGCAGATGCTGCCCGCGGGCGATAGAGCGCGCACACATTCTGTGATTACTTCAGCCTGCTGTTGGATGTAACTCTCAAGATTGAGCTTTTTTTCATATTCCTTACCAATGTTGTAAGGCGGGGAGGTGACAACCAACTGCAATGTTTCATCGGGGATCGATTGCAACAGATCAAGACAGTCGCCCGGATAGACAACGATCGATTCTGTCGGGTGAAATTTGTCGGAGATCTCTTGGTCTTGATTGAACATAATCGCTTTGCCCACTACTGAGTATAACGCCTATTCGGACGTTTTTGAAAAACCCTCCTGCTAAAAAGCATTCGCGGGTTTTTACCTCCCCAACCCCATCAGCGCGGCAAACACGCCGCTCAGTCCTCCAAGCACCAACCCCGCGAGCATCACCACCGTCAAAATCAGCAGCGTCACGATAATCATCGCCGGGATCGAGGCAAACGTCCACTTGATCAGAAAACCCACCATCGACCAGAACGGCATATCAAAGTTCTTGATCGACGCTACCGCCGCCCGCGCAGCGCCACAAACGCCCCCTCCCCGAACCCTGTCTTCACCATATCAAAATCACGTCCCTCGCTGGGCAAACCCAGGATTGTCTGCGCCGCCTCCAGTTGGTTAAAACCTGCCTGCCGCATGATTGCCGCCACCTGCTCGGACGAATAAAAGCGCGCCTCCTGGTAAAATTTATTCTCCGCCTTGTGCGCCTCGTAAACCCGCCCCAGCGCGCTGTCCCGGTCGATAAACCCGTTGACCAGCACCCCGCCGGGCGTCAATACCCGCCGGGCTTCCCGAAGCAGCCTCAGCGGATCGGCGACAAAACAGATCACCGTTACTAGCAGCACACACTCAAACATCCCCGCCGCAAACGGCAGCTCTTCGCCCAGCGACTGGCAAACTTGCAGCCCGCGCCGCTGTGCGACCTTTGCCATCGCGCGGCTGGGCTCCACCCCCAGCCTGACCCCCAACGGCAGCGCAAACCTCCCCGTCCCGACGCCCACCTCGATCGCCCTCTCCACGGGCGGGATCATCCGGCGTAAGGCGCTGATCTCCGCCTGGTAGACCCGCTCGTTCTCGTCAAACCAGCGGTCGTATTCGTCCGCAAAACGATCAAAAACCATCATCTCGGCTGAAATGGACGACCCCCGCCCTGCGTTCGGGTTGGTTTGCCGTCACCGTTCCCTGTCCTATTCTGCCCTGCGCCTCCCGGCGGGCTGAGCCGCCTGACCTTCGACCACCAGCGCCCCCAGCCGGGTGATCGCCTGCTCGACCGCGTGGTTCCAGGTGGCGGTGCACAGCCGGATAAACCCGGCATATCGCGGCGTGGCAGAGAATAGGTACCCTGGCGCCAGCGTGATGCCTTCCACCAGCGCCCGTTTATAGAGCTGCAGCGAATCGCACCCCTCGGGGAGCTGTACCCACAGCAGAAACCCGCCTGTCGGGCGCGTCAGGCGCGTTCCCTCCGGAAAGCTGCGCATCACCTGCAGCGAGACCTGCTCTAAGTTGAAGGCGTACAACCGGCGCAGCCGCCGCAGATGATAATCCATCCCACTTGTGGCGAGCAGCTCCGCCAGCGCTACCTGGGTAATCGCCGCGGTGCCTTCGCTGGACACGAACTTCAACCACTCCACCTTGGTCTGATAGCGCCCGGGCGCACACCATCCCACCCGAAACCCGGGCGCAATATCCTTTGAGAAAGATGAACACCAAAGCACCAGCTCCTTCTCGTCAAACGCTTTGCAGGCGGTCGGTCGTTGATCGGAGAACGACATTTCGCCAAAGACATCGTCCTCGATCAGCGGGATCTCGCGGGCGGCGAGCATTTTCACCAGTTCGCGCTTGTTATCGTCGCTCATCAGACAGCCCAACGGGTTGTTGAAGTTCGACACCAGCACAACCGCCCGCACCGGGTTATGATCCAGCGCAAACCGCAGCGCCGAAAGGCTGATCCCTTCGCGCGGATGGGTGGGGATCTCCAGCGCCTTCAGCCCCAGTCCCTCCAGGCATTGCAGCAACCCAAAATGGGTTGGCGAATCGATCGCCACAATATCACCCTTCTGACAGACCGCCCGCAAACAGAGGTCGACCGCATCCAGACAGCCGGAGGTGATCACCAGATCGCCGGGCGCCAGGCTGATCCCCGCCAGGTGGGCGCGCTGGGCGATCTGCACCCGCAGCGGCTCATACCCAGGCGGGAAGACATAGGCGTTCGCCTGGAGCTCTTTGCCGCCCTTCAACCCGGCGATGATCCGCAGCAGCTTTTTTGTCGGCAGCAGGTCGGGGTCGGGCAGGGCGATGCCCAGCTTCACCAGGTTGGGGTTTTCGGTATCACGCAGCGTCATAAATGCCAGTTCTTCCAGGCTCACCTGGGTGGGATCGCTGGCGGGCGATGAGATTTCCGGTTCGGGCGGCGGAGTGAACGTCCGCTGGCGGACATAGTAGCCCGACTGCGGACGCGCCTCGACCAGCCCGCGGCTTTCGAGCAGCATATACGCCTGCAGCGCAGTGCTCACGCTGATGCGCTTCTGGCGGCTGAGCTGGCGCACCGATGGCAGCCGGTCGCCAGGGCGATAGGTGCCCGAGGTGATCAGCGTCCTTATATCGTTGGCAACCGTTTCATACAGGTATTCAGCGCTGGGGGTTGTAGATGGCATTTCGAGTTCCGATTCGATTATCGGGCGAGTGATACAGAATCACCGCTTTCCGAGCATAACAGTTGTGCTTTATTCTAACTGTTATGGTAACAAGTGTAAAGCACTATATCTGTATTATTTATCAGAATTAGCTAAAATATAGTCAGAAATAACACCAATCAAACCAACCGGGCGAACGCCCGTAAACCGAAGCGGAAGACAGACAGGACGAAGGAGGCAGAGATGACCACACAGGTTACAAAAATCAACCCAGCGGTGACCCAGAACCGTGAAACCCGCACAGCGGAGAGGAAATTCCTACAGAAAGGGATCTTGAAGAGCTTATCCCATATTCGCAGCGGCGATGGGGTGGTCTGCACCAGCGGCATTTTGTGGATCACACAACAGAACGATTCCGACGATCACATCCTGTACCCGGGCGACAAATTCACCGCCAAACATGGCGGGCGCGTCGTACTGCAGTCGATGAGCGACAAAGCCACCTGGGATTTTTCGAACAACTAACTCATTCGCCAGCTGCCCTTGCCAACTGCTCCCGCAGAAGCATCAGTCTCTGCGGGAGCGGTGTTTTTAACAGGAAAATGTTTGATAACACGCAGAATCCCCACCGTCCGCTGCATCTTGTGCTAGCCATCGTTATTGGAGATAAGCAACCCAAGTTTTGTTAACCTTGACTTGATTGCTCCTTCTTTTCTATTGAACAGTTTAGCAAGTTCAGGGATTTTAACACCTTGACCATATTTTTCCTTTAGCAATTCATCATCGGATGTAGTCCATTTTGCATAAGCGTTTGAAAATTCCTGGCGAATAGTCTCGACACGATACGCTCTTTCTGACTTCGCAGGCTTTTTTATAATGTGACTAACGGCGTTCTGTAATGCCTCTATAAATAATTCGATCGATTCTTCAAAAACCATTATTCGATGATGTTCGGTTTTACCTTGTTCTGTCTCGCTGATAACCAAATACTTTGTTCCGTCCTTCGATACTTTCACGTCAAAATAATACATCCGTTTCCCTGCTAAAACTCTTTCGGTGTAAAGTTCTTTACGATTACCGGATTGCATATATCCTCCCATTTATCTACTCATTCGAATCGCAATACAAAGACTGTCAATTACATGGAAAACCATCCTTTTTCCCCTGTTCTCAGATTCTCGTTCTCCCTTTTTTCTGTTTACGAATACGCCTTACAATTAAAGCGGTTTTTATTTCACAAGGAAGAGGACTAACAATTGGGTTCAGTGACACCAAAAAAACTGCGCTTTTTAGCATCCGTTGGAACGAACGGTTATGATCTTTTGTTAATCAGCCATTCTACTAAGCCGGAATTAACGACAAGCACCGATACCCGTGCTAGCCCCCAAAGATGGATATTGGGATCATGTACTTCTATGTCCGATAAATCTGAATAACAAGTATGATAGACAAAGTACATTTCATCAAATTGTTCGTATTCGAGAAATTTGCAAATGGACGCTTCAAGCTCGGCACGGGTCGTTTTTGATTTGATTTGTACAAATGCCCGTTTTTGCGTTGCCGGGGAGTAAACACCAAGGTCGATATCTTTCTCGGTTTTTCCTAAGACGGAAAATCGTTGCCACCCGGCTTTAGAAAAGACTAAGTCGATCAGCAATTCGAAGTCGTGCCACCATAGCCCTTTTATTAAGTCCTCAACGTGCGTCCTCAATTTAACGAGGGAGGATTTTGCCTTTTCAACTTCATCTATCGTTTGACCGTTAATTTTTCTTATAAGATAATCTGGTAACTCAATGGAACAAATTGTCCCACGAAACCCTTGGACCTTTGTTACTCGTCCATCGATGTTTTCAATCCCCAAAGGTTGACCACGCACATCCGTTGCCGACCAACTGCCGATGACATTCCGAATGCGACTCCTATCATCAAGCTCTATGACTTCTCTAGCAGCGTGACACCAATATAGTTTTCTCTTATAAAACGTGATCCAGACATCGCTTTCGCTAAGCTCGTAAAAATCACGGATTTGATTGACATCGCGTGTGGCTGCGCCTTCATTCCCTTCACGAAGGGCTAACCAGAACTTCCTAACCTCATCCCAATTTCCAGACAAAGAATCTTGATGATACGGACTTTCGTAACCAAGCCGAATTATATTTTCTTGGATGCACGACTGCTCCCACCTGCCTCCTTCACCGAGCTTAATAAATCGAATTTTGTTTGGTGCTATTGGTTGCATCTTTGGTGACTCCTATTGATAAATACCGTAACAGCTTGCGTTAGCGGCATGCGGGCAGGCGTGACATCTGGAGACACCATTTCGAGCAAATTGAACTGAGAGGCGACCTGGAAAAGTGAGCCGGCGTTCGATACTTCCGTGTGGAGCTGCTGGACGTTAGCCACCACCTCGCGCACCAAGATTCTCCCAGCCTCATAGCCGCTTGCCTCGACGCGTTCTCGCAGTTCAGATAACGACGGAGTTTCCAATTCTCCGCAAACGAACTCGTTTCCGTTTACAAGAGATTTCAATACATTGCCGTCGAGGGATAGATTCGTCCGAACCTGTTGAGGGCTTTTTTCAGAAAAACCGGTCAAGTTTTCAAACCACATGGTTTAACCTCGTCAATCGCCGAACAGCATAGCTCGCCGGAGCGGGCGCCCCATGGAGCCGATATTAGGTGACGCCCCTATCTACACGCCGGGTGTTAGCTTGCCTTTTTTGAATTATACAAATTCCGCGATTGCTACTTCACGTTTCTCTGCAAAACTTTGCCGGTGAAGTTTGATTCGCTCAATTTCATGCAACGTATCCGCCGTAAAGTAGCTTTCACCGCAATGGGGGCAAGTCACCATTCCCTCATCCAAAAAGCTGTGCACTAATCTCAAAAAATTATACGCCAGTCTCAAGCTATTTCACACTCAATTTTGCAAGGTTAAGCCTCCACACCCTGCACCCGGCTCGTCCTTCCGCCTCCCGCTCCATTCTCTGGTAAAATATCCCCCATGCGCCGGACTGGGACGCTTACCCCCGCCGGCACGCTTATCGCTTATGAGTTCAACCGTCATGGTCCGGCGCGAGCGGACGCCCGCCTCGCCCCCGCCGCCCCCCGCCACACTAAACCCCTTACAGGCTTTGGCTGCCCTGCTGGGCGGTCTGGCGTTGTTCTTCATCCTGCTGCTGGCGGGGCTCACCGCGTACGGCGCGGCGCACGCCGGCAAAGTCTTCCCCGGCGTCTCGCTCGGCGGGGTGGACCTCTCGGGTCTCACCCCCGCCCAGGCGCAAGACCGGCTCGCCCGCACCCTGCTCTTCCCCCAAACCGGCAAGATCGTCTTCGAGGACGGGCAGAACATTTGGGTCGCCAGCCCGGCTGAGCTGGGTCTCGCGCTCGACTTCGAGCAGAACGCCCGGTCTGCGTACTACCTGGGTCGCCTCGGAGACCCGTTCGAGCGCTTCGGCTCCCGGCTCGATGCCTGGCGCAAGGGCGTCGACCTGTCCCCCGAACTGACTTACAAAGAACAGTACGCCCTCGACTATTTGATCCACATCGCCGACCAGATCAACCAGCCCACCCGCGAAGCCTCCCTGAAGCTCGAAGGCGTCGAGGTCGTCGCCGTGCCAGGCGCGATTGGGCGCACGTTGGACGTCCCAGCTTCGCTCGAGGCGCTCACCCGCCAGGTGCGCACCCTCTCCGACGGCGTCATCCCGCTGGTGATCGAAGAGACCCCGCCCGAAATCATGGACGCCAGCGCGCAGGCGGAAGCTGCCCGCCGCATCCTGAGCGAGCCGCTCACGCTGACCCTGCCGGATGCCAAAGGCGGCGACCCGGGTCCCTATAAAATCCCGCCCTCGCAACTGGCGGAGATGCTCGTGGTCGAGCGGGTTTCGGGCGCCGGCTCGGCGCAGATCCAGGTGAGCCTTGGCGCGGAAGCCCTCACCACCTACCTCACTGCCCTGGCGGGCGACATCGACCGGTACCCGGCGAACGCGCGCTTCATCTTCAACGACGACACCCGCCAGCTCGAATTGATCCAGCCGGCGGTGATCGGGCGCACGCTCGAGGTTGAGACCAGCGTGCGCTCCATCCAGGAAAAGGTTCTGAACGGGGAGCACACCGTCCCGCTGACGCTGACCACCCTCCAGCCCGCCGTGGGCGACACCGCCACCGGCGAGCAGCTTGGCATCACCGAGAACATCGTCTCGTACACTTCCTATTTCCGCGGCTCCGACAGCGAGCGCCTGCACAACATCGAAACCGCAGCTGCTAACTTCCACGGCTTGCTCGTCCCACCGGGGGCGACCTTCTCGATGGCGGACGCGATGGGCAACGTCAGCCTGGACACCGGCTACGCCGAAGCCTGGATCATCTTCGGCGGGCGCACCATCAAGGGCGTGGGCGGCGGCGTGTGTCAGGTCAGCACCACCCTCTTTCGCACCGTTTTCATGGCGGGTTTGCCGATCGTCGAGCGCTACCCGCATGCCTACCGCGTCGGCTACTACGAGCAGACCGCCAGCGGCTACGACCCCGACCTGGCGGGGCTGGACGCCACCGTCTTTGTCCCTATGGTCGATTTCAAGTTCACCAACGATTCGCCGCACTGGCTGCTCATGGAAACTTACTTCTACCCCAATTCGCGCGCCCTCACCTGGAAGTTCTACTCTACGAGCGACGGGCGCAAGGTGGAGTGGGAGACCAGCGGACCGCAGAACGTGGTCGAAGCGCCCGACCCGGTCTATGAGGAGAACCCCGACCTGGCTAAGGGCGAGGTCAGGCAGGTGGATTGGGAGGCGGAGGGCGCCGACGTCACCGTCCTGCGCACCGTCTATCTGAACGGTGTGGCGCTCTTCACCGATTCGTTCGTTACCCACTACCTGCCCTGGGCAGCGGTCTATCAGTACGGTCCGGGCACGAACCTCAACAAACTTATGAAGAAGAACCAGCCCCCGCCGATCAAGCTCAACCCTTAGACCTGCGCGGCGCTGGGTTATAATCAGCCCCGAAAGCTCACTTACAATTTCAGGAGAGACCATGGTCAGCCAAGATCTGCTAGAAATTCTGCGTTGCCCCGCCTGTGTGCGCGAAAAAGACGGCTTGCTCGAGTTTTATAAAGAGACCTGGCTGATCTGCCAGGACTGCGACCGCAAGTACCCCATCCGCGACGAAATCCCGGTCATGCTGATCGATGAGGGCGACAAATGGGTAGCCGTCCGCAAAGAGGACCTGCCCATCCCGCCGCCCAAATAGCCGCCGCCTTTGGGGGAGAATCCATTCTGCCTGAACGTTAACTTGATGAAAGCCTGGAACAGCTTAGGGTCGGAACAGCCCTCTTAACAGCTCAGCCCCGCCAGACCCAAAAAGCCCACAGGCTCAGGATCATCAGCCCGATTAGAAAGCGCACCACAATCGCCGCCCCAAAACCGGTTGCTAAGCCGCGCAGCGCCGCCCAGGCTTTGCCCAGATCGCGCAGCCGAAAATATTCGATCAGCAGCACCGCTAACGGCGCGGCGATAAACCCTCCGAACGGGGGAAATGCAACCGTTCCAACCAGCCCAGCCAGCAGCGCCACCAAGATTGTGCTCCACGAAGCTCCGCCGCTGCGCGCCCCCACCCCCATAAACAGGTTGTCCACCAGCGAGCCGGCAACCGCCAGGATCGTGATAATCACCATCAGGATGATCCCGAGCGAACCGAACCCGTGGACAATCCCATATGCGAGCGCTGCCAGCCACATGATCACCAGCCCGGGCAAGACCGGGATCACCAGCGTCAGCAGCCCCAACAGCATGAAGAACAGCGTCACCCACAGGATCGCCGCAGTTGACAGGTCCATCGCTCCGCTTCCTGGATCATCGCTTATCCGCCGGAAGCGCTATTCCGGGCGGATCACCTCGATCCCGCCCATCCAGGGGCTCAGCGCCGGCGGCACCGCCACCGAGCCGTCCGCCCGCTGGTTGTTCTCCAGCACCGCGATCAGCGTGCGCGGCATCCCCAGCCCCGAACCGTTGAGCGTGTGTGGGAAGCGCACCCGCCCGCCGTCCGCCGGGCGGTACTTGATGTTCGCCCGCCGCGCCTGGAAATCCGTCACGTTCGAAACCGACGAGACCTCCAGCCATTCCTGACAGCCTGCCGCCCATACCTCGATATCGTAAGTGATCGCCGAGCCGAACCCCAAATCCCCCGTACAAAGCTGCTTGACCCGGTACGTGAACCCCAGCAGCCGGCAGGTCTCCTCGGCGTCGGCGGTCATTTTTCCCAGCATCGCCTCCGATTCGTCCGGCTTGCAGTAGATGTACATTTCCACTTTGTCGAACTGGTGACCGCGTTTGATCCCGCGCACGTCCCGTCCGGCGCTCATCTTCTCGCGGCGGAAGCAGGGCGTGTACGCCGTGTAGAGCCGCGGCAGGTGGCTCTCCTCCAGGATCTCGTCCATGTGCAGTCCGGTCAGCGGCACTTCGGCGGTCGGAACCATCCATAGATCCTCTTCGTAATCGCGGTACAGATTGTCAGCGAACTTCGGAAGCTGCCCCGCCCCGAACAGGGTCTTTTCTCTCACCATAAAAGGCGGATATTTTTCGGTGTAACCCTGGCGGCTGTGCAGGTCGAGCATGAAGGCGATCAGCGACCGCTGCAAGCGCGCGCCCGCTCCGCTCAGCACATAGAAGCGCGATCCGGTGATCTTGACGCCGCGCTCGAAGTCGATGATCCCCAACTCGGTCCCCAACTCCCAGTGTGGCTTGGGTTCGAAATCGAACTGCGGGATCTGCCCCTGTTGGCGGATGACCAGGTTTTCAGAATCATCCGCCCCATAAGGCACACGAGCGTCCGGCAGGTTGGGGATCGTCGCCTGCACCGCTTCCAGCGCCTGCTCCACCTGCCGCAGGCTTTCGTCCAGCGCCCCAATCTGGTCGCCGACCGCCTTCATCGCTTCGATCTTCGCCTGGCGCTCGCCGGAGTCTTTCAGCCGCCCGATCTCCTTAGAGGCCGCGTTGCGCTCGGCTTTGAGCGCTTCCACCTTCTGGATCAGTTCCCGCCGCTGTTCATCCAACCGCAGGATCTCGTCCACCGATCCGCTGTCCATCTGGCGGTCCGCCAGCGATTTGCGGACCAATTCGGGCTGCTCGCGGATAATATTGATGTCGATCATTCAGCGCCTCCATAAAAAAGAAATCGCCCCGGTTCCCGCAGGACGAGGGGGCGCTCGTGGTGCCACCTGCATTTGCCGCTCCAGCACGGCGGTTGAAAGGGACTCGCCGCCTGGACAGCCTCGCGCTCGCGCTAACGGGCGAACCCGGCGCCCTTACGATCCGGCGGATCCCTGCGGGCGCGCTTAGCCCAAAACGGGCTGGTGGAGTGGACTTCGCCTCGCTGACCTGCCGCCTCGCACTGCCGGCGGCTCTCTGGAAGACCGGACGGGTTACTTGTCTCCACGCAAACTTTGCAAATTTCGAATGTTGGGATTATACCTGAGCCGGAACAGGTGTCAAGCCATAAAGAAGCGCGTCGAACCTATGCCTCATTGCACGATTCCCCCTTTCACCTTATAATCCCGGTCTTGAAGACAGGTGCTTTTCACATGTCTAAACGTACTCAATTTACCATCGCCGTCATCCTATCTGGCGGGCTGCTAGCAATGGTCGTGGCAGGCTGCCGTCCAGATCGCCCCGCTGCAGCAACCCTGACGCCACCCCTGCCAGGCTCCACCCCGACCCAATCGGTCACGACGCCCTCGCTGGAGGTCAGCCCAACCCCCGCCCCGACCAGCCCGCCTCTGGCGGCGCGCGCTGCCAGGTACCCGATCAGCCTGGCAGAGTACGAAGCCGAGTTGGCGATGGCTCAGGCTGCCAGGGGTACGGAACTTGCACCGCAAGACGCAGAAACAGTGCTGCAAGACCTGATCGACCAGGCTCTGCTCGCTGAGGCGGCGGTCAAGCAGGGCTTTACAGCCGATGATGCGCTTATCGAAGAGCACATCGCGCGCATGGTTGAACAGCTTGGAAGCGAACAGGCGTTGCAAGATTGGTACATCGGCTTCAAATATGATGATCAGACCTTCCGTTTGGCTTTGCGCCGTTCCATCCAGGCTGCCTGGATGCGTGATCGGATTGCTGCACAGGTGCCCACAACCGCCGAACAGGTCCATGTCCGCCAGATCCTTCTTTATGAGGCGGACCAGGCAAACGAAGTCTACCGGCTGCTTGAATCGGGCAACTCATTCCGCAACCTGGCTTTGCAGTACGACCCGGTCACGGGCGGCGACCTGGGATGGTTTCCGCGCGGCTACCTGCCCCACCCGCAAATCGAGGAAGCCGCATTCAATCTTGACCTCGAGGCGTACAGCCCAATTATCGAGACGCCGGCTGGCTTCCACATTTTGCAGCTCCTCGAGCGCGATTCAGCCCGGGCTCTCGCGCCAGACGCGCTGCTTGCACTGCAGGCTAAAGCTGTCGCGGATTGGCTGGCGCAGAACCGTCAGACGGCTGAGATCGAGGTTCTTTTGCCATGAGCAGCGGCGCATCGCCCGTACAAAAACGGCTGGCGTTCCTGCTCAAGATTGGTACAGGATATTATGAATGCCTATTCTTATGATACTGAACCCCCCCGGCGTAACCTCTCTACAATCGTTTTCGGCTGTTTGACCATATTGACGCTGCTGTGCGTGGTTTGCGTGGCGGGCGTCTTTCTAGCCATTTTCATCAATCCAGATTCGCCGCTCAATCCCTTTCCCCCACCCACGCTTCCCGCACTGGCGGCTCTCCCCACCGAGACGCCGACCAACGTGATCTTCACCCTGCCCGCGTCCTGGACGCCGACCAACACGTTAGAACCGACGCTGACCGAAACCATCCAGCCCAGTTCGACGCTGCCACCCACCCCCACCCCGGTCACGCTGACCGCGACGCCCACCGAAACCCCCACGCCGCCGCCCGAGGGCTATCCATTTGTCGTGCGCCAGGGCAACCCCAAAGCCATCCCGAACATCTATCATCCAGAGTTAGGTTGTGAGTGGATGGGCGTCGGCGGTCAGGTGGTGGATCTGAGCAACGCCCCGGTGATCGGGCTGATCGTCCGCCTGGGCGGCCGCGCCCCGGGCATCAGCGTTGCAGAGGATGTGTTCAGCTTAACAGGCTTGGCGCTGAACTACGGTCGCTCGGGTTACGAATTTCAACTGGCTGACCGCCCGGTGCCTTCGCGTGGCCAGCTCTGGGTTCAGTTGATCAGCCAGGCTGGCGGTCCGCTTTCCGACAAAGTCTTTTTTGATACTTACGACAACTGCGACCAGAACCTCATCATCATTGACTTTGTCCAGGTGCGCAAGTAACTGGCTGAGGCGTACGCCGCCGGGCAAACGCTGTCCTTTTAGCTCACTTCTTCCCATATGCGCTTCAGCACCAGCGCGTCGTCTTCCATGATCGGACTCTCGCACAGGATGCGACCCTGGCAGCCAAACGCTTTGAGCGCCCGAAACAGCGCGTTGAAGTCCAGATCCGCCTCCTCCACGCGCAGGTGCTCTTTTTCCCCCTTGGGCCCGTATTCGATCCCCGAAAGGTGAATGTGCAGCCGGCGCAGCGCCGCTTCGCCAAGCGCCGCGCGGTATTCTTCGAGCACGCCGACCCATTCAGCGTAGCTGTTCATCGAACCGTCTCCAGGTCGGGCGTGCAGGTGGGCGAAGTCCAGGCACGGCTCGACCCCCTCGATCTCCTGGCTCATCCTGAGCAAATCCTGCACCGAACCGATCATGGCGGACTTGCCCATCGTTTCGGGGCGCAGCGTGACCGGATTATCAGCCTGACGCAGTTCCCGCACGCAGCCTCTCAGGCGCTCGATCGCCAGTGGCAGTACCTGCTCGGGTGGGCGCCCAAAATAAGATCCGGGATGAAAGATGATGTCGCTGGCACCCGCCAAATTGCCAAAATGGGCGGCATCCATCAACCGCTGGCGCGATTTTGGCCACTCATCATCGTCAGCGTTCAGATTGATGAAGTATGGCGCGTGCACGCTGATCCGCACCTCGTTCTGCATGGCAGTTGCGCGAATCACCTCGCAGGTGCTCCCGCTTACCCGAACCGCCCGCACCCAGCCAAGCTCCAAAGCGTCCAGCCCGAGCTCGCGCAGGCGCAAAATCGCCCCCACGCTTCCACCCGGTTTTTTGGGTGTGGAGAGCGGCGAGCCGACTGTGCCGAATGAAAACGCTAAATCTGCCATGTTCACCTCATCTCGAGAGTTCCATCAGGATTGTTCCAAGCCGCTTCCACAGCGGGGGACCCAAAATCAACAGTCCGATCAGCGCCGAACTGACCGCGGCGATGAGCACCGCCGCCGCCCCGACATCCTTGCCCACCTGGGCGAGCCGGTGTTGCTGCGGACTTGCCAGATCCACCACCACTTCAAGCGCAGTGTTGATAAATTCGGACGTCCACACCAGGGCGATGGCAAGGATGATCAACGCCCAGTCGCGCGTCTGCAGCCGCAGCCAGATCCCCAGGGCGAAAACCAGCACGCTCACCGTCAGGTGGATCCAGGCGTTGCGCTGCGTCCGGATGACAAACCACCAGCCTGCGAACGCAAAGCGGAACGACCGGGCGCGCGCCTTGAGAAATGAGATCATCGCAGCCTCTCAGGCAAGCCTTAGTTTTCAGCCTCGAGCGCCGGTCCCTCGATCGGACAGCCCAGACGGCGTAAAATGTGCCGCTGTTTTTCCCACATCTGCTGCTTGCCCGGCGGATCGGCGTGATCAAAACCGCACAAGTGCAGCATTCCGTGCACGACCAGCAATTGCAGCTCAGCTTTCAATGGATGACCCCCCGCCTGCGCTTGCGCCGCGGCGCGTTCGAGCGAGATAATCACATCCCCCAGGTACAGGTTCCCCGTTTCGGGGTCCTTTTCCCCGCTGGGGAAAGCCAGCACGTCGGTAGGGGCATCGATCCCCAAATAATTGAGATCGAGCGTGCGCAGTTCCTCGTCATCCGTCAACACCAGCGTCGCTTCGGCTTGCGCCGCTTCGTGGACATCCGCCAGCACGGCTTCGGCAGCCTGAGGCAGCGCCTCTTGCCAGGCGGGATCAACATTCTCGAGGAGCTCTTCGGCAACTTGATAATGGATCATAAAAGAGCGCCTTCCTTGAGCTTCAGTGCAGATTTAGGTCGGCGGGCGCGTCGCTTTTGTGCGCCAGCGGGATGGTAATTGCATCGTGCGAGGCAGGAAGCTCCTGGTTGGGGTAATGGATGCGCGGATGATAGATCCCGCGCAGGGTCACCGTGAATGAGTTGGCGATCTCATCCAGGTCTCGCAGCGAGATAAGGGTGTCATCCAGTTGACCGCTGGCGACCCGGCTGGCAATTACATCTTTAATGATCTCATGCAGTTTTTCTTCGTCGACCGGACCATCAGCCCGGACGCGCGCCTCACAGGCATCTGCCAGCATGAGCAGCGCCGTTTCACGGCTCTGTGGGCGTGGACCGGGGTAACGGAACTGCGTCTTATCCACCCGGCTTTCGTCATCGCCCGCGGCTTTGAGGGCGTTGTAGTACTGGTAGCGCGTCAGGGTAGTGCCATGATGTTCGGTCACAAAATTGAGGATGCGGCGCGGCAGCCGGTATTTGCGCCCCAGCGCAATTCCGTCTGTAACGTGCGCGATGATGATCCGTGCGCTTTCCTCCGGTTCGAGGCTGTTATGCGGGTTCTCGAACCCGGGCGGCTGGTTCTCGATAAAGAAAGCCGGGTTGACGGTTTTCCCAATATCGTGATAAAGCGCCCCGGCTCGAATCGACAGCGGATCAACCCCGATACGCTCGGCGGCTTGTTCAGCCAGGTTCGCCACCTGTAAGCTGTGCTGGTAAGTGCCGGGCGCCTCCCGCAGCAGCAACCCCAGCAGGGGGTGATCCGGGCGGGTCAGATCGATCAGTTGAATTGGGGTGACTTGCCCCAGCATGGGCGCCAGCAGCAGGTGCAGCAGAATCGCGATGGTAGCTGAGACCAAGCCGTTGAAAAAAGCTGCCATACTAAACACCGCCAGGTTTTGCACGCTCACGGTTGGCAGCGGCAACTGGTAAACGATCACCACGATCGTTCCGGCAACCGCGATCGCCGCCCCAGCCCACAAGAAACGGATCACCCGCCGAGCGCGCCCCAGCGCGAGCACGCCAAACAAGCTGCCGATCAGGAAGAAGAAGGTCATTTCTTGCGCATTTGGCAGCCCAAAAGCCACCAGAATCGCCAGCGGGATTGAGGTAATCAGTCCCAGTTCTGTCCCGAACAGCGCCGCGATCGCCAGGCTGCACGACGCCAGGGGGAATGCATACCCTGCCGGTCCGTTGAACGGCAGAATCGACCGCCCGGCGACAAGAAAGACCAGCATCAAGGCTGCCAGCACGGCGAAGCTGCGCACTTCCATCGAAAGAAACGCTGGTTTGCGCCGCAGATAGATTACCATGAAGAACAAGAGCAGCAGCGTCAGACCGACCGCGCTGATGACGTCTTCCAGATCACGTTCGGGCTCGCTCAAGCCGAGTTGCTGCAACGCTTCGATATCATCCGCCCCCAGCACCTCGCCCTGCAGGGCAATCGTCTGACCCGCCACAAATGAGCGCGAGACGGGTTCAACCGCCTGGCTGGCTTGTTCACGCGCAGCCTGGGTCAGGCTTTCGGAATATTCGCTGTTTGGCGCCACAAAAGCGGCTGCCAACTCAGCGACGACTGCGGCTTGCTCCTCGGTGAGCGATAAGGTTACCAGCGCGGGGACCTGGCTGCGCGCATTGTCCAGGGTCTCCGGGCGAATGGCGCTGCTCATCACCCGTTCCAATACTACAATCGCTTCCTGCTGAACTTCCTGCCAGTAGGCGTCCGCCATTCTCAGAATCGCCTCGGCTGTCTCGCTCTTCAGGCTGATGTCATCCAGGGCTGCCAGATCGCCCATCTTCTGATCTAGCGAGGCGAACGGGTCGGAACGCACGCTGGAAATGTAAGCCAGCGCAGCGCGGAGCTGCTCGAGCTGGCGGCGCGCCACGCGCGTGTCTGGCGAGGTGTAGATCGGGGAGATGCTGCGCTCCGCCGCCTCTTTGCGCTGATTGGTCATCACCTCGCTGATAAAGGTGATTGTCCGCGGGGCGCGGAAATCGCGCGCGGCAATCTCACCCTCGCGCGGCACAGGCGTGAGCGAGCTTCTATAAAGAGGGGTAAGCACAGTGATCAGCGCCAGCAGCCCGCTGACGACCAGCAATGCCAGCAAATAAGCCCGGCGGCGTGCCTGCGCCGAAAAATGGATCATGAGAACTAGCCGAACAGGCGCGGCTCGTACCGGCTCGTAGGGCGAACGTCCAGGATTTCCACCCCGGTGCCTTGCTCCAGTTGCAGCAGCGCTTCCTTATTCGAACCGGTTTCTTTGATCATTACCTTGCCGTAGCCGTCCTCGTGCACTTTGGAGGTCGTAATCGCCAGGATGTTCCCGCCCGCCTCGGCGATGCGGTTGGCGATCAGCGCCAGTTCGCCCACCCGGTCGGGTACGCGCAGCGTAAAGCGCATTCCTTCTTCATCGCCGCCCAATATCTCCACAAATGCGCGGAAAATGTCCGTTTCGGTGATGATCCCAATCAGTTTTTCACCATCCATCACGGGCAGGCATGAAATTTTTTGGTTCACCATGATGCACGCCGCTCCCTCGAGCGGACAGTCGCCCTCGACCGTATACACCGGGCGGCTCATGATCTGGCGGACCCGCAAGGATTCCAGCAGCGAATAAATTTCAAACAGGCTCAACGTGGTGGCGGGCGAGGGCTGGTTGGAAAGCAGGTCGCTTTCCACGACAATACCAACCAGACGGTCCCGCTCGAGCACAGGCAGGTGGCGGATCTTATGCTTGCGCAGCGCATGCATAGCCTGATGGAAATTGTCATCCGGTGAGATGCAAATCGGGTCAGCTGTCATATATGAACGAACGAACATTTGCGCCTCCTTAGCTTATCGTTTTTCGTTTTCCGCTGACTTCGGGTCGGGTGGATCGCCGCGGGCTTCGCCAATCACCTGGCTGGCTAGGTCGCTCAGTTCCTCCCGCTCATGCGCCGCCAGATGATTAGCCCGCCAATACAGGTCGAGCAATTCCAGCGCGCTCAGACTGCCAATCGCCTGGTCGCCCGGCAGCCGGATGCGCGTTTCCATCTGGGGTCGTTTGACCAGGTGAAACTCAAAAGCCTCCGCACAGTATTCGCGCAGGGCTGCTTCGTCGATCGAAGCTTCCCAATCGCGCGAATATTCTATCACAAGCCGCACAATCGCTCCAAACATCTGCTCGGGCGCGGGCAGCGCCCGCCGAAGTTGGTCGGTAACGCCCGCGAGGTTTTCGAGCTTCACCTGCCGGTCGAAAAAGGGGCGCAGACCTTTCAGTTGCCGCCACTCCACGCGGGTGTTGCCGCGTTCCACCTCAGCGATGATGTAAAATTTCTTGTCCTGCGCTTCGCCGAAATCCACCCGTTCGATCGAACCCGAATAGATCACGGGAGGGTGTTTGCCGGGGTTGAGGTCTTGCGGCTTGTGGATGTGCCCCAGCGCCACGTAATCCAGCCGCGGATCTTTGACTAGCGAACCGGGCAGCACCAGGTCGTTGCCCAGCATCACCGAGCGTTCCCCGCCATAAGTGGCGCCCTGCACCGAACAGTGGGCGGTCAGGATCACTGGCAGCGCCGGGTCGACTTGTTTTTCCAGCCACATCTCTACCAGCTCGATCAGCCGTTCGGTCAGTTTTTCGTAGGCTCGTCCGGGGTCGGCGCTGTCTTCGCCGAGCGCCGCAATGATGCCGGAGCGCGACACCCACGGCAGGGCGATCACTTGCAGCGGCAGGTCGTACAGGTCTGCTGGGTGCAGCAAGATCGGCTTATCGAGCACGCGCACGTAGGGCACTTCCAGCGTGTCGAAGCTTTCCAGGGCATGGGCGCGCCCCAACGCCGGCGAGAGGTCGTGGTTGCCGACCAGCAGCAGCGTCGGGATATTGGCACGCGCCAGCCGCATCATGCGCCGCCCCCATTCGCGCTGGAAGGTCGGCGGCGGCGTGCGGTCTTTGTAGGCATCCCCGGCGAAGATCACCAGATCGACCTGTTCGGTGATCGCCGCGTCCACGATCTCATCCAGCGATTTCAGAAAATCTATCACCCGCAGCGGCAGCCCAGACTGCGGGTCGTGCCGACCGTAGTTCGCCATGTCGATATGTGCATCGGAAAAATGTAGGATTTTTAGCATTCTCGCGCTCCGGCGTTCTACTTGACCGTTATCCACGGCTGCTCTAATTGGGAACCGGTTCGATCCCCAGCTTAAACAGCTCCTCCTCGCACGGCTCGAAGCCTGGATGCGCTTCCAGGCAGGCTTGCAGGTCCTCGATAGCGGAAGCTTCGTCGCCGCTTGCCAGGAGGGCGCGCGCCCTCCAGTAAAAGCTCTCTTCCAGCACTTGCTCGCTGGATGCTTCGAGCGTCTGGGTGGCTAGAGTGATCACATCTATGTAACGTCCAGTGAAATAGTACGCAAAATACGGCCCGGTCTGATACCAGAGCATCCTCCACGGTCGGGCGTTTTCAGGGAGTTCGGCGTAAGCCGCAAACGCCGCGTCGTAAGCCGCAGCCGCCTGGGAATATTCCTGGGAAGCCACCAGGTCGGTGCCCTGGTTGAACAGCGCAAAAAAGCGATCCCTGCCAGAGAGGTTTGGCAGCTCTTCCTCAGTTTTCAGCAGCGCAAAGCGATTATTGAAATTGTCATAGGCATGCAGCCCCAGGATATCCAAGATTTGCTGATGCCGCTCCGGCGGGTAGATGACCAGATAAGTGTAGTCGAATGCCCGCCAGTCACGTAGGAAGTCCTCGTATTTGACCGGGTAGTCTGGACCTTTGTACGAATCCTGGACCGTGAAACGATTCGTTGCATCGTCGTAGCCCGTCACCACCTGATAGTGACCCATCCACCCATCGAACCCTACGCCTTCGAAGCCTTTTTCCACGATGACCGGATAACCGGCTGAAACGAACGCTTTGATCATCGTCAAGTCGCCGCCGGTGCGGGTAAACGCCTCCAGCCCGGCTTCTTGTTCGACGAAAGTTTCCATTTCATAGGGCATAACGTTTCTGTCGCGCTCATTGGGCTTCAGGAAGGCTGCCGTCGTTCGTTGGTCTCCCTGCCAGCCCCAGAAACTGAGCGCCATCGCCAGGTTTGCCGGACCGCAGTTGTTCCACATTTGATACATGTGCGTCACCCCGCTCAGGCTGGCTCGGGCTGGCATGGGCGTCGGGGTCAGCGTCGTGGTGGCGGTCGCCGCTGGAACGGTCGGTTCGAGAGTGGGGGTAGCCAGGCGGATGGTGGCGGTTGGACTAAGCGCGGCTCTAGTCACGGCAGGCGCGACCTCCGTGGCTTGCGAGGCCGGGACGAAGACCGCCTGCTCCGGCGGGTTCAAGGCGTATTTGATGCGACCCGTCAGCGCGGACAGACGCCAGTTTGGACTGGGCGAAGAGAGCATCCACAGGATCCCCGCCCAGATAGCCAGCACGATTAAGATCGTCAGCAACGTTTGGACAGATCTACGCATGTTTTTTGACTCAGGGGTTTTCTACCCCAAGCAGTTTGAGCTGGTACAGCGCGGGCTGAAAGCCAGCATGATAGCGCAGACTGGCGCGGAAATCTTCTATCGCTCCAGCCGGATCTCCCAGCGCGGATTTTGCCATGCCGCGCCAGTAATAGCTTTCCTCCAGGTTCGGGTCTCCCTGCATAGCGTTCAACGTTCCATCCGCCAGGTAGAGCAGGTCGTAGTAGCGCCCCACGCCGTAATAGGCGAAATAGGGATCGGTCTGATACCACAACATCCGCCAGGGGCGGTCGTTCTCTGCTAGGCTCTGATAGACTTTGAACGATTCGTCGAAAGCTTCAGCCGCGCCGCCGTAATCTTGCAGCGCCGCCAGGCTGGAGCCGCGGTTGAACCAGGCGAAATACTGGTCGCTCCCAGCCAAGCCGTAGATCTCATTCGAAGCCATCAGCGCGGCGTTCTGATAGTTCTGCGTCTCGTCCGCATTCGAACCGAGCAGTTCCATCACCTGCGTTTCTTTCTCCGGCGGATAAACAATGATATAGGCATAATTGAACGCCCGCCACCCCTTGAGGAGGTCTGCTTCGCTTATCTGAAAATCGGCGCCGACGAACGAATCCTGGGTGATGAAAAAACCGCCCGGCTGATCATACCCCGTCACCACCTGGTAATGTCCCATCCAGCTTACCACTCCGGTCAGATCGCGCAGGTAAGTGCCTTTCTCGATCAGCACCGGGAAACCGGCTGCGACAAAGCGCCGCAGCAGATCCAGGTCGCCGCCAACCCGCAGCGCCGCCTGCAGACCGGTCTGGCTCTCGATATAATCCACCATTTCGTAGGGCATCACATTCTTGTCTTTAGGGTCCGGCTTGATCTGCGGTCCCACTACGTCCTGGTCGCCCTTCCAACCCCAGAAGGAAAGCGCCATCGCCAGGTTGGCTGGGGCGCAATAATTGTAACGCCCGTGCTGGTTCTGGTAAACCACCCCGCTCAGAGCGACCTTCTCGGGCAGCGGCGCCGGGGTGAGGGTCGGGCTGGGCGTCGGAGCCGGCGTCTCGGTCGGACCGACCTGAGTCGGCGCGGGGCTGGGTGAGCTGGGTGAGTTGGCTGGGCTGGTCGGGCTGCTCTGCGAGATCACCGTCACCTGCGGCGGCGCCAGCCCGCGCTCGGTCGGCACAAAGACCGCGTGCGCCGGCGGGTTGAGCAGATAGCCGATCCTGAGCGACGCCTCCTCCATCCTCCAAGCCAGCCGGGAATGGATCGGCGGCAGGAAGTACAGCCCAACCAGCAACAGACAGGCTGGCAGGATCAGGAAAATCGAGAGTAAACGTCTGCGCGCGTGTGATTTCATCATTTCAATATTTCAATCAGGGCAGCGCCTCGCCGAGTCGCAACAATTCGTCGCGCGGGGGCGCATAGTTCGGGTTCAGTCCAACTGCTTTGCGAAAATCGGCAATCGCCAGGCTTTGTTTCCCCAGCGCCAGGTTTGCCATCCCGCGCCAGTAATAGCTTTCTTCCAACACTGGCTGCCCCACCCAGGCAAAGGTCGTGTTTGCCAGTTGAACCACGTCTTCGTATCTGCCGGTGTAATAATAGGCTTCATAGGGTCCGGCTACATACCACATCAACCGATAGGGGCGCATCGCCTCCGGAAGGGTTGGATAGACCGCGAACGCCTGGTCGTAAGCCTGCGCCGCCCCGCTGTAGTCACCCAAGCCGACCCGGCTGGAGCCCAGATTGAACCAGGCGAAAAACTGGGCGCGCCCGGTCAGTTCGGGGATCTCCTGGCTGGCTTTCAGCGCCGCGATCTGAAAGCTCTGCTGCGGATCGGCGAACGGTCCCATCAGTTCCAGCGCTTCCGCGTTGCGCTCCGGTGGAGCGATTACGATCAGCACATAATTAAAATCGCGCCACCATCCCTCAGCCAGATCAGCGTAGCCCATCGATAGGTCGGGGCTCACGAGCGAGTCCTGCACGATGAGCTTCTGCTGTTGGTCGTCATAACCGCTCACAACCAGGTAATGTCCCATCCACCAATCGTCAGGAGGATGATGCCCCGCCTCGATCAGCACCGGAAACCCGGCTGCGACCAGACGCCGCAGCAGATCCAGGTCTCCGCCGTAGCGCACAAAAGCCCGCATTCCCGCAAATCTTTCGACAAATTCCACCATTTCGGAAGGGTTGACGTTTTTATCATCCACCTTGAGGTTGGGGCGCAGAAAGCTGCGCGTATCGCGCTGATCGCCGCGCCAGCCCCAGAAGGAAAGCGTCATCGCCAGGTTCGCCGGTCCGCAGTTGTTGAACTGCTGATATTCATGCACAACCCCCTCCAGGACGACGCGCTCGGGCAGGGGCGTTGCCGACGGCGTGGGTGTGGGCGAAGGTGTGGCTGTTTCTTGCGGCGGCGCGGGGTTGGGCGTATCAGTCAGTTGAACGATCGTTGTGACTGCCGGGGGCGGCGCAGACTCAACCGTTGCGTCAGGGGTTGAAACCTCCACCGGCACAAAGACCACCTGTTGGGGTGGGTTGATCCTCCGGCGCGCCGCGGCTGCCAGACTTTCAAGCCGCCAAACCAGGCGCTCGTTGACTTGTGGAATCTGCGTTGCAGCCGCTCCTGCCAGGCAAACCATGCTCAGCAATCCCAGGCTGCCGATAACGATAAAAATGCTCCGCTTGCGCATGTTCGAGGATTATAACATCGCCAGATGTGAAGAATTTAAGCTTCGGGCGCTGCCCCAGACCGTCCCAGCGCGGCGCGGATCTCGTCCAATACCGCTGGATCTGCCTCGTTCGACCGCGCTTCCTTGAGGGCAGCGCGCGCCTCCGCGTCAGCGATCCTTCCGAGCGCCCAGGCGGCGTGCTGCCGCACGAGCGGCTCTGGCTCGCTGAGCAGCGCACTTTTCAGGACTGGGACGGATCGAGGGTCGGGTTGGTTCCCCAGCGCCAGCGCCACGTTCCGGAGATAACCAGCCCGGCGCGCCCGCTTGACCGGGTTGCGTTTGAATTTGCGGCTAAAGGCTTCGGGCTGCAGCGCCAGTTCCTGCTGCAGTTCGGGTTCGGGTACGCCGGGCCGCGGGTCAAACGCCGGGTCGCCCTGCGGACGGGCAAAACGCACGTTCCACGGGCACACCTGCTGGCAGATATCACAGCCGAACACCCATTCGCCCAACTGCGGGCGCAGTTCAGCCTCCACCGCGCCCTTGAGTTCGATGGTCAGATACGAGATGCAGCGCCGGGCGTCGATCGTGCGGTCGGGCAGGATACACGCAGTCGGACAGGCTTCCAGGCAGCGCGTGCAGGTTCCGCAGTAGTCGGTGATTAACACCCGATCTGGCTCCAGTTCCAGCCCAAGCAGCATCTCCGCCAGTAAAAAATATGAACCGTGCGCCGGGTTGATGAGACAGCTATTTTTGCCGATCCAGCCCAGTCCTGCTCGCTGCGCCAGCTCGCGCTCCAGCAGCGGACCGCTATCAGTGTACCAGCGGTTTGGCACGGGCTCCCCGACCTGCCGTTCGATAAAATCCGCCAGGGCTGCCAGCCGTTCAGCCAACACGTCGTGATAGTCGTCGCCCCAGGCATACGCAGATACTCGACCACTCGACGCCGCGTTAGGCGGCGGAGTTCGTCCTGACAGCGGCGCCGGGTAGCGTATTCCGAGCGCCAGGATCGAACGGCACTCGGGCAGGATGCGCCGCGGGTCGCTGCGGCGTTCAAACGAACGCTCGCTTGCCAGGTAGCCCATCTGCCCGTGCAAACCCTGCGCGACCCAACGCTGGAATACACCAAAATGCGCCGGCGGTTCCGCGGTGGTCACCCCGAACAGTTCGAACCCAAGCCGGCGCGCCTCGATTTCAATCGCCCGGCGGAGTTGGCGCGAATCTTTCATCATCAATTGTGTGAAGAGCTGGCTGAGCGGACATCAGGTACAGATCAAAGAGAAATCCACCTGGTTCGAAAACGCTTCTTCGGGTTGGCTGACGTGCAGGCGCGCCCAGGCAGTCACGTCCCCCGGTACGCTCAACTCGTATACGATCGAGTGCTCTCCCGCGCCCAGGTTTTGCTTTGCCGGCAGCGGCGCGCGAATGTCCGCCCCGGATTTCGAACCCACCTCGAGGGCATAGACCAGCGTGGCGGGCTGGTTCAAGTTGATCCGGGCGACAAACCGGAAGCTGTGCGGACAGATCCCGCTCACCTGAGCTTCGTCGACGTCCAGGCTGATCGTCGTAATCGCCCTGGTGGCGGCGGGAGCGCGCGTTATGCTCGCCGCGGCGGGCTCGCCTTCCACGATAATATCCGCCCAGATCGCCTCATCCGCATTCGACCCAAAGCCAAACACCTGACCCGCCGCGTTGCGCATTTTCCAGTAACCGCGATACTTGCCCGGGTTGGGCGGCGAAACCATCTCAACCGTGATCTCAGTATTTTCTCCCGGCTCCACCACCTCGGGCAGCGGGATCGCAGGTTCGGCGCCCATCAGGTCCCCGTCGATGAAAACCAGCATGTATTCGGTCGTCCAGGTGGTTTGACCGCTGTTCTTGATCCGCCAGGTTTTTTGGAACGGCAGGTTTGGCTCGAAAACCGTCTCGTCCGGGACGGTGACGTCCGCCATGAATTCGCCCCGGTCGCCCCCGCTGGCGGGTTGTGCAGCCGCCGGCGCAGTCGCGGTGAACGCGGCGCTCGGGCTGACCTGGATCGACGGCGGCGTTTGAGTGGGCGCTTCAAACGCCGAAGTCTCGATCAGCGCCTCGGGCGCCAGGGTAGCTGTTTGCGAAAACCGCTCCATCCGCCGGGCTTCGGCGGTCTGTGCGGCGGAAGTGAAGATTGCCTCCGGCGCAGGGGTGTCGCTTTGGTCGGCGCTGCGCCCCCCTCCGCAGGCGCTCAACAACAGCCCAATCAACCCCAGCCTAGCGGCTGTGATCGACCAGTTTTTCAAGTCTGCCTCCCGCGCTTCAGGCGCCCGCTGGCTGCGAGCCGTAAAGCTGACGATGCACTGTGCTCAGGGCGCGCACCTGTTCCGCGGCGTGGTAAGACGAGCGCACCAGCGGCCCGCTTTCCACCCAGCGGAAGCCGATCGAAAGCCCAAATTCCTTGAGCTCGGCAAATTCCTGCGGGGTATAGTAGCGTTCGATTGGCAAATGACGCTTGCTCGGCTGCAGGTATTGCCCCAGCGTCAGGATGTCCACACCCCACTCGCGTTGATCACGCATCACCTGGCGCACTTCATTCAGAGTCTCGCCCAGCCCCAGCATAATCCCGGACTTGGTCAGCACTTCGGGGTCGAGTTTCTTGGCATGGCTGAGCGTGGCGGCTGCCCACTCGTAGCGGTCCTGCGGCTGGACGCGCTTGAACAGGCGCGGTACCGTCTCTACATTGTGGTTCAAGATTTCGGGTCGGGCATCCATCACGATTTTCAGCGCCTCCAGGCTGCCTTTGAAATCGGGGATCAGCACCTCGATCGAGCACCCTGGATGAATCTCACGGATGCGCTGGATCACCATCGCAAAGATCGGCGCGCCCCCGTCCGCCCGGTCGTCGCGGTTGACACTGGTGATCACCGCGTGCTTCAATTTCATCGCCCGCACCGCCTGAGCGACGCGTTCCGGTTCCATCCAATCCAGCGCCGCCGGGTGGCCGCGTTTGATATCGCAGAAGCCGCAGGTGCGCGTGCAGATGTCGCCCAACATTAAAAATGTCGCCGTCCCGGAGCCCCAGCACTCGCCCATGTTCGGGCACAGGGCTTCCTCGCACACCGTGTGCAGGGCTTTGCTGCGCATCAGCCCCTGCAGCCATTCGTAGGTCTCTCCAGACGGGGCGCGGACTTTGATCCATTCAGGGCGCCGCTTGGGTGTGGTATCAATTTCATCTGACCTGACACGATCGCGCGTCGGTGTAAATGACATAGATTTTTCCTCACAATCCAGTGGGTATTTACCGCTAACAGGGCTGATTGTACCTTGAATCATCGCCCGCCTCAACTCCCTGCTCACCCAGCCGGGGTTAAACTAAAACGGGGCGCCCCCACAAGGCGCGCTCCGTTTTGGTTGAGAGTGAAACAGGACCCGAATTGGCTGGTCCTGGTTAGCTTACCAGTGCGTTCCAGACCGCGGTTGACTTGTTGATCACGGTATTGCTCAGGTCCGCCGCCTGCTGGTTGGCGTTCGTGATGAAATCTGCCACCTGACCGGCGACATCTCCAACTACCTGAGCTGCGTCCTGCGCAAACGCACCAGATTTGATGCCGGTTTCAACTTTCATGTTGTACTCCTTATTGGTTCGCGACAGTTTGCGTCAGATCAAACGGTCTAGCCGCAAATTCCGCTTCGGTCTGCATACCAGACGCCGCCCACCCAGCCGCCGCCTGCAGAAGGCGGGTTGGGGGTGGGTCCGGGTGGGTTGACGATCGGTCGGCAATTTGCCAGAATCCGCTGCATATTTTCAGCTTTGCTCTTCCAGCTCTCTTTTTGCTGTTTGCAGGTCTGCAACGCGTCGCCGGCGCGAAGATTGGTTCGTGTTTTCATTTCACCCTTCCTCTCAGATGCACCCGCGCCGCTTGGCTTCGTTGAAAGCTTGGAAGTAGCGCTCGCGCCACTTGTTTAGGTTCCACTGACAAGTTGTCAGATCTTCCCCAGCGCGCACATCGCAACGCACCTTCAGTTGGGAGACACGCTGCGGCTTGGTTACCTCAGAATCGATCCGGGAATTGGTTATCATCCGTTTGTGCTCCTTCTGTCAGCCAGGATTGGCTAACCGCAAATACCGCTTCGGTCTGCATACCAGACGCCGCCCACCCATCCGCCTCCGCTTATGGGAGGAGTGGTTGGAGGGGTGGTTGGAGGAGTCGTAGGAGGGGTTGTCGGAGGAGTGGTTGCGCCGCCGCATACGCCGCTCATGTCCGGGTACCACACCCCATTTACAAACCCGCCGCCCTGTCCGCTCTTCACGTCCGAGCGAACGGTCAATTGAGGAACATATTGTTCGTTTCGCATTGATCTATTCTCCTTCGAGAGGGTTCTGGTTGCATGAAACCCGTCCCGATTCCCAGAGATTAACTCGGGATGTACAGTTTCTGCCCGGGGAAGATCAGGTTCGGGTTCGGGCCGATCGTGTTCAGGTTAGAGAAATAGATCCGGTTGACATTGTTTGCACCCATGTCGCCGAAGAATTTCTGCGAGATGCTGCTCAGGTTGTCCCCAGATTGGACGGTGTAGCAAGCAGCACCAGATTTCATATCTGTGCGTACGTACATGTTAATTCTCCTTTTCTCTGGTTGTTGTGGTCGTTGAATAATGGACTGACCTCATCCGGTATTTTAATTCATTATTTCTGCGTGACAATACGACGAATGACGTGATTCGCGCTGCGCTCACCCGCTCGTCCGGTCTGCTTGCGCGTCCTGGACAGTCAGCGCCGGCGTTCAAGTTGGGCTTTCAGCCGCTGGTATTGAGCCGACGCCGCGTACGCGCGCAGTTTTTCGATCCGCCGGATCAGCATTGGGTGAGAGCCAAGCGCTTCATTGAGCCCGCTCAGGAGCTGGTCGTCTTCCGCGTCGATCCTGCGGTAAGCCGCCTCCAGCGCGTTGCGGTCGAGCGCCTGCAGCCCAGCCCCCAATTTGACCAGCGCCGAGACCGCTTTGTCCGGCTTGCCGCACGCCAGCAGTCCCGCCCGGTCGGCGGAGTATTCGCAGGCGCGGTTCCACCACAGAAAAGCCAGCGTCAGCAGCGCCGCGGCTGAGAACGGGCTTGGCACCCCCGCCAGCCCGCCAACCAGCGAGTTGAGCCAGGTGTGCCCCAGCGCCGCATGCCCCAGTTCGTGTCCGATGATGAACAGCATCTCGTCCGCGTCCATCACCTTGAACAGCGCGGTGTAGAGTACCACCACTTTCGGTTCGCTCAGCCCAAACGTATAGGCGTTCAGTTCGCGGCTGGGCAGCAGGTACACTTCCACTGCCCCGGGTTGCAGCCGCTCCACCCCGGCGCGCGCCAGTTCTGCCAGTTCGGGCATCCCTTGCGCCTCCACGCGGCGCGCGCTGCGGACGAGTTGCCGGTGGTGCGCCAGCCCCATCTGGTACGCCAGCGCCACAAATGCCAGAACAAATATCACGCTGGCGCACACGGTGGCGGTCGCCGTCAGCGCGATCACCGCCAGCACCAGCAGTATGGTGATCGCCAGGATGAGATGTTCGCTTGGGTAGCGGTAGGCGGTTGTGCGCATCCCGTTTTGCCGCGTACGCGCCTATTTGCCGGCGCGCTTGATCCGCAGCCGGAGCCCTTCCACCTGCACCACCTGCACTTTTTCGCCCCCTTGCAGCGGCTCTTCGCCCTCCGCCAGTTCGGCAGTCCACAACTCGCCGCCCAATTGCACCCGCCCGTAGGGGTTGATCTTGCCGCGCGCGATCCCGACCCGTCCGATCAGGCTGCTGGCGCCCATGCGCACGGGCGCGCGCTGCGCCCGCACGGCAAAGATCATCACCCCAAAGAAGAGCGCTCCGGTTGCCAGCGACGTGCCAACGATCAGCGGCAGCGGCACGCGCACAAAGGCTGGCACGTTGGGCGAGTTAAACATCACCAGCGCCCCGACGATCAGCGCAATCACGCCCGTCGCCGTGAGCGCCCCATGCACCGGTGACTTGATCTCCAGGATGAACAACACAAACGCCAGCGCCAGGAAGACCACCCCAAACCAGTTGACCGGCAGCACGCCCAGCCCGTAAGCCGCCAGCGCCAGGCACACAACCCCGATCGTGCCCGCCACCCAACCCCCCGGGCTGGAGATCTCGATCAGGATCGCCTGCACCCCAACCGTGAGCAGCAGGAAAACGATGGCAGGGTTGGTCAGCACCGCCAGCAGTTTTTCGATGAAGGTCTGTTCGACCGTCGCCAGGCGCGCCCCGTCAGTCACGAGCACGCGCGTTTCGCCGTGCACTTTGACGGTTTGCTGGTCGAGTTGGCGCAGCAGGTCGTTCACGTCCGCCGCGATGTAGTCGATCATCCCGGCTTGCAGCGCTTCGTCGGCTGAGGCAGCTTCCGCCGATTCGATCGTCTGTTCAGCCAGATGGACCGCGCGTTCGCCGCGGTCTTTTGCCAGCGCCCGCACGGTCGCCTTGAGGATATTTTTCTCTTTGGCTTGCATGGTCTCGCCCAGGTCTTCGCCCTGCCCGCCGACCGGGCTGGCTGCCCCGATGGTCGTTTCGGGCGCCATCGCCGCGGCGTGCCCGGCGAGCACGATCAGCGTCCCGGCGCTGCCCGCCATGGCGCCGCGCGGGCTCACGTACACCACCACCGGCACGCGGCTGGCGCGGATCGCCTGCACGATCCGGTTCATCGTGGTCACCGAGCCCCCGGGCGTGTTAAGCTCCAGGATCACCAGTTCGGCGTCTAGCGCCTCGGCGCGCTTCAAGCCGCGCTCCAGATAAGCCGCCATCGACGGCGCAACCGGGTCGTCCGCCTTCAGCACGATCACCAGCCGCCCCTCTCCCTGCGCAGCCGCGGGCTGCAGCGCCGCCAGCCCCAGCCCGAGGACGATCAGACAAAGCGCCCATTTGAGAAGTCGTTTCATATTGATTATTATAATTGGATTTCGCGGCGCAGCCGCGTCCGCATCGGCTTTCGTTCCCGGCGCCCGAGGTTGGAGCGCTATATATCGTTATGATCTGCCGGAAATGATGGTAAAATTCCTCGTGCCCCAGGGCAAGGGGATGCGGGCGTCGCCAAGTGGTAAGGCATCAGCCTTCCAAGCTGACATTCGCCGGTTCGAATCCGGTCGCCCGCTCTGATGCGCCTTTCGGCTTTCCACCAGGAGGGCGCCGCACATCGCCGGGGGGCCCGTAGCTCAGCGGCAGAGCGCGCGGCTCATAACCGCTTGGTCGCAGGTTCGAATCCTGCCGGGCCCACTTTTAACGCCTCCTCGGGACGAACCACCCCATCCACCGATCACACCGCGGTCTACGCGTTCGGGGTCGGCTGCAAGCCATACGTCGCATCCCCTTTCGATTTCCGCATGTTCAGGTACGTCAGTCCGGCGGCGATCGCGATGGGCACGACGCCCAAGAAGATGAAAATCAGGTCTGCCGGCAAACGCGCCCATTCGATCCATTTCATCATCCCGACCCCCAGGAAGGCTGCGCTGCGGGCGTGCCAGTAGCCGTTCTTCACGGCGTCGATGAGTTGCAGCACCCCGCCCGGGAACAGGTTGGTGAGCACCATCAGCGCCAGCCCGGCGTTCAGCCCCCAGAAGGAAACCCGCACGAACTTTTCGGTGCGCGCCCATTGCGCCTCGGACGACGCCTGCCGCAGGACGAAAACCAGCAGCGCGATCGCCAGCATCCCGAAAACGCCCATCATGGCGGTGTGCCCGTGGTTCGGCGTGAGGACGGTGCCCACCTCATAGTAGCTTACGATGGGCAGGTTGATCAGAAAGCCAAACACCCCCGCGCCGACGAAGTTCCAAAAACCGACCGCCATCAGGAAGTAGAAGGTCCATTTGTGCGGGATGGAAACTGACTGTCCACAGATATCGCATTTTTCGCGCGTCAGCTTGATAAAATCCCAGGCATCCAGCGTCAGCAGGGTGAGCGGGATGACTTCCAACGCCGAGAAGACCGCGCTCAGCCCCAGCGAGATGTTCGCCTGCCCGGTCCAGTACCAGTGATGACCGGTGCCGATGATGCCGCCTCCCAGGTAAAGGATGGCGTCCAGGTAGACGACGCGGGCTGCCGTCTGGCGCGTCACGATCCCCAGCAGGTAGAAAATAAGCGCTACCATCACCGTGGCGAACAGTTCGAAGAAGCCCTCGACCCACAGGTGGATGATCCAGAAGCGCCAGGTATCCACCACGGTGAAAGTGCTGCCGCGGCCGAAAAACATGGCGGGCAGGTAGAACAGGGGGATGCTGATGGCGGCGTACAAAAAGAGCGAGGCGATTTCGCGGTGTTCGGGGTTGCGCCGGGCAGCCGCGATGTTGCGGCTCAACAGGACAAGCCAGATTAGCAGCCCGATGACCAGCAGCACCTGCCACAGGCGCCCCAGGTCGAGATACTCCCAACCCTGATGTCCCAGCCAGAACCAGAGCTGACCGAGGAGCTGGTTGATGCCCAGGATTTCACCGAGCAGGCTGCCGCCGGTGACGACGATCAGGGCGCCAAACAGCAGGTTGATCCACTTCACCTGCCCCTCAGGCTCCTTGCCCGCCAGCGCCGGCGCCAGAAACAGCGCCCCGGCGATGAACGCGGTGGCGATCCAGAACACCATGAGCTGCAAGTGCCAGGTGCGAACGATGTTGCTGGGCAGGAGGCGCGATAGATCGATGCCGTAAAACGCGCCCGGGTCGGCGCGGTAGTGGGCGACCGCGGCGCCCACGAACACCTGCATCAAAAAGAGCAGGGCGACCAGCACGAAGAATTTGACCATGGCTTTCTGGCTGTCGGTGGTGACGCCGGGCAACATTTGCGGGTGGACATGCTCATGTTTTCCGTGCCAGCCCAGATAGTCGAACCTGCCAAAGGCAAACAGCACCACCGCCGTGCCGCCGAGCAAGCCAATCAAGCTCAAGGCGCTCCAAACCAGCGCGGCGGTTGGCGGGGTGTTGCCAGCCGCGGGATCGTAGGGAAAGTTGTTGGTGTAGGAGTAAGGCAGACCGGGCCGGTTGGCATTCGCAGCCCAGGCGCTCCAGGCGAAGAAGGCGGTCAACTGGCGCAGTTCTTCTGGGTCGCTGATGAACTTGGGCGGCAGACCGGCGCTGCTGGTTGGGGCGGCAAAGTAATCGCTCCACTTCTGGATTTGGCTCTGAAACGAAGCCGCCTCTGCCGCGGTGAACGTCAGGACGTGCGTCGCGGGGTCATAGCGGTTTTCTTTGAGCGCTTGCTGCACCTGGGCGCTCACCTTTGCTTGCTCGGTGGAGGTCAGGTTGTTCCAACTACGCTGGTAGCCTTGCTGCGCCGCGGCTTCTTGGGCGTCGAGCGCCAGCGTGTGCAAATACTCCGCGGTGAAATCGGGACCCAGGTACGCGCCGTGCCCCCAGACCGTGCCGTTCTCCATCAGCCCGTAGCGCAGGAAAACGTGCTGCCCGTCCATCACGTCGGCGCCGGTGAAAACAGTAGCGCCAGCCGCGTCGACCACCCGCTCCGGGATGGGCGGACCGTCACGGTACGCCCGGATGGAGAGCCAGATCAAGACGGAGAAACCAAAGATCATGACCAGGATGACGCCATTTCTCCACCACAGAGAAAGCTCCTGGTCGCCAGCCTTATCTTCCGTTGTGGGTATGCTGTTGCTCATTTTTCCCTCGGGTTTTCTTACAGTTGAACCAATTCGCGCGCCGATAAGCTTCGCTTCTCAGCGGCGCAAGCGCCCAGCATACCCAAATTATATAGCCTAACCGCCGTAACAGCGCAATGAATCCCCCTGAGGCATTGATTAATGCGCTAATTTATTTGCCCGGTCAGGCGTTCAAGCCCGACCGAGTTTTAGCTTCAGATACTCTCCCATCACGAGCGCTGCAGGATAGGCGACCTCTTCTTCACTTTGAGCGTGCAGCATCAGCTTTTCGGCGAAATCGGCGTGCTGCAGCTTCCCTTCCTGCTTGGCGGCAGCGATCAGTTGCTTCAACGCATCCACGATGACCTGGTGTTCTTCCAACATGCGGGGCATTTCTGCCTTCAGCGTGTCGGTCAACTCGAGCACTTGCGCCATTTCGGGGGTAATTTTACCCTCCGCGATGGCGGGCAGCAGACCCAGGGGTTGGAGGGCGTATTTTTCTTCGCCATCGAAGTGCGCATGGAGGGCGTCAGCCACTACTTGGGCTGCGGTTCCGGTCTGCCCTCCGGATTCAATGGCTAGAGTGAGATCGTGATGCAACTGATCGTGTTCGACTTTCAGCGCATGGGGGACTTTGAATTCCATCGTGTTACTCCTTTGTGTGTTGTAAAGCTTGTTCGAACAGGTCGCGCGTGGCTTGGTAGCAGCCTTCGCCGCAACAGGGCAGCTTGCTCACCGCCACGATCTTTCCATTTTCCATGTTTGGATAAGCCAGTGGGTGACGCAGCTTCTTTCCGTCCGCCAGCATCACCGTGGGGGTGCCGCGGACTTTATAAACCTCTTTACCCAGCCGCCCTTCCTCGAGGACCGCTTTGCGCGCTTCACCGCTGTTGAACATTCGGGTGAAACGATCCAGATCCAGGTCCGCTTCGCGGGCAAGCTCTAAGATGACCTCTGGGCGTCCGATGTTGCGGCTTTCGTAGAAAAAAGCCCTGCGGATGCGCAGATCAAATTCATAACCGAACGCCTCGCCTTGCTGAAAGGCGCACCACGCGCCTTCAAAAGCTGGCAAGGTGGTGGTGAGCCACTCCTCTTTGAACGGTTTGAAGGCTGCTTCGGGTTCCTGTATGGCAGCCAGCCAGATTTCCAGTTCCAGCTCGTTTCGATCGGGCGGGCCTCCTCCGTAGATCTCTAAGGGGAAGGCGCGCACCCGCAGCCGGACCCGTCCCTGGTATTCGGGCATAACCTTGTGCAAGCGCACGGCTGCAACGTAACACCAGGGTCAATAATACTCAGCCCACTCCCATAATTCAGGGATGTTCTCGCCCGTCATTATCTTTGCTCATCTCAAGCGAGGCGGGCTGTCAGACTCATCTCGACAGCCGATAGGGCTTGTGAAACGGGGCAGCCCGTTTTCGCCTGTTCGGCGAACTGCTTGAAGGTCTCCTCATCGATACCGGGAACGTCACCCACGGTGGAAAGCTCGATCAATTTAATCTTGGGACCTTCCCCGAGGTGCACTTTGGCGGTGGTGTCGATGCGCGTCGGGACGTGACCGGCTTTGGACAGGATCGCCGCGAGATACATCGAGAAACACCCTGCGTGCGCCGCGCCGATCAGCTCTTCCGGATTGGTTCCGGGAGCTTCTTCGAACCGCGAGGCGTAGCTGTAAGAACCCTCGTATGCTCCAGAACCCAGGCGCATGCTGCCTGCGCCTTCTGGTAAATTGCCTTTCCAAAATGCGGATGATTCGCGAACTGCCATTTTTCTCTCCTTACAATCCAAGATATGGAAGATGTGTGATTATCGGGAACTGCGCAAGATCAGCACAGTATCCATGATTATGTCTGCGCGCCAGGCGCGCCATGCAAAAAGCCCACAAAGACCAGCTCGTCCAGGGCGCGAATGAAATGCTGTTCAGCGGGATCGAACACCAACAGCGTATTTGGACCGAACGTCTTTTCTTCGCCGTCGCTGCCCGCGAATACACCTCGACCGCTGAGGATGACGATGTAGAAGGGCGAGCTGGGCACGTTGTGCTCACGGATCGACTGCCCCGGATTCAAGCAGAACAGGATTGCCCTGCCGTTCCGGTCGACGTGCAAGGGTTCGGCGTGAGGTCCCTTCGGGTTGAACTGCCAGTCTTCTAAAAGATTTATGAACTTCATCCCTCTTTCCTTTCTTGCAATAAGCTGCGATTAAGCTCAGCCGGTTCAAATGGACCGGGTTCGGCGAGCAGCGCGCGGGCGGCTGGCACGGTGTCCCAAACATTCCACAACAAAACGCCGCGCACCCGGTTTCCATCCAGGTAATACACAACGCCCTCTTTGAACGGTTCCTGCCAGTCCGCCACCGTCTTCAGCTTGCTGCTCAACTCTCCGACCGCCTCAAAGCCAAGCTCGAACAGGTCGGAGTAAAACATTGGGACATGGGTATACGTATCGGTCGCGCCAGCCATATTGCGACCCGCCAGTTTGCCCATCTGGATGGCGTTGTCTTCATGCTCCACGCGCACGCGCCGCCCTAACGTGGAATGAAAGAAATTCGCCACATCGCCGGCAGCATAAACATCGGGAGCTGAGGTTCGCAACTGGTCGTCGACAACAATCCCATTGTCTAGCTGCAAACCGGCTTGCTGGGCAAGCTCAATGTTCGGTCGGATCCCAATTCCAGCCACCACGCCGTCCACCTCATAGGAGCGCCCTTCTCGAGTGCGCACTGAGAAGCTTTCCCCCGTTTTTTCAAGGCTGGCGACGGCGTCTCCGGGCGCCACCTCCACGCCCTTTTGGCGATAAAAGTCGTTCAGAAAATGGGATAAATCGCTGGGGAAAATATTCGCGCCGATAGCATCCTCGAGGAAGACCATAACGACTTTCTTACCCGCCATCGTCAGCGCCGCGGCGATCTCGGACCCGATGAAGCCGCCGCCGATCACCAGAAACCGTTCTTTTTCTTCACTCAATTTGTGCAAACGCAGGTAATCCTGGAAACTTCGATAATAAATGATATCGCTGCCCCCAAAAGGCAGCCGGATCGGCGCCCCCCCGGTTGCCAGGAGCAATTTGTCGTATGTGTACGCGTTCCCCTGTCCACCACGGACGGTTTTGCTGGCTGGGTCGAGCTCGACAATCTTGCTATCCAGGTGCAATTCCACGTTCATATTCTGGGTGTTGCGCCAGATCTTTTCGACTGGGCGACCTTTCCACAATCCCTTGGAGAGGTTAGGTCGCATATAGGGCGGGTCAAGCTCCCGGCTGAACATGCCAATAGAACCTTCCGAGTCCAGTTCGCGAATTCCGCGGACGGCTGCGTCGCCCGTCAGCCCGCCGCCAACAATCAAATATTTATAATGTTTCATGACCATATCCTTATCTCTGTGATTCGATCTTTCTGATCCGATTTGGGCTTACTGCCTTATGGCAGCTACTTCGTCGACTGCAGTCTCTTCCCTGTGATCGTGCTCTCCTTCTTGTGGACATTGCCCGGGGATTCAGGTCAAGATGGCGTCGAACAGCGTCTCAGCCAGACACCCTTTGAGCAGGAAAGCGTCCACCCCTGCATCTGCTGCCTCCGTGCGTGTGTCAGGATACATCGTGAGCATCACAATTCTCACATTCGGCCACTTGCGTTTGATCAACCGCGCTGCTTCAATCCCGCTAATCCCCGGCATACTGGCGTCCATGAGAACCACCTCCGGCTGGAGAAGCTCCACCATCCGGACGGCGTCAGAGCCGTGACACGCCTCTCCAACTACCTGAATTGCCGGCGACGCGCTCTTCTCTCCAGGAACTTCGCGGGCGAGCAGCAGGGCTTTGAGCGCCTGGCGCACCCTGGCTTCATTATCACAAATCAATACGGTCTTAGTATTGCCCGCGTTCACTTCAATCCCTTACACCAGATACGTGCAGCTCTTATCTCCAGTATAGAGAATACCCCGCCCGGCAGCATTCGTCATCCGAGGGATGTGGATTTTCGCATCCGTATTTTTGCGGATATTTACAATCGCCCCTCTGATCCGCGCTATCATCTCAGCTTAAATTCACATGGCTATTCCTGGTTGTCGGGACGATTCTGGTCGTCCAGTGAGGTCAACCCCTCGCGCAGCGCATAGAGTGTGGCTTGGACGCGATTTGCCAGATGCAGCTTATTGAGGATATTGCCCACATGCGTGCGAACGGTGGCTTCTCCAATGACGAGCTGGTCGGCGATCTGGCGGTTGCTGAGCCCTTGCGCCACCAAACGCACCACATCCACTTCGCGCTCGGTCAACGGATCGGGCGTCAGCGGCTGCTTGACCGGCTGGCTCAATTCTTCGAGCATCATTTTAGCCACAGTCGGGTGCAACGACGGTTCCCCGCGGCTCACCTTGCGAATCGCCATAATGAGCTCTTCGGGTTCGGAGTCTTTGAGCAGATAACCCAGCGCGCCGGCTTTGATGGCTGGGAGGACTTTGTCTTCGGCAACAAAACTCGTTAGAGCCATGATGCGCATGCGTGGCTGATGCGCCAGGATCTGCTGGATCGCGGTGATGCCATCCATCTTGGGCATCACCAGGTCCATTAAGATCACATCAGGGTGAAGCGTTTTAGCCTGGGCAATCGCTTCTATGCCGTTCGAGGCTTCTCCCACCACATCGATGTCATCGACCTGTTCCAGCAGCGCGCAGATGCCTTTCCGGACGATGCTTTGATCATCGACCACCAAAAGCTTGATCGCTCCTTTTCCCATATCGGCTACCTCCCTGCATCCCCGGTTGATTTTTTCGAAATCAGCGCGCGGGTCGGGATCGTCACGGATAAACGCGTCCCTTTCGCAGCCGCGCTCTCGATCTCCAGGCGCCCGCCCACTTGCTGAACTCTTTCCTGGATACCCTGCAGCCCCATCCCGCCACTCTGGTCGGTATCCTTCTCTGGATCAAAACCCAGCCCGTCATCTTTAATTTCCAGATGGACAACTTCCTCGTCGAATACCAGACGAATTTGAACCACGCTGGCTTTGGCGTGCTTAATCACATTAGTCAAGCCCTCTTGGACAATCCGATAGATTTGCTCTTCGATGCCAATCGGCAAACGCCTTTCACCTTCGACGAGAAGATCAGCTTTCAACCCAGCCCGCGCTTCAACTGCAGTCAGTCTGGCGCGCAGGACTGCGGCAACCCCTTCCTTTTCCAGCATCAATGGGCGCAGCTCGAAAACCAATAAGCGCATGTCGTACATCGCTTCGCGCGCCATGTTGCGCGCCTCTTGCAAATTGCGCTCAAGCGCCTCCCATTGCTGCCTTGAGAACGCCAGGCTGGCTGCATCTGCATACAAGGTCACACCGTAAAGCGCCTGTGTCACCGAATCATGCAGCTCGCGCGCCAGGCGCTGGCGCTCTTCCAATACGGCAAACTGCTCAGCCCGGCGCTGCAAGCGCACATGCTCAATAATGATCGCGGCCTGGTCGGCAAACAGGTTGATAATCCGCACGTCTTCCTCGGTGAGGTCGCCCGGTTTATCCAGGATATTCAACACCCCGATCGTTTGCAGATCCACTTTCAAAGGCACCGACAGCATCGAAAGCAGACCCGGCGTCCAGGGATAACCGCGCCACTGATCTGTAGCGTCGTCAGGGGCATCTATCTGTCGGCTTACCCACACATGGCTGCCCGTCTGGACTGCCTGACCGGCAAAAGACCCTGTCACGTGTAGGTGGTCTAATTTATATTCGGGCGACCCGACGCGATGGGTGAGCTTCAGCCACCCGTCCTCGTCTAGGAGCAAAACTGCGCTGCCTTTTGCGCCGAGCAAGTTCATCGCTTCGGTACAAACGATCTCTAACACCTCCTCTAAGCCGATTTTCTGTAACAAGCCTTTGGCGATCCGCTGGATGCCCTCGCTCTCCGCCAAGCGTTTGCGCATCTCTTCTTCGATATGCTTGCGCTCGGTGATATCCGTCGCGGCGCACGTCAGCCCTGCGACGGCGCCATTTGCGTCATATAGGGCGTCAAGGGTCATATCGTAAAACGATGTCCCGGCGTCCCCCGTTATCGCTACCTCCTCACGGGTCAACAGCCCGGTTGTCATGACGCGTTTTTTTAACGCCTCCAGACGCAGGGCATCTTCCGCGGAAAACAGATCCGCATCCGTTTTACCGATAATGGGCTGATGGGCATAATTTTGAGGGTTGTAGATCCAAGAATAGCGGAGGTCTGGATCCTGGTGAAATACGACCACCGGTGTGTCGATCAGCGCAACCCGGAAGCGCTGCTCGCTCTCTTGTAACGCCAGGTTAACTCGCTCCAACTCTTCGGTCCTCTCGCGGACGCGGGTTTCCAACTCGTGATAAACCTGTTGGGTTTTTTCCTGGCGCGCCTGCGCGTCTGCGATCGATGCCGTCAATCGCAGTTCGCTGAGTCCCTTTTCTGCCAGGCGCTGGACGAGTTGAACGAGCAGTGCAATGTAACCCGCAGCTTGCGCTTCCGATACGACTGGCGCCTCTTGGGCTGCCTGTAGAAAAGGCGCTTCGTCAATTCCGTGTTCCCGCGCCAGCAGACGCAAACGATCTTCATTCGGCGCGGCGCGAAAAACCGGACCGAGATAGAGGGTGGCGATTTTCTGGTTTTCAACGCGAATGTCACAGGCGTACACGAAAAACCCGTCGAGGAGTTCACAGCGCCTTGCGCCTTCGCCGTTATTTGGGAAATTGCCTTCTTCACCGCTCTGCCAGCGTAATTGGGCAGACCGGTGATCCCCAAGATGAAATTTCTCGAAAAGATGCTGACCCGCTGCCGCAACGACTTGACCGCCTGAATCCACTATTTCAGCCGTTATCCCGCAGCCGGAAAAGAAAGAAACCAGCATTTGTTGAAGGTTGGGGATCGAGACTACGTCAGAAAACCGATACTCCATGACAGTTCCTCTTGACGATGCGGCGATTTAAGTACAAGGTATGAAAACTGGTATAATCCGTTTACAGCCTTAGTGTTGGTATGCTCGATCTTCTCGAGCGCTTTTTGGGACGAGGTTCCGAACAACCCTATATGAAATCTGGTGGGCATCCTTTTTCGATTATATCGCTTACTACGCATGACCAGACGCTTAAACAGCCCAATACATTCTGGATGACGCCCAAAGCGGAGGGGCGCATCTTGCTCATGTGAAGGGTAGTTTTAGCTTTGCACTGCAAAACACTTCCGTGAGCGCCGACCTTCACGGAAGTGTTTTTTGTACGAACTCTTGTTGGCTGAACACGCAGATAGTATTGTATTGATAACCTACAAGGATTAAAGATGGACCAACCTGTGATCTATGTCACAAAAAACGATGCAAAGAAGTTGAGGGATCTTCTCTTGGAAGCCCGATATTCCGACTACCGCGGCAGCGCCTATTTGCACATGCTGACGGGCGAATTAGACAAAGCTCGGGTTGTGGATCCAAACGAAATCCCCCCGGATGTGATCACGTTATACTCGACCGCCCGTTTGATCGACCTAGCATCGGACGAAGAGATGGTCTATACGCTGGTGTTCCCCGAAGAGGCGGAGCCTTCTCAAGGGAAAATATCCGTTCTGGCTCCAATCGGTACCGCGATGCTCGGTTACAAAGTTGGGGATGTATTCGAATGGGAAACCCCAGGCGGAAGACGCTCGATCCGCGTCAAGGAAGTCGTCTATCAACCGGAAGCGTCTGGCGATTATCGCTAAACGCGATTCCAGCGGCAAAGCTGCGGAGTTCGCGCGATTGGAAAGCCCCGCTTTTGCTGATAGAACTGAGCCAGCCATCTTTCCCCCTATGCGTGATCAACGGACGCTGACCTGGCAGCTAAGAGCCAACCGCCGCTGAACCGCGGATTCGCTCTACGCAGTACGGTGATTTTTTGAGTTATTACAATATCTTTCACAACAGGAGAAATGTATGACCCAGACACGCCTCGAACATGATCTGCTCGGCGAACGCGAAGTGCCCGCCGAGCGCTACTATGGGATCCAGACACTACGGGCATTGGAGAACTTCAACTTCACCGGCATCCCTGTTGCGCACTACCCTCAGTTCATCAAATCGCTGGCGTACATCAAGAAAGCTGCGGCGCTGGCTAACGCGGAGCTGGGTTTGCTGGAGCCGCGTCTGGCTCAGGCTATTGCGCAGGCGTGCGATTTGATCGTTGCCGGGCGTTATCACGAAGAATTCGTGGTGGATGTGATCCAGGGCGGCGCCGGCACCTCGACAAACATGAACGCCAACGAGGTGATTGCGAACCTGGCGCTTGAATCGCTGGGGCATGAGAAAGGCGCCTACGATATCTTGCACCCGCTCAACCACGTCAACATGTCGCAGTCGACCAACGACGTTTACCCTACGGCGCTCCGCCTCACACTGAGCCAAATGATGGACGGTTTAATCCATGAGATGGAGGGGCTGCGCCAGGCGTTCAGCGCCAAGAGCACGGAGTTTGCCGATGTGATCAAATTGGGGCGTACCCAGCTTCAGGACGCGGTGCCAATGACCCTCGGACAGGAGTTTGGGGCGTGGGCGGTGATGGTGGGCGAAGATATTGTACGCGTGCGCGAGGCGCAGGCGTTGATCCATGAAATCAATTTGGGCGCTACGGCGATCGGCACCGGTCTAAATGCCCATCCCGATTACGCTTCGCTGGCAACTGCCCGGCTGGCAGCAATCAGCGGCGTACCGCTGATCGAATCGCACGACCTGGTTGAAGCGACCCAAGACTTTGGGGCTTACGTCCAGCTCTCGGGCGTGCTCAAGCGTGTGGCAGTCAAGCTCTCCAAAATTTGCAACGATCTGCGCCTTCTGGCTTCGGGACCGCGCGCCGGGCTGCACGAGATCAACCTGCCGCCCATGGCGCCCGGCTCATCCATCATGCCGGGCAAGGTCAACCCGATCATTCCCGAGGTGGTCAACCAGGTGGCTTTTGAGGTCATCGGCAACGACTTGACCGTCACACTAGCGGCTGAAGCCGGTCAATTGGAGTTAAACGTGATGGGACCGGTCATTGCTTACAACTTATTCACTTCGCTCGACTTGCTCGGGCGGGCTTGCCGCACCCTGGCTGAGCGCTGCATCACGGGCATCACCGCCAACCGTGAAGCCTGCCGGCGCATGGTAGAAAACAGCATCGGATTGGTTACCGTTCTCAACCCTTATATCGGCTACGAGAAATCAACCGAAATCGCTAACCAGGCTCTTGCGACGGGCGGTTCGGTTTATGAGATCGTCCTGGAAAAGGGGTATCTATCCAAAGCCGAGCTTGATGATATTCTATCTCCGGAGAACATGATCCGGCCGCGCTACATCAAGCTGGAGAATTCAAACGATTAAGCGCTCGATAGGACTGGTCACCCCAGTCCTATCGCTACTTTCACGCGGGTCACCGTTTTTTCCGCAATCGGCTGCACCCTGGACGCTCCCTCTGTCAAGAGGTGATCGAGGTGGGATGGATCGTCCGCCAGCACGCGATAACGCGCTTGCAGCGGTTTCAGGTGCTCGATTACGACATCTGCCAGTTCCTGCTTAAGTTCAGCATATCCTTTTCCAGCAAACCGCTGCTCTATTGCCGTCCGGCTTAGCCCGCTGAAAAGTTCATAAATGGTCAGGAGGTTGGTGACGGCGGGGCGGTCCGGGTCAAACCGAATTTCGCGCAGCGAGTCCGTTGTGGCGCTCATGATTTTGGCGCGAATTTCGTCCGGCGTATCCAGCAGGTTTAGCGCATGACCCTTGCCAGTCTCGCTCTTGCTCATTTTCTTAGTGGGGTTGTCCAGGCTCATGATGCGCGCTCCCACCTCGCCCATGAGAGGTTCGGGTAATTTGAATACGTCCCCATACACTGAATTGAAGTGCTGGGCGACATCGCGCGTCAACTCCACGTGCTGCTTCTGATCTCCCCCCACGGGCACCAGGTCGGTTTCATAGAGCAGAATGTCCGCAGCCATCAATGCCGGGTAGTCAAAAAGACCAACGCTGACCTGCCCCTTCTGCCGCTGCGATTTCTCTTTGAATTGGGTCATGCGCTGCATCCAGCCCATCGGGATGTAGCAGTTGAGAATCCAAGCCAGTTCCGCATGCGCCCCAATGTGCGATTGGATAAACACCGCAGACTGGTCAGGTTCTATTCCAGCCGCAAAGAGCAGCGCCACCACTTCGCGGCTCTTGGCGCGCAGCGCCCGTGGATCTTGAGGGACGGTAATCGCGTGCAAGTCGACGATGCAAAAGAGGTTGTCGTATTGGGATTGTGCATCTACCCAGCGCCGGATTGCGCCGAGATAGTTCCCAAGATGAAGGTTGCCCGTCGGTTGAATGCCAGAAAAAACGCGCTTTTTCACCCGATATCGCCGCCTTGGTTAAATACTGGGGCGCATCAGCCAGACTAATGCTCTTCCAGATACGACTTGAGCGTAAGCGCGTTGTTATGCACGGTGTCTCGCGCGGAGTACAACAGGGTCACCTTGCCTTTTTTGGAAGCGTCTAACAAGGGCTTCCAGGCCTCGGGGTTGGCGTCCAGTTCAGCCCGATAACGGCGTTGGAATTCGCCCCACTTCGCCGGATCGTGGTTGAACCAGCGTCTTAATTCGTTACTGGGAGCGACCTCTTTAACCCAGGCGTTCATGATCAGGTCTTCCTTTTTCATGCCCCGCGGCCATAACCGCTCAACCAGATAACGCGCGCCGTCATCGGCGCTATAAGCTTCATAGACCCGCTTGACGTTTATCATAGACATCTCCCTTATTCAAACTCCAGTATGTTTCCTGTTTCTGCCAGGCTCTTCAAAAGCAAATGAAAATAGACCAGCCCGCCGTACCCTGACCAATCTGCGAGCGTCTGGTGAACGCTCGTGTAGTCCAAGCGGTCGGGCAAGCCCAGCCAGCGCTGCAAGTGATTGCGCGCGCCAACATCGTCCCCCGGGAAGATGTGCGTCCGCCCCAAGCCGCGCAGCAGGAAATATTCTGCCGTCCAGCGCCCCACCCCTTTGATGCTGCGCAACTGTTCAATTGCCGCGCTGTCTTCCAGTATTTCAATCTCATCCAGGTTAAGCTGGCGATCCGCAATCGCCTGTGCCAGACCGATCAAATAGCGCCCCTTCTGGTTGCTGTAACCGATCTGGCGCAGGTCTTCAACCTGCGCGCCTGCCAGGTCCTCGGGGCGGGGAAAGGAGTAAAAGACGCCTGCCTCCGTGCGGAGAGACTGCCCATACGCCTGTGACAGGCGGTTGAGCAGTCGAATTCCCACAGTGAGCGAAAGCTGCTGGCAGGCAATCGCATTGGCTAGAGTTTCGAAGTAAGTCGGAAAGCGGGGCGGTTTTGAACCCTGAAACCGGTCAGCCAGATACTTCAGGTCGGCGCGGCTCTCCGCAAACCGGTAGAACTCACTCAAGTCAATGCGAATGCCCAATAAACGCTCCAGCGCGGCGGAAGCCAGCGGCTCCAACCCAGGGTCAGCGCCGGCGCCGTTCAGTATAACCTTCAATCGCGGCGCATCCGGCGCGCTCACCTGCGTAACCTCTATTTCAACCGGCTTGTCATTCAAAACCAGCACCCGCCGATAAACCTGTCCATCCCAGCGGTCAACCAGGTTATCGGGGCGGCGGCATAGAATCCAGGCGGTCAGGTCGAGCCGGAAAGGCGGTGTAGGTTCGAGCGAAAAGGAGTATGACGCCAACAGATTCGCTCGCTGCTTTCAGAAAAACATCCAGCAAAGGCTCACTCAAGCCATCCTGAGATCAATTCCTGCTCAGGACCGTTTTTTGCGCGACCGGGTGGTCGGGTTGATAAGAGCCAGGCGGGGTGCGGAAGCTGATCGCCAGGCGGTTCCAGGAATTGATCGCGATCACTGCCAGCGTCAGGTCCACCAGCTCCTTTTCGCTGAACTGCTGGCGGGTTTGCTCGTAGACTTCCAGCGGCACATGGCTCTCGCTGACTTTTGTGACCGCTTCGCACCAGGCGAGGGCTGCCCGCTCACGCTCGGTGTAGAAAGACGACTCGTGCCAGGCGCTTATCCCATACAGGCGTTGTTCGCTTTCTCCGTGGCTGCGCGCATCCTTGGTGTGCATATCAATACAAAAGGCGCAGCCGTTGATCTGGGAGGCGCGCAATTTTACCAGCTCTACCAGCTCTGACTCCAACCCCGAGTGCTTGATGTAAGCCTCGAGTTTGATCAGCGGCTCGATGCCGGCTGGCGTCAGTTCGGAATACTTAATGCGTTGCTCATTGCTCTTGTCCATACCATTATCCTCTCTATTCATTCTAGCTTTCGATAAGTTTCGGCAAAGATTCTCCCTGGAGGGCGGGGCAATCCGGACCCAAACCGCCGGGACCTTCTCTCAACAGCACCACCGGCGCATAGGCTTCGCGTAAGATGCGATCCGCGATGGCGCCTAACATCCACGGGCTGCGATCTTCGCCGGTTGACGACATTACAATCAGATTGACCCCCAATTTCTCGATAGAACTTAATATCGTTTCAACGACCGGGCCTTCGTGAATTTCAATCGATACGCTTAGCGCGCTGGAGCCGATTCTCGCAGCCGTCTCTTCCAGGTAGCCTTTCACCTTGTTGTAGATGGCTTCTTTCTTCTCCTGGGTCTTTTCATTCACTGCGGGGTCTGCAAGAGGCCGGGGGGCGAATCCTGAATACGCCAAACCCGAATACACCTCGGAGGGGTACTCCAAAATGTGGAGCAGGATCATTTGGGCGTCGTCTTTGCTCGCAAGTGAACAAGCCAAAGGCAGGGCTGACTCTGCCCGCTTAGAACCGTCTAACGGCACCAAAATCCTTTGAACCATCGTCGCCTCCAAATGAGAGCTTTGCCTTCTATTTCTCATCACCTGTTGAGTACGTCAAGCTTAACTTATCCCGCCGGATCTGTCATCCAATAAATGCGGAAATTCCTTAAGCAATTTGGTGGATTTTCTTACTGCCAAAGGATTTACATGACCAGCCCGGGTGTTTATCGGTTATCATTGGCGAGAGCAACGATTTCCACAACAAACTGGCGCCAGGCGGATGAGTGAGGATAGCATTCCTTTGCTGAAATTATTGCAACGTATTCCCAGTTTTTTTCACATTTCTGAAATCCACTTGAAACGCCTGGCTGAGGGGGCAATCTGCCGCTCTTTTTCTGCGGGACAGATTATTTTCCTGGAGGGAGAAGGATCGGCGGGTTTGTGGGGATTGGAAAAAGGTCACGTCAAGCTTTATAAGCTCTCCCCCGAGGGTCAGGAGTACATCCTGCGGTTCGTTGGTCCTGGCGAGGCTTTCAACGAACTGGCTGCTCTGGATAATGCGCCCAACGCCGCCAGCGCGATGGCTGTTACAGACGTAGAAGCCTGGGTCATTTCGGGGGAGGTATTCAACCGCGCGCTTCAGGAAGACCACGAACTGAGCCTGGCGGTCATCCAGGGACTGGTGGGGCGCATGCGCGCACTGACGGTTCAGGTGGAAGACTTGGCTTTGCGCACGGTCACAGCCCGGCTCGCCCGCTTTTTGGTGGAACAAATCGAAGACCCCGCCCTGGCTCATCCAGCCGTCACCCGGGCGCTCATTGCAAACTACCTGGCAACGACGCCCGAATCCATCAGCCGCTCGCTGCGCGCCCTGGAAATCGCCGGCGCCATCAGTTTTAACCGCCATCGCATCGTCATCACCGATCTGGAAGTTCTCCGCCAACAAGCGCAACTTTAACCAACTTGATTAAAATCAATTACACATCCGAATTAATTACCTAAGCTTACATCGTTGTTTTGGGGCTTGTTTGGTTCGCGCCTCGGCAGCGTTTGATTCTTTAATCGACCGGCTGAGGATCAAGTGTGCAACACAAGCGCCTCAGAAAATCAGACTTTAGATATTCTTAGGATGAGAAGGGAAAGACTGTAATGAAAGCTACTAGAAACATGATCGGGCTTTTGCTGGCAGCCGTCTTTGTTCTCAGTGCATGTGCGGGAAAAAGCAGCACGATCACTCCACCGCCCACCACAAAAGAAAAGAAAACGCTCCAACAACCGGCGCCAATAGCCCAACAACCAGCGGCGCAAGTTCAACCATCGGAGCCGCAAGCCCAACAAGCCGAACCCATAGCCCAAACCGAGGCGAATGTCTCTTACACGTTGGTAACCAGCAGCGACACGTATGGGTTGGCTTTCATCGGTAAAGGCGGCGACATTGACGGGGTTGTCAACCCCACCCTGACCGCCAAACCCGGAGACACGGTTGAAATCACCGTGATCAATGGCGATGGCATGCTGCACGACCTGACGATTGATGAGTTCAACCAAACCACCGGTCAAATGACAGAAAAAGGAACGCAAGTAACGCTGAAGTTCACGGTCGATCAGGCGGGCAGCTACGTCTATTACTGCGCGGTCCCGGGTCATCGCCAGGCAGGCATGTGGGGGACGCTGCAAGTGGGGGAGGCAGCCTCTGGAACGACAGCTCAGGTTGCCCAGGGCGAGAACGTTGTCCATCATCCCGCGGATATCCCGGCGGAGATCGGCGAACGCGAACCGCAAATTGTAAGGGTCGAACTGGAAGCCAAGGAAGTGATCGGTCAGTTGTCCGATGGCACAACTTACGGTTACTTCACCTTCAACGGCACCGTGCCGGGCCCCATGTTGCGCGTCCGCCTGGGCGATACCGTCGAATTGAAACTGTCCAACGCGGCTGAAAGCCTGTTTTCGCATTCGATCGATCTGCACGCAGTCAACGGTCCTGGCGGAGGGATGGTCTATACCGAAACCAAACCCGGGGAAGAAAATGTTTTCACCTTCAAGCCGTTAGCGGTGGGCTTGTATGTCTATCATTGCGCCACGCCCAGCGTACCGCACCACATCAGCAACGGCATGTACGGCATGATCCTGGTCGAGCCGGAAGAAGGTTTGCCGCCGGTTGATAAGGAATATTACGTTATGCAGGGCGAACTGTATACCGAACAGGCTTATGGCTCAACGGGGCAGCTCGATTTCAGCGCCGATAAGATGAGCCACGAGATGCCCGAATATTACATCTTTAACGGGTCAGATAAAGGTCTGACGAAAGACGAAAACGTCCTCACCGCCAAAGTGGGCGAGGTCGTGCGCATTTTCTTCGGCGTTGGCGGTCCGAACAAGACCTCGTCGTTCCACGTCATCGGTGAAATCTTCGATCGGGTGTACAGCTTCGCCTCGCTCACCAGCGCTCCTTTGACTAATGTACAAACCGTAACCGTTCCGCCTGGCGGCGCGGTCATGGTCGAGTTTCGCGTGGATGTTCCGGGGACCTATCTTCTGGTGGATCATGCACTCAGCCGCACGGAGCGCGGTCTGGTAGGCTATCTGGTCGTGGAAGGACCGGAACAACCCGACATCTTTCGTAAGGGACCGGCAAACCCATAACGCGCACTTGATTAATATCAAGGCAGAAGTTTTTTTCACCAGTTATCCTGGTAGCAGCAAACAAGTGGCTGGCAGACGGCTATGAGTTTGCTAAGAAAAGGAATTGGTGAACGATGAATGATATGACAATCTGGACCCCTCAAATCGATGACGAAGTCTGCACGGGTTGCGGCGATTGCGTCGACGCCTGCCCTACAGATGTCCTGGAGCTCTTCACCACAAACGTTGCGGCCGTCGCAGACCCGGAGGCATGCAACTACTGTGGGATCTGCGAGTCAATCTGTCCAGTCGAGGCGATCTCCTTGCCGTACCAGATTGTGCTGGGGAGCGATATATGACCGAACTGTTATCCACCCCCATTGTAGAAGAGCTGATCACCGCGGCGTTGTCGGAAGTCATCGACCCCGAATTGGGGATCAACATCGTTGATCTGGGTCTGATCTACAGCACAGAGATCACGGAGGAAGGCCGCCTTAAAATTGTAATGACTCTCACTACACCCGGCTGCCCGCTCCATGCCAGTTTTGCGCAAGAAATCGAGCGGGTGTTGTGGCGCTCGGTTCCGGGCATCACCGGCGTCTCGGTTGAGCTCGTTTGGGATCCGCCCTGGAACTCGCTGATGATTTCCCCCAAAGGGCGCGCCCAGTTGGGTTTGTGAGGGATCGGAAGATAAGTCATGGATACGATCAAAGATGCCGTTTTCCGTGCGCTGCGCGAAGTGAAATATCCGGGCTTTTCGCGCGATATCGTTTCGTTTGGATTGGTGCACGGCGTTCTAATGGAAGGCGCAACCGCCAGAATCGGTCTGGTGATCGCAAACCTGCCGGAAGATACTCAGCGCGCGATCGCCGCCGAGGTGACCCGGGCTGCGCTCGCGGTGCCCGGTGTGGAAGAAGTGCAGTTACAAGTCGGCAAACCCGCCCCATCCCGCAAGGTCACTACCGGCGCGCCGGAACCCGAAAGGATCCCGGGGATCCAGCACGTTGTGGCGATCGCTTCGGGCAAAGGCGGGGTGGGGAAGAGCACCGTGGCGGTCAACCTGGCAGTGATGCTGGCTCAATTCGGGTTGCGGGTGGGCTTGCTGGATGCCGATATCCACGGGCCCAATATCCCGCGCATGTTAGGGGTTGAAAAGCTTCCGCCGGCGGTTAACGGCAGGCTGGCGCCTGCCACAGCCCATGGCGTCAAAGTAATGTCTTTGGGTTTTGCCGGAAAAGACGCCCCAGTCATTTGGCGGGGACCAATGATCGACAAAGCCATTCGGGAGTTCCTGCAAGAAGTGGATTGGGGGGAGTTGGATGTCCTGATCGTGGATCTGCCGCCGGGAACCGGCGACGCCCAACTGTCGCTCTCGCAGCGAATACCCATCAGCGGAGCGATCATCGTCTCCACGCCGCAGCCAGTTGCCCTGGATGACGCCCGCAAAGGCTTGACAATGTTCCAGAAAGTCAACGTACCTGTGTTTGGACTGGTCGAGAACATGAGCTATTTCCGCTGCCCCGATTGCGACCACCTGCACCATATCTTCGGTCAGGGCGGCGCCAAGAAGCTGGCAGACGAATTCGGTTTGCCGCTGCTGGCGGAGCTGCCCCTGGAGACGGCGATCCGCGAGGACTCGGATCGAGGGCTGCCCGCGGTTCTCGACCCGAAAACAACCTCAAGCGCAGTGTTCCACGACCTTGCCCAGTCTGTTGTGGATCGCCTGGGCTTAACCCAGGCGGTTCTGGAGATCGAATCATGAACAATACAAACACGATCCAATCCTCCGTTCCGGTAACGGCTTCGACGCACCTGCTGGATAAATACGTACTGCCCAAGGTAGCGCTGACCGTTATCAGCATCGCTTCTTTTGTCGGCGTCTGGCTGACAATGACCACTCACGGCGCAGGCGCCTGGCTGCAGGTTATCCCGCGCTGGCTGCACCTGGTCAGCTTCGCCTTTCTGGCTGGGGGAACCATGTGGAAGGCGCTGTTCACCGAACCGGCAGAGCGCCCCGAACATCGCTCCGCTTTTGCGCGCTTTACCACGGGCGAGTTTGCCCGTTTCCGCAAACTGATGCAATTTGCTTTACCGGTGTTCATCCTGACCGCCGGCTATGACCTGCTCCGTTTTGCGCGCTGGGGGATCGCGGGCGGGTTGGTCTGGTTCGAGGCGATCTTACTCGCAGCCATTGCGTTGGCTGCTGGCTTTGACATTTTCCGGCGCGTCAAACCGGACGATCCTTTCAGCGAGCGCCTCACCGCCCGGTTGCTGCTGGCTCTGTTGGTAATCAATGCGTTTGTCCAAGCAACTTTTGACGTGTTCCTGACCCAAGGTGGACAGCCCTTGCCGCTGCTGGTGCGCGGGATACACCTGGCTGCCTTTAGCTTGTGGTTTGGCGGCGCGGTGTGGAATATTTTTATCACCGTCCCAGCAGCGCGTTCGATTGTTTCGCTGCCGGTGGTTTTAGCCGCCAGCCAGCAGCTCGAACGCTTTCGGGTTGCAGTGCGCATCATCCTGCCCACGTTGATTGTCACGGGTCTCATCCAGGCTTACCGCTATGTCGGGTTGAGCTTTACCGCGCTGACAACCTCCACTTTCGGTTTGTTGATCTTGACCAAAATCCTCCTCGTGGGCGTCCTCATCGTCGTCTTTATCACCTGCCCGATGTGGCGCGCCTGCTCGCCCATTTCGGGCATGTGCAAGATCGACGATCTTTACCAGAAAGATGCGTGACCTATGAACGATTTATCGGCTGCTACCCAAACCCTGGATAACCGCGGCAGCAACTGCGCTGCCGGCTTTGTCGAACTTTTGGATAAAATGGAAGCCCTTGCCCCCGGAGAAACCCTGGCAGTCCTCAGCACTGACGCAGCTTCGCAGAAGGAGCTTACGGACTGGGCAGCCCGTTCCGGGAATACGATCTTAAACGCAGAGAAAATCGGGCACTTCTGGAAGCGTGAATATCATTATTTGATCCGCAAAGAGCCCGCCAAATCAATATAGGTAAAAGGAGATTTAAGATGAGCAACGATTCGTTACTGGATATTCGCAGCATTCCCCCGGCGCAGCGACACCCCATGATCTTCGAACGGTTCGATAACCTGCCGCACGGGGAGGGGTTTATCCTGGTGAATGACCACGATCCCAAGCCGCTCTATTATCAATTTCAAGCTGAGCGGACCGGCGAGTTTTCCTGGGAATACCTGGAATCAGGTCCTGAAACCTGGCGCGTGCGCATCGGGCGCAGCCAATAATCAGGCTATTTCTCCGCCTGTCAGAGGCGAAACTTGACCTCTGACAGGCGGGGCGAACGAAACTGCACGCAGTGAATTTTAATTCAAGAGAGTTGCCTTAAAAATGGCGTTCAATATTACTGGCTCACCTTTTGCGAAACGCAGCCGGCTGCGTATACCGCTGATGGTTTTGTCGCTCAGCGCGCTCGTGGCTGGGCTGTGGGCGGGTTTGCTGCGCATTGGCTGGCAAATCCCATCCATCTCCACCCAAGTGTTACTCGAACACGGACCGCTGATGGTCGCCGGCTTCCTGGGGACCTTGATCAGCCTGGAGCGGGCGGTGGCGCTGAGTCAACTGCAACATGGGCGACGGATTTATTATCTGGTGCCTCTGTTGGCGGGGTTGGGGGGTGTGGCGCTGTTTTTCCCGGTACCCATTTTTGTGCCGCATCTATTGATTACACTGGCTGCGTTAGGGTTCCTCATCATTTTTATCATCATCTATCGCCTGCAGCCCGCCACGCACTCGGCTGTGATGGGTCTGGGCGTTTTTCTGTGGCTGGTGGGGAACGCGCTCTGGATGGCTGGGCTGCCGGTGTTTCGGGTGGCGCCGTGGTGGGCTGCGTTCCTGGTATTGACCATCGCGGGCGAGCGGCTCGAGTTGACGCGGGTGCTGGTTCTTACGAAAACTGTTCGCACACTTTTCCTGGTCATCACCGGAATCGTGCTGGTCGGGTTGTTTGTTTCCCTGGCGGCTTTTGACGCGGGTGTCCGCATTGCCGGGTTTGGACTGGCGGCTCTGGGGGTATGGCTGTTTCGTTACGATATTGCCCGGCACACGATCCGTCAACAAGGGTTGACCCGCTATATCGCGGCTTGTCTGCTGCCCGGTTACCTCTGGCTGACGCTGGGGGGCGTCTTGTGGATGATCTTTGGCGGCAGTTATCCGGCGGGTTCGATCTACGACGCGATGCTGCACACCATCTTTATCGGATTTGTGTTTTCGATGATCTTTGGGCACGCGCCGGTGATCATTCCAGCCGTGATGGGGGTGCCGATAAAATACCTCTCGGTTTTTTACGTTCATTTGAGCCTTTTGCACTTGTCCCTAGCGCTGCGCATTGCCGGCGACCTGCTGCTGTCGCAGTCGATCCGTCGCTGGGGGGGGCTGTTCAACGAGGTGGCGGTCATTTTGTTCTTAGTTGTGACCGTGATCTCGGCGCGCAAGGGGATGAGCAGCAGCAAATAGTCAAACGTCATCCGCAAGGAGAAATTGGGGGTTTATTGGTGGTTCGCTGCAACCTATGGTATCCTCTCGGATTATTCCTACCATCATCAAACGAGCGGATATCATCATGCATTTCGAGACAGCCAACGTAATTCTGTACTGCAAAAAATGGGAAGAGACGGTGGCTTTTTATCGCTTCGGATTAAAGCTGCCGATACACGCCTATACCGAATGGTTCGTCGAGTTCATTTTGACCAATACTTCCCGCCTGAGCGTGGCAGACGAATCGCGCACATCCATCAAAAGTGGGGACGGAAAAGGGGTCACAATCGGCTTGCAAGTGGCTGAGATCACGGCTGCCCGCGCCTGTTTACAAGACGCAGGGTTGAGCCCAACTGTTATCAAAGAGGTCTGGGGGGCTAAAGTGTTCTACGTGTTCGATCCCGAAGGACACCGGATCGAATTCTGGGCGGGTCGGGCAAGGGTTTGACCCAGCCTGGAATAACTGGCATCGCTCGTCCGTCAGGGGGCGCCAACCCCCTTGATCCGCGGCCATAAATAGACCGCAAAAACCACGATCCCCAGCGCTTCTGCAACTCTGCCGGTCAGGACGAGCCACTGGCTGCCCGATCCAATGGTTCCCAGCACATGCAGCCAGATTCCGACGTTAATCAAAATGAACGTTCCCCAAGCCAGCTTTTCGTTTCCGCGGAAGGGCGACTTCGAGAACCTGGGAAGAATCCAAAACGCCATCCCCATGACCAGCTGCACCGTCCAGCCGAATAAAACGAACTCGACGTGCGAGGGCAGTAAACCCCACAGGAATGGGTAAAACGGGAATCCCTTATTGAAAAGCAGCAACGCTCCGAGGGTGAAACCCAAAACCAGGTACGTCAGGGCAGACCGAATGAACCAAATGCTCAGCCGCGGCATCTCAACGCTCCTTGACCCTGCCCCAGGTGTTGGCGACAAATATCATGCCCGCCAGCCACTGCATCACCGCCGAAACCGCCAGCAGCCAGCTCCACACCAAAGCCGGGTTCAAAGCCTGGGCTGGCTCGGCAATCACGCGCAGCGCCAGACCAACGTTGAGCAGCCCAAACACGATCCAGCCTAACAATTCGCTGCCGCGCGGTTTCTCCTTGGAATACTTGGGGAACATCCAAAATACCACGCCAAAAATCAACTGCGCCACCCAACCGACCATGAACAGGTGAAAATAAACCGGGCTAAAGGCGACGATGCTGGCGGGCAGTTTCAACGGCGTTTGTACAGCCAGCAGCAATCCAAACAGCACACTCAGGATAAAAAACAACAGCGAGCTTTTAAGAAACCAACGGGTCAAAGGGGGCATGTGTTTAAGGTACCTCCGGATCTCCTCATAAGTGAAGGGGGCTGGTTTGGTTCAGCCGCCCTGTTTTCCCAATTCTAAAAGAAGCTCCTCCGGCATCAATTCCTCAGCCAAGGGGAACACTTCCTCGTTCTCCCTCACGAAGTGCGTCTCCGTGAGATCCAGAATCGTCCAGATCTGCTCTTTCGGGTTTTCCACCGTTTGGACTTCTTCGAACAAGCTGCGCACCTCGTCGTGGACGATGATCATCATATCGACCAGGTGGCGCGCCAGGTCCGAAAGCGGACGAAGATGCGCAAACAAATACTGCTCCTCGCGTTGAGCGTGATCTTCCAAAGCGGCGTAAAGCAGGCTGGTGCGCCCCCGCATCTCGACTGCCGCGATTGCGGGGGCTTTTGCCAGCCACTCAGCCATCGCCTCGTCCATCACGTGTAAAAGCTGGTGCTCGACGCGCAACACGTCGGTAATCTTCATCATCCCTCTCCGTTTGCGGCAAGCCGCCGCTGCTGGTCGATATAACTTGTGAGGCTGCCCATACGCCGAGCGCCCCCATTATACAATGGTATCCAAGTCGCTGATCCGAACGAGGCGTTGGCGCCCTAAGTTTGGTCTCGGAACGCTCAGGACCAAGCCTAACCCAGCGCGGGGGATTTGTCATCCGATGATTGCGGAAACGTTCTACGCAATCTGGTGGATTTTTAGAGATGAGCGTAGGGGAGCAAAGCGGGGTACAGGAGCAATTTGCTGGAGTCTTAGGTCGTGCGGTCAGTTATGTCTATTCCAATTAAAAAAACGTTTTCCGATATGTTGCAGATTCTGCAACATTGACGTGTTAATTTCATTAGGGATCGCTGGTTGACAGGATCATTGAGGGGACCTGTCGAGCTTACAGACCTGTCAGAAATAACCCGGCTGGCAGGTCTGGCATGTAAAAACAGATATAATCTTCTTGAACGAAAAATTGCCCGGGGGAATAAACCGCCTGTCCGGATTATCGGAATGGAGGAAGAATAATGGCGAAAGGATTCACAAAGGTAGAACGACTCCAGGAAATGATCTGGCTCTACTTACAGCGCGGTTACACCGATATCGAAATGGCTGCCCGTCTCGATGTTGACCGCACCACGGTATACCGCGATCGTACCGAGTTGGAACGAGAACACTCTTTTGTCGAGGAGGGTGCAGGTCGCTACCGTTTGGATCGCATAGGCTATATGCCCAATATTAAAGTAAATCTGCATGAGACGCTTGCGCTTTATCTGGCGACGCGGCGCGCTTCCCGCCAGACCCACATCGCTCAACCTCACTTTGCCAGCGCACTTGAAAAGCTTGCTCTGGCTTTGAAACAGCCAATGACAGAACGTTTAGTCCAGGCAGCAGACAAAATCCTAACCCAAAATGTAGATCCAAATCGGGTGAAAGCGCTCGAAGCAATTACGCGGGGCTGGGCAGAGCATCGTAAAGTGGACGTTCAATATAAAGCTTTGAAGAGCCGCGAAACGCGCCAACACCTGGTCCATCCATATCTTATTGAACCCTCGCTCTGGACGGATGGCGCTTATTTGATCGGTTTCAGCGAACAGTTCGGTAAGACCTTAACTTTCAAGATCGAGCGGATTGAAAAAGCAGAATTAAAACTTGCACGTTTCGATCTACCGCTCGATTTCGATGAGGAAGAATTGCTCCGTTATGCCTGGGGGATCTGGGGCAGCGAAAGCGAACCGAAAACCGTGAGGCTGCGATTCAAACCAGGTCCTGCTGCCCGCCGACTGCGCGAGAGTGTCTGGCATAAGACCGAGAAAGTGACTGAAGAGCCCGATGGAGGGTTGTTATGGGAAGCCCAGGTAGCTGAATGGCAGGAGATGCTCCCCTGGGTGCGCGGTTGGGGCGCGGATTGCGAGGTGCTGGCGCCAGAAGGACTGAGGAGGGCGCTCGAGCGGGAAGCAAGGAAGCTGGTAGAGATGTATGGGGTGAGGGAGGTAAAGATAGAAGAAACGCTCTATTACGCTCACTCTCGCAAAGGAGAAGATAAATTCAGATGGCAATTGCTAAAAGACCATTTGAATAACACGGCGAATTTAGCCGAAGCCTTTGGTACAGATGCAGGCATATCTGAACTGGCGAAAATGGCCGCGTTATTGCACGATATTGGAAAATACTCGAAAGAGTTTCAAAGGCGATTGGATGGTTCGGGAGGCAAGGTAGATCACGCCACAGCGGGAGCAAAGGAAATCCGTGCATTATTCAACAAAGACCAAAACCAGAAATTTCTTGCCGACATGCTGGCATACTGCATCGCGGGTCATCACACGGGGTTACCAGATTATGGCTCCCCTGCCGACGTAGACGGTGACGGTACGCTTTTATCGCGCGTCGAGAAAAAAGCCTTGAAGGATTACAGCGCGTACCAAAATGAAATCCGTCCCGCTGATTTGAGCCTGCCTGCGCGTTTGAGAATTAAGCCTGACAAAAAACATCCTGGCTTTTCGTTTGCCTTCCTGACGCGCATGGTTTTCTCTGCCCTGGTAGATGCGGATTTTCAGGAAACTGAAACCTACATGAATAAAAGCGAAAAGCCGCGCGGCGGATATGCCAGCATCGAAGAACTTTGCGGGATGTTCAATCTCGCCATGCAAAAGTTCGACAACCCGCAAGGCGACATCAACAAGAAACGGACAGAGACTCTCAACGCCTGTAAAGAAAAAGCGGAATCGCCACAGGGTTTTTTCACCCTGACCATTCCCACGGGCGGCGGAAAGACTCTGGCTTCGATGGCCTTTGCGCTGAACCATGCTGTCAAGCACGGATTGAAGCACGTAATTTACGTCATTCCGTTCACAAGCATTATTGAACAGAATGCCGCCGTATTCAAAGAATATCTTGGTGACGAGAACGTGTTGGAGCATCACTCCAACTTTGACTGGAAGAAGAGCGATAAGCCCGATTCGGAATCAGCCGATGACCAAACCAAAGACGCGCTCGACAAATTAAAGTTGGCTTCTGAAAATTGGGATATTCCAATCGTCGTCACGACCAATGTGCAATTCTTCGAATCGCTCTTTGCCAACAAATCGTCTCGCTGCCGTAAATTGCACAACCTAGCCAAGAGCGTCATCATCTTTGACGAAGCCCAAATGTTGCCGCGTGAATATTTAGACCCCTGTATGCTGGCTGTCAAAGAATTGGTAACAAACTACGGAGCGAGCGCGGTCTTTTGCACAGCCACCCAGCCCGCGCTGGACCGGCGTCTACCCAACGTTACTCTTACTGAACTTGCTCCTGATCCGCAGGCGCTGTTCGATTTTTATAAGCGCGTACAAGTAACGAATATTGGCAAGATGCCAGATGAAGACCTGATAGACAGGATAAAAGCGCATTCGCAGGCGCTGTGTATCGTCAACACACGCAAGCACGCCAAAGGATTGTTTGATCAGTTGGACGAGGAAGGAAGTTTCCATCTTTCGACGTTGATGTGCGCCATGCATCGTAAGGAGGTTTTGACCGAAGTTCGAGAGCGTCTAAAGCTGGATCAGACTTGCCGCGTGATCTCAACTCAAGTGATGGAAGCGGGCATTGACGTGGATTTTCCCGTCGGCTTTCGCGCGCTGGCAGGTTTGGATTCTATCATTCAGGCGGCGGGGCGCGTGAACCGCGAGATGAAGCGAGAAGTCAGCGACGTGTACGTCTTCGATCCTGAAACGCCTTTCATCAAAAAGACCCCTACGTTTATCAAGCAAGGCGCGGCGGTGGCTGAGAGTGCCTTGCGAGATTTTGCAGGGCAGACCGACTCGAAAGAAGCAATTGAATACTATTTCAACTTCTTGTATAACCTGCAAAGCAAAGAGGCCTTCGACGCGAGAAAAATACTATCATACTTCGACAAAGGCACGAGCGAACTCGACTTTGACTTCAAGACGGCGGCTGAGAATTTCAGGTTAATTGACAGGAATACCATAGCCGTTGTTATTCCTTATAACGACGAAGCCAAAAAGCTGATTCAACAGGCGAAATATCATCCCTACCCATATAGCCTTGCCCGACAACTACAGATGTTCACTGTCAATATTTATGAAAACGAATTTGAAAAACTTCAGAGCAAAGGAGTAATCGAGACAATTAATGACACATATCAGGTTCTGATAGAAAATAGCCTCCTGGAGTTTTATAACCAGGAGACCGGCCTCGTCTTGCCTGCAGACACAGGCGGAGACGCGGTTTTCTTCGATTGAAAAAAGGAGGTTCGTTCTATGGGATACGGAATCAAAATCCGAGTCAGCGGCGATTATGCCCTGTTCACCCGCCCTGAAATGAAGGTGGAGCGCGTCAGTTACGACGTTATCACCCCATCGGCGGCGCGCGGCATCATCGAGGCGATCTATTGGAAGCCCGCTATCCGCTGGGTAATCGACAAAATCCACGTCTTGAAGCCGATTGAATTCACTAACATTCGGCGAAATGAGGTGAGCGAAAAGGCTTCGGAAAGAAAACCTTATCTGGTAGCGACGAAAATTCGTCAGCAACGCGCCGCGCTGGTGTTGAAAAATGTGGAATACGTCATCGAAGCGCATTTCGATCTAACTGATAAAGCGGGCGAAGAAGACACTAAAGAAAAGCACTACAACATGATCCTGCGCCGCCTGCGTAAGGGACAGCATTTTCACGCGCCGAGTCTAGGAACGCGCGAGTTTGGCGCAAAGGTGGAGTTGATCGAAGACGGCGAACCTATCCCGTCCAGCCCGCTCGGCGATATGGAATTAGGTTGGATGTTGCACGATCTGGATTTCTCCGATTCGGCAGACATCAAGCGGCAGTTCTTTCGCGCTTCTCTCAAAAACGGCGTGCTGGATTTGACCAATCTGGAGGTGCGAGGATGATCCTGCAAGCGCTGGCGCGTTATTACGATATTTTGTCGAACGAAATTACTACCAAGGAAGATGAAGAAGAAAGCGATGTCGCCCAAGCGGGTTACAGCGTTGTTGAAGTCAGTTATGCGCTGGATTTGTCTGTAAAGGGTGATTTGCAAAACGTCATCCCGCTTGCACAGCAAGTACAACGCGGTAAAAAACTGGTGGATAAACCGCTAAATATGATAGTTCCAGAACAACCCGCACGCTCTGGGAAAAATCCGCCCGCGTACTTTCTTTGCGATAACAGCGCATATGTCTTGGGTATCTCGCCAGAAGATGAAGAAAAGCCAAAATACAGTTCTCAGCGTTTAAATGCCTTCCGTGAGTACAACAAAGAAATTCTTGCGAAAGCAGACTGTGTTGAAGCAAAAGCTGTAGTAGCCTTTTTGGATAAGTATGATCCTGCTGATGGCAAAAAGGATCCGTATATTGCTAAATACTTAAGCGATATTCTGAAAGCTGGCAAGGCAAGGTTCGTTTTTAGAGTAAACGGTGAGTTTGTCCATAAAAACGAGAAAATTCGTAAGGCATGGGAAGCTCATAATCAATCAAGTAGCGATGAATATATCGGTCAGTGCCTTGTAACTGGCGAGGAGAATGTGCCTATTGCCCCTCGTCACTACATCAAAATTAAGGGAATCGCTCCCTATCATGGTGGAGTGGCTTTAGTGAATTTTAATGCCCCTGCCTACGAATCTTATAATCGCAAGGAGGCGCAGGCGCTGAACTCGCCCGTTAGCAAAAAGGCAATGTTAGCCTACTCAAAGGCGTTGAACTATTTGCTCTCCGACGCCAACGAGAACAAGAAAATTGTTATTGATGATACGACGATTGTTTATTGGGCTGAAAGTGACAACCAGATATACGCTTCTTTATTCGCTGGGTTAACGGAAGCAGAATTTGAAGAACCTGTAAACGAGCAGACAGAAAATGCGCCCACGAGAAATAAAGCGGGCGAAAAACTATTAAGGAGTATTGCAGAAAAAATAAGGCGTGGCGAAAAAATAGACGCGGAAGGACTGAGCAAAGAAATAGATTGGAATGCAAACTTTTATGTTCTTGGCATTGAAGCGCCCAATCCCGGGCGCGCATCCATTCGCTTTTTTTACAAAGAGCCATTCATAAAGTTTGTGCAAAGAATTGGAATACATTACTCCGACTTACAGTTGGGGAAGGACGAAAAGCCAATTAAGTTAAGTTGGATTTTGCGCGAAACTGTATCAAAAAAGTCAAGAGAACAAAAAGTTGCGCCGCTTCTCACTGGGACGGTCTTTCGTTCCATCCTTACCAATTCTCCATATCCTGCCGCTTTATTCAACGCCATAATGATCCGTATTCGCGCGGATATGGACGATGAAGACAAAAAGATAAGAAAAGTCAATCGTATTCGGGCTTCTGTAATTAAGGCATTTCTCAAACGTAAATATCGAAACCAACCCCAACACCCAATTCAGGAGGTACTTGTCATGTCTCTTAACGAGCAATCCACTATTCCAGCCTACTTGCTGGGGAGACTGTTTGCCGTGCTTGAAAAGGCTCAATTGGAAGCCATCGGCAAGGAGGTGAACGCCAGCATCAAGGATCGCTATTTCACGTCGGCTTGCGCTTCGCCCGCCGCCGTGTTCCCAATTTTGTTGCGGCTTTCGCAGCATCACATTGCAAAAGCGGAATATGGCTACGTTAGCGACCGCCGCATTCAGGACATTTTGAATCTGCTTGACGTAGAAAAGAATCCCATCCCTGCGCGTTTAACATTAGACGAACAAGGCGTCTTCGTGCTTGGCTATTATCACCAGCGCGCGGCGTTCTATGTCAAAAATAAAAATTCAGAAGAAACAACCGAAACCAACTAACCCAAAGGAGACTTAAATCATGACCGCTATTTCTAACCGCTATGAATTTGTGGTGCTCTACGATGTGGAGAACGGCAATCCCAACGGCGATCCCGACGCGGGCAACATGCCGCGTATCGATCCCGAAACGGGCTATGGTATCGTGACCGATGTGGCGATCAAGCGCAAAGTCCGCAATTACGCCGAATTGATCAAGGGCGATTCAAAAGGCTATCGCATCTATGTCAAAGAAGGCACGCCCCTTAATCAGAACCACGTAGAAGCCTATGAAGCCATCGGCTTGAAAACAAAAGATAAGGCTTCCGCTGCTCAAGTAAACGATGCCCGCGCATGGATGTGTGCTAATTTCTTCGACATCCGCACCTTCGGCGCGGTGATGAGCACCGGCGACAACTGCGGACAAGTACGCGGGCCCGTACAACTCAACTTCTCGCGCAGTATTGACCCCATCGTCCAGCAAGAAGTAACCATCACCCGCCAAACCGTGACCAAGATCGAAGATGCGGATAAAGAGCGCACTATGGGACGTAAGCATATCGTTCCTTATGCCCTTTATCGTGTTGAAGGTTACGTCTCCGCCAAACTTGCCAACGATCCCACCAAAGGCACAGGCTTTTCTGAGGAAGACCTAGAACTATTCTGGAAAGCATTGGAAGAAATGTTCGAACATGACCGCTCGGCAGCGCGCGGCAAAATGGCGACCCGTAAATTGATCGTCTTCAAACATGAAAGCGACCTGGGTAATGCCCTCGCGCACAAATTGTTCGAGTTGGTGAAGGTCGAACGCAAGCCTGAAGCCAACCCCCCGCGCAGTTTTGGCGATTACGATGTAATCGTGGATCGGACTGGCGTACCCCAAGGTGTAGAGTTGATCGAGAAGCTGTGACGTCCGAGTATTCGCCTGACGAACTCTTACCCCTCTCTGGCATTCAGCATTTTCTGTTTTGCCGCCGGCAGTGGGCGCTGATCCACATTGAGCAGCAATGGAAGGATAATGCGCTCACTGCCGAAGGGAGGATCATGCACAATCGAGCGGATGACCCATTCTTCACCGAAACTCGGAATGGAGTTATTACCACGCGCTCCGTTCCGGTGGTTTCCTATCGTCTGGGATTATCTGGAATCTGCGATGTCGTAGAGTTTGTGACCTCACCGGATGGGGTCAAACTGCCAAACCGTAAAGGGCTTTATCTGCCAATACCTGTGGAATACAAACGCGGTAAGCCTAAGCGCGATCCAGTTGATGAAGCTCAAGTATGCGCCCAAGCAATATGCTTAGAGGAAATGCTTTCGACTGACATCCCGCGTGGTTATTTGTTCTACGGACAAACCCGTCATCGCGAGGAGGTCGAGCTCACGTCTCAATTGCGGACCCTGGTTCAGGAAATGTCCGCGGAGATGCACAATTATTTCAGGAAAGGCTATACCCCGAGAGTGAAGACCTCCAAAGCCTGCCGCTCATGCTCGCTGGTGGATATTTGCCTGCCGGTACTAAACGAGAAGGCGATAGCCGCCTCGAAATACATCGAACAGCAAATCGAGAATATATAGGAAGATATTTTTAATCGCGGCAAGCCTACGAACCTCAGGTGGAACCATGAAACGCCTTGGAAATGTTCTTTATATCATTACCCCTGAAGCGTTTCTTACGCTTGATGGGGAAAATGTGGTTATCAAAAAAGATGAAAACACATCCACACGCTTGCCATTGCACAATCTCGACCACATTGTGTGCTTTACCTGGCAAGGGGTAAGCCCGGCGCTGATGGGCGCATGCGCAGAGCGTAACATCGGTTTGTGTTTTCTCACACCTTATGGGCGCTTTCAGGCGCGGGTCACGGGAAAGATCAAGGGCAATGTTCTTTTGCGAAAAAAGCAATATGAGGTTTCAGAAAATCAAAAGGACAGCATTCCAATAGCTGCCTCATTTCTGATGGGCAAAATCTTCAATTGCCGTAAAGTGCTCGACCGCGCCATCCGAGACCATTCTATGCTGGTCGATGTGGAGGTTTTGACAGGCGCCTCCAATTTTATGAGAGAAACGCTTAGAGCGCTTCAACTATGCACCTCGATTGGCGATCTAATGGGCTTCGAAGGCAGCGCGGCAAAGATCTACTTTAACGTATTCGACCAGTTAATTCTCCACCAACAAGCGGATTTCGCTTTCAAAGAGCGTTCACGCCGTCCTCCGCTGGATAATATGAACTCGCTCCTGTCGTTTCTCTACGCCTTACTGACGAGTGAAGTCGCTTCTGCATTGGAAGCAGTCGGGCTCGATCCGTATGTCGGATTCTTGCATCAAGATCGTCCTGGGCGTCCTTCGCTTGCGCTTGATTTAATGGAGGAACTCCGTCCCATTTTTTCAGATCGTTTAGCGCTTTCGTTGGTAAATAGAAAGCAAATTACGGGAAAGGGTTTTACGCAAAAAGAAAGCGGCGGAATTCTGATGGACGATGAAACGCGCAAGGTTGTGCTGGCGGCTTGGCAGGAGAGGAAGAAAGAGGAGATCATGCATCCCTATCTCAAAGAGCGCATCCCCTTTGGGCTGATCCCGCATGTCCAGGCGATGCTGCTGGCGCGCCATCTGCGCGGCGATCTGGACGCTTATCCGCCGTTCTTTTGGAGTTAGCTTACTTTCCATGTTAGGATTCCCACATCATCAAAGGAGGTATTGATGAAAATTATTTTACAAACCCTGACCCCTATTTGGACCGGCGGTGTGGACCAAACCTCCGACCGCCTGCATGAGACCGGTCTCATCGGCTCACTGCGCTGGTGGTACGAAGCCCTGGTGCGCGGGCTGGACGGCTACGCCTGCGACCCGACTTCGGATGATCCTGAACAGCGCTGCCAATTCGACGTCAAAGCGTACGGAAAGACAAAAAATATCGAGGATGGGCTGAAAGGCGTCTGCTCCGTTTGCCGCTTGTTTGGTTGTACCGGCTGGAGACGCCGATTTGACTTGCGAGCCTCGACCACACGATCTGAACCCTTTTGGCTGGCTACAAGAGATCAACAAGGTAAATTCAATCATTGGTGGCTGTCTCAAATTTATGAGACCGAAAAAAGCCGCCTTGCTTTTGGTGAGCTTATGTTGGAATTTACTTGGATGCGCGGCTATGAAAATCAGCACGAAATTATGGAAGCGCTCCTTTCACTAATATCCCAATTAGGCAGTATTAGCCCAAAACCACAATATGGTTTCGGTCTTGTTTACAACGAGGGTTCCCTTTCAACAATAGAGGGTCTATCCATAGTCCGAAAAAATATTATTGAACCGGAACCGAAAAAGATTCTGGCTGGCGTATACCCATCGCTGCGTGATTATTGGCTGTTGCAGTGTACCATTCCAGAACAAGACGCCAAAAGCCAATTTGCTACCTCAAATGTCGTTGGGGACATGCAAACATTCCAAAAATATCGGGGACAGCTTTTACCTGTTTCCTTCGACATTCGTTATAAGTTACCCGGTTCCAGTGATCTTGGGTTGCGTCAATCCTACCGATCGAAGCACGGGAAAATGCCAACCCGGCAGGTTTTTGGCACTTTACATGGAAACGAGGAAGACAAACACGCTAGTTCCGTTTTTGTCAGTCATCTCTATAAAAAAAGCAAAGATGAAGCGGACTACCAGTTGCGAGTTTGGGGCTTTACTCGTACAGACATGACAAGTGAAATCGCAGCGAGCCTAAAAAGCATATTCCCCCATATCAGCGTTGAGCAAAAAATAATCGGCGCAGAACTCTTAGGAAGAGAGGTGAGTATATGAACTCGGATTATTACGCCTTTTTAGTACAGCAAGAGTGCAAAAATGGGTTTGTTGGTATTGATTACAACAACATAGATGCTGTAACTGCTTGCTATCACGCGTTGGTTGCTAACGGACACAAAGAGGACAAGGAAGGCGGAAACGCGTTACATAACGAATGGACAAAGAAGCGGATGCAAGTTGATTTAGGACAGTTGCCAGATTTTTTAAAGCCCCCCCTAATCGATCTGGGCCAACTACCTTTCGGATCGTTCTGGCTCCAATTTACATTCAAACTGCTCAAGCCCTATATCTCGAAAGACGACAACCCTTTCTACATCATAGACAATCCTATTGTGCGTGATAAGGTTTTCCGCCTGCCCATGGTGCGTCCGACCAGTTGGAAAGGCAGCTTGTATTCAGCGCTTAGACAACAGGGTCACGACAAACAGCAAGACGAGCAAATGCATCGTCTGTTTGGCGATATCCGCAGCGAAGACCGTGGGCAGGCGGGACGATTATTCTTCTATCCCACCTTCTTCACCCAAACCAGCCTCGAAATCATCAATCCCCATGATCGGGAACGCCGTATCGGTAAGAACCCGATCTTATTCGAAAGTATCCCTGCTAACGCGGAAGGCACATTCTCCCTGCTCTATGTCCCCTTTGACCTGATTGGAAAAGCCGAAAACGAAATCCGCCGGCAAATCTTCGCCGACCTGCAACTGGTGACCGCAGGGCTAGAAGCGCTATTCACCGTCTACGGCTTTGGAGCCAAAACCAGCAGCGGCTTTGGCTTAGCGTTCAGTCAACTCCCCCAAAATGGCGGCCTCAAAGTCAACTATCCATCAGCCACAGAACCCATTATTGAAGATTTTAACACCTTGACATTGCTCAAACGCAAGGCGGATGCACTGGAACGTGTAACCTCAAAGGAGCAAACGCCATGAGCCAGTTAGACATACTTCTCCAACACCGCCAAGCCCTCCTGCTCGCAGAAATGGCAGCGTTGCTGCACGATATGGGTAAGTGCTCTGATGAGCACATCATCAATCAGGCTTCCGATAAACTCCAAGGGCTTTCCTATAAGTACAAGACTGCTCAGTCCCATCGGCTGCCTGCCTCCCCAACAGATATTAGCCTTTTGGGAGAAACGGTTTCGCTGGAAGATCTAATTGAAAAGGGAATGCCCAAAATTATCAGCGACTCGAATAACCCTTGGTTATTGCGCGTTTTGGGTCGGTGTCACTCCGCCGCTCATATAGAAAAGGAATTGAGTGATAGAGACACCGCCACCAAGCAACCGAAAGATGACACGCGGTTAAGCACCGCCTATGGCATCGAGGGCAACGCTGTCAAGGGATTGACCGCGCTTCTCGACACCTTGCCTTTTAACAATTTGACGAACCGGGCGTCATTTTTCCCTGAGGCAAAGAAGGCGTTCAGCCAAAGTTTGGCAGATACCCGCCGCCCGATCAACGAAGTCACATTGGCAGACTGGTCAGAAGTTGTGGCGGCGCTGTACAAATCTGCCCTGGCAGGCGCGTTGCTGGGAATCAAGCCTGATCCTGACGACCTCCACTGGCGTCTGTTGCGCGTCAACTTCGACGTCCTCGCCCTCTACGCCAAAGCCGTCAAAATCGCCGACCTGCTCGCCTACCAGAACGCCGTCGAGGAAGCCTGCGCGAAAATCAAACAACTGGTGGAGGAGGAATATCCGCTCGGCAACGAAATCTACCGCGATACCAGCGGCATCTACTTCACCTTTCCAGACTTCGACCTGCCCGCTGATCTGGCGCATGCAATCCGCAGCATCGCGGACAACGTGGAACCTGAACTCGCCCCGCGCATCGCCGTCACTATAGGTGATGGCAAAACCGCCCAAGAGCAGTTGAGAAGTATATTAGGCAAAGCGCGCCGCGCGGCTGCCGAGGATTTGAAGCAGCCTTTCGACGCCGCTAATTTCGACCCTAATTGGCGGAAATTATGGAGAGATGTAAATTCTGAGAAAAAGTGGGAAGTCTGTCCCGTGTGCCGCTTGCGCCCCATGGAAGAACACGGCGAAGTTTGCGATCACTGCAAAGGGCGGCGCAAATCGCGCCAGGGGACCTGGCTCACAGACCCCAGCCGCACCATCTGGATGGGCGAAATCGCCGACCACAACGACCGCGTCGCCCTGCTCGTGGGCAAGTTTGGGCTGGAGGATTGGCTCTCCGGCAATCTGGTGCAAACCATGCTGGTCAAAGCCGAGCAAAATAACCCTGCCGGCTGCATCCCCAAGAACCCCTCTCCCGCCCGCCTGCGCCGGGTGTGGGAAACCTGTCAGCGTTTTTGGGAGGAAACTGTGCAGCAAGGGATTCTCGGACCACGCCCCTGCCGCCATCGCAAGCTCATCGCCGCGGAGAAAACCGGCTGGAACCCCAGCCTCTATAACGGCAAAGTCAACGACAAACCGCTGGATTTGTTCTGGCAGCCGGAGCACAACGCTTTCCTCACGGTCAGCAACCTGCAAGCCGCTGGCGAACTCGAGAACGGCGCTATCGTCGCCCTCGAAGACCCGGATACCAAGCGCAAAACCCAATTTCAAATTCAAGGTATCCGCGAAGCCTCCGCTCCGTTCAGCCAATACCCTCCCTTCCTATCCCTGCACGCCTCGCCGGACCAGTTCCTGGCTTTCGTTCCGGCAGCCGAGGCGTTGAAGATCGTCCAGGAGATCGCCAAACAATACGAGCGGCAATTCGGAAAGGTGCGCAACCGTCTGCCGCTCGCCCTGGGTTTGATTTACTTCGAGCGCAAAATGCCCCTCCTGGCAGTGATGGACGCCGCCCGGCAGATGCTGAACGTCCCACTCGGCGAGGAAGAATGGGCGCTGGCGCAGGATACCGCCGGCGGTCATATGCAGTTCGAGAACGGCGTTACCTGGAAAGTTCGAACCACGATGGGCGACGGCAGCACTCCGGACGAATGGTATCCCTACTATTTCATAACCCAGGCAGACGCAGCCAAACACCCGCGCCGTTTTCAACTGCGAAAAGAGGGCGATGGCGATTTACAAAAAGTCGGCGCAGTTGACGTTCGATTTGCCGACCGCTGGCTGGTTCACGTGAACGACTTAAAACAACGCGATCGCGTCAGCGTTACCCCCTCGCGGTTCGACTTCATCTACCTCGACGCCGCCGCGCGCCGCTTCGAAATCGACTACGCCAAAAGCGGTCGCCGCCCGGCTCAGCCTACCCGTCCCTATTATCTCGAAGACCTCGACCGTTTCGACGAAGTATGGGGTTTGTTCTCCAAACTCACCCGCACCCAGCAAAAACAAATCCTGCAGACCATCGAAACCGCCCGCGCACACTGGTTCGGACGCGATGAAAATCGCGCCTCCGTCTGCGACCCAATATTTTGTCAGTTCGTAAAAGACACCCTCGCCAACGCCCAATGGGGGTGGAAAGATATCCCTGAAGAACACAGAAACCAACTCGTTACCGCCGGCGTGCGCGGCGAACTGACAGACCTGGCAGAGCTGCACCTTGAAATCCTTAAAGAAGAGAATGTAAAGGAGTGAACCGATGACACCCGAACGTTACAAACACCAGCGTTATCTCATGCTAACCCTCGACCCCGTACACCCGGGCGCCGGCGGCTACCGCCTCGGGCGGGTGGACAACAGCATCGCCCGCGAACCCGGCACGCGCCTGCCCAAAATCCCCGGCAGCAGCCTGCACGGCGCGGCGCGCTCCTACGCCGCATACCTCTATGAAAAACCAGGCTGCGCCGGGCAGGGGCAGCAAGGCAGCAGCAAACACTGCGGTCAGCCAGAATGCCCCATCTGCTACACCTTTGGCTATCTCAAAGACAAAAGCATGTCTTCCGGTGTGATCAACGTCTTCGACGCTCAATTGCTGCTCTTCCCCGTCCACTCACTGGCGGGTCCCGTGTGGGTCAGCGTCCCGGCGCGCCTGCGGGACGCTGAATTTACACTTACAAATCTTCCGGATCCCTGGGATGAAGAGAAAGCCTTGGTCACCTTAAAAGGTTGTGAGCGCCTCAACCTCGGCTGGCTGATGCTGGACGCCGCCGGGCAGGTCGAGGTGCAGCCGCCCGAAGTTTGGCATGGCGAAGAATGGAAAACCGTGGCTGACCGCATCGTCCTCGTCTCCGCTTCGCTCTTCAGCCACATCGTCAACAGCAACCTCGAAGTGCGCACCTCCGTCGCCATCAACCCCGAAACTGGCGCAGCCGAGGAGGGCGCGCTCTACACTTACGAAGCCATCCCGCGCGCCGCCTTCCTCACCGCCGAAGTGGTGCTGGACGATTATCCTCAAGAATTCCCTCAAGATGAGCGCTGGAAGACGCCGCTCGATGTGGTCAAAGCCGGCTTGGGCATGATCGAATACCTCAGCGTGGGCGGCATGGGCACGCGCGGCTTCGGACGCCTCAAACTCATCGGGCAGCCGCTCGAAAAATCACAACAGCAAATCTTTGGCTCTCTTTCCTCGGAGGTGCAGCCATGATCTTCGATCCGCAACACAACCTCGAATACCTCGCCGCCCGGCACGCCCAGCTCATCGTCAAGGACCCGCAAGCAACGAAGCCTAAAGAGTTGGAAAATGTCATCACCAATACCCTGGGCGTGCTGCAAGAAAACGGCGTATATGCCTGCTTTCTTTACCTGCTCGCCAGGGAAAATGACGCCAGCCAGAGAATCATCGAGCAAATGCGCGCCCTGCTCGCAGCGCTGGGAATTGAGAACGCGCCCGCCGATCATCATCTGAAGTATGCCCGAGACCTCACCGAAAACCTGCCCACTCTGCTGCTAGCCAAGGAAGCCCTGGAGCAGCTGCTCATCTACGCCCGCTACGGCGCCAAAGCCAGCGGTAAACCCTGAGGAGCCGCCATGGAAGCAAACTGGCAAGCCTATCGAGTCATCCTGCGCCTGCACAGCCCGCTGCACATTGGCTGGGGGCGCGTCAGCTACTTGCAGCGCGTCCGCCCCTACGTCACCGGGCGCACTCTGCGCGGCGCGCTTGTCAGCCGCATCGCGCGCAATAAGAACGAATTCGGCAAAACTGCCGGCGACCCCTATCGCGCCGCGAGTAAAACGCTGGCTCAATTCATGACTTTCACCTATTTCTACCCCGCGTTACAGCAGGCAAGCGAAGATGGAGAAAGTTGGAAAGCGCATTTCCCCTGGTGTGATGCGCCTGTCTTCCGCCGCCGTTTTCTGAGCAGTTACGCTGCCACATCTCTTGAGTACCCCCAACAAACCGCAGCTTCCAGCCTGCTTTACGAAACCGAATTCATCAGCCCCTACACCCTGGATGACGGACAGCCAGTTTATCTGATGGGTTATATTTTCGTCGATGAAGAGCGCCTCAGAACGGAGAGATACGATTGGAAAGGCGCCTTGCCCCGCCTGCAGTTGGGCGGCGAGCGCGGCTATGGCTGGGGCGAGGCACGGCTGGTTGAGGACGGCATCCGCAAGACCACTGAAAGCGAGAAACTCTTTGGCGCAATCCGTTTTGAGCTCAACGCGAAACGTCCCTGTCTCCAACTGGAATGTGGTCAAGCCGTGCTAGCGCACACCAACTCCCAGACAGGGTGTGTTATGGGTCAAATCGAGCCAATGGTCGGTCGTGAGTGGCGCGCTAATCATCAGCATCAAGCGCGGCGTCATATCGGTCAGCACCTGGCGTTCGACGACGTTTTCTTTGTGCCTGGCAGCCGTGTGTTTGACGAGTGCGTATTCGAGATCGGCGAGGGCGGATATTGGCAAGAGCCAACCTCGAGTAAGCGAGAAGCATGATGATGGTCTTGATCACCTATGATGTAAGCACCGAAGACGACGCCGGCAAGAAGCGTCTGCGCAAGGTGGCGAAAGCCTGCCAGGATTACGGTCAGCGCGTGCAAAACTCCGTTTTTGAGTGCCTCATCGACCCGGCGCAGTTGAAGATGCTGCAAGCCAAGCTGGAAAAGCTGATCGACAAAGAGAAGGACAGCCTGCGCTACTATTACCTGGGCAACGAATGGCGCCGGCGCGTGGAACATGTGGGTGCAAAACCCAGCCTGGATTTGGAAGGCACGCTGATCATCTGAGATTTTCCGGCTGCGAACCTGAAGTGAACATGAAATTGCCGTGGGGTTCGCAGCGGAAAAGCACCTTAAAAACCGAATATTGACGAAAATATGGGCGAAAACTGCACGAAAAGCCGCAATGTGGTATAAACAAGGACAACATCTGGCGGTTAAGCAGTGATAACCCCCAAATGTTGCGTCGCCTCCCGTGCGGGAGGCGTGGATTGAAACGTAAAGGTCAACGTAAGCCGCCAAGGACGGATTGTCGCCTCCCGTGCGGGAGGCGTGGATTGAAACACGGAGAACTGGTGCGCGGTGGTGATCGACAGCGTCGCCTCCCGTGCGGGAGGCGTGGATTGAAACTTTTCCATCGCCTGCGGATCTGTCCGCCAGATTGGTCGCCTCCCGTGCGGGAGGCGTGGATTGAAACGCCTGGGGCGCACCCCCAGCAGGAACGCCCCAGGGTCGCCTCCCGTGCGGGAGGCGTGGATTGAAACACCGCTGCGGTTAAGTGGCTCACAGAAGCGCGTAGTCGCCTCCCGTGCGGGAGGCGTGGATTGAAACGTGGATTCCGC